>ENA-ORPH01001307-ORPH01001307.1-human-gut-metagenome-genome-assembly--contig:-NODE-1307-length-24508-cov-4.474339_pt1 | contig 24508 bp, 17 predicted proteins | sample MGYA00242142_ERZ509074 | MGnify/ENA primary metagenome ERZ509074 (study PRJEB26280, sample SAMEA2338724) | human gut metagenome | biome: human gut; feature: human-associated habitat; material: faeces...
GGATTGTTTCATATGGAAAATGGTGTGCTTACGGCTAAGGCTGTGCCAATGTGATGAATTGGAGTCGGATCTTGAGGGGATATATCATTATTATAAATAAAGGAGCTGGTACGTTTTTCGTGTACCAGCTTTATTTTTATGGAATAGGAAATTGCTCGTGATGTTACGTTGGGAAATCACGTTTTTTGGGTGGTCGTGGTCCCATATATTGATAAAAGTAAGTTTTCATCATTCCGTTATAGATTTTGCGGTTTTTGGTTGCTTTCTTGCCAATATAACGTTCCGCCTGCTCGAAAGCAGTGATCAGATACATCGACCAACTGTCGAGGCGGTTATAGGCTTCTCCAATCTCGCGGTACAAAGCGGGCATTTCCGATTCGGAATCCAAACGCTGTCCGTAAGGTGGATTGGTGATGATGAAGCCGTATTTTTTGCGGTGGCTTAATTCCTGCACCGGACGCTGTTGGAAATGGATCAGGTGATCTACTTCCGCTAAACGGGCATTTTCCATCGCAGCGGCAATAGCATCGTGGCTGATATCGTAGCCTTGGATATCCATGGATACGTCGCGCAAGATCTGGCTTTCGGCCTCGTCAATGGCATCATACCAATGATTTTTTGGAATGAGATGTGTCCAGTGCTCTGCGGTAAAGCTGCGGTTCATGCCTGGTGCGATGCGTGCGCCGATCATGGCAGCTTCGATTGGAAAAGTTCCACTGCCGCAAAATGGGTCAACCAGAATACGGTCTTTTTTCCAAGGAGTCAATAGGATCAGTGCTGCAGCCAAAGTCTCTGTGATCGGTGCCTTGACAGTGGCGCGTCGATAGCCACGCTTATGCAGAGAATCTCCCGATGTGTCCAGACATACGGTTACTTCATCTTTCATCAAAGTGACACGGACCGGATAATCATTGCCCTCTTCTGAAAACCAAGAAGTATGATATTTTGATTTCATGCGCTCTACCATTGCTTTTTTCATAATAGACTGAATGTCCGATGAACTAAACAGTTTACTCTTGATCGAAGTCGCTTTGGTCACCCAGAAACGACCATCTTCCGGGATATAATGTTCCCACGGAAGTGCCTTTGTCTGTTCAAACAGCTCATCAAATGTTGTGGCATGAAAGCTTCCAACTTTAAGCAAAATTCGCTCTGTTGTACGTAAAAATATATTAGCGCGGCAGATGGCTTGTGCATCACCAAGAAAAGTGACTTTTCCATCTTCGACTTTCTGAATTTCGTATCCGAGATCCAAAATTTCCCGTTTTAACACAGCCTCCAGTCCAAAATGACATGGGGCGATCAATTCAAATTGTTCCATATGATATGTTAATCCTTTCTGCATTGGCAATAGTTGTATCCAGTATACTGAATAATGGGGAGAATAGCAAATAAAATCCGCATGTTGATACTTGACTAATAGAGGGCAAAACGCATATACTTTTAAGATATGGGTAAATGCAGGCATGGAGGATTTGTAATGCAACAAGAACAAAAAAGAATGAATATATTGAGTTATCTGAAAGGGTACAAAAAAGAATGTTTTTTGAGCCCATTATTTAAGCTGTTAGAGGCTTGTTTTGATCTGACAGTGCCGCTTGTGATGGCAGCGATCATTAATAAAGGAATTGCCAGACATGACAGCGAATATATATTGCGCTATGGCGGGGTGTTGATCCTGCTTGCGCTGGTCGGTCTGACCTGCTCGATCACGGCACAATATTTTGCAGCAAAGGCGGCGGTTGGATTTGCGGCAAAGCTGCGGCATGGATTGTTTGCAAAGATTGAGAGTATTTCTTTCCGCGAAATGGATGAGATTGGTACTTCGACCATGATCACCCGTATGACCAGTGATATTAACCAGATCCAGTCTGGAACGAATATGGTACTGCGTCTGCTTTTGCGCTCGCCATTTATCGTGTTCGGTGCGATGGTTATGTCGTTTACGGTAGATGTAAAGGCGGCAGTAGTATTTGCAATCGTTATTCCGTTACTTGCGATCGTCGTTTTTGGTATCATGTTGATCACGATGCCGTTATACCGTAAAGTTCAGGAAAAACTGGATCATGTATTGGGAAGGGTTCGTCAGAATCTTACCGGTGTGCGCGTGATCCGAGCTTTTCATAAAGAGCAGGATGAGATCACTCGTTTTTCCGATGAAAATAATGCATTGACGAGAATGCAGTTAATGGTAGGACGTATTTCGGCGCTAACGAATCCGGTAACATATGTGATGATCAACGTAGCACTTGTTCTACTGTTGTGGAAAGGTGCAGTTCGTATTGACAGTGGACACATTTTACAGGGCGATATGGTTGCTCTGGTTAATTATATGTCACAGATTTTGGTAGAGCTGATTAAGATGGCCAATTGTATCGTTTTGGCGACCAAAGCAGTTGCCTGTGGAAAGCGTTTGCAGTCGGTATTTGATATGGATTCTTCGTTGAAGATAGAGGGAGAAGCAGAACCGTTACAGCAGGATGGTGCGGCTGCCGTGACGTTTGACCATGTGACGATGAGTTATCAGGGTGGAGGAGATGCAGCTTTAGAGAATTTGAACTTTGAGGCGAAGCCCGGACAGACGATCGGCATCATTGGTGGAACCGGTTCCGGTAAATCTACTCTGGTAAACTTGATCCCTCGTTTTTATGATGTATCAGAGGGCGCAGTCCTTATTGATGGACAAGATGTTCGTTCGCTGCCTCTTGATGATCTGCGTCAGTCGGTTGGTATTGTTATGCAGAAAGCGGTGTTATTTCAGGGAACGATCTACGATAATATTTTGTGGGGTAACGAGGATGCGACCGAAGAAGAGGTAATACAGGCGTTAAAGGATGCACAGGCATGGGAGTTTGTCAGTGCGAAAGAGCAGGGAATCTATACGAAAGTTGAGCAGGGCGGCCGAAATCTTTCCGGTGGTCAGAAACAGCGCCTCAGCATTGCCAGAGCACTGGTACGCAGACCACGTATTTTGATCTTGGATGACAGCACATCGGCATTGGATTATGCAACGGATGCAAAACTGCGCAAAGCGATCCGTGAACTAACTTATCATCCGACAACGTTTATTGTTTCTCAGCGTACTTCTTCCATTTGTTATGCGGATGAAATTATTGTGTTGGATGATGGAGAAGTGGTTGGCATTGGAAACCATGAACAATTGATGGAACAGTGTCCGGTATATCAAGAGATACATCAGTCCCAGTTTCAGGACAGAAAGGAGGCGTAACGGATGGATAAAGATACGATTCGAACAATACTTTGTTATATTCGTAAACACACCTTTTTGGTAATATTATCGTTGGTACTCGCTGCAGTGACAGTCGTTAGTACGCTGTATCTGCCAATCCTTACAGGACATGCGATCGATTGCATGATCGCAAAAGGAAAAGTGGATTTTGCTGCGCTTCGTCCCATTCTGGAGAAGATGATCGTTACGCTTGCTATTACGGGATTTTCGCAGTGGCTTATGAATGTGTGCAACAATCGCATTACGTATCTGGTTATGCGTGAGATCCGTGAGGATGCCTTTCATCACATTCATGATCTGCCATTGAAATATTTAGATGGACATCCATCCGGAGATATTGTCAGCCGTGTGATCGCGGATGTCGATCAGTTTGCGGATGGTCTGCTGCTTGGCTTTACGCAGGCATTTACCGGAGTGCTTACGATACTTGGCACATTGTTATTTATGCTGCGCGAAAATATATGGATCACGTTAGTCGTTGTACTGGTAACGCCACTTTCCTTTTTCGTGGCAGGATTTATTGCCAAAAAGACACACCGTATGTTCTTAAAACAGTCTGAAACAAGGGGTGAACAGACGGCGTTTATTGATGAAATGATCGGCAATCAGCGCGTGGTTCAGGCGTATAGTTATGAGCAAAAAGCGATGGAGCGGTTTGATGATATTAATGATCGGTTGGAGAAGTGGTCACTGCAGGCGACCTTTTTCTCCTCGACCGTGAATCCTTCTACTCGTTTTGTCAACAATCTGGTGTATGCCGGTGTTGGCGTTGTTGGCGCATTTGCAGTGCTTCGCGGTGCGATCAGTGTCGGTCAGTTATCTTGTTTCTTAAGTTATGCAAATCAGTATACAAAGCCTTTTAATGAGATATCGGGTGTGATCACCGAGCTTCAAAATGCTATTGCATGTGCTGCGAGAGTGTTTGCGCTGATCGAGGAACAGGAGCAGGAACCGGATACGGAAACACCGAAGAAATTAGAGCATGTGTCCGGCCAGATCGATATCGAGCATGTTGCGTTTTCTTATGTACCATCGCAACCGTTGATCCGTGACTTAAATCTTTCGGTGAAGCCGGGACAGCGTGTCGCGATCGTGGGACCGACCGGTTGTGGTAAGACAACATTGATCAATCTGTTGATGCGATTTTATGAGGTGAATGAAGGACGTATCCTTGTGGATGGCGTGGATACGCGCCAAATGACCAGAGGGGATCTGCGAACCGGTTTCGGTATGGTGCTGCAGGATACTTGGATCAAGGATGGAACGATTTTTGATAATATTTGTATGGGTAAGTCGAACGCAACGAGAGAAGAAGTGATCGAGGCGGCGAAGTCGACACATGCGCATAGCTTTATTCGTCGTTTGCCGAACGGTTATGATACCGTGGTCAAAGAGGATGGTGATAACTTAAGTCAGGGTCAGAAACAGCTTTTATGTATTACGCGTGTTATGCTGTCAAAGCCATCTATGCTTATATTGGATGAGGCTACTTCTTCTATTGATACACGTACAGAAATACGTATTCAGAGGGCGTTTGCCAAATTGATGGAAGGACGCACCAGCTTTATTGTGGCTCATCGTTTGTCTACGATCCAAAATGCCGATATTATTTTGGTCATGAAAGATGGTAATATTATTGAGCAGGGTAACCATGAAAGCCTGATGGCAGCCGGAGGTTTTTATAAAGAATTGTATAACAGCCAGTATGCATAACACATAAGAAATACAAGCTTCCTTGTATTTCTTATGTGTATTGCAAATTTGAGCGGAGCTCAAATTTGATAGCTAGCTTTTTACATTGATAGGAATGAGGTTTTTTATGTCACGTAAGATTTTAGCATTAGATTTAGATGGAACATTAACGGATTCGAACAAAGAGATCACGCCACGCACAAAGGAAATGATCGCTAAAATGCAGGAGCAGGGTCATATCGTTGTGCTGGCAAGTGGAAGACCGACTCCGGGTGTTCAAAGGGTAGCGGATAAGTTGCATCTTTCGGAGATGGGAGGATATATGCTTTCCTATAATGGGGCAAGAGTGCAGGATTGCAAAACGGGAGAAATTCTGTTTCAGCAGACGATGCCACTGGATATGATCCCGATCTTATTCGATGAGGCGAAAGAGCATCAGATTGGAATGATGACGTATCAGGATGGAAAGATCATTTCCGGGGAGATCGTTGACAAATACATGGGACTGGAGTCCCGGATCAATGGATTGGAAATATGTCCTTTCGCGGATCCGGCAGCGCAGGTCACGATGCCGGTCAATAAGTGTCTGGGGACGGCAGATCCGGAACATGCAGCACGGTTAGAAGTCCTTTTCCGAGAAAAGTATGGAGACCGTATTGACGTAGGACGATCCGAGCCGTTTTTCTTAGAGCTTTTACCGAAACATGTGGATAAGGCGGCGTCTCTTGGCAAATTGTGTGAAGCACTGGGTCAGACCAAAGAGGACCTGATCGCTTGTGGGGATGGGTTTAATGACCGTTCTATGATCGCATTTGCAGGGCTTGGGGTAGCAATGGCAAATGCGCAGGATGTTGTTAAAGAAGTGGCTGATTATGTAACATTGTCCAATGATGAAGATGGTGTTGCACATGTCATAGAAAAGTTTATTCTTGCAAAGGCAAATTGCGGATGAAACAATTAACTTTATCCAAGCCAAATGTATTTGCAGGGTGTTTAGAATTGCAATGATTTTTGAAATGACAATTGAGTAAAAAAGGAGTGTGGAATTAGTATGAAAACATCAGATTTTGCGTATGATCTTCCGGAAGAATTGATCGCACAGGATCCACTTTCTGACAGAGCGTCTTCCCGTTTGATGATTTTGGATAAACAGACCGGGAAGATTACGCATCGCATATTTCGCGATATCACAGAATACTTAAAACCGGGGGATTGTCTCGTGTTAAATGACACGAAGGTGATTCCGGCGAGATTGATCGGAGAACGTGAAGAAACAGGCGGCAAGGTTGAGGTACTGCTGCTTAAACGTGGTGAGGATAATGTTTGGGAGACCTTAGTGAAACCGGGCAAAAAGGCCAAACCTGGTACCAGGCTTGTCTTTGGTGGAGGCCTGTTACGGGCAGAAGTTGTTGATATTGTGGAAGAGGGAAATCGTTTGATCCGCTTCGAGTACGAGGGGATTTTTGAAGAGATCCTTGATCAGTTGGGACAGATGCCACTGCCACCTTATATTACACATAAGCTGAAGGATAAAAATCGTTATCAGACTGTTTATGCGAAATATGAGGGATCTGCGGCAGCGCCGACGGCAGGTTTGCATTTTACCACAGAATTATTGCAGCAGATCGAACAGATGGGTGTATCGATCGCGCGCGTGACACTGCATGTCGGACTGGGAACATTCCGCCCGGTCAAGGTTGATGATGTGGAACAGCATCATATGCATACGGAATTTTATCGTGTTACGAAGGAAGCAGCGGATCAGATCAATCAGACAAAACAGGCGGGCGGCCGCATTATTTGCGTTGGGACGACCAGTTGCCGTACGATAGAATCTGCAACCGATGACAACGGCGTCATACATCCGGGAGAGGGTGATACGAGCATCTTTATTTATCCGGGTTATCGATTTAAGATGTTAGACTGTCTGATCACTAACTTTCATTTACCGGAGTCAACGCTGCTTATGTTGGTTTCTGCGTTGGCGGGTAAGGAACATATTATGGCAGCTTATGAAGAGGCGGTAAAAGAACGTTATCGATTCTTTTCCTTTGGAGACGCGATGTTTATTTCATAGAAATGGAGGATTAGTTATGAAGAAGATGTTATTTGTGTATAATCCGATGGCGGGTAAAGAACAGATCAGTACGCATCTATCAAATATTGTGCAGGTGTTTTGCAAGGCATCTTTTGAAGTGACGATCTTTGCGACAGCAGGCCCGAAAGATGCGACTCGTATTGTAGAAGAGCGTGGCACGGAATATGATTATATTGTGTGTTCCGGTGGCGATGGTACGATGAACGAAGTCGCAACCGGGCTGATGTCTTTAGAGCAAAAACCGGTCTGTGGGTACATTCCGGCAGGAACTGTAAATGATTTTGCATCGAGCTTAAGCATTCCGAAGGTGATGGAAGAGGCAGCGTCTTTGGTGGTTAACGGAGAAGTGTTCCATTGTGATCTCGGACAGTTTAATGAGAAATATTTCACGTACGTTGCAGCTTTTGGTGCATTTACAGAAGTTTCTTATCAGACACCGCAGGAGCTTAAAAATGCGTTGGGAAAAACAGCATATTTTGTGGAGGCATTGAAACATATTGCAGAGATCAAGGTGCATCATATGAAGATCATCTATGATCAAGGCGTGATCGAAGATGATTTTTTGCTTGGACTGATCAGCAATTCTGAATCCGTGGCAGGATTTAAGGCATATCAAAACCGCGACATTAAAATGGATGATGGCTTATTAGAGGCACTGTTTATCCGTAAGATCAAAAATCCGGTGGAATTGCAGCTTGTCATCAACTCCTTGCTGACCAAAAATCTGGACTCCGAACAGTTGCTCACGATCAGCTCCAGTCATTTTCATATTGTGAGCGATGATAATATTCAGTGGACGTTAGATGGTGAGGACGGTGGATATTTTGATGAAGTAGATCTGCAATGTCATAAACGCGTACTGCCCATCATATGCGAACCCGCTGCAGTAGCAGACATATCAACACAATTTTAATGTCATACGAAATTTCGCACTCCTGCGTACCTCTTTTCAATCACATATTCATTATTATGTGAATAAACAGTTATGGTTTTGCAACCGTTATATACTGAATTCTGCAACGGAAGAAATATAGCAATTGCTCTCGTGCAATTTGTTTTCACAATGATTTCTAAGTTTTGTAGTCTCTGATATGCGATTTACATGCCTTACGGAGAACTCGATGTCCCGTAAGCAAGGTAATTATCATTTTTGAAAGGGACTTTGCACTCGTCGTTACTTATGTCTCGTATTTCAGAGACATTAAGTAACGTGACGTAGTGCATCGTAGCGAAAGCGTCCCGTCCAAAAATTGATAATACCTTGCTAAAACGGGACATCTCAAACACTCCTTCAGGCATGTATTTATCAGAGACTTTACAAAACAAGAAATCATAGCAAAAACTTGCAACTACAGCAATTGTCTTATTTCTTCCTTTGCAGAACAACTTAGCATATTGGTTGCAAAACAAATTCTACAATACAGCACATAATAATGAATATGTGATTTTGAGGTTGTTTGAGGGAGTGCGAATGAGATGATATAGAGTTTAGTGGAGGAGATTTATGCAATACTATTTTGCTCCGTTGGAGGGGATTACCGGTTATTTGTATCGAAATATTCATCATAAACATTTTCCGGGGATAGACAGATATTATTCACCGTTTGTTGTGACGAGAGATGGCGGGATTATGAAACGCAAAGAGCTGCGCGATATTTTACCGGAAAATAACAGAGAGGTTACGTTGATCCCGCAGATCCTTACCAATCATGCAGAGAATTTTTTGTGCGCTGCAGAGACAATGTATGAACTTGGTTATCAGGAAGTAAATTTGAATCTCGGATGTCCTTCCGGCACTGTGACAGGCAAGGGAAGGGGATCCGGTTTTTTGAAATGGGAAAATCGCAGTAAGCTGCAGCATTTCTTGGAAGAGATTTATCAATACGCCAAGCCAAAGATTTCGATAAAAACAAGAATTGGCTGGGAAGATCCGGAAGAGTTTACGGACTTATTGCAGTTATATAACACATTCCCAATTTGTGAATTGACGATTCATCCGCGAACCAGAACGGAGATGTACCGGGAGGGCGTACACCGGGAAATATTTAGGCAGGCATATAAGACAAGTGTGAATCCGGTGTGTTATAATGGAGATATAAAAACAGAAGATGATGTCCATGAATTGGGACAGGAATTTCCGCAACTTTCGTCTGTTATGATCGGACGGGGATTGCTTTCTAACCCTGGTCTTGTCAGTAGAATTGTGGGGAAAGATACCGGCAAGCAGGAGTTAGAAGCATTTTATTATGAGTTGTTTGATGCGTACCAACAGGAACTGTCTGGGGACGTGCATTTGTTACATAAGATGAAAGAGCTGTGGATTTTTATGGCACCGCAGTTTACGGAGCATGAAAAGTATCTCAAGCAGATCAAAAAGAGCCGTAAATTATCGGAGTATGAAACCGTTGTTCGAAAGTTATTTTATGAACAGGAGTTTGCTTAACGAAGGGAGGGCTTTCTTTATGGGGAAATTTCAGAGAGTATTTGTCATTGTATTGGATTCTTTAGGGTTTGGCGCAATGCCGGATGCAGAGCAGTACGGCGATAGCAATGTGGATACCATTGGACATATTGCTGAAAAGATGCAGCTTCATATACCGAATCTGCAGAAACTTGGCGCAGCAAATATCCGACCGATCAATGGAGTAGCGTCCGTTACGGAACCTTTGGCTAAGGTGACAAAATTGTGTGAAAAAAGCCACGGCAAGGATACGATGACCGGGCATTGGGAGATGATGGGACTATATATTACCAAGCCATTTAAAACATTTACGGACACCGGATTTCCATCGGAGCTGATCGCAGAACTTGAGAAACAGACCGGACGAAAGATCATTGGGAATAAGAGCTGCAGTGGTACGGTGATCTTAGATGAACTGGGCGAAGAAGAGATTAATGAGGGACATTTGATCGTTTATACATCGGCCGATTCGGTGCTGCAGATCTGCGGTAACGAGGAGACGATGGGACTTGACGCGCTATACCATTATTGCGAGATCGCAAGAGAACTTACGATGCGTGATGAATGGAAGGTGGGGCGTGTCATCGCAAGACCATACGTTGGCAAAAAGCGTGGGGAGTTTGTGCGTACTTCTAATCGACACGACTATGCGTTGAAGCCGTTTGGCAGAACGGCATTAAATGCGCTAAAAGATGCCGGTCTGGATGTTATCTCTGTTGGAAAGATTTTTGATATCTTTGATGGAGAAGGTCTGACAGAATCCAACAAATCCAAAAGTTCTGTGCATGGTATGGAACAGACCATTGATATTGCAAAGCGCAATTTCAAGGGATTATGTTTTACTAATCTGGTGGATTTTGATGCGCTGTGGGGCCATCGCCGTAATCCGATCGGTTATGGAGAAGAGATAGAACGGTTTGACAAGAAACTTGGTGAATTGCTGGATGTTTTGCGGGAAGATGATCTTGTGATCCTGACAGCGGATCATGGCAACGATCCGACTTACATCGGAACTGATCATACGAGAGAAAAGGTACCGTTTATTGCATACTCACCGTCGATGAGGCAGGGAGGCAATTTGCCGGAGCAGCAGACGTTTGCCGTGATCGGAGCAACGATTGCAGATAATTTTGGAGTAGAGATGCCGGAAGGAACAATAGGACATTCAATATTACAAATTTTGTAACCAAAAATGATATTTTTGACACGATAGCGATGCTATGATAATAGTCATCGCTATTGTTAAAAGATGCCGAGATAGAAACTTTGCAGCAATAAGATGGCTAAGGAATATTAACTATAAATATGTTGCAGCAGAAATGAGGTATGACGGAATGGATAAGAATTTATTTGCGGTAATGCCACCGATGGGGTGGAACAGTTACGATTATTATGATACCAGTGTTACGGAGGAACAGGTTAAGGCGAATGCGGATTACATGGCAAAGCACTTAAAACAGTGTGGCTGGGAATATATTGTCGTTGACATTGAGTGGTACAGTTATGATGCAGGCAGTCAACGAGATCGTTACCAGTATATACCATTTTGGGATGTTGCCATGGATGAGTATTCCAGATTGTTGCCGTGCGAACAACGTTTTCCATCGGCGGCGGGTGGCAAGGGATTCGCACCTCTTGCACAATATGTCCATGATCTGGGACTTAAATTTGGTATACACATTATGCGTGGAATACCGAGAAATGCAGTGCATGCGCACGCTAAGATCTTACATTCCACCCACACGGCAAATGAGATCGCACAGCCGAATAATATTTGTGAGTGGAATCCGGATATGTATGGAATTGATCCGGCGGCAGAAGGAGCGCAGGAATATTATGATTCTCTGCTTGCGTTGTATGCTCAGTGGGGTGTTGATTTCATCAAATGTGATGACATATGCCGTATGGATATGCCGACAGCCAAAGAAGAAATACGAATGTTGTCGGAGGCGATTGAAAAATGCGGTCGGCCGATTGTTCTTAGCTTGTCCCCGGGACCGGCTAAGATTGAGGAAGCGTGGTATTATGAAACGCATGCGAATATGTGGCGTATCACAGATGATTTCTGGGATGACTGGCAGTTACTTGTGCCAATGTTTGAACGTTGCGAACTTTGGCAGAGCCATGTGACCAAAGGCTGCTATCCGGACTGTGACATGCTTCCGGTCGGTAAGCTTGGAAAAGGCTTTGCGGATGAGCGGGATACTCGTTTTACGAAAGAGGAACAGATTACGATGATGACACTGTGGTCTGTGTTCCGTTCGCCGATGATGATCGGTGCGGACTTGCCACAGCTTGATGACTGGACGAAGTCATTACTGACGAATGCCGACGTATTACATCTGTTGTCTCATTCGTCCGGAGCCAGACAAATGATGCGTGATAACAGACAGGTTGTGTGGTGTACCAAAGATACAGATGGCAAACATACCTACATTGCGGTATTTAATCTGCAGGATCAGGCAGGTGATGTGAGTCTGCCTTGGGATGCAATCGAGCGGTATGGCATTACAGCAAATATAGCGAAGGAATTGTGGAGTGGTGACCAACAGGATCTACGCAATTGTGAGGCAGTGTCAGTAGCTGCTCATGGCGCCAAATTATTCCGTTTATAAGAACAACACGAAACCCCGCATTCTGCATATAATACTATGAACTTCTTCGTATTGGAGATTAGTATATGTGTGGAATTGCGGGATTTTTTGATGGAAATGCAGACTTTACTGCAAATCGTGAAAAGTATGAAAACATATTACAAAAGATGCAGCAAAGTATTTTGCATCGTGGACCGGATGAGCAGGGGATCTACTTAGGAAAACGGGCGGGATTAGCGCATACCAGACTTTCGATCATTGACCTCAAAGATGGCTCCCAGCCTATGAGCAGACGCAGAGGAAAGAATTCTTATCAGATTGTTTATAATGGCGAGATATATAATGCAGGGGAACTTCGCAAAACGTTGCAGCAGAAGGGATGGCGTTTTCAGACTACATCAGATACAGAAGTGATCTTGTTGGCTTTTTTGGAATATGGGCCGGAGTTTGTCATACGGCTTAATGGCATTTTTGCCTTTGCTATTTTGGATGAACGGCATGATACCTTGTATTTGTATCGGGATTCTTTTGGAATCAAGCCATTGTTTTATACGCAGCAAAATGGAATGGTACTGTTTGGATCGGAACCCAAAGCGATCCTGTCGTATCCGGGTGTGAAAGCGCAGCTTGATGAGAAAGGATTATGTGAGCTGCTTGGTATGGGACCGGCTCGTATACCGGGGTCAGGATTGTATCATGGATTTTCGGAAGTCAAACCGGGCTGTTATCTGACCGTGAATCGTTATGGCTTGCAAAACAGACAGTATTGGAGATTGTCCAGTCATCCACATGAAGATGATTACGATACGACCATTGCCAAAACAAGACAGATGTTAGTTGATGTCATTGAGCGTCAAATGGTATCAGATGTGCCGATCTGTACTTTTTTGTCCGGCGGGGTGGATTCCAGTGTGGTTTCTGCTGTGTGTGCAGCCAAACTGCGCAGACAGGGGAAACAGCTTGTCACGTATTCGTTTGATTTTACCGGCAATCAAAAATATTTCAAAGCCAATTCTTTCCAGCCATCTCAGGATCGGCCGTATGTCGACAAAATGGTCGAATACCTGGGATCGGAACATCATTATTTAGAGTGTGATTATCAAACGCAGGCAGATCTGCTGTATGATTCTGTGGAAGCGCACGATATGCCATGTATGGCGGATGTAGATTCTTCATTGGTGTATTTTTGCCAGTTGGTCGGTAGACAGCATAAGGTGGTTTTGACCGGAGAATGTGCAGATGAAGTATTTGGTGGGTATCCGTGGTTTCACCGGGAAGAATTTTTGCAGAGTGGGACGTTTCCATGGACGCCGGATCTTGCACCTCGTAAAATGCTATTGTTAGACGAGGTACGTGAGAGCTTGCCGATGGATGCGTTTGTACAGGAAATGTATGACCGGTCGGTACGAGAGGTGACGATCCTTCCCGGAGAAGATGAGATCGAAACGAATCGCAGGCAGATCGGTTATTTGAACATTCGTTATTTTATGCAGACACTGCTCAATCGCATGGACAGAACAAGTATGCATTCCGGACTGGAAGCAAGAGTACCATTTGCCGATCGTGCATTGGTTGACTATATATTTAATGTTCCTTGGGAAATGAAAGCCAAAGACGGACTGGTAAAAAATGTGCTTAGGCAGGCTTCGCGGGGACTGTTGCCGGATGAAATATTGTTTCGACGCAAAAGCCCATATCCTAAGAGTTATGATCCGTATTATGAAACATTATTGGGAACAAGACTGCAGCAGGAAATTGAAGACTCGAAAGCGCCGATCCTGCAGATCGTGGATCGAAAGAAAGTACAAAAGTTTATCGACAGCACCAAAGATTATGGAAAACCTTGGTATGGACAGTTGATGGCAGGTCCACAGATGTTAGCATATTTGTTGCAGATTAATTATTGGTTAAAAACGTATTCCGTAGAACTGATCTAGCACAGCACCGAAATTTGCATCTTATCTTGGACTGGTACCGGGAGAGGATTCCAGTGTTATAGCAGTCAGATAAGCCGATGCAAACCGGCGTAATGCCGGGAACTGATATACCGAAGCTCTTTTTTGGTGCTTTCAGAAAATAAAAATTTGTGGTGATTTTTGCAAATTTACCCTTGACAAAAGTCATCACATATCAGTTTGAATTCTTAAGAATTATTAAGATTACGCTGCTATTGTTGACAAGGTAACAGACCTATGGTGTACTAAAGATGTAACTAACGGAAGTTCTGTATAAAGTAGATTGTTTTTTGTATCTAAAGTATCTATTTTTACATGTGAGAAGTGACATGGGTAAGGAGGAGCAAATGAAAAAGAAACGAGTAAGGAAAGGGATCGTGGTCAGCATATTGGCGGCATCTATGGTCCTTGGCGGGGCACAAGAGACATTTACAGTTCGTGCGGCAGCGCACAAAGAAACAGCAAAAGATTACATTGTGAACGTGGCAGACCAGCATAAGCTTGACAAGCTGGCAAAAGAGTATGACACTGTAGATCATAATGAAAGTACGGCAGAATTATTGGAAAGTTCCGGTTGTGTGAGCTTGGAACTAACCGATTCACAAGCACAGCAATTGGGACAGGAGTCCGGAGTGGTATCCGTAGAACGTGATGAAATAGTAAGCGGCTGTGAATCGGATGAAGCAGACCAGATCATTCAGTTTGCTAAGGAAGCATGGAATATCGATGCGGTCAATGTGGAGCGTGGAGTATCTGACAAACCGAAGACGGCAGAAAACGGCAAAAAGAAGATCGCTGTGATCGATTCCGGGGTAGACATTACAGAAGATATTGATGTGGCTGACCGTGTGGATCTTCTGTACGCCGGGGAAGAATCCTCTTTTCTATGCTGTGATATGACCGGTCATGGAACGGCAGTTGCCAGTATCATCTGTGCGAAAGATGATGACAATGGTGTGACGGGAATCGATGAAGATCTGGAAGTCTATTCCGTGCGGATCTTGGATGAAAACAACGAAGCACCGATCAGCAGAGTGGTTGCGGCGCTGCAGTGGTGTGAAGAAAATGGTATTGATATTATCAACATGAGCTTTGGTACGAATTACGATTCCGATATTTTAAGAGAAGAGATTAAATCTGTTGCAGACAAAGGCATTCTGATGATAGCAGCAGCGGGAAATGATAAAGAAGCGGATCAAATATTATATCCGGCAGCATATGAGGAAGTCATGGCTGTTGGCGGTGTCAGTGCAGATATGTCGCCGGCAGATTGTTCAGTACAGGGAGCGGGCGTTGAACTGTCAGCACCGGGAGAGTATATTCCGGTACTTGCCCAGTTGGGAGGATTGACCGTGGAATCCGGTACCAGTATGGCAGTACCGCATATTGCTGCGGTAGCGGCGAAACTGTGGGAGAACCATGCAGACTGGTCTGCCGATAAGATACGACAATGCATGGATGTCAGTGCCAAACAGCTTGCTGATGGGAACGGAAAGATCGTCGACTATAAAGCTGCATCGGAACTGGCGAAAGATTTTGATGCTGTTTATAAGCCTGATAGCAGCACAGGTGATCTGCCGGAGTGTGGGAGCCATGTTACTGCAGAAGACCGGTATGAGATACCGGGAGTGGTGGCAAAGTGGATGGAAAAAGGACACAATAGCCTTATTAGAGATGCCGTATCGGATGCGAACTTGAAATCAAAATACACGGATAAAAAGATAGCTGTGCTAAAAGCGGTTAGTCTGGCAGTGGATACCTGCAGTGGAACAAGCGGGGGTACAAAACTCACCTTGGCAAAAGATGTACCGAACCTGCATGCGCATGGGTATACCAATTATATTACAACAGTCTACTACCTGTATAAGATCGCATATTTACAGAAAAAGAATCCGGGTAAGAGCATAACGGAGATCATGAACAGCGATTCTGCCAAAGGTGCAGTCATTGATCTGGCAAATCTGTCATATATCAATAAGGCGATCAATATTATCTGTACCAAAGAACTAAAAAAAGGCGGTAAGGCTTATAACATCCCAAATGCCTATACCGGGACCAATGCGGCTGCCAATAACAGAGCACTGCGGGTGCTTGGCATGGCACTGCATGTAGCAGGGGATGCATTTTCTCACAAATCGATTGTGCCAAATAGTGACGACATGAAAAGTAAACTTAAGGTCAATGTGATCGGAGAAGGAGGAAAGAATATATTTACTAAAGATGAGTATAAGCAAATAATAAAAAAATTAGATGCTTATACATCAACGACAGGAATGACATATTCGGCTTTGGATGATAACGTGGCGGATTCCGGAAGAAAAAAGAAATCACATCAAAATTATGCGGATAGTCCGGGCTCAAGTGGAAGAAGATATACTCATGGTGCCAAGGTTGTGGTCACAGGATTGTTGAAAGATTATTATTACCGTCATAATAAGTTTGAACATAATGTATTTAATAATTTCGGCGGGACATATGATACAGTGGTTCCCGGAAAAAATAATATATGCATGTTTAGGATTTATACATATGCAAGAAAGTTGGATACGTCATTTGCACCAACATCCACATGGCGAACATATTCGCGGGGAGATGGTTGATTTATTATGAAATAAAGTTATCAGTAACAGTCAGTGATTATGTGGCGGAGATGCAGGAAAGGACAGGTGATTATTATGAAAAGCAGGTATTATGCAGTGATGATACTATTGTGCATCGTAACAATATTTTCGAAGTCGACAACGGCAAATGCGGATGACAGATACGTAAAACTGTGTGAAAGATATTTTACCGAATTTGCGGAGGATTATGGTAAATTTGGTCAGAAAGACGGATTTACTTATCTTTATTCGGATAAGAAGAATACGGCAACGATCGTTGCGATACCAATGGAACAAAAAAAGGTTGCCGTACCGGGAAAGATCAATGGTAAAACAGTAACGAAGATTGAACTGATGGATGTATTTAGCTGTAGCTCAAATTACTATTTTCGAGATGAATTTTACGGAGAACATGAGGACAATCCGGTTCCAAAGGTTGAGTACTTGAGTATTCCGAAGACAGTCAAGGTTATAAATATTTATGCAGGAATAGGGCTGACGGAAGGGTATTGCGGAGAACTGCAGTCTTATCTGGTACATCTGAAGAAATTTAACGTGGCATCGGCTAACAAGTGGTATAGGTCATACAAGGGAATGTTGTATACGAAAAATGGAAAGAAACTGCTTCTTGTACCAAGGAAGTATATGGCAAAAACGGTCAAAGTAAAAAAGGGAACAACAAAGATAGCAGATTTCGCTTTTTCCTTCTGCACCAACATTAAAAAGGTGATCCTGCCGGATACGGTAAAGGTGATTGGACAGAGTGCGTTTGTGCGCTGTTCGTTGAATTACATTAGGATGCCTAGGAAACTGAAAGAATTGGGCGGGAGTGCATTTCAAGAATCTGCTTTGAAGAAGATAACCGTATATGGAAAAGTGGAACTGAATGAAACATTTACAGGTTGCAAAAAGTTAAAGACAGTAGTGCTAAAGGAAGGTGTTAAGAAACTTGGGGAATATGTGTTTACTAATTGCCCGAAACTGAGAAGTGTGACGGTTCCTAAAGGCATAAAAAATCTTTGGTTGTACATTGACAGCATATTTTATTATCGTGGATTAAAGTGTAACCTTTCCAACATTACCATAAAAACACCAAAGAATTCAGAAATGTATAAGGAACGTAAATTCTTAAAGAAACGATACAAAATAAAAGTGAAAGTCATCAAGTAGCATTTGCGATAAGTGCTAATAGCGAACAAATTACAGAGCAAAACCAGCGTTTTGCTCTGTTTTTGGTGTGCGCCTTGCGGCGCACGTCGCTAATGGGTGAAAGTCCCTAATCCGCCCTAGTAGTGGGAAGGATACAGCCAAGACCAAGGGTGTCCATCGTGAGGTGGAATCTGAAGGAAGGTGGAGGCAAATCTCTGGTCTGACGAACAGAAATCACATCAGGCTATAGTTAAGGATAAGGCTGCATCACAAGCCAAAGTCCAATAACTACTCGGAATTAACTGTAGTAAATGTGGCAGATATATGGAGAGAAAGTGACGTGTGGTACCAAGGGAGGTCTCGTCAGCGGTTGGAAACAGAGTATGAAAACCGTCAGTAACAACGAATGGCGAGAAGTCAGCAGAGGTCATAGTACCATTATGGTTGCAAACATAGTGGGAAGGACTGAACTTTAGGAGATGTGAGTAAATGAATGTAACCAAAGATGGATTTAAGGACAGACAACTTCATATTGAGGACTATCTGCAAATGGTATCTGCGGAACAGAAAGAGTATGCAGAAGTGTCCGCCCATCAGAGGATTACTGAAAACAACGACATCATCACAGATTTTCAGACGGACAATCTAATGGAACAGATTTTACACAAGGATAACCTTAACAAGGCTTATAAGAAAGTGAAATCTAACAAAGGAGCAGGCGGCGTTGACGGAATGAGCGTAGATGAACTTCTAGGCTTTCTGAAAGACAACCAAGAGCAACTAATCCAACAGATAAAGGATGGGAAATATAAACCTAATCCAGTCCGTAGGGTAGAAATACCCAAAGAAACAAAAGGCGAGGTCAGAAAACTGGGAGTGCCAACAGTAGTTGACAGAGTGTTTCAACAGGCAATCACACAGGTATTAACGCCGATTTACGAGAAACAGTTCTCGGAGGATAGTTTTGGATTTCGACCGAACAGAGGTGCGCATGACGCACTGAAACAATGCCAGACAAATGTCAATGATGGATATGTATATGTGGTAGATATGGATTTAGAGAAGTTCTTTGACACAGTATGTCAGAGCAAACTAATTGAAGTACTATCACGAACCATCAAGGATAGGCGGGTAATATCACTCATTCACAAATATCTTAATGCTGGAGTTATCAGCAGAGGAATGTTCGAAAAGACAGAGGTCGGAATGCCACAAGGTGGACCATTAAGCCCACTCTTAAGTAACATCATGCTGAATGAATTGGATAAGGAACTTACACGGAGAGGGCATAGATTTGTCCGATACGCAGATGACTGTATGATTTTCTGTAAAAGCAGGAAAAGTGCAGAAAGAACCTTAAACAACATAGTGCCATATATTGAGGGAAAACTATTCCTTAAAGTAAATCGCACCAAGACGTGCGTGGCACATATCAGCAAAGTCAAATACCTTGGCTATAGCTTCTATAGATACAAGGGAATATGCAGATTTCGGGTACATCCTAAATCAGTAACAAAGATGAAGAATAAAATCAGAGAGCTTACTGACAGACATAACGGATGGGGAAATGAATATCGAGCATTAAAGCTGACACAGTTTATTAGAGGATGGGTAAATTACTTTGGAATGGCAGATATGAAAGGTCTGTTGCAGAGTAATGACAAGTGGTTACGCCATAGAATAAGGGCAATCTATTGGAAACAATGGAAGAAACCTAAAACGAAATACCGAAAGTTGAAAGAACTCGGAATGAATGAAGACTTTATTCAATGGCACGCAAATATGCGCCAGGGCATTTGGAACTGTAGCAATAATAGACTGGTACAGTTTGCCTTGAGTAATGAAAAACTCCGTGAATGGGGATATCCAACATTCACAGAGTTTTACCTGAAAATATGTGAAAACTAAAGAACCGCCGTATACCGAACGGTACGTACGGTGGTGTGGGAGGACGGTAGATAAGATAATTATCTACCTCCTACCCGATTGGCGCTTCCTTAATATTGTGTTCGCAACCCTTTTGGATAATGATTTTTCAGTGTGCCTTTTGTGGCTTTGGCAAACCCTAATGGAAATCCCTGATAGCACACAAGCATCCATCCCTGCAATGAGGTAGAGGTAATCAGCGTCTCTCCGTGCAGATACTCTGCAGCTTCTTCCACTATACTATGTTATTGAAGTAGGGGGAGGGACGAATTGAATTGGGTGACTGGAATTAGAATTCTAGGAAATTTAGCTTGCCTATTTGTGCTTTTTATGGATATATGTTTTGCCCTCAATGTTCCAGTTATTTAATCACTTTATTTCATGACGATTAAGGTGTTAAAAAGGTTTGAATTTTCCTTGCAAGTATTTTGTGAATCATCAACCAGATATCCATCAATTTCGCATCTCAAAAGGGGCGAGGGGGTTTTTATATAGATGATCTGATATGTCCAAATTCTTAAGAATTATTAAGATCCGGCTGATATTGTTGACAAGGTAACAGATCTATGGTGTACTAAAGATGTAACTAACGGAAGTTCTGTATAGAGTGAATTATTTTTTGTATCTAGAGTATCTATTTTTTACATGTGAAAAGCGACATGGGTAAGGAGAAGCAAATGAAAAAGAAACGAGTAAGAGCATTACGGAAATCATGAACAGTGATTCTGCCAAAGGTGCAGTCATTGATCATACTTAGGATACAGAAATAAAATCAGTTATTATAATGCACAGAGTGACTGTGCAGGAAAGGATGGGTGATCACTATGAAAATCAGATATTGTGTGAGTTTGTTGTTGCTGTGTGCCGCAACAATATTTTCGAAGTCGACAACAGTAAAAGCAGAGGATAAGTATTATAAGTTTTTGGAAAAATATTTTACCATTGAAGAGAAGTATAAATCAAAATGGGGACAACAGGATGGATTTACGTATCTTTGTGAAAAAAAAGATAATACCGTCACCATTGTTGGAATACCTATGGATAAAAAGAAGGTAGTTGTACCCGCCAAAATCAATGGGAAAAAGGTGGTAAAGATTTCTATTATGCCGGCGTTTGATTGGGCAGCGAATGAGGAATACCGCAATGAATTTTACGGAGAACATGAGGATGTCCCGATCCCAAAGGTGGAATACTTGAGTATTCCAAAGACAGTTAAGGTTATAGACTGTTATGAAGGGGGATGGCTGAACGAGGGGTATTGTAAGGGAATGCAGTCATTTCTACAGAATCTGAAGAAATTTAATGTGGCATCCGGTAACAAGTGGTATAGGTCATACAAGGGAGTATTGTATACGAAAAATGGAAAGAAATTAATTACTGTACCAAGAAAGTATACGGCAAAAACGGTCAAAGTAAAAAAGGGAACAACAAAGATAGCAGATTCCGCTTTTTCCTTCTGCACCAACATTAAAAAGGTGATCCTGCCGGATACGGTAAAGGTGATTGGACAGAGTGCGTTTGTGCGCTGTTCGTTGAATTACATTAGGATGCCTAGGAAACTGAAAGAATTGGGCGGGAGTGCATTTCAAGAATCTGCTTTGAAGAAGATAACCGTATATGGAAAAGTGGAACTGAATGAAACATTTACAGGTTGCAAAAAGTTAAAGACAGTAGTGCTAAAGGAAGGTGTTAAGAAACTTGGGGAATATGTGTTTACTAATTGCCCGAAACTGAGAAGTGTGACGGTTCCTAAAGGCATAAAAAATCTTTGGTTGTACATTGACAGCATATTTTATTATCGTGGATTAAAGTGTAACCTTTCCAACATTACCATAAAAACACCAAAGAACTCAGAAATGTATAAGGAACGTAAATTTTTAAAGAAACGATACAAGATAAAAGTGAAAGTCATCAAGTAATGTTTACTATGTTTCTTGAAACATGAGTTGACAACTAAAAAGTGTATAACTACTGGCAGAGGATGTGACTAAAAGTACATCCTCTGCTTTTATTACGGAATAGGAAATTACTCGTGCTGTTACGTTATACCACCAAAAATTGCTTTAGCAATTCTTACAAAGCAAAGCGCTGGCTTTGTTCTTATTAATGGAATTTATGAAATAAGGCTTAAAAAAGATGTCATACGAGATCATGACTGAATCTTACAATTTTGTGAAATGCTATGGAAAGGATGAAATTTTTATAGAAATATGCTATTATAATGCCGTAAAAAGTACGAAATATCATATAATGAGCCTCTTGGAGAAGCGAGCAGATCAGCGTGCGAGACGAGCTGGAAAGCTCTAGAAGAGTGAATCTGTGAGTTGTTAAGGGGAAATTGCTAAATGTGATACAGAAAATAAGGGGCGCAAAAAGTTGATATAAGACTGCGCAGAAAGAGGAGGATATGAGTGGATTTAGAGTAGCGGGGGACAAAAGTTCACACCGCAAAAAAGAGCGAAAGCATCCGAAACTTCGGTTGGCGATGAAAATTGCACTGCTTGTTATATTATTGATCATCATGGCAGTAATGATTGTTTTTTACGTTAAATTTGGAGATGATCTGTTGCGTTGGCGCAATCAGGCAAAGCAGGATGTGCAGTCATCGACGACGGAAACGTTCCGTTCTTCGGAGACCAGTTTTATTTATTCGGCAGATAAAAAAGTGATCGCCAAGTTGCGGGGAGACAAAGATTCCTATTATTTGGCGTTTGATCAAATTCCGCAATCGGTGAAAGATTGTTTTATCGTGACGGAAGATCGAGATTTTTATGAACATGACGGAGTGAATATTCTCTCCACTATGAAAGCGGCAGTGCTGCTTGTAAAGAGTCGTTTGTTCCATGAAAAGATTTCTCGAGGCGGAAGTACGATCACGCAGCAGCTTGCCCGTAAGATCTATTTGACGGATGATAAAACGTATGAGCGAAAAGTGCGCGAAATTTTTTACGCAATGGAGCTGGAGAAGAAATATACCAAAGACCAGATCTTGGAATTTTACATTAATAACGTATGTTTTGCAAATGCGAAGTACGGTATCGAGTCAGCCAGCAGAGCTTACTTTAGCAAGGGAACTTCGGAGCTGAATCTTGCAGAGGTGGCATTTTTGTGTTCGATCCCGAACCGACCGGAAACGTATAATCCGTTGGAACATTATGACAATGCGATCAAGCGTAAAGACCGTATTTTGAAACAGCTTTTGCAGGAAAAGAAAATTACGGAGGCAGAGTACAGCGATGCTTCTTATACGGAGATTGTCCTGGATCCGGCAGAGGCGATCAAGAGTCAGGACTATATGGCTACGTATGCGATCAGTTGTGCGACAAAAGCGTTGATGCAGCAACATGGATTTGAGTTCCGCTATGAATTTGCCAATGACGCGGATCGCAAAAATTATCAAAAAGAGTACGATACGCTGTACGACGAGTGTAGAACACAGTTGAATACCGGCGGCTATCATATTTATACATCGCTCAGTCGTTCCAGACAGAAAAAACTGCAGACGAGTGTGAATGATGCCCTGAAGGGATTTAAGGAAAAAACAAAGGATGGTACTTACAAGTTACAGGGCGCGGCTACTTGCATTGACAATGAGACGGGATTCGTAGTTGCAATTGTCGGTGGACGTAAGCAGAAATCGACGACGGGTTATACGTTGAATCGAGCTTTCCAGAGTTATCGTCAGCCGGGTAGCTGCTTTAAGCCGGTCGCGGTATATACGCCTGCATTGGAACGCGGCTATACACCGAATTCGATCGTAGATGATTCAAGGTTTAAGGGTGGCCCTAGCAACTCGGGCAACAGCTATCTTGGAAAGATCACGTTGCGCCGTGCCGTAGAGAAGTCCAAGAACGTTGTCGCTTGGAAGATCTTTAAGGAAATTACGCCGAAGGTTGGTCTTAGTTATCCGCTCAAAATGCATTTTGCCAATATTGTAGACAATGACTATTATCTATCTGCATCGCTTGGTGGACTGACGAACGGCGTGACAACGGTCGAGATGGCTTCTGCGTATGCGACGATCGCAAATGATGGCGTTTACCGCGAGCCGACCTGCATTAAGAAGATTACAGATTCCGAGGGAAATGTTATTTTAAAGAATAACGGAACCAAGCGGAAGGGAACGAAAGTCTATGAGAAAAATGCAGCACGTTCCATGACAGATATTTTGACCGGTGTATTGACAAGTGGTACAGCAGCAGGACATGAATTGAACAATATGTCTTGCGCCGGTAAGACGGGAACGACGAACGACAAAAAAGATGGATGGTTCTGTGGATTTACTCCATATTATACAACGACGGTATGGGTGGGATATGATTCGCCAAGAACATTAGAGGATCTGTACGGAAGTACGTATCCGCTAACAATTTGGGAAAACTTTATGAATGAGATTCATATCGGCCTGGAGAATAAGGATTTTGTGGAATCGGAATCATCAAGCAGCAAGTCAGACAAGAAAGATGGAAGTTACTCGACAAAACCACGTGAAACGATCGATCCTGAGGCTCGTGAGACAGAAACACCGGAGGAGACGGCAAAGCCAAAAGCAACCAAAAAGCCGGTTGTTACGGCAACACCAAAGGCAGAGCCGGAGGTAACGGAACCACCAACGACTATTGATGATGACCCAAGTGATGTGCCGAGCGATAATACACAGCCGGATGATGTCGGAGACGATACCGGGGACGACACAGAATAAGATGTATCAGGATGTGGCATGAGACACGCTGCGGTAGTGTGTGCATTGGAACAGGGCGTGAGACACTGCAGAATAAGTTGT
>ENA-ORPH01001308-ORPH01001308.1-human-gut-metagenome-genome-assembly--contig:-NODE-1308-length-24500-cov-3.631867_pt1 | contig 24500 bp, 10 predicted proteins | sample MGYA00242142_ERZ509074 | MGnify/ENA primary metagenome ERZ509074 (study PRJEB26280, sample SAMEA2338724) | human gut metagenome | biome: human gut; feature: human-associated habitat; material: faeces...
GTACCTTGCGAACATGGTTGTTTCCGGCGAAACCACGGAGCGCGTGTACTATATTGCGATTTGGGACAGCATTCAGAAAGCGGACGAGCGCAGAATCACCTCAGCGGCGCAGGATATCGCAAAGAAGCTCAGCGAATGCGGAATAGGCGCGGAGCTTATCGACCGCAACGGAATAGTCCGGCTCTGCAATCTGGTGAACAATCCGGCTTATGTCCATATTGAAAGCACGAACATCGACGAAGCCATTGCGCTTCTGGCTGTGTAAACGAAAGGAAACACGATGGTCAAAAAGAAAACGGAAATCGAAGCTCCGGTTAATGCGGCTTTGCAGGCGAGCATTACTCCGGTCGGGATTGAATTCGGAATGAATAAGCTCCGGCTTGGCGAAAATTACTGCCGGATCTACGGTATTTTCATGCTCCCGACCGAGGTGGAATACGGCTGGCTGTCGAAGCTGACGAACATTCCCGGAACGATAGTCACGATAAATTACGAACCCCGTAACAACGCCGAAGCAATAAACGACCTGTCGCGGAAAATCCGAATGTTCCGAGGGCAGGCGGCAAGTACAAAAGACCCGAAAGAGCGCATGAGGTGCGAGAAAGCCGCGCTCAGTCAGGAAACCGCCCTCCAGCGCATGGACAGCGGCAACGAAAGCATGGGCGTGTGGGATATCACCATTATGGTGCTGTCCCGGGACGAGGAGGATTTCAACAACCGCTGCACACGCGTTGAAAATACTGCGAACGTTATAGGCTGTAAGATACGCATTATGGCGAACCAGCAGAAAGAATCCTACCAGCACCTTTCCCCGACCTATCCGCAGATTCCGGAAATTCGCGAGGAAAACGCCCGGCAGTACCTTGTCGGCGACATAATCGGCGGATTTCCGTTCGCAAGCGGGAGCTTCACCGACAGCGGCGGCTTCTATCTCGGACGGGATTCCAACGACGGGCTGATATTGCTCGACCCGTGGATAAGAAACCGCCAGCCCAGCAACATGACGATAGTTGGCGGCTCCGGTTCGGGTAAATCCACGGCGATAAAGCACATAATCGCTTCGGAGTACGCCCGCGGCACGAAGATAATCGTCATTGACCCGGAGGGCGAATACAAGGATATGTGCCTGAATCCGCTGTTTGAAGGCTCATGGATAGACGTTGCCGGAGGGCGCGGAGGGCTGATAAATCCGCTTCAGATACGTCCTGTCCCGCCTGACGTGGACGACAATTCCGACCCGGTAAAAAAGGACAGCATAGGCGACCTCGCAGTGCATTTAAAGACCTTGCAGACGTTCTTCCGGCTGTACATGCCGTCAATGGACGACCGCCTGAGAGCCATTCTCGACCAGTCGCTGGTGGAGCTGTATTTTTCTTTCGGGATCACATGGGAAACCGATGTTTCCGGCATGAAAGCGGAGCGTTTCCCGATTTTGAGCGACCTATATAAGCTCATTTCCTGCAAATCCGAGTCCGGCGGCAGGAACGCCGAGTGTTACGCAGACCTCAAAACCTACTTGGAGGGAGCCGCAAACGGCGCAGACCACCTGCTCTGGAACGGTTACACGACCATAAATCCCACCAGCGGATTTATCGTGCTGGACACAAAATCCCTGATACAGATGTCCGGCACGGTGCTGGCGGCGCAGTATTTTAACGTGCTTTCATGGTGCTGGGAGCAAATAACCCGCGACCGCAAGGAGCGCATAATGCTGATAGCCGACGAGTGCTGGACGATGATTGACCCGCGCTGTCCGCAGTCGCTGGAGTTCCTGAAAAACGCAGAGAAGCGCGCCCGGAAATACGAGGGCAGTATAGTGGTGGGAACGCAGTCAACCAACGATTTTCTCGACCCGGAGGTCAAATTCTACGGGCAGTCAGTACTTGACCTGCCGACCTACAAACTGCTGTTTTCAATGGACGGACAGTCGCTCAAAGAAGCCGCAGAGCTGTTTGACCTGAACGATTCCCAGACCGAGCTGATTTCCTCCGGACAGCGCGGAATGGCGCTGATGAAAGTCGGCAGGCAGGCGGCAAAAGTGCGGTTCGTGCTTAGCGATGAGCGCCTTGAAATGTTCGGGCGCGGCGGCGGAAGATAAAGAAAGTGTGTTTATATGGCAGTAAATCCGAAACTGATTTTAATAGCGTCAGAGCTGGCGGGAAACGAGAAAGTCCGCAAAACTCTGCTGTATGTTCTGTTCTTTTCGCTGGGACTGATAATGCTGATTTTCGTTGTGTTCATCGGGCTTATAAGCGGACTTCTCAGCATTGCGCAGGACAACGACCTGAGAAACCACTGGAACTATTACAGGACCAGCATTTCCGAGATTTTCAGCAGTATCGAGGGCGAGATAAATTCCGATGTGAAAAGCGAGGTTTACGACTTCATGCCGGAATTTTCGGTGAACTTTTCCAAAGCCACTATCGCGAACAATTTCGACAACAGCTCCCTGATTTTATATGATGAAAAGGAAATCCGGCAGGCGCAGGAAATAATGCTGAATTACGCAGAAAAGCTCCGTGAAATAACCACGGAAGAAGCCTTTGACAGCTTCATTTCTGGTTACGAAACGGAGCTTTCCTTTTCGGATATCCGGAATATCCGCTTTACGGACGACACTGGAATCGACGGCATTTCCGCTTATCCGGACGCGGTGAAGCTGTTTCTTTACAACCGCGCAATGGAGCAAATGCCGGCGTACAGCTACTCTTTCGAGGAGATAACGGTTGACGAAAAGCCAGCCGACCGCCAGACGCTGGTCGTGACCTCTCCGGACGGTTCCGCACAGACCGTGGAATACACCTGCATCGGCGGCGGTGAGGTGTACCTGCCGGAATTTCTTGCGATGTACAATATATGTCAGAGCCGGGAGTATCTCACTGCCGTAACGCAGAATCAGGCACCGGATATTGAAACGCAGATTGAGCAGGCGGTAGGCGGTATTCCCGAAACTGCCGAAGAAGCGCAGGACTATCTGAACGGCGCATGGCAGGGTATGGTTGACGGGCGCGGCGCGGTAAATCTGGATCTGTTCCGCATGGCAAATCTGAAATCCATTATCGAGGGGGCGAGCATTGACGGCGCTGTGAAAATCTCCACGGAGCGCACCTCTGACAAGCTCTCGATAACGCTGGAAACCGTGGGTTCGGATATCTGGGAGGACATTTTCGGAATTGACGAGGAGCTGAAACAGTACGTCGAGCAGTCCCAGCTTACCATTGAAATGGCGCTTGACGAAGCGGAAATCCCGCAGGACGAGCGTACAATTTCACTTGACGGAATGGTGCAGGCGGCGCTGTTCGTGTATTTCGAGGGGTTCTTTGACCTGCCAGTGAGCAGTTCCGAGCTTGCGCCCGGAGGAAACGGAATTCTGTCGCAGTGCGGAGAGGTTTCGGAGTTTCACCAGTACACCTACGGCAAAAAGGACATGGGAGTTCCCGAAAAAGGAATTACGCTGGCGCTGAAAGAGGAAACCGCAGTCCATGCGGATCTGCTGGACTGCGGCGATTGTATTCAGGATATCTATGTTTATGATGTCTGGAACATGGACGAGCAGGATATCGCAAACGACACCAATTCCAAAGTGTTCAACCGGAGCGCCGTCACGCTGGCGTACATCATCGACACAGACCAGTTTGAAGCGGACTACGGATTTCCGTTCCCGTCAATTGACGGCGTTTCGAACGCTGGAACGATAACGCTTTTTCTGGAGTTCACCTGCCTCAGCGAGGTGGAGTTTGAGGACGCTGATATCGGCAGTTCGCTTGATTTCGGGGATATCATCGTGGGGTACTCCCATGACGGATATTACAGCGACCGGTACGATTCCGGGCTTTGGCGGCACAGTCTGAACCGTGACGAGTGTGTTCCGCACGTCGGCGTTAAGACCTATTTCATGTCCGGGGAGGTTTCTCGACCCGAACCGCCGCAGGGTACGCATTACTACTGCGGTCCAAGCGCAAAGGATATCGGTGCTGCGGCTAATCCGCGGCTTTGGTTCAAGGGGTTCCGCACGGGTATGAGCGAGGAGCTGTTTGGGACGATTCATGCGGTTGGTAAGGAGCGATAAACTACAATTTAAATGTTTTTTCCACCAATAACAAGGTTTCCTCTTTTGTTCTATCATCATCTCTTTTAATTACATTAAAACCGCAATTCAAAAAATGTTCATATTTCTCCCTTGAATTAACACGCATTAAGCATTCTCTGAAATTTTCTATTGCTTCATCAGGTTTTTCCTCACGCAGCAATATTTGATACAAAAACTGTTTCTCCTTATCTGGGCGTTCAAAAAAACGATTAACAGATATTTCTGGATCAGCTAACATAATTAAAACATGGTCTTTATCTGATATTTCGGATAAAACATCTGTTGGGATATTTGTATCCACAAATATCATTTTTCCTTGTTTGGATAACTTATCAAGAATTTGCAGCTCTAAAACAGCGCACTCTTTTGTAGTTTCTTCAATCCATGCCTCATATTCATCCGGCGTTCTTCTGACAAAATCTGCCCAGTCTTTCAAATCTCTTGTATATGTCAAGCCCGGGTACTGATTGCTATCCAGATTTGAAATCAGTACATCATGATAGTTTTCTTCGCATGCAATTCCATGATATTTTTCAGACAGCATTTTTACCATAGTTGATTTGCCCGCATATGCCGTTCCGTTTATAAAATATACGTTTTTATATTTCATATTTCATCTCCCAATTCCGATATATCGATAAGATTATTATACCACAAACAGCCAAAAAAGTCAATCAATCCACGCTGAAAAGCAAATAACCACCAGAAAGGAACTCAACCATGCTTAACCCATTACTCATTTCCAGAAAAGAAAACGCCGGAATCCTCCGCAGAATATGCTCCGAACTGGGAGCAGTTCCACGGGAAATAATCGGCGAGGACTGGTCGCTTGCTGTATTTCTTAAGCGCGACTTAAAGACGTATCTCTATCAGTCGCATTTCATCTTTGACCTGTCCGCATTCAAGGAACAGGGCGATGAATTCGTGAACCTCTGCGCCGGAATATACTATCAGAAATCCGACGCAAACATCGTTATTTACGCCGATAACTGCTATCCCGGTGATGAAATTCTGGACAAGCTGGTGCATAACGGCATAACGAATATCGTTGCGAATTACCCCGATGTTGACGAGAAAACCAACATATCCATGATGACGCAGGACCTGAAAGAGTGCATTACGGAGGGGCTTTCCCAGAAGAAATGGCGGCGCTTCGACAAGTCGTTTGACGCATTTGCAGAAGCCCGTGAAGCTGCCAGAATTGCCGAAAAGGAAAAAGAAAAGCCCCGCTACTCCCAGTCGAATATCAGCATAGCTGTCGTGGGAGCGCAGGGCAGAATAGGCACAACGACCTTTGCATTGCGGCTTGCGGCATATTTCAAGAGCCGTGACGGAGAGAGCCTTGTGGTCTGCGCCAACAAGCGCGGATTTCCGCAGCTCGAGATGATGAACGAGTATTACGGCGGCACCGATCAGAACGGTATCTACACGATAAACGGCATTGATATCTGCACCGCTCTGACCGAGCCGGAGAAGCAGTACAACGTCCAGATTTACGACTACGGCAGTCTGCCCACTTCCGAGCTGAAGCTTGATTCGTTCGATAAGGTGTTCATTATTGGCGGCACGTCGTGGAACGAACTCCCGATGATATACATGGCTCAGCAGCCGCTGAACAGCGTGAACTACACCGTGGCAGTGAATTTCTCGGACAAGACGGCGGTCGAGAAGAACAAGGAGTTCCTTATGCTCAATCTGAATGAGGTGATGGTTCTGCCGTTTGAGCCGGATCCGTTTGCCGTTGAGCAATATGAGGGGATATTTGATGCTTTTTTTTCAAATTAGCATTATGCCAACACTTAAAATCACAATAGAGCTGTCACCCCGATTGCCATAACGTACTGAAATTTCTCATAACTGAATTCGTCAATCCCTTTCATCAACGGCAGAGTATTGTTGGTCAGATAGAGCCTATATTGCAATACATACTCCGCGTATTCTTCAAGAACTTCCCTTTTGGAAATGTTACCAACAGAGTGGTTGTTTTACTGCATTCGGTCGACTATGGTGAATTTTGTTCCATTTTATGGAGCTTCTCGGCAATACATTTTGTCGATGCTGCTTGCATCACCTGTTATAACGGCTTCTTTATGTTTACAATTAAACATTATTTCCACTTCACTACACTGCCTATCCATCGTTTTGCCAAATAAGTCCGTTGTATTTTTACAGCACATTTGTGAAAAATATCAATCAACAAATTGAGCGATTGCGCTTGAAAAAAATGTCGGATTATGGTATACTAATATTATGTATATGCTTTTGACAGTCCACTTAAAAACTAATATATTAGTGAGGGTAAAATCGTGATTGAATACGCTCCTGGAATGAGACTTATCATTCGTGATGAAGAATGGATGATAAAGAAAATAGATACAAATGAGATTGGCGAACAGGCTTTGAACTGCATAGGTATCTCGCCCTTGGTAAAAGATAAAGAGGCTATATTCCTTACTGACCTTGAGAAGATTGAGGCAGTTGATCCTACTAAAGTCAAGCTCGTCAAAGACGAATCACCGAGATACACTAAATCGCTTCTCTACCTTGAAAGTCAGTGGAGACAGAAAAACCCCACCGATAAGAATATCCATATCGGTCACAAAGCTGCTATGGATTTAATGCCGTTTCAGCTTGAGCCGACTAAGATTTCATTGAACCGTACTCGTTGCAGAATACTTATAGCTGATACAGTTGGTCTTGGTAAAACACTTGAAGCCGGAATACTTATGTCCGAACTAATCATTCGTGGCAAGGGTAAGAGAATACTTGTTGTTACCTCTAAAAGTATGATGACGCAGTTCCAGAAGGAAATGTGGAATCGATTTACCATTCCTCTTATTAGACTTGACTCTCATAAGATACAGAAGATAAGGGCTTCACTCCCGTCTAACTATAACCCATTTTTCTACTACGACAAGGTTATTGTCTCTATTGATACGATAAAGCGAGATGTAGAATACCGCACACACCTTGAAAATGCTTATTGGGACATTATCGTGATTGATGAAGCACAGGGAGTTGCTGAACGTGGTAGCAGAGATTCTCAGCGTTCAAGACTCGCCAATATTCTGAAAGACCGTTCTGATACAATGATAATGCTTTCGGCTACTCCGCATGACGGACGAGCTAAGAGCTTTGCCTCTCTCATGAATATGCTTGATCCTACTGCGATTGCAAATCCCGAAGAATACACTAAGGACGAAGTTAAGGGATTGTGTATCAGAAGGTTCAAAAAGGACGTTAAAGACCAAATGGGCAGTAAATACCTTGAAAGAACCGTAAATCTTGTGAGCTGCGAAGCAAGCCCGAAGGAAGAAGTTGTCTTTGACATTTTCGCTCAGATGCAGCTTGATATGGACACAAGCAAGCCTAAAGGGACAGGTCAGCTATTCAAGACCTCACTCGAAAAATCACTTTTTTCAAGTCCGAAAGCCTGCCTGAAAAGCGTAGAGGAAAGACTCAAAAAGCTCCGTCATAAGTATCCTGACGGTGAGATTAAGGATATTGCCTTGCTTGAAGAACTCCGAGATGCTCTTGCGTTGATCGAACCTCGTGATTTTTCAAGATATACTTCACTGCTCGAACTTCTTAGAAGCAAAGAGTATAACTGGAATCCAAAGACGGTTGATGACCGTATCGTTATTTTCACCGAGCGAATTGAAACAATGAAGTTCCTTTCAAAGCAACTCCGAGAAGATCTTCACATGAGTGACAAGCAGATCGTTGAGATTTCAGGCGGTATGACTGATATGGAACAGCAGCGAGTAGTTGAAGAATTTGGCAGGACCGAAGCTCCTGTAAGAATTCTTGTTGCTTCTGATGTTGCATCGGAAGGTCTTAACCTTCATTATCTTAGCCATCGTCTTATCCATTTTGATATTCCGTGGTCACTTATGGTGTTCCAGCAGAGAAACGGAAGAATTGACCGTTACGGTCAGGAAAAACGTCCTGATATTCGCTATATGATGATTTCAAGCAAGAACGAGCGAATCAAGGGCGATATGCGCATTATAAGAATTCTCGTTGAAAAGGAAGAACAGGCATTTAAGAACATCGGTGATCCCACGCTTCTGCTTGGCAAATTTAATGTTGAGGACGAGGAGCTTGTAATTAGTGAAACCATTGAAAACGGCTCAGATGCAGTAGCCTTTGAGGAATCCCTGCATGATGAAGAAAGTGAGTTTGATCCGCTGGACTTCCTTCTTAATACGGCTTCAATGGAGGAGACGGTATCGGCTACCAATTATACAGTTGATGATGAAACTCTGTTTACTGATAAGCAGTATCTTATCAAGGCACTATCATACATAAACAAGAGCGAACAGCACCCATTGAGACAATTAAGTGAAATATCAGGTGTTGATGTTATGCTTACGGAGGATATGCGGCGCAGATTATCTGCTGTTATCCCAGAAGAAGCTATGCCGTCAGGTGAAATACTGCGACTGAGCGACGATAAGAGATACATAATGCAGGAAATGCGTAAGAGTATGCAGAACTCTATCGACAATGCTGCCTGGCCCGATGCTCAGTACCTATGGGCAATTCATCCTGTAATTAGTTGGCTGAACGATAAAACGGGACTTCTTATCGGCAGAGGTGAAGCTCCGATTATCGGCGTCAAGAATTTTATGCAAATCAATGAAAGCATATTCATTGTAGAAGGCAGTATGCCTAATGAACGTTCGGCAGCTCTCGTTGATGATATGTTCGGCGTGAGATATGTTGACGGAAAGTTTGCAGAGTTCCTTGACATAAATGCCGTAGTAAACAAGACAAAGATCAATTCAGAGCTTCTTGCTAACGAGCAGAATGTCACTGATGAAATGATCTCCGCATTAAGTGAACAGCTAGAAGATGTTGTTGCTAAGGCAAAAGAGAAACTTGCTGAGAGCTATCGAATGTATAAAGAATCCACTGATCCGCTGATTGATGCGGAAGTAGATAAGCTGGCTGAACTTGAAGAAAAGCACAGGGACTATCAGCTTTCTTTGTTTACCGATGAACGTCGTAAGAGCGAAGCAGAACGCAGAGTTGATGAATTATTCGACAGCTTTACGAAATGGGTAAAGGAAACGCTTGATATAAGAAACAATCCTTATATTAGAATTATAACAGTCCTGACAGGAGTAAAATAATATGAGTATGGATCTGACCGGTATTGGAAACCGCAACGAGTATTATACCAATCACTATTTCTCCACTATGTTTGAAGATGGGGCAAGTGAACGTATAAAGCAATGGACGGAAGAATCCAAGAACCAAGATATAAAAACACCGTGGGCAATGCTCCGTGATAATGCAAAGCAGTATTACCCGATCCATGACAGATATGACCGTGGACAGTCCCAGCTTACAACAGCCGCAAATATCATCACTATGGCTGCTCTGTACCTTGAATCAATGGGTTATGGCAAGGCTAATTCTGTTATCATCAATGTTAATGATGAATTCGACATACCGGTATTTCACGAGGAAACCAAAGCCAATAAAGCTCCTGCGTTATGGGCAGTTCTTGCACATTCAAAAGACAAGAACTGCGGCATCATGGAAAACAACGTCCTTGATTTTAATGCTGTAAACAACGATGACCTCAGACTTTCCAATGAGAATATCGAAGCTCTTGCCACCAAACTCCTGTTCCATACAGCAGAGCCTCCTCGTTTTCTTATCGTTATCGGCATAGATACGATAGTTCTGATTGACAGAAACAAGTGGAACGAGAAACGCTACCTTGAATTCGACCTTCAGGAAATATTCAGCCGTCACGAAACGTCGACCTTACAGGCTATGTCTGTCCTTTTGCATAAGGACTCTCTCTGCCCTGCGGACGGCAGCGCTCTTATTGATACGCTTGATGAACAGAGCCGCAAACACGCATCCGGCGTATCGCAGGATTTGAAATATGCCCTCCGTGAAAGCATTGAGATACTCGGAAACGAAATTATTTACGATATGTCGACCCGTCAGGGCAAGAATCTGATTGCAGAACCCGTCGATGCGGAGAAGCTCACCATTGAGTGCTTACGCTATATGTACCGTATGCTGTTCGTGCTTTTCATCGAAGCACGTCCTGAGCTTGGCTATGCCCCGATCAATGAGCAGGTATATGCTTCAGGCTATTCTCTTGAAAGTCTGAGAGATATTGCCGAGTCTGTCCGCAATGACACAGAGGAAGTCGGAGAGGGCTTCTATCTGTTTGAAACCATCAGCAAGCTCTATGAACTTATCTATACGGGTTATCCTAAGGATGAAGCTATATACAATAAGGTCAACAGCTTACAGAGCGTTCATAACATCTTTGTTATCCCTCCGCTGAAAGCCCATATTTTTGATCCTGCGTATACTCCTATGCTCGTCAATGCCAAAATCCGCAACTGCGTTATGCTTCGTATCATTGACCTGATGAGTCTTACGAAGTCTACCGGCAAAACAGGCAGCCGCCGCGGACGTATTTCCTACGCTAATCTCGGTATCAACCAGATGGGCGCAGTATACGAGGCTCTGCTTTCTTACCGTGGATTTATTGCCGAGCAAGACCTTTACGAAGTCAAGAAAGCCGGGGATAACTTCAACGAGCTTGATGTCGGCTACTTCGTTACCGCTCAGGAGCTTGACCAGTACACCGAGGAAGAACGAGTACGCTACGAATCGGGAGACAAGAAAGGACAGCTCCGTGTTCACCCGAAAGGCGAGTTTATCTATCGTCTGGCAGGCAGAGAGCGTGAAAAGTCAGCATCTTACTATACGCCTGAGTCCCTCACTCAGTGCCTTGTTAAGTATGCCCTCAAGGAGCTTCTGAAAGACAAGACTGCTGACGAAATACTCAGCCTTACCGTCTGCGAGCCTGCAATGGGCAGTGCGGCGTTCCTGAACGAAGCTATCAATCAGCTTGCAGAGGCATATATTGACCGCAAACAGGCTGAACGTGGCGAGACGATCAGTCATGAGAGCCGTATGGACGAATTGCAGAAAGTCAAGATGTACATTGCCGATAACAATGTTTACGGTATCGACCTGAACCCGGTTGCCGTGGAGCTTGCCGAGGTATCTCTCTGGCTGAACACAATCTACAAGAACGGCTATGTGCCGTGGTTCGGTACTCAGCTTGTAAACGGCAACTCCCTCATCGGTGCAAGGAGACAGGTTTATCATAAGAATCAGCTCACAACGACCTCTAAGGGTCTGCGCTGGTATGAGAACGCCCCCGAACGTATTCCGTTCGTGAAGCTCGATACAAGCGGAAGAAACATCGCACGTTCACGCTATCAGGTGTATCACTTCCTGACGGGCGATCCCGGTATGTGCGACTATACCGATAAGGTCATCAAGTCCCTTGAACCTGAAAAGCTCAAAGTTATGAAAGATTGGAACAAGAGGTTCACCGCTCCCTACACCGAGGACGAGTTCAAGAACCTTATTGGGCTTTCAAAGCTGATAGACGTGCTTTGGAGAGAGCAGATCAAGGCAAGACGCGACCTTGAAGCCGCTACTGTCACCGTGCGTGAAATATACGGTCACAAGGACACCCGTTTTGACCGTGGACAGTCTATCAGAGAAAAAGACAAGCTCCTGCGTAATATCTATAAGTCCGAACACGCTAAGAACGCAGGCGCATACGCAAGGCTGAAATTCGCCATGGACTATTGGTGCTCCCTCTGGTTCTGGCCCATCAGTGAGGCGAATCTTCTGCCGGAACGTTCCGAATTTATATCTGACATGTACCTGATACTCCAGGGCACGATGCCGACAAATTCTCAGGAGAAGCAGACAAGTCTTTTCGATATCAATATCGAAGACGACGTGATGATTCAGAACGTTAACCTCGACCAGCTCTGCGAAATGTTTCCCCGCCTTGGTCTCGTGCGTAAGATAGCTAATGACAACAAGTTTATGCACTGGGAGCTTGAATTTGCTGATGTGTTTGCTGATAAGGGAGGCTTTGACCTTGTTATCGGTAATCCGCCGTGGGTTATGTTGGGCTGGAATGAGCAAGACGTTCTGTCTGATAGCAATCCTGTATTTGCTATAAAAAATCTTTCTGCGGCTCAGACTACACAGTTTAGAGAAAATGCTCTGAAAAATAATAGCGTAAGGCAAATATACTTTGATGAATACGAATCAACATCCGGTGAACAGAACTTTTTAAATGCGTATTCTAATTATCCTGAATTAAGTGGTATGAAAGCTAATTTGTTCAAATGCTTTTTACCTCAAGCTTGGCAGTTTGGCTCGACATCTGGAGTTTCTGCATTTGTTCATCCCGATGGTGTATACGATGATCCTAAAGGTGGTTTACTCCGTAAAAAGTTATATCCTAAACTTCGCTTTCATTTCCAATTTGAAAATGAACTAAATCTATTTGAAGGTACTAATGATCATGGTAGAATGAGATTTTCTCTTAATGTATATAGTAACCTTGAATCAGAATCGTTTGATACAATTTCAAATCTTTTCCACCCGGCAACAGTTGATGAATGCTATGATAATACTATAAAAGGTGATATTCCGGGGATTAAAGACGAGAACGGTAATTGGAATGTTCATGGACACCCGGACAGAGTGGTTCATGTAGGACAAGAGGAGCTAAAGGTATTTTCAATGTTGTTTGACGAAAACGGAGAATGGTCAAAGGCTGTACTTCCTGTACTTCATGCCAATCAGTACGTTGATGTTTTAACATTGTTTGCAACCTACCCGACAAAAGTTGATGCCATTTCCTCTAATATGATTACATCTACAATGTGGAATGAGACAAATTCCCAAAAAGACGGCACAATTTATCCTAATGCACATTTCCCGGAAAATACAATCAATCTGATTTATTCAGGTTCTCACATACAAATTGCAAATCCCTTATTTAAGACTTCAAGACGAGTATGTGAAAAAAATTCTGACTTCGATATCATCGACTTAACAGCAATTTCAGATAATTACTTACAACGGTGCAAATATGATATGAAGTGCTCCTTAGCAGACTATTCAAGTCGAATAGGTGAAACACCGTGGAAAACAACGTTTTCAAGCCACTACCGACTCGCTTCAAGAGCAATGCTTAATCAGAGTGGCGAGAGAACGTTGACATGTGCAGTCATTCCGCCGAATACTGCGCATGTCCACGCTGTTATTTCATTAGCACTCAATAACAGCGTGGACATGCTCGCCTTAGCTGGCGCAGAGGCGAGCATACCTGTAGACTTCTTGGTGAAAATGCTTGGAAAGTCAAATTTATTTATAAGCACAATAGCAGTATTCCCTTTTATCGGAAAGGAGTCGGACTATTATAATGCTCTTGTTTGTCGCACACTTCTCTTAAATGCTCTTAACAAATACTACACTTCACTTTGGGATGAATGCTTTGACGAGACATTCACGCAAGAGCAATGGAGCAAATCCGATCCTCGCCTTAACAACAAGCGTTTCTCAGCCCTGACAAGCGAATGGACATGGGATACCCCTCTGCGTACCGATTATGAACGCAGACAGGCACTTGTTGAGATAGACGTGCTTACCGCTATGGCTCTCGGCATGACGCTTGAACAGCTCAAAACCATTTACCGCATACAGTTCCCTGTATTGCAGCAGTACGAAGCCGATACTTGGTACGACGCAAACGGCAGGATAGTTTTCACAACAAACCGCAGCCTTGTCGGCGTAGGCTTTGACCGCAAGGAGTGGGAAGGCAGCGTAAAGGGCGCACCCGCCGGTAAGGTGTTCACGAGAGAGATCGAGGACGATACCATGCCCGGCGGCCCCGTAAAGAGAACAATAGAGTATGTTGCTCCGTTCGATAAGTGCGACCGTGAACAGGACTACGAAACAGCGTGGAAGTTCTTCGAGAAGAAGTACGGGAAATAACGCTGCACACACAAAATAACTATCAGGAGGTTGCATAATGCTCCCGACCATATTAGCAAAACAATTACAGGACGGTATCTGCGACTATATCCGCACGACTTTCCCGATGACCAATGAGCCATTTCAGGGTTCGCTGGATAAGCTGCTTTCGACCAAAGACAGCGTATATCACGCACCGTTCACCGCAGTGCGCCTGCCTTTCCGCGTCGCTGAAATGAACGAGAGTTACTTCGAGTCTATCCACCCGAAGTTTGCTCCCTATGTTCATCAGCAGAAAGCGTTTGACCGTCTTAACGGAAATGACGGTCAGTCCACGGTTATCGCAACAGGAACAGGTTCAGGTAAGACGGAGTGTTTCCTGTATCCTATCCTTGAATACTGCTATAAGCACCGTGGAGAGCGTGGCATCAAGGCTCTTATCATATATCCGATGAACGCACTTGCGTCCGATCAGGCAAAGCGTATCGCTGAGATCATCTATAACAGCCCTGAGCTGAGGGGCAATGTCAATGTCGGTATGTATGTAGGAGGCAGAGAGGAAACTCCAAGCCGTATGATGAGCGAGCATGGCGTTATCACAGATCACGATACTATGCTCAATCGTGCGCCAGACATTCTCATGACCAACTATAAAATGCTTGACTATCTGCTTGTACGCCCGAAGGATGCTGTTCTCTGGCAGGATAATTCTCCTGAGACATTGAAGTATATAGCCGTTGACGAGCTTCATACATTCGACGGCGCACAGGGTACTGATCTTGCCTGCCTTCTTCGCAGGTTGAAAGCAAGACTGTCTACCCCTGCGGGCTATCTTTGCTGCGTCGGAACATCTGCGACGATCGGCAGTGAGGATAACAATCCCAGGATACTGAACTATGCTTCTGAGATTTTCGGTGAGCCTTTTGACAGCGACGCTATCATCACCGAGGACAGATTATCTCCGTCTGAGTTCTTTGACGGCTGCGAAGTGACTGATTTCAGCTTCCCGACCAATGAACAGGTGGAACAGCTCGCTTCTGCGGTCATAGACGATGATATTACGCATTTCCTGCAGCTTTCCGCAGAATGCTGGATAAGTGATCCCATTAACGATATAATGTCCGATACTGCGAGACTAAAGCTCGGTAATATACTTATGCACCATAGTTTCTTCCAGGCAGCCGTTAAGCTCATGGGTGGAAAATACTATCAGACAAATTCTATCGCAGAGGCTCTTGTGACAAACTATCCTGAGATAGAAAGCATTGCAGACAAGGACACAGCGATCAATGCTCTTTTGGCACTTGTTTCTCACGCCCGTATCGGCTCCGGGGGCAAACTGCGCCCATTCCTTAATGTTCAGGTTCAGTTCTGGCTCAGAGAACTTCGCCGCCTGCTTGCAAAGGTGTCTCCTGATGATGTGAGATATTCCATTGCCCACGACCTTAATGAACGGCAGTCAAAGGAATATCTTCCTGTCGTAAACTGCCGTGACTGCGGTGCAACAGGCTGGACTTCGACCAAAACAGAGCGTGGATACGCAAAGATCGGCAATCTTGATACGTTCTACAATATGTATTTCCGTTGTGATGACACTATCACTATGCTTTTCCCCGGAATGAGCGAAACAAACGGGTTCTTATGCCCTAAGTGTCATTATGTGAAATTCAATACCAACGAAGCCGAGAGTTGTGAGTGTCCCGACGGTTGTGGTGAAATGATTCCTGTATATATTCCTAACCTCGGAGCTAAATCAGCTAAGACAGGTTCACAGGACAAGCAGCAGTATGTCTGCCCGTTCTGCCATAGCAAGCGCGGATTGTCCCTTATGGGTCTGAGAAGTGTATCAGAAATCAGCGTAAGCCTGTCTCAGATGTTCTCATCTCAGTTCAATGATGATAAAAAAGCACTTGCTTTCTCTGATAATGTGCAGGATGCAGCTCACCATGCAGGATTCTTCAATCACAGGACATGGAGATTTGGTCTGCGTACCGCTATTCAGGAGTATTCTGCAACAAATACAGGTCTTGTTTCTCTTGACGAGTTTCAAAGGGGCTTTATTTCCTATTGGCATCAGAAATTTGATGATGAGGAGTTTATCAGCCAGTTTATCGCACCGAATATGACTTGGATGAAGGCTTATGAAGAAATGATAACAAATCGTAAGCTCGGAACGGACAAGTATGCGAAGAAACTTATTGGTGACGTTGACAGCAGACTCGCTTATGAGATCATGCTTGAATACGGTCTGTCTTCTAATATCGGACGTACATTGCCGAAGTCCTCTTGCTCTGTTGCTGCCTTTGAACCTGATGTTATCGAACGTGTCAGCAATGCTGTATATCAGAGAGCAAGGAACGAGCTCGGCTGGCTTGTAAGATCGAACGAGACAGATGTACAATATATGGTTATCGGCTATCTTGATACGCTGAGACAATTCGGTGCTTTTGATGATAAGGTATTCTATGAGTTTGTTGAAAAAGACAGTTCTTATCATATTTCTGCGGATCGTCTGAGATGGCTGCCCGGTTTACAGACAGGCAGAAACACGCCAAGATTCATAATTGAGCCTAAAAGCGGTACGAAACACTACTATAACCTTGACCTCAAAACAGATAGAAAGTTCGAGGACTGGCTGTATAAGTGTTCGCAAGACGTACTTAACGAGTTTACCGGCTTATGTGTTGTCATCTTTGATGAGTTAGTTAATGCAGGGATAGTATGCTCTATGATCAGCGATTATCCTGTATATGATCCTTATGGAATCAGCAAAAAGCACATCTTCATTAGCAATAACGTAGTTCAGATGAGATGTGATTATTGTGGCACCGTTCTCCCTGTATCCGAGGAAAACGCTGCATTTTGGGAAAATGCGCCTTGTAAGAGAAAGAACTGCAGGGGTCATCTGAAAAAAGCCAATAATGAGGGCTTGGGATATTACGGCAGACTTTTCAGGAACGGAGATCTTTACCGTATAAACGCTATGGAGCATACGGGTTTGTTAAAGCGTGAAGATCGTGAAACGCTTGAAGCTCATTTCAAACTTGGGAAATCAGAGCAAAAACGGTGGGATCCGAATGTATTATCCTGTACTCCGACACTTGAAATGGGTATTGATATAGGCGACCTCTCTTCTGTAATACTTTGCAGTATGCCTCCGGCACAGTCGCAGTTCCTTCAGAGAGCCGGACGTGGTGGACGAAAAGACGGTAACGCTCTTACTATGGCAGTTGCGAATGCCCGTCCGCATGACCTGTATTTCTATGCTGATCCTCTTGAAATGATACAGGGTGATGTGCAGTCGCCAAAAATCTATTTGCAGGCTTCTGCTGTACTCGAAAGACAGTTCACAGCATTTTGTATGGATTCATGGGTAAAGCATGGCGTACAGCCGAGTGATGTGCCTGACAAACTGAATACAATACTCTCTAAGCTGGATTCAAATCCGGCAGATATGTTCCCGTTCAACTTTATCCATTACGTTCAGGATACCCTTACGCGACAGATCAATTCCTTTACAGGTTTATTTACTGAGCTTGACGCAGACGAAAAGGAAGAACTGCTTGCCTTTGCAAATGGTGACGGAACAAATCAAAGTCCGATGTATCGCAAGATAATAGAGAGTTTTGAGATCATCAAGGAAGAACGCAGCAGCCTGAAATCCAACATCAAGGCACTTGATGCCATGATAAAGGAATTACAGGAAAAGCCGCAGGATTCCTCGTTTGATGAACAGATCAAAGAGCTTAATGCTGAAAAGGCAGCTCTGCATAGCGTTATTAACGAGATAAACAACAAGAATGTATTTAATTTCCTTTCTGATGAGGGCTTGCTGCCTAACTATGCTTTCCCCGAAAGCGGTATTATTCTCAGAGCATTGCTTTACAGAAAAGAAGAACAGGAAGGCACTACTTCTAAAGCAAAGTACGAAAAGCGTTCGTATGAGTACAGCCGTCCTGCATCGTCCGCAATTAGCGAGTTTGCTCCTAACAATACCTTTTATGCTGACGGAAGAAAGCTGACCGTTAATCAGATTGACTTACATACTTCAACTATCGAACCATGGAGACTATGCCCTAATTGCTCTCACGCTCAGCTTGAAGTCCCCGGCAAATATACAGCTTCTTGCCCTCAATGCGGAAGCCCTGCGTGGGCTGATTCCGGTCAGCTTCGCAATATGCTCAAGGTACAGATGGTGTATTCAAACACCGAGGATACTCACAGCAGAATATCCGATGACAGCGATAGCAGATCATCGGTATTCTATGTCCGTCAGCTTCTTGTTGATGTAGACGAAGATCACGATATTCTTTGTGCATATCGAATGAATAATGATGATTTTCCGTTTGGCTATGAATTTGTCAAAAAAGCAGCTCTTAGAGAGATCAACTTTGGTGAAAACGATATGATGGGAGAAAAAGTCTCTGTTGCGGGTGTTGATGAAATCAGAAAAGGTTTCAAGGTCTGCCGTTACTGCGGTACTATCCAATCTTCTGACGGCCGTTCAAGAAAGCACTCCTTCTTCTGTAAAACCAACAAGAATCCTCAGTTGCTTGCAGACGGCTATGAAACCTGTCTGTTCCTATACAGAGAGTTTGAGACTGAAATACTCCGTATGCTGATCCCTGCAACTACCGAGGACACCTCAACAGTACGAACAGAATCCTTTATTGCAGCCTTTATGCTTGGTATGAAGGAGTATTTCGGTAACGTAGATCATCTTCGTGTCGCTATAAGTGAAGTCCCTATCCCTGATGCCGATTACAGAAAGCAGTATCTTGTTATTTATGATTCCGTGCCCGGCGGTACTGGATACCTGAAACAGCTCATGAACAACGAAGGCTCTCTTACCACTATTTTTGAGAAAGCCCTCACAAAGCTAGAGCACTGCACTTGCGGTAACGATCAGCAAAAAGACGGCTGCTATCATTGCTTGTTTGCTTACAGGCAGAGCAATCAAATGGGTTCGATCTCACGAAAAACAGCCATGTCTATGCTTAAAAGCATTCTGTCAGGCAAGAACAATGTTGAGAAGATATCTAAGCTCGGCAATATTTCCGTCAATGCTTTGTTCGACAGTGAGCTTGAAAGAAGATTTATCGAAGCATTCAGTCAGCGAAACAGTGATACAAGAAAAATCGAAGTCAACAAAGATGTAGTAAATGATAAGCCCGGTTATATCCTGAAAATTGGCAACGTCACATGGGAAATCGAGCCACAGGTCTATCTTAGCGGAGCAGACGGCATCAGTGTTGACTCCAAGCCCGACTTCATTATACGTCCTGTCAGCAAAGAGATCGACCACCGTCCGGTAGCAGTATTTACCGATGGTTTTACCTTCCACAAGAGCATTGTTGCTGATGATACATTAAAACGAGCAGCAATTCTCCGCTCAGGCGATTACATTGTATGGTCGCTCAGCTATAAGGACATTCAGAGTGTATTTCAAAATATAGACGAATATGCGACAGAAACGCTCGATCCGCTGAGAATGCCTTCTGGCGCAAGCCTGTACAAGCCTACAGTTAATAATGTTGCCGGTGCTGACCGCATTTCACCTGATAAAACGTCTGCATTTGACCTTCTGCTTGATTACTTGTCAATGGAACAGGCTGAAACTGCGTTCAGGGCTCATGCTAATGCCTACGCTGTATCTCTTATGAATACAGCTACACTTATTGATAATGTTGCCTTCACTGAATGGCTTTCTGCTTTTGATGAAGTTAATTCACAGAGCAGATTTTCTTCTAATCAGTTTGCTTTCAGAGACACAATGTTCGGCAAATGGCAGCCAAGAACCAATAATCCTATGCTGAGTTTATATTCGGGCATAGCGGTTTCAAAGGCAAAAGCCGACAGAAATACGCCGTACACGGTCTTTGCTGTATTTGATGATAAGACTGACCCTGACAATGAGAAGTTTGAAATGGAGTGGAACGGCTTCTGGCATTTTGTCAATGTACTCCAGTTCAATCCGGAGTTCTCTTTTGTTACAAAGATAGGTCTTGAAAAGATGATCTATATGAAGCTCGATGAACCTGTAACTACTGTTACCGCGGTAACTGAACAGGCATCTGCTAACAGCGAGTGGGACGGTGTCCTTGAAGAGCTGTTCGATGAAATGGCAAAGAATATGGCTATGGCACTCAAAGAAGCGAATGCTCCAATCCCTGATGAAATAGGCTATGAATTGGTCGATAACGATGAAGTTATAGCAGAAATCGAAATGGTTTGGCTTGATAGCAAAGTCGCTTATCTTACTGAAGATCAAATGGAATATGAAGAAATACTGTCTGAAAAGGGTTGGACAATAATAAACAACGATACTACGGTATCTAAAGATATGTTTGGAGGTGTAAACTGATGGAAAATACCGCTACCGTAGCAATATCCTCGGACTTTCTGACGGCATTTTCAAAACTTCCGAGACAGATACAGGGAAAGGTCACTGAATTCATTAACAAATTCCGTATAAATCCGAAATTCCCCGGAATTAATCTTGAAAAACTGCCTTCGATAGATAAGAATATCCGTTCAGTACGAATTGATAACACTTATAGAGGAATCGTAAGCTATCAGGAAGAAAGCTCAGTTTATCTGCTGCTTTGGGTAGATCATCACGATGAAGCTTATGAATGGGCTAAAAGAAAGACTTGTCGTGTAAACAGCAAGACAGGTGCACTTCAGGTATTCGATGTTCAAAATGTAGAAGTAACCGAGGAAACTAAGGTATCAACCACAAGCACTCTTTTTGGCGGACTTACTAAAGATGTTATGATCGAACTTGGTGCGCCACAGGACCTTATTCCTTTCCTGAAAAGCATTCCTGATAAAGATACTTTTAATGCAAATAAAGACAAGCTCCCGTCAGATGTTTATGAAAACTTCTCATGGATAGCAGAAGGCTTTGATCCGAAAGAAATTATCGACATGATCAAGGCTGACACTTCTGATACAGAGCCTGATCAGGGAGAAACTGAAAAGTCTGAATCTCTGCTTGTTACAGAAGATTTCTCTGTTGCCTTGAAGAACTCAGAGAGTAAAAAGTCATTTGTAGTAATCGAAGGAGAAGAAGAACTCCGCAGGATCATGGCTGAACCTCTTGAAAAATGGCGTGTATTCCTGCATCCTACACAGAGAAAAATCGTCCAGAAGAATTATAAGGGGTCTGCAAGAATCCTCGGCGGTGCAGGAACAGGCAAAACTGTTGTTGCTATGCACAGAGCTAAGTATCTTGCTTCTAAGATCAACGATGACGAACGTATTCTGTTCACTACATTCACCGCTAACCTCGCAGAAGATATAAAGAGCAACCTTAGAAAAATCTGCACTCTTGAGGAACTTCATAAAATCGAGGTTATCAACATAGATGCCTGGGTTATGCGATTTTTAAGCGAAATAGGCTTTTCAGCGAAGATTGAATACGGTGAAGAAATCGACAAGTTATGGGATAGAGCTGTTGTGAACAGTCTCTCTGAACTTGATTTCCCGTGGTCATTCTATAAGGACGAGTGGAACCGTGTAGTAATTCCACAGGAAGCACTTTCTCTTGAGAAGTATGTCAAAGCTAAAAGAACAGGACGAGGCGTTCGGCTTGACCGCAAGAAAAGAATCGAGGTTTGGAAAGTATTTGATGCCTATCTCAGTTTGATGAAGGAAGAACAGATTCGAGACATAAACATGGCTATGTATGAATGCTCTAAGCTGTTCACAAGCAGTGGTACAAAGAATAAGTACGCTCATATAATCGTTGACGAAGGACAGGATTTCAGCGATAACGCTTTCAGACTTCTCAGGACGGTTGCAGGAGAAGAAAGGCCCAATGATATTTTCATTGTAGGTGATTCACATCAGAGAATTTATAACAACTATCCTACGCTTTCCAGATGCGGTATCAATGTTAGAGGAAGAAGCAGCATACTGAAAATTAACTATCGTACCACCGAGGAAACAAGGAGATATGCCTTTGCATTACTCAACGGCATTTCATTTGATGATCTGGACGATGGTGTTGATCTTGGTGATAAGTGTCGTTCCCTTGTTCATGGTGAAGCTCCTGTTGTAAAGTGCTTTGCAGATGCCAATGAGGAACTCTGCTATCTCAATGACTGCATATCCGACTTACAGGACAGATGTGTTCCTTTGAAGAATATATGCATTGTTGCAAGAACCAATCAGCTTGTAAAGGACTATTCCGCACAGCTTACCAAAAGCGGATACAGCGTTTATCAAATTAAGCGTTCAAAGGCAGATGATCTGTCACATGACGGTATCAGAATAGCCACAATGCACCGTGTTAAGGGACTTGAATTCCAGTATGTATTCATCGTTTCTGCAAACAACCGCATAGTGCCTTTAGAGTCAGCAATCGACCAAAGTGATCCCATTGCCGAACGGGAAAGCTATACGGCTGAAAAATGCCTTCTCTACGTTGCTCTTACAAGAGCCCAGAAACGGGCGTATATTACTGCATACGGAAAAAAATCGGAGTTTATTATTTAATCCTGCTTCCGCAAAACTGGCATGAGTCACATCTTCCCTAAACCGCATAAATATGCTATAATAGAATCGAAAAAAGTGCTGAAAAAACAGCACCTGAAAGGTGAAGAGAAATGCGGAAAATCGAAATAGTAGCAAGCGATGAAAGGTTAATCACACCCAGCGGGTTGTCCCTGGTAGGACAGGTTCTCGGAAAATCAGATATGATCAGAAAAGCCAACAGAATGCGAACCGAAAAACGTTCCCAGCCACAGATCGGGACTGGGGATATTCTGCTCACAATGATTGGACTTCTGACACTCGGAAAATCAGATTTTGAAAACGTCAACGAATTTCATACCAATGAGGAATTTTACACTCTATCCCTCGGACTCAGAAGCGGTATACCCAGTGAATCTTCTTTGAGAAATAGGCTGGACGCCATTGGAACTTCAATGAATACGCAGATCCTTGAGGGAAATATCAACATGTTCCGGGAGTGCGGGTTCAAGCGGACTGCGCTGAATTGCGGCTGTGTTCCGGTTGATATTGATGTTTCACCGTTCGATAATTCCAGTAGTCATAAGAAGGGCGTTTCCAGGACTTACAAAAATGTTGACGGGTATGCGCCGATATTTGCATATATCGGAACCGAAGGATATCTGTGCAACGCTGAACTTCGCGAGGGCAGTCAGCATTGCCAGTGTGGAACACCAGAATTTCTCGTTGAAACAATATCTGCGGTAAAACAGATGACCGATAAACAACTTCTTTTTCGCATGGATTCAGGAAATGACGCTCTTGAGAATATGCTGATTCTGCATTGGTCAGATCCGCAGCTGAAATTCCTGATAAAGCATAATTTCAGGCGGGAAAACCGTTTTGAGATCGCTGAAAAACTGAAATCTGTCTGCCAGAACATAACTCACCCGCGTGAAGGAAAAACAGTTTACATCGGAAGCACATGGCGCGAAGTCGCAGCGAGAAAAGGCGATAAAATCACGGTCCGAATGGTTTATGAAATCACCGAAAGAACCATGTCAGCGGATGGTCAGCTGTTCGTGATTCCGGATGTAGAAATCAATATGTACTGGACCTCGCTGGATGTTTCGGATGAAGATGTTATCGAACTTTACCATAACCATGCGGTTTGTGAGCAATTCCACAGCGAAATAAAAACCGATATGGGAATTGAAAGATTGCCAAGCGGTAAATTTGAAACGAACGCTCTGATTCTGAAACTCGCGATGATCGCATACAACGTTCTCCGTATCATCGGCACGGAAGCGATGAAGAAACAAGATATGCCTGTTCGGCATGATTCAATTAACAGGCGGAGAATACGAACTATTATTGATAATCTGATTCTGATCGCCGGTCACCTCACTGTTCACGCCCGCAAACTAAGGCTTGCTCTGGGGAGAAGTAATGTATGGATTACAACTTTCCTCAGATTGGATGCTGCTTTTTGAGTTTTGCGGAATCAGGTTAATGAAAAGCGGAGTACCATTAGTGATACTCCGCCTTTTTATGCTTCTGACATAGATTTACCTCTTTCTTAAATAGTGAACAGACATTTCTCGCTTGAATGCAACTGTTTTAACCAGTCGGATTGCATTTTTTGCAGGGAACATACCCGCTTGCAACAGCGCCGTCAAAATCCTCGGTGTACGCCTTGTTCTTATCTTTCATCTGCTTGACCGCTGAACAGCTGGGGTGGTGTATCTTCTTTGTGTTGGTGTTCAGAATGTACTGCGTTCCTATCGGCTGAACTTCCTCAGCGGTCGTCTGAATGGTAGTCTGTACGGTTGGCTGGGTAGTTGCGGCAATAGTTTGTACCGGCGGCTGATATACACTCGGCTGTTTATCAACGCTGATGTTCTTTCTGTCAGAGGTGAACACAATCGTGCCTTGCAGGTCGGTACGGAAAACCTCGATGTTTCGGCTGTTCAGGCGTTCCAGCACCTCGTCAGTGGGGTGTCCGTATTTGTTGCCCATTCCGCAGCTTATCACGGCGTAGGTAGGGTCAACTTTTTTTAGGGCAACACCGCACAAAGTCCACAAATTAGAAATTAAGCACGATTAGTAAACAAAC
>ENA-ORPH01001311-ORPH01001311.1-human-gut-metagenome-genome-assembly--contig:-NODE-1311-length-24477-cov-5.352019_pt1 | contig 24477 bp, 23 predicted proteins | sample MGYA00242142_ERZ509074 | MGnify/ENA primary metagenome ERZ509074 (study PRJEB26280, sample SAMEA2338724) | human gut metagenome | biome: human gut; feature: human-associated habitat; material: faeces...
GCCTCCGGCAGCTCCTGCGCCGTGTCGGACTGTAAAAGCCCCTGAAAGAAATGATCCTTCAGCACCTCGTCTGCCAGCACGGCCCGGCTGTAAAGCCCCTGCCGGTTGTCCCGGCGCGAAAGCTCCGCAGACAGGTTCTCCAGCAGCTGATCAAACTCCTTCGGGCTGACGGGCTTGAGCAGATAATCGTGGACATGGTACCGGATGGCCTTCTGCGCATAGGAAAACTCGCTGAAGCCGGTCAGCACGACGACGATCGTGTCCGGAAATTTCTCATAGATGTTCCGCGCCAACTCCAGCCCGTCGACAAAGGGCATACAGATATCCGTGATGACCACATCCGGCAGCACGGATTCGAGCTGTTCAAGCGCCTGACGGCCATTTTCAAAGACATGGGGCGGCGCAAAGCCGAATTTGTCCCAATTGGTGTTCTGTGCCATGGACTCCCGGACAAGCATTTCATCCTCTACAAGCATGATCTGGTACATACGGCGCGCCCTCCTTTGCATTTGTTATTAGTGTATAACAAAACGGTCAAAATTGCAATCAAATTTAGCAATTCGCCAATATGCCAGTGCGGTATGACGCGGAAAAATTCGCCGATATCGAACGTATCCGGTTGCTGAACGATATTCGGCATGATATAGTAAAAGAAACGCAATGAACAGAAAGGAAGCTTCAGCATGGCAGAACAGGAAGGCAAAACCATACACTCCGTTGCGAAGGCGATCCGTCTTCTCGACATTCTGACGGAAAGCGGCCAGCCCGCTTCCCTGACGGAGCTTTATCAGAAAACCGGCTGGCCGAAGAGTACCATCCACGGTCTGCTGTCCACGATGCGCGAATCCGGACTGATCGAGCAGATGCCGAACGGCCGCTACTGGCTGGGCATCCGCCTGTTTGAATACGGCTGTGCCGTCTCCAACTCGTGGGACATCGGCTCGATCGCAAGGCCGCATATGCAGAGCATCTGTGCCGAGCTTGGCGAGAGCGTATTTTTGTCGGTTTTCGACCGCGCGGCGGTCGTGACGCTGGCGGAGGAGGAATCCCGCGCGGGACTGCGCGTCGTGTCCGAGGTCGGCGCGCGCCTGCCGGTCTACTGCACGTCGCAGGGAAAACTGTTTCTTGCCAACAGTTCCCCGGCGGAGTGCCGCCGCATTCTTACACACACCGAACTCAAGGCCTTCACGCCCCATACACTTACCACGCCAGAGCAGTTTGTGCCCGAACTTACCCGCATCCGCGAGCAGGGCTACGCTGTGGAAAACGGCGAGTATAAGATCGGCCTGCGCTCCGTCTCCGCGCCGATCCATGACGTGACCGGCGAGGTGCGCTACGCCATCGGCTGCGTCGGAATGTTCCGGCAGGTGCAGTCCGACGAGTTTCTCCGCGCCATCCGCCTCGTCTGCGCCGCAGCCGAGACGATCTCCCGCGCCATCGGCTATCACGGGTAAGGAAAATTCGGCCTGCTCCTGCAGCTGTTTTGCTTGCATATGTGCGGCGGCGTATGATATACTGATAAGAAATTAGAAAGAAAAAGGGGGAGCCTTTATGTCCAAAACCATTCTGCGGCGGCTGTTCGTGCTGGCGCTCTGCGCCTGTCTCGTGCTGCTGGCCGTATTGCCCGCCGGGGCCGATTTCGGCGATTACTCCGGCGATTCCGATTTCGGTGATTCGTCCGATTGGAGCAGCTCCGACTCCGATTGGGACTGGAGCAGCAGCGATTCCGACTATTCCAGCAGCTCCGAATCCTCCGGCGGGATCAGTACCATCGTCGTCGGAGCCATCATCGTCTTCATCGCGATCGTTTCGACCTCACGCACAAAGAAGAAGAAGGGAGCGTCCGGCGGCACCAGCTGGTCCGCGGCTGCGAACCGCAAGCTGAAGCCCATGGCTGAGTATGAGCAGCTCGACGAAAACTTCGACAAGGCTGAGCTGACCTCCAAGCTGTCGAACCTGTATGTACAGATGCAGGATTGCTGGCAGAAGAAGGATATCTCGCCCATCCGTCCGTACTGCACCGACGCGTTCTTCACGCAGATGGACAATCAGCTCCAGCGCAAGAAGCAGCAGGGCCAGACCAACTACATCGAGCGCATCGCGGTTCTGTCCGTGGAGCTGCGCGGCTGGTGCCAGGAGGGCGGCAACGACGTGCTCGTCGCCCGTCTGAACACGCGCATCGTCGATTACACGCTCGACGACAAGACCGGCAAGCTCATCTCCGGCAGCAGAGACAAGGAGAAGTTCATGGTCTACGAGTGGGATCTTGTCCGCACGACCGGCACGAAGACCGAGAAGGACAAACCTATGCAGACCGTCAACTGCCCGAACTGCGGCGCACCGGTCGAGATCAACGCCAGCGCCAAGTGCCCGTACTGCGGCAGTGTCATCACCCTCGAGGAGCACGACTTCGCCCTCAACGCCATCCGCGCCATCTCTCAGCAAACGAGAGGATAACGCGCCCCGGCAAACGCATTCCACTAAAAAACTCCACCGCCCAGGTCGAGCGGTGGAGTTTTTTGAAATCTAGCCTCTGCGCGGCGCTTACGCCTGCAGATTGAGCGCGGGATTCATATAATAGACGTTTTTCTCGTCCAGCCTCCGGCGCAGCAGCTCAATGGCCTCGCCGAAGCGCTGGAAATGCACGATCTCGCGCTCCCGCAGGAAGCGAATGGCGTCGTTCACATCCGGGTCGTCAGAAATGCGGAGGATATTGTCATACGTCACGCGCGCTTTCTGCTCTGCTGCAACTGCATAAGCACAACTTTTCGCAATAGAATATGTGGATAATATCAGAAATTCCAGTGAATTTCGACAGGAACCTGACGTGTTTCTTTATCCCTGCGTCCAACTGTAATATAGTCGATCAGCACATCGACCATCTCGCGGTTCAAATGTTCCAGATTCGTATACTGCGCAATCAGATCCTTGCGATGATCCTCCGACTGCATCTGTTCTTCCAGTCGCAAGAGCCTGCTTTCGCTTTCTGCAATCAGGCGTTTCATCCGCTCTCGATCCTCGCTAAACTCTTTTGACAGCTCTACGAAATCTTCTGCCGATAAGAGTCCCTTGACCTTATCGACATAAAGCTGCCGGATGCCCTCAGAATCTTCCTCGATTTTTTTCTTGTATGCTGTCAACTCTGTAAGGAGCCGTTCTTTCCTACCGTGCAGGTTATCTTCCAGCTCAAGATTCTGTTCCAGCGCATCTTTATCCAGATATTCAGCCGACAGACGGTTCAATTCACCCAGTACGATTTGCTCCAGCTCTGTAACAGGAATAAATGCACCTTCACAGGAATCCGTAGAAACATGACGGTTTGCACACTGCAAATAATGTTTACCGCGGTTTTTGGAGGATCTCATGATATAGCCGCAGCTTGCACAATGTACTTTCCGCGCAAAAATACCGACATTCCCCGTATCAAAAGGTTTTACTCTCTCAGCAACCAAATCCTGTACCCTGTTCCAGAGTTCTCGGTCAATAATCGCTTCGTGCGTTCCCTCAACGCGATACCATGTGTCCTTGGGTCTTGGCTTATTTTGTTTGGTCTTATAAGAGATACTGCCGTATTTCCCTTGTACCATGTTCCCAATATAGATTTCATTGACAAGCATATCGGAGATTGCGAAATATCGCCAGAGTGTACTGTTTTTTGTTTTCGGCTGCTTGTAGCGAAGTCCATGCAGGCGCTTGTATTCGGTTGGGTTTGGGACGCCCCTGCCGTTCAGTATTCGGGCGATTGCAGTCTTGCCGTATCCTTGCACAAATAACGTAAAAACCTCTCTGACGACCGCTGCGGCCTCCTCGTCGATAATCAGATGCCCCTTTTGCTCCGGATCTTTCTTGTATCCGTAAAGAGCAAATGCGCCTATGTGGAATCCGTTTACACGCCGGTTCGTCAGGACGCTTCGGATATTATCCGACATATCCTCAAGATACCATTCGTTGACAAGCCCGTTGATCTGCCGGGATTTTTTGTTGCCCTTATTCGCGGTGTCGGCATTGTCAACAATGCTGATAAATCGGATACCCCAGATCGGAAATAGTCCATGTATGTACTTCTCTACAAGCTCCAATTCGCGTGTGAAGCGCGACTGCGTTTTGCAGAGAATAATATCAAACTTGCGCTTTTCTGCGTCGGCAAGCAGTCGGTTAAATTCCGGACGCTTACGGTCAGACCCCGTGTAATCATCGTCGCTGTAAATGTCGTATAGCTCCCACCCCTGTTCAACTGTGTACTGAATCAGCATCGTTTTCTGATTCTGAATACTGTTACTGTCATCTGTTTCAAATTGCTTGTTCCGATCTTCTTCGGATAAGCGGCAGTAAATCGCTGCTTTCATGTCCGTATCTCCTTTAAGATAGGAACAAGCTGCTCCAATAACAGTATATCACATGACGGCTTTTTTGTCATTTTTTGTACCATTGCAGGCATTTTTATTCTTCTCGGCCTGATTGATGAGGGTAATCCATGCTTTTGTATAGGCATTTACACTTGTTGTTGATTGTCCATTTTTGAAAATACTGCGGCATGGTTTTTTATGCTCCTGAGTTTGTTCCATCAAAACAGCCCCCTTCAGCCTCAGCAATACTTGATTGTCACACACCATCTATCTTATGCCTCAAACGGTCATTTTTGCTTGTGTGGCGTACAGAGGCTTAAATGGTTCTTTCGTTTTTCTCAGGTCGGACAGACGGCGGCAAACCGCTCCATAGGCTGTTACCTCCCTCCATGCTCATGGCGGGGCGTTCTACGCTGTGACGCATAGCCAACGCAAGTATCATTATCCTTCGTATGCGGTCGTCGCCCGCAAGCCTGCCGCGGCTTGTCTGCAATGCTTGCGGTCATCGCTCCGTTCCAGAATCGGTGTTCACCTCCTGATTCCAGCACATCCCCGCGCGCCCATTGCCGGCTCACGCATACAAAAACGTATCTGGTTGACCCTATTCAGTTGTCGAACGGGATTGTCAGCCCGCAAAAGCGTATTGATCTGTAATGCGCTTTTCCAGAATGGCAATCGGTACGCTGCTGCGGAAGGCTGCCCCGCAGACTGGACAGACCTGTCCGTCTTACGCAAGCGCCATGCCGCATAACCACATAGGCTTCAAATCGTGGGTGAATTGCGTCTCACAGTGAGACGCAATTTGACATATTCGGACTCAAAAGCTGTTCAAAATTATTTTATGTCTGCCGATCTGCCCACAGCTTTGCTGAAATCAAAGAAATCAACTCCTTTGCCGTGGGCGGCTCCTCAATCCAGTAAGCGCGCAGTTCGCGTCTGCGGCCATTCTGCCAGATATCCTTGGCCGCACGATTCAGCGCCCGTGAAACGGCTTCGTTTGTGCGTTTTCCTGTTCGGATACGAACCTCATTGCAGATCACCTGCATTCTCGGCATATTCGGCTGATGTTCGATTGCGACATCAATCGCATGGCATAAAATGCAATAACATCCCTTCCCGCGGGTCTCAACGATAGAGTAGACAGCATTCTGAACATCTTTCATGTCATACATTCCTTTCCCGTCCGAGCTGATACCAGTATAGTACATTTCAATGTGCTTTTCAGGCTTTCTGCCAAACTTTGACCCACTTGGACAAACTTTGACAGATGAAACAACGTGGACATTCATCCTGCTTAATCAGAAACGCAGCCTATGGCCTGCGATGGTTATGCGGCACAACTATCATTGCAGGTTCAGAGGTAACTCCTCTAAACAATAAAAATCCGACAGAAAGCATCTAAGGCTTTCTGCCGGATTCCTTGCCATGTGATTTCCACCAAACGGCTTACTTTTTATTGCGAAGAATATCGATATAAACCGCAAGGATCAGAATAATACCATTGATCATCATTTGATAGTAGGAGTCCACACGCATTAAGACCATAATATTGCCCAGCACGGTCAGAACAGCGACGCCAAGAAGTGTTCCAATAACGGAGCCTTTACCACCGTTGAGAGATACACCGCCGATAACCGCTGCGGCGATTGGCGTCATTTCGCTGCCAGCACCAGCCGTAGCAATCGAGGCGCTGAGCTGAGATGCCCAGAGCACCGCAGCAATACCAGATGTTGTGCCACAAATAATGTAACCAATCAACTGAATCTTGTCATTTTTTATACCAGACAAATACGCTGCTGCCGAATTGGAGCCGATTGAATAAATTTTTCTGCCAAGTACCGTGTATTTCAGCATAAGCCCGATTACCAAGAATACAATCAGAGAAACGATCAACATGACCGGCAAAAAACCAAACGCTTTGCCAAAACCAATTACATCGATTACGGAGCTGTGCAGTGCAATCTGTGTACCGTTTGTGCTGATATACGCAACTGCCCGAAAAATCATCTGTGTACCAATGGTTGCAATCATTGGAATGACGTGCATCTGCGTAATGATCAAGCCATTGATCAAGCCGGTCATCGTTCCGGCTGCAACTGCAATCAAAAGTGCAAGCCATATGTTCACTCCGGCCTTGGACAGAATGCCAAGCAGCATAACGCTGGTAGCCATTGCCGACATTTGCGAAAGATCAATGCCGCCCATCAGCATTACAACTGTAAGCCCAGCCGCGATTGTGCCAATATATGAAAACGACGTACCGATATTTGCAAAATTAGCTTTTGTCAAAAAATACGGTGAAATAAAAGATGATGCCAAAATCAAGACGATCAGAATGATAAAAATGCTTAATTCAGTACCTGCGCTTTTTAGAAATTTTTTTGTCTTCTCCATGTGATTATCCTCCGATCACAGCCTGTGCAAGCTCTGTTTGTGTATAGCTCCCCCGTTCAAAAATGGCTGTTATCTTTCCCTCGTGAACGGCAGCGATTCGATCTGCGATTGACATAGTTTCCTGCATATCGGAAGAAACCATCAGCACAGCGACTCCTTGCAGGCAAAAGCTTTCAATCAATTTATAGATTTCTGCGCGTGCGCCAACGTCGACACCTCTGGTTGGTTCATTCAATATTAAAAGCTTCGGCTCGGTGTTCATTGCTTTTGCAAAGACCACCTTTTGCTGATTTCCGCCAGATAACGTATTCGTAAGTGTTTCTTTGCTTGGGGTCTTGATTCGCAGCTTCTCAATCCACTCAGTTGCTGTTCTGGCTTCTTCTTTCGTCTGCATCAATCCGTGTTTTGTATATTTACGCAATGTTGAAAGCGTAATATTTTTTGTTATATTCATACCCAGCATCAATCCATCCGTCTTTCTTTCACTTGGGACATATGCTATTCCAGACGCGAGGCTGTCACTGGGATTGCGCGGGTGAATTGGCAGACCATTCAGGCGAATAGAATCATAGGTACATGGACGGACGCCATATATAGACGCCGTGATTTCTTCACATCCGGCACCCATTAGTCCATAGAGCGCAACAATTTCTCCACTTTTAATATCAAAACTGATGCCTTGTACAGTATCATTACTCAAATTGGATACTTCAAGCATCGTTTTTGTCATGCTGCGCGGTGCCATTTCGTATATTTGTTTGACTTCACGACCGACCATTGCGTTGATCAATTCCTGCTGTGTCAACTCTTTTGTAGGCTTTTCCATAACATTTCTGCCGTCACGTAAAACCGTCACATGGTCGGCAATCTCAAACACTTCATTCAGCTTATGTGTAATCAGGATGACAGCGCCTCCATCGGCGGTAAAGTTTCGGATAATCCTGTAAAGCTGTTCAATTTCTGTATCTGTTAATGGTGCAGTCGGTTCGTCCATGACAATGATGTCAGCTCCCCGCATAAAAGAACGGGCAATTTCAATTAACTGCCGTTGCGCAACAGAAAGAACGCCCGCGTTAGAAAACGGGTCCAATGCATCCAAACCAACGGCCTTTTGCGCATCCAGACTTTTCTTCCGCAAGGTCTGATAGTCGACAACTCCTTTTACTTTTTCAGGCAGATGTCCAACAAAAATATTCTCCGCTATGCTCATGGAACGGAGATCGTTGAGTTCCTGATAAATAACAGAAATGCCATTCCCGATTGCTTCATCCGGACGAAAGTGCTTATATTCTTTTCCTTTGAGAACGATTGTTCCCTCGTCTGCCTGATAAGCACCGGAAAGGATTTTCATCAGCGTGGATTTACCAGCCCCGTTTTCCCCAATCAGCGCAAGAACCTCGCCCTTGTTTAGTGTCAGATTTACCTGACTTAATGCCTTAACTCCGGGGAATGACTTCGTAATCCCCCGCATTTCCAATATGGCTTCACTCATAAATCCACCTCAATCATCCCTATTGCATCCCGCAGGAGTTTCCTCCTGCGGGAGTGCGACTAAAGCTTGTTTATTCCGGATACAGTTCGTCGACGTTATCCTTGGTCATCCAATGGTTGATGGAGTAATTATACTTATCAAGTGTTTCGCCTGCAACGAGCTGCTGTGCGATCTCAATAAGACGTACACCGTAGAGCTCAGGGCTTGTGGCAACCTCTCCCTTCAGAATGGTGTCCTCACCATTCTTTGCGGCACGGAAGGTGTTGATTGTTTCGGAAACACCGTCAACGCTGAAGTAGTTGATCGTATCCAATCCAGATGCGTCAACTGCTGCAACAATCGCAGGCGTCCAAGAGCTGGACAGGCTGAAAATCACAATCTGCTCATAATCAGCGCAGAGCGGCAGATAGTCCTGTACTTTCTGGCGGATATCAGCCAGATCGTAATTCGTAATATCGATATTCTCGACTGCATCTTCGCTCAAGCCGCTCTTTTCCAGAAACGTCTTAACAGCATCATTGGTTCTGGACCATACTGCATCGCCAAGCGCGCTTGCATTGACCTGAATCACATGATCGACCTTATCTGTAATACCCTGCTCAACACACCAGTTATAAGCTTCCTCGCCCATCAGCTTGCCAGCATCGGAGTTGTTCAGTCCAAAGAAATAGGTCGTGGAACCGTACTCTGTGCAGTCTGTGTCGACACAAATATCATAGATGCCGTTCTGCTCACAAAGCTTTGCAACCTGCTGGCTCGGTTCGGAAGAACAAGAGAAGTCAACGATTACGTTGCAGCCCTGCGCAAGGAAGGAATCGAATGTTTTGCGGATTTCTGCCGCATCCGTACCAACAACCTGATAGAGCATCTCAATTCCTGCTTCATCGGCCGCCTTGATCGTACCTTCCAGCGCATTTTTGTGGAATTCATAGTCTTTGGTCTGGCACAGGTAGCCAATCTTGACCGCAGGAACGTCAGTACCCTCCTGTTCAGTCGGCTGTTCGTTCACCACAGCCTCCGTATCGGCCTTTTCGGGTTCAGCCGGAGTCTCCGCTGGGGCTTCCTGCGTACAGGCGCATAACGCAAGCAGCATGCACAGAGCAAGAATCAATGCGAGTGTTTTTTTCATGTTTCATTCTCCTTTTTGTGTTTTAATACAGATGTCTTGCGCCATCTGATATTACGATTTCACCCATGATGTTTCTGGCGGCCTCACTTGCCAGAAAGTATATCACGGCGGCGATCTCCTCAGGTGTGGACATAACCCCACGCGGAATCGAGGGCTCTGTAAGCGGATCGCCAGACTTACATCCCATCATTTCAGTCGCAGTTTGACCAGGGGCAACGCCATTCACAGTAATTCCATGCGGTGCCATCAAACGTCCAAGCCCTTCTGTCAGTCCGCGCAGCCCCCATTTGCTGACACCATATGGGTACCAGATCGGACGAAACGCCATTTCCGAGCAGACATTCACAATATGTCCTGTAATCTGATGTTCCAGCATATACCGAAGAACACTTTGACAAAGGAAAAACACACTTTTGACGTTTGTGTCCATGACTGTGTCCCATTCTTCTGGTCGTACCGCAAAAAAATCATTTTTCCGGCAGGAATCTGACAGATACCCCGCACAGTTTATGACAACATCCAATCGTCCAAATTTTGAAATTGCTTCTGCAACCTTATTGGGTATGGCGGAAATGTCCCGCAGATCCCACACAAGCGTAGCCGTTTGACCATTTAGTTGACTTTCTGCTCTGCTGAGCGCATCTTCACTGCGCCCAACAAGAATCACTTTGTCACCAGACTGCAAAAAGATTTTTGCGGCAGCAAAGCCGATCCCTCTAGTCGAGCCTGTAATCAGGACAACTCTGCTCAATATGTCTTTACCCCTTTCGTACTTCGCAATCTGTAAACTGCTGGATTGTATCGATCCACTCCGCCGTAAGTTCTTTTGACGTAATTGTGGAATTTTGAATCTGGTATATCTGCCCGATGCTTTCAGCCTTATCTTTTCCCAGCGGGTGATACGGTTCCACATCAATACGGATAATACCGGAATATTTGTTTGCCAGAGCAGCGATCGCTTTCAAATGCTCCTGTCGATCATTATAACCCGGAACGAGCGGACAGCGAAGCACAATCCTTTTCCCAAGATTAGAAATGAAATCCAAATTGTCCAGAATCAATTTATTATCAACGCCTGTGAATTTCTTGTGTTGTTCTGGATTTGTCTCTTTGCAGTCATAGAGGAATAAATCTATATATGGGATTGCTTGTTTCAGCACCTCTCTGCGCACAAAGCCGCAGGTCTCCACACAAACATGCAGGCCCTGACGCTTTGCTTCCTGAAGAAGTGTAAGTAGAAATTCAGGCTGCGCAAATGGCTCTCCACCCGTGAACGTTACGCCTCCGCCAGATGTTTCATAAAACGGCTGATCCTTACACACCTCGGTAATGATCTCAGACGCCTGCATTTCCTTTCCAATCAACTCCAGCGCGCCTACGCATACCCGCGTACATTTTCCACAATTCTTGCAGCGGACTCTATCAATCAAATGTCTCCCATTCGCGAAACTGTGACAGTTTCGCGGACAGACTTGTTGACATTTTCCGCACCCAATACATTTTGCGGGAGAAAAAGACAATTCCGGCTCGCGGCATTTTGATTCCGGATTATGGCACCACAAGCAGTTTAGCGGGCACCCCTTCAAAAATACACATGTCCGAATACCTGGACCATCATTGATGGAATAACGCTGAATATTAAATACAATTCCTGTATCGTGTGCCATCAGAGCTCACCATAGCTGCGCGCAAGAATCTCACGTTGTAGCTGCGGGGATTGACGTACAAAAAAGTCGCTATACCCTCCAATACGGACCAGAAGGTCCGCGTATTTCTCCGGTTCACGCATTGCGTTTTCCAGAGTCTCAGGACTGACAGCATTGACTTGAAGTTCAAAACCATTGCGTGCCATAAATGTTTTGATCACCGATTTGACAGCAATCATTTTATCCTCAGTCATTCCAGAAAGGTTCAACCGCATGTTGACTGCAATACCACCAAGGAAAGGTCTTTGATCCCATGTGGTTGTAGACAGAAGCGATGCTGTCGGTCCCTTGATATCTCTACCGGAGACCGGATCAGAGCCACCATTGAATGCTTCTCCAGCAAGTCGACCATCCGGCGTCGCCATACAGACCTTTCCCATATCCTCATGCATCATAAATGCAAATGCGCCCGGAATCACCTTCCCGCCACGAAGCGTTTCCTGCTTCGGGCAGGATTCAACCAACTTTTGATAGAATTCTGCGCCCCAAGCGTCCATCTTTGCCTCGTTGTTTCCAAAATGCGGGCATTTTTGGATAATATATTGCCGAAGATCTTCGTGCCCACTAAAGTTGTTGCAGAGGATTTCATACAACTCGTCCAGACTGAGCTTCTTCTCTTTGAAAACAAGTTGCTCAATGTCCGCAATGGCGTCAATCGTATTTGTTGCTCCGATAAAATCAGGGAGAACATGGTTATATAATGCGCCGCCCTGATCGATACCTTTTCCGCGCGCAAGACAATCATCTACCAGACACGCTGCAAGCGGCGATTCACCGCCGTTTCTCATGCGTTCAAGCTGAAGATAATTCTGGTGGATTTGGCCCTGTTTTACCTCGCTAAACAGCCATGACCAATATGCGGACTTCAATTCTTCAATCGTTTTGAAATCCCGCTTGGTACCAAGCAAGTCCATCAGCATTTTGGGACAACTATGGTATGGACTGGTTGCCCAGAATCCGGAACAGCCTATCGGTGTAATTTCTACACAGGTGGAATTGATATAATTTCTGGCATGTTCCATTGCAAGACCCGATGCATGCAAAGAGGCAGGAATCGCGTCGTCGTTAAAAATTGCAGGATGCGTCAAATTCTGCGACAACAGCTCGCATGCATAAGCCAAAAGATTTTCATCCATGCCCTTGAAATAGCCAAGCCCAACGCTTGGATACGCAAGGCGGACATGCTCAATACTCTGTAAGAACAGCCAAGTCAACTCATTACATACGGGTGTTCCATCCGGCGCAAGCCCACCGACAATATAGGACACCGCCGCTGTCGGACGAGTATAGAAGGTATACTGCAAATTCCAGCAGTCGATCAGCTCAAGTGCTGCTTCCTCGGTCAGTTTTCCTTCTGCAATATCCTTTCGATAATAGTTAATCAAATATCGATCTGGACGACCGCAGGAAAAGAGATCTCGCAGAATGAAGCTATAGAAGTGCATGGACTGTAACGCCTCGCGGAACGTTCTAGCTGGTTTGCGCGGTACACGTTCTATCAGCTCAGCCAATTCGTTGAAACCACGGCTCCGTGCCTCCGCTGCATAGCGATCTTCCAGCGTCAACAACGCGCGAAGCTGTACTTCGCAGCAATCATAGAATTCTGCCTTTTCCGTATATTCAAGCGTTTTGTTTTCATCCAGCTTCTGGCGGTGAATATCGATTTCTGACAGAATTCCTTCAATGCCAAGCTCCAGCAGTTTTTCAAATCGAAGTCCCATGTGTCCTGTACGGCCAAGCACTTGCGGGACCTGATGAATGTACTGTGTTCGATATTCTTCAAATTCTTTTCGTTCAGCATCGGAAAGCGCCGTCACATTCGGCTGACCGCATATCAGGTCATCCCCTGAAATAATTACCGGTTCGCTTGCAATCATATCTGCTTCGGCAAGTGTCCGCCGAAGTAGCGTCGTCGGCGCATCACGATGCCGGAGCCATGCTTTATAGAAGCTGAGAAGCTGGCGATCATCCCAACCATACCTGTCATCAGCATTTGTCTCTGACCGCTGATACCACATTGCGTGCGTATCTATAGCACGCAGCGCCCGTTCCCGAAGCTTTGTAACCCGTTCTGTACGAGGATACCGCCCGACTGGTATTTTTACTGCATATGCGTTTTGCATAATTCTACCTCCTGGAAGGTTTTGCATTTGTGTTATCTTACAAATACAATCATAGATGAACAGGCGGTATTTATCTATACGACAAAATTGCACAAGCACGTATCATTTTTTAGGGTTGAATATGATCGATATATATGATATTATAAAAAATAAAGCATTTTAAAGGAGCAGGCAATGAAAATTGCGGTATGGATTGAACCCAAGATGTTCGTTTCAAACTGGTATCATGAGTTGGAAAACGGTCTGATGGCAGCACTCAGCAGTAAACATCTGAAGGCTTCATTTCAGTCATTGGATTATCCTGATGAAACAATTGCCCGCACTACCATCCTGATACTTGTTGGTGAGACCTATGAGTGGTATTCCAGAATGCTCACGTTTACAAATGAGCGCCAAATGACCGCTTGTGTTGCCGGATGTGAGCATCCAATGCATAGCGCAATTACAGTTACGTCCGACTATACGCAGGTTGCCTACAATATGATTCAATACCTGTATGACGCAGGAAAGCGCAAAATTGCTTTTTTTGGTGTCAATCCGTCCTCCCCACATGATAATCGTCGGTTGGAAGCCTATTATCAGGCCATCCGGAATCTTGATTTGGATTGTACTGAGCAAGATATTTATTTTACCACAGGTGACATTCGCCAATGTACACTGGCATTTGGCTCACAGATCGGAAGGTATGATGCAGTGCTGGGGGCGAATGATCTCTATGCCTTTTTTGCCCTTATGACAGCCAGAAATGCAGGAATTCGTGTGCCAGAAGATTTGTATATTGCTGGGTTTGGAAACACAAGGATCTCTGCGATTTCAAAGCCACCAATCACTTCGGCAACGGTGAACTTGTACAACATCGGTTATCAGACAATTTCGGCGATTCAGATGATGAGCAACAATAACAGCTTAATTCAGTTAGATATTAAGAGTGACGATGTTTATTATGCCAGACAATCTACTGAAAATCGACCGTTCTCTGAAAAGTACAAGCATCGCCCGAACCAGCCTACGGTCGTTCATTCCCTGCTTCCTGATAATCAGCCAGTTACCTCATTCGACGATGAGGCATTTATGGATGTTGTATGCTATGAATCACTATTACGTGACATTGACACTGTCGATTATTCCATTATTTCCTGTATTATTGAAAAACAGTATTCAAAGCGTAACATGATCACTGGCGATTGTTTCTTGTCTGATACAGCGCTTGAGTATCGTTTGAAAAAGCTTTACAGGCGGATGAATGTTACTTCCTACGCAGAACTATATCAAAAACTGGTCCGAATGTCGCAGAATATCGAAATCTCGGAAATTATACCGAAGTAACGTTGTTTCTTTAAATATTCAAACATAAACTCTGTATTCTGTAAATTATTCTTGTTTTCTACTGAAATGCGTCTCACCGTGAGACGCATTTCAGTTTGTAAAGCAATCTGGTCTTGCCACGGCAGTAAAGCCCGCAGAACCGGTGATAACAACACCGTTTGCACCACCGCTGCAATGAACGATCAGGAGATTGCCGTCTGCGTCTTTACTGCCAACGATACCGACGTGGGAATCGTCAGGATAGAACACAAGGTCGCCCGGCTGCGCGTCGTTCCATGCAATGTTGGTGCAATAGCTGTGCTGTGTGGCCGCACCACCGCCGTGCCCCGGATAGTAGCTGCCGTTCGTCGCATTGTAGAACGTCCAATCGACGAAACCGCTGCAATCCAGTCCGAACGGGCGCACCGTGTCGGTGGAGCCGCTGCCCGCCGCTGTGACCTCCGTTGGAACGCCCCAGCGGTCATCCCAGCCGAGCGTCAAAGATTTTCCGCCCCAGAAGTACGACACGCGCCCGACGAGCTGCACTGCCGTTTCCACAACGGCTTTTCGTGCCGGGTCAAGATTGCCCGGAAGATTTTCAAGCAGTGCAATCGCGTCCTCCTGCGAAATGGTCAGCGAACCCATTGGAATATTCAGGCTGCCGAGATTTTCGAGCAGAATGTCAAGCGCGTCATTCTGATATTTTGTAAAAACGTATATCAGACGCATTTGTTCAGCGGTTTTGGCTGTGATCGTGATTGTCAGCGCAATTCCCGTGTGGCTGTCGTCCACATCGTCATCCGGATCACCGTCCGGAACGTCAACGGTTTGCGTTGCCGTCGTGATCTCGCACATGTCCCAGAAAACTTGACGCAGCAGATCCACACGTTCTTCGTCAAGCGTGAAAACGTCAATGCCGTCCTCCGCGCCTGCCGTTTTGGACGCAAACACAGCTACGACTTCGCGCCAATCCGGGGCCTGTCCGATAATCTGGACGGACACATAATCTCCATTTTGCAGGCGTTCCAGCTCTGCGTGGTATTCACCCTGAATTTCTGCAATGGCGGTTGCCAGCGGAACGGTATCTTCGCTTTTCTGTTCGTCAGCAAAGAGAATCCCCAACGGAGAAGCCAAAAACGCCCCCGCAACAATGACGATGGAAAACACGACAAAAAGCGCCGTGCCGCCACCCAAACTGGCGAGGGCGCTTATCAGCTCCTTGACCGCCTTTGCCGCGGCTTCGACCAGCTTTTTCGCGGCTGCGGCGGCTGCTCTGGCAGCACGCTTATTGCTCTTTTGGAGCATTTTCCGCTGTGCGTCCTGCGTGGCTGCTTTCCGCGCACGCTTTGTATCAATTTTTGATACAGACATTTTGGGCTGTGTCTTTGGGATGCTGACTTGCTCGGTATTTCGCGTCCGAATATCAACGCCGCGCCGGGACCGTTCCTGCGGTGCGGCGTTTGGCTTCGGTTTTTCGTGGATGGCGGGCAGCGTGTCTGTTGGTGGAGCTTGCACCGGTGCTGGCTGAACAGGCCGCTGCGTGGGTGGGATCGGTTTGCCGCTGCCAGTCGTGACCGACTGACGCTCCAGTGCGATTGCAGGTACTTCCGAAACAGGCGGCTGCGGTAGAATCGGGGCAGCCGGTTCGGATGAATAGATCGATTCGATGGATGGATTTTGGGAGAGCTGCGCTTGTTTTTCTGCAAAGATTTTCCGTGCCTGCTCCTGCGGTGCGGGCGGTAAATCGTACGCCTGTGTGACTGCTGGCCGCTCACGAATAGACTGCTCCTTTCTGCGCATAGCCGGGGTCGCCGCGCTGCGTGGTGTCCATGCGTCCGGCTGCTTTACATGGCGAACAGCGAACGGTTTTGCTGGTGCGGCTTCGGATTGTACCTGACCGCGGCTTTCCAGTATATCTGGCTTTTCACGGATAGGTGGCGGTTCGCGTTCTGGTAGATCTTCCGCAAGCCGGATTTCCGGCTGCTTCGTATAAAGGTTATCCCGCGCAGACGGTTTCTCTGCGCGGGATTTCTTTGCTCGTTGGACATAAGCGCGACGGCCTTGCTCCTGCGGTGTGGTTGTCGATGCGCTCTGCGGCTGTTTCGGTTCTGTCCGGGTGCGTACATCGTTCGTGTGCTGATGTGGTGTATTTTCTTCCAGTGTTGCAGATGGTGCTGCCGCAGTCGCCCCTTCGGTTTGCTGGACATAGGTGCGTCGGGCCTGTTCCTGCGGTGTGGGGGCTGGTATGCTCTGCGGCTGCTTTGGTTCTGACCGGGTGCCAACATCGTTCGTGCGCTGGCGTGGTGTATTCTCTGTCAATGGCGCGGACGGCGCAACATGACACCCAAGCGGTTGCTCTGGCGTGATCGTTGGCACTGGCGCAGCTTCCTTTGCAGTTTGCTGAACATAGGCGCGGCGGGCCTGTTCCTGCGGCGTGGGCGCTGGTGCGCTCTGCGGCGGCATCGCATCTGGCCGGGTACGCAGCGCGCCTGTTCGTTCTAGCGGTGATTCCGACGCATGGTGCGGCTGGCCGGACTGCTCCGGCTGCGTATTTGCAGGAGAATCCTTGGATTCTCTGCGGGCTGGGTGCTGGATCGCACGACGCGGCAGTTGGACAGCTTCACGGACGATTTCGCGGGCGGTCGTTTCTACCTGTTCGGTTGCTGCTGTTTCTGAGCTGACTGTGCGATCAGATTGCTTTGCCTTGTTTTTTAACTCTTTTACAAATTTTCTTATCATTCTACACTGTACTGTATCTTAATAGTCTTTTAGTGAAATATTATAATGCTCTCTAATGTCCGGAATACGAACCACTCTTGGTCTAAGGTATTAAATGTTTTACAAAAATGTTTGCTAAAAAATGCGCTCCATTGCGGAGCGCATTCGAAAAACAAACTACAGATAGCCTAAAATATAATTACAAACATATTTAGCCATGACACGGAATTATAGCAGCAACAAATACTTTTTTTGCTGTGCTTAAAATAGGCTTGCGATTAGCAATAACAGGCTTGGGAGTATATTCTCTATTTTGAGCTGCTTTTTCTTTTTGCCTAGCAATCGCTTTTGAAATACACCCTAAGACAATTAGACTTTTCCCCTCCATAAGGAGAAAGCTAAAAATATACTTTCCTTTTCCGTTTTTCATGCAATATACAATGAACTCAATTATTATAATGGGCATAATAACGGGAATATAGAGACATGCTTGTTTTGCGTCTGCTAAAGCACTACAATTTTCACACTGAATTGCTAGTCCAACAACGCATCCCAAATAACAAACTGACACAAACACTAGTAAATAAACAAAGATAATACTCATTATCTCACCCCCTGTTGCTGTTCCACAATACCAATTATACTCTTAGCATGCTGTGTAGGCCCTCCAACATACATAACAACCGGTACACCCAAGTCAACCAGTAGCGGCACTACTAGATGTTTTTTATTAAACGATAGGCCAGCAAAAAACATTGCAGTATCATTTATTGCAATACTAGTGCCATTATCAACAAGCATTCCAAACTGGCCCACAATGCAACAGACAATAAGGATTGCGTTTAGAACAAGATAGAATATTCTAAACGCATTTGCTACCTTCCCTTGTACGCCAGTGTATACCAAGTCTAACACAATGGGAACAGAATACATCAACATAGAAAAGAAAGTAAGCTCATATGAATCCTTGAATAAAAAAATAGCGCTTATAAGGAGAAACAGGCCTTGAATAATATATTTCCTATTGTCTTTCGGAAGCTGACACTCATTATATGTGCATTTTATCCTATTTCTTGCCACCATTATTGCATCTCCATTTTTCTTTAGTTTATTGTATCACCCCGTCCAAGAAAATGCAATAATCCATGGATGGTAAACTATAAATAATATATGTCTGACCGTTTCTTATGTTTCCCAAAATGCTGACCTATACTTCACCGGGCGTCGTTGTCATTAGTTTGTATAACTCTGTCTGGCGAGGAATCGTGTTGACGAAAGGCACGATGGAGCCGCCCATGCGCAGCAGACCGTGGCCGGCTTCGGCGTTTGTGACGTAGCCAAGCTGCGTATCGGAAATGTGAAGCAGTTTCGATAGCTCCGCTCTGTCCGTCGCGGCCTGATTGAACAGCAGCAGAAATTCCGAGTTGGCAAACATCAGACGCGCCGTTTCGGATTTCAAACATTCCTCTACATTTTGGCTTGCAGCGGTTAAGGCTGCGCCATATTTGCGGAATCTTTTCCATGCACGATAGAGAATTTCCCCGGAGTATTTGTATTTGAAATACAAATACACTTCGTCGAGGAACACCCAAGTATATTTGCCGCGCTTGCGATTTTCTGCGACGCGGTTCTGAATGGCTTCGAGTGCTACGACCAGAGCGGTCGGGCGGAGCTGTTCACCCATTTCGTACAAATCCAAAACGACAATGCGGTTGTTAATATCCACATTCGTCGGATGTGCAAAAACATTCAAGCTGCCCTCCGTGATAAGCTCGGCGGCAAGGGCGATTTCCCGCGCTTCGGGGTCTGGCTGCTTTAGCACCTCCGCGCGCCAGTCGGACAGGAGCGGCATAGGCAGCGCACCTTTTGCGTGGAAATAGTTCTGGTACACACTCGCCGTGCATCGGTCGATGATGGATTTCTGAGAACCGGACAGTAAGCCCGCGCCCATTTGCTGCTCCAAGATACTGGTTATGAGTTCGGATTTCATCGCAATGGGATTTTCGCCGTCCTCGTACCCGTCTTGTAGATCGAGCGGATTGATATGGTGCTGGCTGTTCGGGGAGATTTCAATGACTTCACCGCCCAATGCCCGCGCAATGGGCGCGTACTCGCGCTCCGCATCGATGATGATAATGTCGTCGTTCGTAGACAGTGCGACGTTGGCAATGGTGTTTTTCATCGCTACGGACTTACCGGAGCCGGACACACCAAGATAGAACGCATGGGGCGAGATCAGCCGCTTGCGGTCGCAAATCAACAGGTTCTTGGAGATAGCATTGACACCGTAATACAAACCGCCGGGGTCTTGAATTTCCTGCGCCCGGAACGGCATGAGAACGGCGCAGCTCTCCGTGGTGAGCGTCCGCAAAGCGTGGATGCGACGCAGGCCATACGGCAAGACGGTGTTCAAGCCGTCCTCCTGCTGGTAGCGGAGAACAGAGAAACCGCAGAGCTTTTCCTGTGCGATGGATTGCAAGGTCTGCGTATCCGCGTCAAGCTGCTCCAAGCTGTCCGCGATATGAACGAGCGTCACACAGGCGAACATGAGCCGTTGGTCACGGGCGGTCAGATCTTCTAACAGGTCTTTTGATTCGGTACGCATTTGCTCCAAGTCATACGGCACGGTTGCGGTGAAGTTGTTCTGCCGGTTCTGCCTTTGCTGCCAGCGTGTAATGTCCGTTTCCACGCCGAGGATTCGGCTTTGAACCTCCCGAACGGCTTCTTCTGTCGGGATAGGCAGAATATCAATGGACAACAACAGGTTGCGCGAAAAATCGGACAGGTCTTTTATCATTTCGTCGGAAATGAAGCTGGCATAGTCGCGCATGAACAGGACGCGCCCAAACTTGCCGCCCATTTCAAAGTATCCGGCGCGGAATTGCAATCCGTCCGGGCAGATTAGGTCGCGGAAGTCGATGCCGCGCTTGATGTTCGCGGACAGGTCAAACCGGAAAGACGCTTCTTCGCCAGGTCGGAAGAAGTCATGCAGGAGCCGCAGCCGGTCGGCGCAGGAAATGGCGTATGCCCCGGAATCCAGCCGCCCGAAACTGGCAGACAGGTTGGTATCGACGCGGCGGAAGTATGCACGGGTCTGCTCGATTTTGCGTAAGCCAATGGACAACGTAATGTACTTTTCCTGCACCAAGTTATTACTCTCAGCTGCTTTGTCCAGAATGATTTGATTGTACTCGCCGCGGTAATAATCCAAGCCGTCGCTGCACTCCGGCATGAGCATTGTGCGCTGGAAATCAACCGGATTCAGGCGGCGGTTGATGATCGTGATTTTCGCGGTCGCATCGGTCGGCAAAGAATTGAGAACAGCACCATACGAACGGAAGATACTGCGTCGGTCGTCTAACGACGATGCGGCGTAATTTATATCCGAAAAGCGCCACGTTTTACTGTACTTCTGCCCGACCTGCCAGATACCGTCCGTATAGATGCGTCGGATGGGAATGGATTGCTGGACGCTGTGGGGAATCCGAAAAGAATCTTTTTCGCTGCGGTTGGCAGCAAGTAGCGATTTCATCATTCCTGCAACCCCTCCACATCTGAAAACAGTTCCTCATGGAGATTGACAGAATCAAATCGGCGCGGGCCTGCACACAGGATTTCGGATTTGATAAACGCCCATAAGAATTGTTCAAGCGTCATGCCGTTGTAGTGGAAAAATCCTGCGATAGCGACTGGCGCCGCCGCCAGCAGGCAGAGCCAGCTTGCAGCTTCTTTTCCGATGATGCTGCCCAAACCGAGATAGATACCGGCCGCCAGACCGACAGCCAGCACCGCACAAATAAACTGCCGCGCAGACAGACCGAAAAAGATGGTTTCCCGGTGCGCACGGATTTCTTTTGGAATTTTGACTTCGATATGGATTACCTTCTTTCTTATGAAATGGATATGGAAAAGCGCGTCGCCCATGACGGGCAACGCGCTTTTCCATACGCTGATTTTAGATTTCCAACTGTCTTAAAATTTCCTCGACGCTCCGGCGGCCATAGATCAGCCGGAGAATATAGATGATGTGCTGTTCCAAGTCCGGAAGGTAATACATCACATAGTTTCCAATCACCTTTTTCCGAACCGCCGTATCGGGAAGAAACTCATTGTTGACCAGAGAACCGCTTAACGGGAACAGCAGCGTTTCCTCAATTACACCCTGCAATTTGCCTACAAAGTCGGATGCTGCTTTTGCATTTGCCAGCTCCAGCGAAAGATAGGAAACAATACCGTCCAAATCGGCTTCGGCCTTTTGCGTCAGCAGATACGTATATTCAGATGCCATATCTGCTTCTGATATTCTGGATCGCCGCTTTTCCATCAACGACCTTTCCGGACTTCACATCGGCCAGACCATCCAGCACTGCCTTTGCTTCGTACATTTTCTGCATGGTACGCTCATAATACTCAATGTCCATCACGACGAGCCGGCCATAGCCGTTTTTCGTGATATAGACCGGGCCGTTTTCTTCTGCGCAGCGGCGCTCGACCTCAACGGTGTTTTTCAAGTCACGCATTGGGATGATACTCATAGCCTCGACTCCTTTCTGTGACTATATTATACCCCATATTAAGCCACGGGTCAAGATTCAGACATTATAGTTCGATGGAAAAATATTTTCAATAAAAATGTTGAAAATTTGACAAGAAAATGCGGATATGAGATAATATTTATGGATAAAAACTTGACAAAAGGAGAGATATTATGGCTTCTGCATTACCTCTGTTCCGTACTATCGGATACCAACTCTTAATCGTTGCGCTTGTGATCCTCAGTCTGCCAATCGTCGTTCGTATCCTCTGGAAATTACGTCTGTTTCCGCTCGGCTGCTACTTTGTAGCGACAAAATTGTTTTGGCCGCGCTGGGCGGAAGCACACCGAACAGTCTGCATCCTGCTTTTTATCGCTTGCATCCTGTTTTTTGCCGTGACATGGATTGTCCACTTCGTCCGTAAAAGGCGAGAAGAACAGATCATGGCAGAGCTGATACACCACTACACAAAGGACCTGAAGCCAGGCGAATCCAGGACACTGGAATTTCTCTGAACAGTCAGAAAGAATTGCGTCCCGACTTGGAACGTAATTCTTTTATGCACCGAGCATTTCATGCACCAGACGGCCAGAGCCTTTCACCAGTCCGGTCAACACCAGCATATTGAACATGAGCTGTCCGAGATACTGCCAGACCATTGTGACGGCGGGCAGCGATTCATCCAGCGCCGTACTGCCGCCAGACAGGAACGCTGAGTAGATCACACAGGACAGGACGATAACCGCGCCCTCCATACAGACGCCGACATAGCTTTTCAGGAACGTTTGACCGGTTCTGGACGTAGCTTCTCCCGCGAATGATGCCAGCGGCAAGGGTGCAATCGCGGTGTAAATGAAGATTTTGAAAAAACGGCCATAGACAGTCAAAATCAGCACATAGGACAAAATCGTAATCAGTAAGCTGCCTAACAGCGACACCAGCCAGAGCGGAATGGATTCCAGAAAACTCACATCTTCAATGGCTTCGACGATTTTATCTGGCAAGGTGGCCGTTGTAGAGATCGACGCGCCGATGCCGCCCATGACGGTACTGACCACGCCGCCGCAGATTTTGTAAATCGCGGTTATCAACTCCAACGACGAACCGACCGCCACCTTTGCAAGCAGAAACCGGATAAAATGCCGCAGGGCAAATTCCGGACGCTGCAACTCCCGAAAGCTGGCTGCCGAGCGAAACACACCCATTGCAAAAAATAACACCAGCAGGCCATATCCAAAGCCTACCAGTGCGTTGTGGATACTGACAATGACTGTCCAAATCTCGCCGCCGCGAAAACTTTCCGGTGTCTGTGAAACAAGCGACCAGATTTCGTTCAAGTGGTCATTCCAGTTGGAAAGCGCGTTTTCAAGGGTCGCTACGACCCAGTTATCACTCACATGATTTCATCTCCATTTCTACGCATATTTTATAATGAAACGACTATACTTCATAATGCTAGGGCGAGTAAACGTAATTTTGCTGTCCGTTCTCTGGTTGACAGATACAAAATCTTGCGTTATACTTACCGTAGTGATCGAGTTGCAGATGCTCGCGGGGCCTGCAACCGGGGGAGTCCCTGCGGGGGCTCCCTTTTTCACACCTGAGAGGATGGTGTAAATGCCGAAACCGTTTCTGACATATCCCCAGCAGCTTCAAAAGCTGAAAGACAAGAACCTGACAATTACGGATGATGCCGCAACAGCTATCACGCTGCACCATTATGGATATTTTGCGCTGATTTCCGGCTACAAGGACTTGTTCAAAAATCCCACGACAAAAGATTACCGCGACGGAACGACGCTGGATGATATTGTTGCGCTCTATCGTTTCGATGAACAGCTTCGGGAACTCACGCTGCGCTATTTGCTGCAAGTGGAGCGACACATCCGCTCTGCGTATTCGTATGCGTTTTGCAGTCAGTTTGGAGAGAGTCAGAACAGTTATCTGGACGCAAATAACTATAATCTCATGGGGCGTATAAACCCGCGCGAGGTTCAAAAGTTGATTACGCGGCATTTACAACCGTTTCTTTCGCATACGACAGACTATCCGTATATCGAGCATCATAAACAGGTACATGGAAATGTGCCGTTATGGGTACTTATCAATGCGTTGACATTTGGAACTCTATCCAAGATGTACGCCCTTTCTCAGTCTAAAATCCAAGCTGCAATCAGCAAGGAATTTGTGGGCGTTCGGGAAAAGCAGTTAGGCTCCATGCTGGAGGTGCTAACTAAATTCCGCAATGTCTGCGCGCACAATGAGCGTCTTTTCTCCTACAACACAAAGAATGACATTTCGGACTTGCCGCTCCATAAAAAGATGCAGATTCCGCAGAATGGTCAACAGTACATATATGGAAAACATGATTATTTTGCGTTGGTATTGTCTTTCCGCTACTTGCTGCCAAACAAAGACTTCCTGACATATAAGGCGCAGTTAGCCAAGCTGATTGATAAGGCGGATCGTGAAAATCGTCAGTTAGCCGGTACGGATCTGCTTCGGCTTATGGGATTTCCGGAAAACTGGAAGAAAATTACTGCATATAAGAAAGTATAGTCTAACTGAAATGCGTCCCAAGTCGGGGCGCATTTCTTTTGCTTACACCACACCGATCGCCGTCAGAATTTCCTTTGCAAAGGCAATCAGCAAACCGCCGAACAGACACAAAACGCCCTGCGTTCTCTGCGTCGCGTCGTGCGACTGCACAGACATACCGAGCTGCACAA
>ENA-ORPH01001316-ORPH01001316.1-human-gut-metagenome-genome-assembly--contig:-NODE-1316-length-24427-cov-3.281717_pt1 | contig 24427 bp, 17 predicted proteins | sample MGYA00242142_ERZ509074 | MGnify/ENA primary metagenome ERZ509074 (study PRJEB26280, sample SAMEA2338724) | human gut metagenome | biome: human gut; feature: human-associated habitat; material: faeces...
ATGAGTTATTTATTCACCTCCGAATCGGTGTCTGAAGGGCACCCCGATAAAGTAGCCGATCAAATATCGGATGCTTTGCTGGATGAGTTCTTGGCGTATGACAAGAATTCGAAAGTTGCTTGCGAAACCCTTGTTACAACCGGACAGGTTGTCTTGGCTGGAGAAGTTAAATCAAGTGCGTATGTGGATGTGCAGGAAGTGGCACGTGGCGTGATCGAGAAGATTGGTTACACGAAAAGCGAGTACCAGTTTGAAGCGAAGTCATGTGGTGTGTTCTCTTCTATCCATGAGCAGAGTGGTGACATCAACCGTGGCGTAGAGCGTGCGGATCCCTATGAACAGGGTGCCGGCGACCAAGGTATGATGTTCGGTTATGCTACTAATGAGACTGAGAATTACATGCCTTTGGCGTTGGACTTATCTCATAGTTTATTATGGGAATTGGCGAAGATCCGTAAGGAAGAACCGGATTTGATGCCTTATTTACGTCCGGACGCTAAGAGTCAGGTTACGATTGAATACGATGATAACGGTAAGCCGTTGCGTATCGATACGATTGTGGTATCCACGCAGCATGATGAGTTTATCGGTCCGAAAGGTATTTCACAGAAGGAAGCGGATGAGGCTATGCAAAAGAGGATCGCCTTAGACGTGAAGAAGATATTGATACCTCGTGTGAAGGCTCAATATCCGGCTCATGTACAGGCTTTGTTTAATGATAATATCATTTATCATGTGAACCCGACCGGTAAGTTCGTGATCGGTGGTCCTCACGGTGATACCGGTTTGACCGGCCGTAAGATTATCGTGGATACATACGGTGGTAAAGGTGCTCATGGCGGCGGTGCTTTCTCTGGAAAGGACCCTTCTAAGGTAGACCGTTCGGCTGCTTATGCCGCTCGTCATATCGCTAAGAATATGGTTGCTGCCGGTGTGGCGGATGAGATGCTGGTACAGGTGTCTTATGCGATCGGTGTGGCTAAACCGATGAATATTTTCGTGAATACTTTTGGCCGTGCGAAGGTGAATATGACAGACGGAGAGATCGCCGCTAATATCTGGGATATCTTCGATATGCGTCCGAAAGCGATCGAGGAGCGTTTGAAATTGCGTAACCCGATTTATTTCGAGACCGCTTCTTATGGTCATATGGGACGCAAACCCCAGACGGTGACGAAGACATTCTCTTCCCGTTATTTGCAGAAGCCGGTTACTTGTGATGTGGAGTTATTCACATGGGAGAAATTGGATTATGCAGATAAGATCAAGGACGTGTTTGGTCTATAAAAAATAAGTGGAAAAAGTAAGCTGGCTTAAATGGCGAAGTATGTTAAGATACTTTGCCATTTAAGTTAAGATACTTAGCCGATGAAGTTAAGATACTTTGCCAAGTATGTTAACTTACCCTTCCTCTTGGAGCATTTCTACTTCTTTTACTTTCCTGAACAGGTCGGACGCAAAGATGAAATCGTTCAACGCTTGGTTATTAGAGGTGATTACCTGCTCTTTTGTTCCTTGCCATTCCTTCACGCCTTCCTTAATAAAGATGATATTATCACCAATATTCATCACGGAGTTCATGTCGTGGGTATTGATAACGGTCGTCATATTGTACTCCACCGTAATGTCGTGAATCAAATCATCGATCAATAGAGAAGTCTTGGGGTCTAGTCCGGAGTTCGGCTCATCGCAGAACAGGTATTTAGGATTTAGGGAGATCGCTCTTGCGATGGCGGCACGTTTCATCATACCTCCACTGATCTCGGAAGGATATAGATGTCCGGCCTCGGACAGGTTTACACGTTCCAAACAGAATTCCGCACGTTTCCTGCGCTCTTTCGTTGAGTCTTTAGAGAACATATCTAAAGGAAACATTACGTTTTCCATTACCGTCATGCTGTCGAATAAAGCGGAACCTTGGAACAACATACCCATTTCCCGACGCAGCATATTTAACTCATGCTTGTTCATCGTGATCAAGTCTCTGCCGTCGTATAATATCTGTCCGGTATCAGGTTTCATTAACCCGATGATATTCTTGATCATTACCGTTTTACCCGAACCGCTTCGTCCGATGATCAGATTCGTCTTACCATCCTCGAACGTCGTACTTATATCTTTCAAGACGACACGTCCATCGAAAGACTTCGTTATATTCTTAACTTCGATCATTTTTAAGTAAGCATTAAATGGGTTAATATTACGTCGGCAAGTAAAATCATGATACTGCTCATGACCACGGCATTCGTACTTGCCTTACCTACCTCTAGGGCGCCTCCCTTTACGTTATAGCCAAAATAGGCGGCGATGGATGAGATGATGAACGCATATACTACGGATTTGATAATAGAATACCAAATGTAAAACTCGTTGAAGTAGAATTGCAAACCGTACTCGAACGAGGAAGGAGTCATTCCCGTACTCGTTGAGTAACTGGCGAATATGCCGCCCATGATACCGGTGAACATACTGAAGATAACCAATACCGGAATAAAGATCATCAAACCGAGCATTTTCGGAAGGATCAGGAAATTGGCGGAATTAACACCCATGATTTCCATGGCGTCTATCTGCTCGGTGACTCGCATGGTTCCGATCTCGGAGGCGATATTACTGCCTACTTTACCCGCTAGGATTAGTGCCATGATAGAGGAAGAGAATTCCAGCAAGATAATCTCACGGGTGGTATAGCCGATCGTAAACTTAGGAATCAAGGGGGAACTGATATTCAAGGAGATCTGGATAGCGATAACCGTACCGATAAAGACCGAGATGATTATGACAATCCAAAGAGAATCCACGCCTAGCTTGTATATCTCTTTGATCAATTGCTTAAAGAACATACTCCACCGGTCTGGAAGTGTTATACTCTTCATCATCAGTAGGGTATACTCACCCATTCTGTGTAATGCTTTATTCATTTTTATCTTGATAAATTTCTGATTTCAATTTGCAAAGATAGCGTAAAATCCACTAATAACCATATAACATCTTAGAAACAAGATTGGTTTTATTTGTAAATCCTATGGTATTAAAGTTTGCCACATCCCTCTTTTTTAACTATGTTTGCTTTCTTAAATACTAAAAAATACTTTTATGAAGCGAATTCTTTTAGGAGTGATCGGCTTGCTGTGTTTATGTGTGGCTTGCCAGCGGAAGGATCTTTCTTTTAAGCCGGGGGAAGTTTGGCCGGATGATAAAGGGGTACATATAAACGCTCATGGTGGCGGTATTCTACGGGTCGGGGATACTTATTATTGGTTTGGTGAGCATAAAACGGAGGGCTCGGCTGGAAATCTGGCTCAAGTAGGCGTTCATTGCTATTCGTCGAAAGATTTATATAATTGGAAAGACGAGGGAATCGCCTTATCGGTCGTGCCGGATGATACGACGAGCCATATTACTAAGGGATGCGTGTTGGAGCGTCCGAAAGTGATTTATAATAAAAAGAATGATCAATATGTAATGTGGTTTCATTTAGAGCCGAGAGGTGCTGGCTATTCGGGAGCATTGAGTGGAGTGGCTGTCAGTAAAAACGTGGCGGGGCCTTACTCGTTCGTAAACGCTTTCCGTCCGAATGCCGGTTTTTGGCCGGTTAATGTACAGGAACTACATAAGCAACCTTGTACGCTTTCCGCAGATCTACGTTTTAGCGGTGGAGAGTTACCAGCCCATCCGGATAGCTTGAATTTATTGGGGCGTGACCAGATTTCCGGACAAATGGCTAGGGATATGAACCTTTTCGTGGATGACGATGGCATCGCTTATCATATTTATTCCTCGGAAGAGAATAGTACCTTGCATATATCGCAGCTGACCGATGATTATACGAGTTATTCCGGTAAGTACGCCCGTTTCTTCCCGGGGCGTTTCATGGAAGCTCCAGCCTTGTTCAAACAGAAGGGGAAATATTATTTGATTATGTCCGGCTGTACGGGCTGGGCTCCGAATGCGGGACGATCGGCGGTCGCTTCCTCGATTTGGGGACCTTGGAAGGAATTGGAAAATCCGTTTAGGGGAGAGAACTCGGAGGTGTCGTTTTATTCTCAGAGCACGTACGTATTGCCTGTACCCGGCCATGCGGATCGCTTTATTTATATGGGAGATCGTTGGACTCCGGAGAACGCTATTGACGGACGTTATATCTGGCTTCCTATCCGATTCGAGGGGGAACAACCCGTGATCGAGTGGCAATCTGAGTGGAGTTATTAAATTCTCTTATCGCTTTTTTGCGAATGTATGTGATGTAGATCTGCGGATTATCACGTACATTCGCGTTAAATTTTTAAGTAGCTTATGTCAGACGAACAACGAATGGTGCTCCGTACGGAGGACTTGGTAAAGAAATATAGGACTCGTACGGTCGTGAATCATGTATCGATTAACGTGAAACAAGGGGAGATCGTTGGTTTGCTTGGTCCGAACGGAGCGGGAAAGACGACCACCTTTTATATGACAGTAGGTTTGGTCACTCCTAACGAGGGTAAGATCTTCTTGAATGACATGGAGATTACGAAATTCCCGGTCTATAAGCGGGCTCGTAACGGCATTGGCTATCTGGCGCAAGAGGCTTCGATTTTCCGGAAAATGACGGTGGAAGATAATATCCGCTCGGTCTTGGAGATGACGGGACGTAGCGTTGAGTACCAAAAAGAGAAACTGGAAAGCTTGATTTCAGAGTTCGGTTTGAATAAGGTTCGTAAAAACTTGGGAGACCAGCTTTCGGGTGGAGAGCGGCGTCGTGCGGAGATTGCCCGCTGTCTGGCGATCGATCCGAAGTTCATTATGTTGGATGAGCCTTTTGCCGGTGTAGACCCGATCGCCGTACAAGATATCCAGACAATCGTAGCTCGCTTGAAACATAAGAATATCGGAATCTTGATTACCGACCACAATGTGTACGAGACATTGAGTATTTGTGACCGGGCCTATCTTCTGTTTGAGGGAAAAGTCCTTTTCCAAGGAACCGCCGAACAACTAGCCGAGAACGAGATCGTGCGCGAGAAATATTTGGGAAAAGACTTCGTGCTGCGTAAGAAAGACTTATAGCAGCCGTTTCAATCGCCTGTTTACCAGTATGAACAGCAGGAAAGATAAGGCGGCGATAAGACAAAAGTCCAAAAGATGCTCGGCGGGAATATTGCCTGTGATAAACTCGTTATCCTTGAGACGACTGTCCGACATCCCTATTACGGCGAAAGCATTATTGACAAAGTGGGCGAACACCGGTATCCAGATGCTTTTGCTCCAATAGAGTAGATAGCCGAAATAGGCTCCGAGTATCATCCGGGGCAAGAATCCGTAAAATTGTAAATGGAAGGCGCTAAATAGTATGGCGGCGACCCATATGATCGTATGAGGGTTGGAGGTCCATTTCCCGATCACTCGTTGCAAGGCTCCTCTGAACAGGAACTCCTCGGTTATCCCGGCCGTAACGGCGATAACGATAAGGTTGGCCAGGATTACCCAAACGCTATCGCTGGATAACAGGATCGTCGTCAGTTGTTCGGCGAGGGTTTCTTGCGCCCGCATCCATTCCTCGATAGGAGCCATAAACGCGGGTAACTCCATCTGCTTGTTGAGCAATCCTAGCAAATTGATAACCGGAGAAAATAAGAACATGCAAACTAAGGTGAGAATCCAGATCCTGCCGTCTGTGATTTTCTTGACTGATAGATAATGGCGGGGATTGTCACTACATGTCCAAGCCATGGCGATAGATGGTAGCAAAAAGGTACAGATCGCCGAGATGAACTGAATGAGCCTCATTAAATTAGCGTCTTGGGTAATATCAGCCTGTAAACCGTGGGTCGCGAGTAATAAGCCCGTGGATATAATAGATGATAAAACGGCTCCAGCCAATAAGAATAGCAGGAGGATCAAAAGTTGGATTATCGCCGGACGGGTAGCATATATTCCTTTTATTCTCATAATGATTCATTCAAAGGGTAAATAATTGCCGCCAAATATAAACAAAAGAATAAAAACAGATCAAAATTTGCACGATTAAAAGAATAAGTCTAATTTTGCGACCTAAAATTCGATACGACTATTAATTAAATAAATCATTCAGAATGAACGTTTCGCTTAAAAACAATGATGCCGTAAGCGGTATCGTGAAATTAGAAATAGTGAAAGCTGACTATGCTGATCAGGTAGACAAGAGCCTGCGTAGCCTTCGTCAGAAAGCCAATGTACCGGGTTTCCGTAAGGGCATGGTTCCTATGGGCATGGTTAAAAAAATGTACGGAAAGCACGTGCTGGTAGAGGAGATAAACAAATTAGTTTCAGAGAATCTGTTCAAGTATATCCGTGAGAACGATTTGCATATCTTAGGCGAGCCGATGCCTAACGAGACAGAGCAAAAGCCGTTGGATTTCGATAAGGAAGAGGATTTCGAATTCTGTTTTGACGTGGCTTTGGCTCCGGAGATCAATATCGAGTTGAGCAAGAACGATAAACTTCCGTTCTATCAAGTCGCTATCGATGAAGAAATGCTAAATAACCAAGTAAACGCTTATCGCTCAAACTTCGGTTCTTACGACAAGGTAGACGAGGTTGAGGAAAAAGATATGGTAAAAGGTACGGTAGCCGAGCTTGAGAATGGTGCCCCGAAAGAAGGTGGTATCGTTGTGGAGGATGCTGTCTTGATGCCTATGTATATCAAGGATGAGGAAGAAAAAGCTAAATTTATCGGTGCTAAAGTAAATGCCGTAGTGGTATTCAACCCGAATAAGGCTTACGAGGGTGCTGAGGCAGAGATCGCTTCTTTCTTGAAGATCGATAAAGAGAAAGTGGCTGAGACTACAGGCGACTTCAGCTTTGAGATCAAGGAGATCACCCGTCATAAAGACGCTGAGATGAACCAAGAGTTGTTCGACAAGGTATTTGGCGAGAACGTGGTTACTAGCGAGGAAGAGTTCAAGAACAAGATCAAGGAAGCTTTGGCTGAGCAATTCGCTCCTCAGAGTGACTTTAAGTTCTTGACGGACACTCGTGATATGTTAGTTGAGAGAGCTGGCGAGTTGAATTTCGCTGACGATTTATTGAAACGCTGGTTGCTTGCCGCTAACGAGAAGAATACGAAAGAGAAGATCGACGAGGACTTCCCTCAGATCCTTCAGGATTTGAAATATCAGTTGATCAAGGAGAACTTGGTTAAGAAGAACGGCTTGAAGGTTGAGGACGCTGACATCGAGAACTTCGCTAAACGTGTGGCTAAGGCTCAGTTCGCTCAATACGGCATGTTGTCTGTACCTGAGGATGTACTTGACAACTACGCTAAAGACATGTTGAAAAATAAGCAAACACTTCAGAACATCATCGACCGTGCGGTTGAGGAGAAATTGGCTGCTTGGTTGAAAGAGCAAGTGGAACTTGATGTTAAGGAGGTAACCGCTGACGAGTTCAACAAACTTTTTGAATAAAAAGATCTTTACTCGGCCTCTTAGGAGGTTGTTTTATATCAAAAAAGGGATTTCTCTCTAAAAATATCTTAGCGGATAGCGAAATAAATTGTTTCTTTCAGAAATTTATTTATAAATTTGTTTTTCCGTTAAGTCACAGAGGGAAATCCCTTTTTACGTCTTCTCGGTAAATAAAAGATAGGAGAAAATATGGAAGATTTTAGAAAGTATGCTACAAAGCATTTAGGTATGAGTGGTACGGCTCTGGATAGTTATATGAACATCTCCAGTAGCTATATCTCCCCGACAATTATAGAGGAACGACAGCTGAATGTCGCTCAAATGGATGTCTTCTCTCGGTTGATGATGGACCGTATTATTTTCTTGGGCACGCAAGTGGATGATTATACCGCTAACGTGATTCAAGCGCAGTTGTTGTATCTGGATTCCAGTGATCCCGGAAAGGATATCTCTATTTATATCAATTCGCCGGGTGGCTCTGTATATGCGGGCTACGGCATTTACGACACGATGCAGTTTATCTCCAGCGACGTATCTACGATTTGTACGGGTATGGCCGCCTCTATGGCGTCTGTCTTATTGGTGGCGGGAACCAAGGGAAAACGTTTCGGCTTGAAGCACTCCCGTGTAATGATCCATCAACCGCTTGGCGGCGTACAAGGACAGGCTTCAGACATCGAGATTACCGCTCGCGAGATCTTGAAGGTTAAGAAAGAACTGTACACCATAATCTCGGATCATTCAGGTAGACCCTATGAGGAGATCGAGCGCGATGGCGACCGTGATTTCTGGATGACCGCGGAGGAAGCGAAAAAGTATGGCATGATCGACGATGTTTTAACACGTAAATAACAAAAACAACAATAAGAAACTATGGCCAAAACAACAGGCGATACATGTACGTTTTGCGGCAGGAGTAGCCGTGATGTTAATTTGCTTATCAATGGGATCTCTGGTTGTATTTGCGATGATTGTGCCCGGCAGGCGTATGAGATCGTAAAGGAGCAGACAGGAGGTAAGAAAACTTCTTTTGGTTTGAAGCAGAAAGATCTGCCTAAACCGGAAGATATCAAGACTTTCTTGGATCAGTACGTGATCGGGCAGGATGACGCGAAGCGTTATCTGTCGGTATCGGTATACAACCATTACAAGCGTTTACTTCAAAAGGTTACCGCCGATGATGTAGAGATTGAGAAATCTAATATTATCATGGTGGGCGCTACCGGTACGGGCAAGACTTTGTTAGCCCGTACGATCGCTAAGTTATTGCATGTCCCGTTCGCTATCGTGGACGCTACGGTACTTACCGAGGCAGGTTACGTGGGGGAGGATATCGAGAGTATCTTGACCCGGCTATTGCAAGCGGCGGATTATGATGTGGAGGCGGCCCAACGGGGTATTGTCTTCATCGATGAGATCGATAAGATCGCACGTAAGAGCGATAATCCGTCTATCACTCGGGATGTCAGCGGTGAGGGTGTACAGCAAGGTTTGCTGAAACTTCTAGAAGGATCGATCGTGAATGTGCCTCCTCAGGGGGGACGTAAGCATCCGGAGCAAAAGATGATCGCGGTGGATACGAAGAATATCCTGTTCGTTTGCGGTGGTGCTTTCGATGGAATCGAAAAGAAGATCGCTCAACGCTTAAATACCCGTGTGGTCGGTTATTCGGCTAGTTTGGGTACGGCTACCGTAGACCGGAATAATTTACTGAAATACATCACCCCGACTGATTTGAAGTCGTTTGGCTTGATCCCGGAGATTATCGGTCGTTTACCTATCCTCACGTATCTGAATCCACTGGATCGTGATACGCTTCGTAACATCTTGACCGAGCCGAAGAACTCCATTATCAAGCAATACGTCAAATTGTTCGAGATGGATGGCATTAAGCTGACGTTCGATGAGAAAGTCTATGAGTTTATCGTGGATAAGGCGCTTGAGTTTAAGCTGGGTGCCCGTGGGTTACGTTCAATCGTAGAGGCCGTGATGATGGACGCTATGTACAGTATGCCATCTCAAAAAGTAAAGGAACTCCATGTAACGTTGGAGTATGCGAAAGAGAAATTTGAAAAATCGGACGTGAACCGTTTACAGGTCGCGTAAACGTAGGCGGTTTACTATAAATAATACGAAGTATGGCAAAGAAGGATCATTTAACAGAAGAGCTAAATCGGCACTTTGGCTTCGGTACCTTTAAGGGGAACCAGAAGGCTATTATTGAGAACGTGCTGGCCGGGAAGGATACTTTTGTATTAATGCCGACGGGGGGAGGTAAATCTCTTTGTTATCAATTACCATCCATACTAATGGAAGGAACCGCGATCGTGATATCTCCGTTGATCGCTTTGATGAAGAATCAGGTGGACGCGATGCGGAATTTCAGTGAGGAAGATGGGGTCGCCCATTTTATCAATTCCTCTTTGAATAAGTCGGCTATCGACCAGGTGAAATCGGATATATTATCAGGACGTACCAAGTTGCTGTATGTAGCACCGGAGTCCTTGACCAAGGAAGAGAACGTGGATTTTCTGCGTCAGGTAAAGATCTCTTTCTATGCGGTGGACGAGGCGCATTGTATCTCGGAATGGGGACATGATTTCCGTCCGGAATATCGAAGAATCCGTCCGATCATCAATGAGATCGGTAAACGTCCGTTAATCGCTCTGACCGCTACCGCCACACCTAAGGTGCAGCACGATATCCAGAAGAATCTGGGTATGATAGACGCTACAGTCTTTAAATCATCCTTCAACCGCTCTAATTTGTATTATGAGGTTCGTCCGAAAGGAACGAATATAGACCGCGAGATCATTAAGTATATTAAAGCCAACGAGGGTAAATCGGGTATCGTATATTGTTTGAGCCGTAAAAAGGTGGAGGAATTTGCCGACATCTTGAAAGCCAACGGGATAAAGGCGTTGCCTTACCATGCGGGAATGGATTCGCAAGTACGTTCCGCCAATCAGGATGCCTTCCTGATGGAACAGGCGGATGTGATCGTGGCTACGATCGCTTTCGGTATGGGTATCGACAAGCCGGATGTCCGTTATGTGATTCATTACGATATCCCGAAGAGCCTAGAAGGTTATTACCAGGAAACCGGTCGTGCCGGTAGGGATGGCGGAGAAGGCCAATGTATCGCTTTCTATGCTTATAAGGACTTGCAAAAATTGGAGAAATTCATGCAAGGAAAGCCCGTGGCCGAACAGGAAATCGGCAAACAGTTGCTTTTAGAGACTGCGGCCTATGCCGAGACTTCCGTCTGCCGGAGAAAAGTGCTATTGCATTATTTCGGTGAGGAATACCTGGAAGATAATTGTGGTAATTGTGATAATTGTTTGAACCCAAAGAAGCAGGTGGAAGCGAAGGAATTGTTAAGTGCGGTACTGGAGGTTATCAGTACGTTGAAAGAAAAGTTTAAGGCAGATTATATCGTAAATATTTTGGTAGGTAACGAAACCTCCGAAATCCAAAATTACAAGCACAATGAATTAGAGGTCTTCGGTTCCGGACAGGACGAGGATGATAAAACTTGGAACGCCGTTATTCGCCAGGCTTTAATCGCTGGCTATTTAGCGAAGGATATTGAGAATTATGGTTTGCTGAAAATCACGGAAAAAGGTAAGGAGTTCATGAAGAAGCCGGTATCGTTCAAGATTACCGAGGACAATGAATTCGAGGAAGAGGAAGAGGAAGTTCCGGTTCGTGGGGGAGCCTCTTGTGCGGTAGACCCGGTTCTTTATTCCATGATGAAGGATTTGCGTAAGAAATTATCCAAGCGGTTGGAAGTTCCGCCTTTCGTGATTTTCCAAGATCCCTCTTTGGAGGCTATGGCTACTACTTATCCGATCACGTTGGACGAGTTGCAGAATATCCCGGGAGTGGGCGCTGGTAAGGCGAAACGTTATGGCAAGGAGTTCATTGAGTTGATCAAGAAACATGTAGAGGAGAACGAGATTGAGCGTCCGGAGGATTTGCGCGTACGTACGGTCGCTAATAAGTCCAAGTTGAAGGTCTCAATCATTCAGCGGATCGACCGTAAGGTGGCGCTGGACGAGATCGCGTTGACTAACGGACTTGAGTTCACCGAGCTTTTGGATGAGATCGAGGCGATCGTATATTCCGGTACACGTATCAATATCGATTATTTCTTGAATGATGTGATGGATGAGGATCATATCGAGGATATTTACGAGTATTTCAAGGATTCGGAGACCGACGGTCTGGAAGACGCCATCGAGGAATTAGGCGGTGACTATACGGAAGAGGAGATTCGCTTGGTCCGTATCAAGTTCTTGTCTGAAATGGCAAACTAATGGAAGGGTGGCCCGGTTCCACTCTAAAGAAAAAACAAATAAAGAAGCTTATTGTTCCTTCCGAAAGAGATTTATTTTTCCTTCGGAAGGAATTTTGTTTTCGTTCGGATGAAAGTTTATTTTCTTCTGAATCGAATTTTTAATTTCTCCCGTATCGATTTATTGCGTGAAAAGTCGTATATTTGCACGCAATAATTTTTAAAGCATAAGTTCTATGTCATTTATTGCAGACAGGGTAGTTATGGATGGGTTAACGTTTGACGATGTATTGTTAATCCCAGCTTATTCGGAAGTTCTTCCTCGTAATGTCGATCTCACGACAAAGTTTTCACGTAATATCACATTGAATATACCGATGGTATCGGCCGCTATGGATACGGTTACCGAGGCCAAGTTGGCTATCGCTATCGCCCGTGAGGGAGGTATTGGTGTGATTCATAAAAACATGACGATCGCCGAGCAGGCAAAGCAGGTCCAGACCGTTAAACGTGCGGAGAATGGAATGATCTATGATCCGGTGACTATCACGAAGGGCAAACGTGTGGCGGATGCCTTGGCAATGATGGCTGAATATAAGATTGGCGGTATTCCCGTGGTGGATGAAGGCGGGTATTTGGTCGGTATCGTGACGAACCGTGACTTGCGTTTCGAGAAGGACATGAACCGCTCTATCGACGAGGTGATGACGAAAGAGAATTTGGTCGTAACCGGACAATCTACGGATATGGCCGCCGCTCAGATCCTTCAGGAACATAAGATCGAGAAGTTACCGGTGGTCGATAGCCATAATAAGTTGATCGGCTTGATTACCTATAAAGATATAACGAAAGCGAAAGATAAACCGAAGGCTTGCAAGGATTCGAAAGGTCGTTTGCGTGTAGCTGCCGGTGTAGGCGTTACGTTCAATACCTTCGAGCGTGTAGCCGCTTTGGTGGATGCCGGGGTGGATGCTTTGGTGATCGACACGGCACATGGTCACTCAAAAGGTGTGGTGGATGTCTTGAAACAGATTAAGGCGCAATATCCGCATATTGATTGTGTGGTCGGTAATATCGCTACGGGCGAGGCTGCTAAATATTTAGTGGAAGCCGGGGCGGACGCCGTGAAGGTAGGTATCGGTCCGGGTTCGATTTGTACAACTCGTGTGATCGCTGGTGTGGGTGTTCCCCAGTTGTCGGCTATTTACGATGTGGCGAAGGCGTTGGAAGGAACTGGTGTGCCTTTGATCGCTGACGGTGGCTTGCGTTACTCCGGTGATATCGTGAAGGCGATCGCCGCTGGTGGATCTTCCGTGATGATGGGATCTCTGTTGGCGGGTGTAGAGGAGTCGCCGGGCGATACGATTATCTTCAATGGCCGAAAGTTTAAGTCTTACCGTGGAATGGGGTCGTTGGAAGCTATGCAAAAGGGGTCCAAGGATCGGTATTTCCAAGATGTGGAGGACGACGTGAAGAAGCTGGTTCCGGAGGGAATCGCTGCCCGTGTTCCGTTTAAGGGTTCTTTGTATGAGGTCATTTACCAAATGGTAGGTGGTTTACGTGCGGGAATGGGTTATTGCGGGGCTCATAATATCGAGGAGTTGCATAAAGCTCGTTTTACTCGAATCACCAACGCAGGTGTGCAAGAGAGCCATCCGCATGACGTAGCGATCACGCAAGAGGCTCCGAATTATAGCCGCGGTGAATAGTAATACAAGTTTTACGTTTTATAAAAAACACTAATTTAATGGGATAGCATACTTTTCTTGTCGGCTCTCCGTTAGATTAGTGTTATTTTTGTAATGTATATTCGTGCTATGGTAAAAGAATTTTTGATGAAAAAGTTACTTATTTCATTAGGGGTATTCGCTTGTGTGACAGTTAACGCTCAAACCGCATCCGATTCGGTCGTTATGATGGTCGCTGGAAAACAAGTGCCTTTATCTGAATTTATTTTTATCGCAGAGAAGAATGGAGAGGTGGATTTATCGAATACAAAGTCCGTCAAAAACTATGTCGAGCTATTTAAAAATTTTAAGCTAAAAGTAGCGGAGGCGGAATCTTTAGGGATCGACCAGACATCCTCATTCAAAAGTGAGCTGGATGGATACCGGGCTCAGTTGATCGATAGCTATATGTCGGATAAGGAGGGTGAGAAAGCGGCTGCCCGTGCGGTATATGACCGGGGGGATCACTCGGTAGAGTTGACCCACATCTTATTCCGTTTGCCGGAGAAGACGGTCTCCAAAGATACGGTAGCTGTATATCAAGAAGCCATGCGAGTATACGAACGTCTCCAGAAAGGAGAAGATATGGAAACAGTCGGAAAAGCTTTGGCCGAGAAGGACAAGGAGCATGTCGCTTGCGAATATGTACGTTGCTTGCTCCCGATGCAATCCCTGAAAGTGTTCGAGGATGCCGCCTATTCTTTGCCGATTGGCGTGGTGTCTGAACCTGTTCGCACGAAATTAGGATTTCATTTAATAAAAGTCCATAGCCGCAAACCTAATCCGGGACGGGTACGTGTCGCTCATATCTTGATCGCATTCCCGAAAGATTCCGCTATTCAGGACTCATCGGCTTTTCTGGCAAAAGCGCAAGCTATCTATAAGCAAGTACAAGAGGGTGCGGATTTCGGTGAGTTGGCGAAAGAGTATTCGGGGGATGCGGCTTCCGCTAAAAAAGGGGGGGTATTACCTTGGTTCGGGATCGGCGAGATGGTCCAGCCTTTTGAGCAAGCCGCTTTTGCGTTGAGCAAGCCGGGTGATTTATCCGGGGTGGTGGAAACTCGTTTTGGTTACCATATCATTAAGTTGATCGATAAGAAGGGACGCCCTTCGTTTGAGGAAGAGGAAAAAGCCTTGTCGAGACGTATGGGGCAGGGTGAACGTAACTTCGAGTTATATAAAGCTTTCGACGATCGTATGAAAAAAGAATACGGATACGTTTTCTATCCGGAAGCCTATGCGGAGCTGCAAGCGTTATGTAATGATTGTTTCCCCACGGACGAGGCGTTTTATGAGAAAGCGAAGGATATGAACAAGACGCTTATGCAATTGGATGGAAAGGATTTCCCGCAAGCGGAGTTCGCTTATTATATCCAACGTTGCCCGTTCTCGACAAAAACGTATGCGGGTGATTTTATGCAAGAGGTCTATGATTTGTTTATCCGCGATATCGTAACGACCGCCGAGCGTAAGAATCTGGAGACAAAACATCCGGAGATCCCTCATTTGATGCAGGAGTACCGGGATGGGATTCTGTTGTTTGAGGTCAGCAACCGGGAGATCTGGAGCAAACCCTCCGCCCAGCAGAAGGTGTTGGAAGCGAAGTGGATCGCGGATTTGAATAAAAAATATCCGGTGACTGTCAACTGGAAATTATTGAAGAAACTAAAGAAATAAAATAAAGATAGATATGAGGATAGTCTTCATGTTCCTAGCGTTCGTTGTGTTGTTGGGTGCCTGTAAAGGTTCTCAGCCAGCTGATACTACGGATGTCTTGGTTAGCGTGAAAGGACGTACCCTAAATCGTTCGGAGGTGAATAAGCTAATACCCCGGGGGATTTCCTCCGCAGATAGTCTGTTGCTGGCCGAGAGCTTTACCAAGAAATGGGTAAAGGATGTATTGGTGTACGATGTGGCTTTGCGTAACTTGGGGGATGAGAAAGAGGAGGTCGATAAATTGGTAGAGGAGTACAGGCGTTCCTTGGTTCGTTACCGTTATCAGGAACGATTGGTGGAGGAGAAGCTGAAAACTGATATCCGGGAAAGTGATAAATTAAACTATTACGAGGAAAACCAGAAAAAGTTTATCTTGGATAAAGGCTTGATCAAGGGATTATTCTTGAAAATCCCGGTTGATGCCCCGGGACTTACCGACGTCAAAAAGTGGTACAAATCCACAGATGTGGCCTCTTTAGAAAAAATTGAGAAATATAGTGTGCAAAATGCCACGATTTATGAGTACTTTTACGACAAATGGGTTGATTTCGATGAGGTAATGGATAATATACCGATCTATGTGTCGAATCCGAATGCGTTTCTGAAGGCGAATAAGTATGTTGAGGTGGCGGATAGCAGTTATTGTTATCTGTTGAATATCAAGGAATATTTGCCTTCCGGCAGTGTGGAGCCATATGATTATGCCAGTCCGCACGTCACGGAAATGCTGGTCAACCAACGAAAAGTTGAATTCTTGAAAAAATTTGAAGACGAGTTATATAACGATGCGATCCGGAGCGGTGACGTGGAATTCCATTCCGAGCCGTGATCTCTAATTTTATAAATGGGTAGACATGATGAAAAAGATTTTAAGTGTATTCTTTCTTGCCTGTTGTTCTTGCATTGTAATGGCGCAAGACAATGTGATCGATGAAATTGTGTGGGTGGTAGGAGATGACGCTATTTTACGTTCGGATATTGAGACGCAGCGTTTGTATAATCAAAACGAGGGGGTCCGTTTGGATGGCGACCCGTATTGCGTGATCCCGGAGCAGATGGCGATACAGAAACTATATCTGAATCAAGCAAAGATCGATAGTATCACCGTGAACGAGAACCAAGTGATCCAGAGCGTGGATCAATGGATGAACATGGCTGTGAACCAAATCGGGTCTCGCGAGAAATTGGAGGAATATTTCGGTAAGAAATTTTCCCAGATCAAGGATGAGCGTAAGGAGATGGTGCGGGAGCAGCAGGTAGTGCAACAGATGCAGCATCAATTGATCGGCGAGATCAAGCTGACACCTTCCGAGGTGCGTAAATATTTCAGCCAGTTGTCTCAGGATAGCCTGCCGAACATCCCTACGACAGTAGAGGTGCAAATCGTTACCTTGGAACCGAAGATTCCGTTTGAGGAAACAGACGCTATCAAGGCCCGCTTACGTGATTTCACGGAGCAGGTTAATTCCGGTAAGATGGAATTCTCCACGTTGGCTCGTTTGTACTCGGAAGATCCGGGTTCGGCGTCTCGAGGTGGTGAACTGGGTTTCATGAGCAAGACACAGCTGTTGCCGGAGTTCGCGAACGTCGCGTTCAACTTGAAAGACCCGAAACGTGTCTCCCAGATCGTACAGACGGAGTATGGTTACCATATCATCCAATTGATCGAGAAGCGTGGAGACCGTATCAACTGCCGCCATATCTTATTGAAACCGAAGGTTTCCGATAAGGAGTTGGCGGATGCTACCACTCGTCTGGATTCATTGTACAATGATTTGCAGGCGAATAAGTTCACGTTTGAGGAAGCCGCTACATTCGTCTCTTACGACAAGGATACACGTAATAATAAGGGTTTGATGGTAAACCAAGATTACGAGAGCAGCAATATGGGAACCCCTAAGTTCGAGATGCAAGAACTTCCACAGGAAATCGGTAAGGTGGTATATGACATGAAAGTCGGAGAGATCTCCAAGCCTTTTACCATGTTGACGAACAAGCAGAAAGAGGTAGTAGCTATTGTTAAGCTGAAAGCTCGGACGGAAGGACATAAGGCGAATTTGGCCGATGACTTCCAAGCTTTGAAAGCGATCGTAGAGGCTAAGAAACGTGAGGAATTATTGAACGACTGGATCACGAAGAAACAAAAATCAACCTACGTGCGTATTAGTGACGGTTGGAGGAATTGTGATTTCAAATATCCGGGTTGGATTAAGGAATGAGACTAATTAACAGGTTATTTCTAGCGCTCTTATCGTGTGCTTTATCGGTTGGCGTATTCGCGCAAACGGAAGATAGCACGGTGGTAGCCGCCAAAGATAGTGTCGCTCCCAAGAAGACGAAGGTCTTTTTGGAGCATGCGAATACGCTTTCGTTCGATAAGGAGAGGAACGCCGAGGCTCAAGTACTGAATGGTGATGTTTGTTTTCGCCATGATAGTTCGTATATGTATTGCGATAGCGCATATTTCTTTGAGCAGACCAATTCCTTGGAAGCGTTTAGTAATGTCCAGATGGAACAAGGGGATACCTTGTTCGTGTATGGAAATTACCTGTTTTACGATGGAAATACCCAGATCGCTTATTTGCGGGAGAATGTCCGCATGGAGAATGGGCAGGTTACCTTGTTTACGGATAGCTTGAACTATGAGCGAATCCCGGATATCGGATATTATTTCGACGGAGGTCTGATTGTCGATTCCTTGAATCAGCTCTCTTCTTTTTACGGGCAATATTCGCCTAGTACGAAATTGGCTATCTTCAATGATAGCGTCCGTCTGGAGAATGAGCAATTCACGTTGTATTCCGATACCTTGCATTATAATACGGACTCGAAGATCGCCACGATACTCGGACCATCCATTATCGTGTCGGATAGCGGCACGATCTATTCTTCTAGGGGTTGGTACGATACCGTGAATAATACCTCTTTGCTATTGGATCGTTCTCAGGTGGTTTCCGGCGACCGTATCTTGACGGGCGACTCTATCGCCTACAACCGGGAACTGGGTTTTGGGGAAGCGTTCGGTAATATGAGTCTGCAAGACACGGCGCAGCATGTCATGCTGGAAGGCCAATATGGCTTTTACAATGAGAAGACCGAGTATGCTTTCGCTACGGATAGCGCCCGTTTCTTGGAATTCAGCCAAGGGGATACATTGTTTCTGCATGGTGATACCTTGAAGATGACTACGGTGGATTCCCTTTATCGGGAGGTGAAAGCTTATTACGGCGTCCGTTTCTATCGGACGGATATGCAAGGTGTTTGCGATTCGATGCAGTTTAATACAAGAGACTCTATATTATATATGTATACGGACCCTATCGTTTGGAATGAACAGTATCAGATCTATGGGGATACGATCTTGATATTTATGAATGATAGCTCGATCGATTTCGCTCACGTGAAGCAATTCGCTTTCGCGATACAGCAAATCGATTCTACCGCGTTCAATCAATTAAAGGGAAATGACTTGAAGGCTTATTTCGAGGGACAGGTCGTGAATCAGATCGATGTGTCGGGCAACGCCGAATCGATTTTCTTCCCATTGGAGAAGGACGGCTCGATGGTCGGCATGAACGAGACCAAGAGCGGTTTCCTTACGATCTGGCTAAAAGACAATAAGTTGGATAAACTGAAAATCTGGCCGACTCCAACAGGTACGATGACCCCTATTCCTGATTTGAAGCCCGACCAGAAATACTTGAAAGACTTTTATTGGTTTGATTATATCCGTCCAAAAGATAAGGATGATATTTATCAGGTCGTGAAAAGAAAAGCTCAAGATGCTCCGAAAAGAAGCAATAAATTCGTACATTAGCGTCGTATTCATAATTAATAGGTAAAGCTATGGCACTTTTCTCGTTTTATAACATGCGCAAGCCGCGTCAATTTGATCATAAGCCTATTTATTGGGACCCTCATAAGGAAGCCTTGGAGGAACGTATAAGTAAGGTCAAACGTGAAATGGGTGTAGAGGAATCGTTGGAGGAATATAAGCCGCATATCAAGGGAACCTTCATTGAAGGTACCTCGCATCTGAAGAAAAGCGTGGGGCGAGGCGAGGATTCACGGGCTCGTAGGTATAAGAATGTGAAACTGGCGGTGGCCTTGGCGGTCTTGGCTGCTTTCTTTTGGTATTTGTTCTGGTAATGAGCGATATCATTCATTTACTTCCGGACCATATCGCCAATCAAATCGCGGCGGGAGAGGTGATTCAACGTCCGTCCTCTGTCGTTAAAGAGTTGGTCGAGAATGCGGTGGACGCTGGCGCTTCCAATATCCAAGTGAACATTAAGGATGCGGGTAAGACATTGATACAGGTGATCGATGACGGGAAAGGTATGTCCGAGACGGATGCTCGCATGGCTTTTGAGCGGCACGCTACTTCTAAGATTTCTACGGCCGAGGATTTATTCTCTTTGCATACGATGGGTTTCCGAGGTGAGGCATTGGCCTCTATCGCCGCTGTCGCCCATATAGAGTTGCGTACCCGGGCTAGAGGGACCGAGCTTGGCACTTGCCTATCCATCGCGGGTTCCAATTTGGAGAGTATCGAGCCGGAGGCTTGTAACGAGGGAAGTATCTTCTCGGTAAAGAATCTTTTCTTTAATGTTCCCGCCCGCCGGAAATTCTTGAAGTCGAATGAGACGGAATTCCGGAATATCATCAATGAGTTCGAGCGAATCGCCTTGGTGAATCCGCAGGTGGGTATGTCTCTTTATCATAATGATGCGGAGATATTCAATCTGCCCGAGTCGGGGTTACGTCAGCGCATCATTAATATATATGGTAAGAGTTTAAACCAGAAGTTGCTCTCTCTGGATGCCCAAAGTTCCATGGTGACTATTTCCGGTTTCGTGGGGCGTCCGGACTCGGCGAAGAAGCGAGGGGCATTGCAGTTCTTTTTTGTGAATGGTCGTTATATGAAGCATCCTTATTTCCATAAGGCGATCATGCAGGCCTATGAGCAATTGATTCCTGCCGGGGATATGCCGAATTATTTTGTTTATTTCACGTTGGATCCCTCCTCGATCGATGTCAATATCCATCCGACAAAGACGGAGATTAAGTTTGAGAACGAGCAACCGATCTGGCAGATCTTGATGGCCGCTACCCGGGAGGCGTTGGCTAAATCGAGCGCTATCCCTACGATTGATTTCGACGTGGAGGATGCGATCGATATTCCTGTTTACAACCCGGTCAAGAAAAGTGAGCCTAGTACTTATAAGGCCCCGAAAGTGCAAGTGGATTCCAGTTATAATCCGTTTGACACTACTTCCTATAAAAAACCGGAATTCGATTGGTCTAAATTATATCAAGGGTTTGAGAACGATCGAGTGGCTGCCCAACTGGAGTCCGAGAGTTTCGAGGATGCCCCGATCGAGGAATTGCCGGCCGAGGCTTCGAACCCGGAAAACCTGTTTACGGAGGTAAGCAATCCTTGCTATCAATATAAAGGGCGATATATCGTGACATCCTTGAAATCGGGTCTGGCGATTATTGACCAGCATCGTGCGCATGTGCGTATCTTGTTTGACCAATACCTGTCGAATATCCGTCAGCAGCAAGGTGTATCCCAACAAGTCTTATTCCCGGAGATCGTAGAGTTTACCGCTGCCGAGGCGGCTGTACTGCCTTCCTTATTGGAGGATTTGCGCTTCGTCGGCTTTGATCTGAGCAATCTGGGAAATGACAATTACGCGATCAATGGCCTGCCCGCTGGTATAGAGAACCTTGATCCGGTGAACTTGGTAAAGGATATCGTGGACCGGGCGATCGAGACCGGATGCGAGGTGCATGAGAAGATCTGCGAAGCCATCGCCTTGTCTTTAGCGAAAGCCGCCGCTATCCGTCCCGGCAAATCCTTATCCTCGGAAGAGATGGATCATCTGATCGCCTCCCTATTCTCTTGTCCGGACTCGAATCTGACCCCGGATGGAAAGACGATTATCTCCATGCTGACGGATGAGGAGCTGGAGAGAAGATTTAAGTGCTAGGGATGATTTCGATGACATACGTTTCACTGGCCGCATTTGCTTGTGCTACAGCTAAATCCTGTGAAACGTGTGAAGGGTGAGCGGCACTACTTGATAAAGATTGCCATAGCGGGTGTGTTTACGCTCTATATGGAGGGCGGTCAGTACCTTTCCGAAATTGCTTGCCGTGCTACCGCACATGGCTGCTGGGTTCTTTTCCTTTAATATCTGGAAAATGGAGGCAGCTGATAGTGGATGTACATTTAGGTCTCCCGGACATGCGGCCCGGAAGCAGGCGTGGAACACATCTTCTTCGATCGGACGTTTATAGAAAGCCTCATTCGATCGCATGATCGCCTCCTCCTCTCCGGAGGTGAACCAATGGCGCTCTCCTTTTTGTAACTCGTTTTTCAGCTGGGCGTAGATTTGATCATGCTCGATACCTTCGCAATTAATCTTGCTTTGCACCTCCACGCATAGAAAACGGCGGCTTCCCGTGGGGTCGCTTAATAGGTTCTTCTGGTTCGTAGTGCCAATAAATGAGGCTAGGCGGGGTAGGGGGTGGAAATGCTTGGCGTGTGCCTTGCGTACGTTCATCCCGGCCATCTGCATCCAATTTTTCAGCAAAGCCATTTTACGGTCGGGCAACCGGTCGAACTCATCGAGGTTGATGAGTCCGAACAATCCAAGCTTCTGCTCCATTTGCGTCGAGGCGCTAAGGTCTACGCTATCCGTGTAATAGCGGACCAGCGAAGAAGGCATCAGCGACTTGCAAAAGGTAGACTTCTGACATCCTTGACGCTCGCTGACTAAAATGGGAGCCAAGCTATTTGCGTGCATTCGGTCCGAACCCATCCATTGCGAGGCCAAGGCGAGCATCCAGCGATGAAACCCCTCCACCCATAACGGTTCTGAGGAGACCCGTCGTGCCAGATCGCTTACCCGGTCTTTCCCGTCCCATTTGGGTAACCGCTCCATATATTGCCGGAAAGGATGATACTCTTTTACTTCTTTTGAATATACGAAACGATTCACATCCCGATCCCAGCAATCGATCCCCGTCCGTCTTGCCTCCATGTAAATGCTATTTAGGTCACGTTGCGTCACCGGATAGAAGCGATCCGCTTCTGATCGTTTGTATCGATATTCAGTCTCCTCGCTCAACAAGTTGAAACGGAACTCGATGATTTCTTGGAGGAAAGTCTCCAGACTCTTTTGAAGGATTGAGTTATTGTCGCTAAATCGTTTGGCTTTACCTTCGGTTTGGTGTGGTATGGTGATTGGCCCGTTCGGTTTTAAGAAGCGAAGCCATAGCTGGCCTAAAAAATCCAATACAGTTTTCATGATACTATGTTTTAGAGGTTATTTTTACCGTTTTCTTCTGCGAATATAGGTTGTTAACTTGAAGTTTTCCAAATATTTATATTATCATTTGAAATAAAAGTAATCTGTCCAAAATACTAGGAAGAACTCTTGTTTAGGTGGTATGAATGTAATACCTTTGTTAAGTGCCTATAATCTTTTCACCTATGTGAAAAGAACGTATCACAATCATGAAACGATCGTTTCACATAGGTGAAAAGATCATATCACCCTTGTGAAATGACTAATAGCATACGATGTTCCTATGAATAACCTTTTAATCTCATACTAGATATATGGCAGCAAAATATGACTTTTACAAGACTCCGGTATCGAAGGATAGCATGAAGCGTCCTCGTTTTCACGCACGTATCGTATCATCCGGCACGATCGATACGGATGATCTGGCCAAACGTATCCATGGTCGATGTCCCGTCACGCCGGCAGACGTAGCCGCCGTGCTTATCTCTTTAAGCGAGGTGACAGCGGAATATTTGCGTGAAGGAAAACGTGTACATATCGATGGGTTGGGGTATTTGCAAGTCACGTTGCAATGCCCGGCCGTACAATCCACGCACGAGATACGTGCGGAGTCCATCCGTTTCAAGTCCGTGGCTTTCCGTCCCGAGGTAGAGCTGAAAGATAGCTTGAAGACGATGACGCTGGAACGAGCCAAGTACAAATCCCATTCCCGCCAATTGGAGCCTGATCGTATCGACCAATTGCTCGCAAGCTATTTTGCCGAGCATGAATATATGACCCGTGTTGCTTTCCAGCGGCTTTGCGGACTGACGAGTAGTACGGCCAGCCGCCGTCTGCATCAATTTGTCGAGGTGGGTAAATTGCGTGATATCGGCACCCGCCACCAGTCGCTTTACGTGCCGGCTAGGTAAATCGTCGATCCGATCCCATTGCTTTCACAGGCATCACAGGAACTCGTTTGATTTAAGGGGATTGAGTTTGTGTGAAGCCCGTGATGCATGAAACTTATCGGTAAATAGAGATAGTAAATGTTAAATATCAATAAATACAACAAGAGCCTACCTTGCCAAACGGGAACAAATATGTACCTTTGCACCGTTTTTAGTGCGGAGTATACGAAAAAAACAGGCACAACTTATTGATTGTCCGAAAATAATGCGTAACTTTGCGGCTCGAAATAGGAAAAGATTAGATAAATAATAATAACACATTCAAAGTTTAAAAAAAGAAAGAAATGCCTACAATTCAGCAATTAGTTAGAAAAGGAAGGGAAACTTTGGTGGAGAAGGGTAAATCACCCGCATTGGACGCTTGTCCTCAAAGACGTGGCGTTTGCGTACGTGTTTACACTACGACTCCGAAGAAACCTAACTCTGCAATGCGTAAAGTAGCGAGAGTACGTTTGACAAATGGTAAGGAAGTTAACTCCTATATTCCGGGAGAAGGACACAACTTGCAAGAGCACTCTATCGTATTGGTACGTGGTGGTCGTGTAAAGGACCTTCCGGGTGTGCGTTATCACATCGTACGTGGTACGTTGGATACAGCGGGTGTTAACGGCCGTACGCAAAGACGTTCCAAATATGGAGCTAAGCGTCCGAAACCGGGTCAAGCAGCAGCTGCCGCAAAAGGTAAGAAGAAGTAATTAATTACATGCCTTCAAACTGAGATTTAAATTTAAGTGTTAAAACAGGTTTGAGTTATTTGGATAGGCTATAAGGTTGAGTAAATGGTTCAGCGGAACCGTTGAAGACAAATTAAAGGCAACCAACGACAAGAACAAATTTTTGAAAACAAAATGAGAAAAGCAAAACCAAAGAAAAGACAGATCCTTCCGGATCCTGTTTTCGGTGATGTAAAGGTTACGAGATTCGTTAACCATTTGATGTATGATGGCAAGAAAAATACTGCCTTCGAAATTTTCTATTCCGCTTTGGAAAC
>ENA-ORPH01001319-ORPH01001319.1-human-gut-metagenome-genome-assembly--contig:-NODE-1319-length-24391-cov-4.616248_pt1 | contig 24391 bp, 23 predicted proteins | sample MGYA00242142_ERZ509074 | MGnify/ENA primary metagenome ERZ509074 (study PRJEB26280, sample SAMEA2338724) | human gut metagenome | biome: human gut; feature: human-associated habitat; material: faeces...
GACATTTAGCCTGTTTCGACGATAGTGACGCAAGTGACGATAGTGTGCAGGGGGGGTAGAGCAGCTTAACCATTCGCGCGGTCCGCATTTCCCCATTGCCCATTGCGGCGCAATAGTGTATCATTTTATATATTATTTGGCCCATGCGGAGGTTGAACTATATGAACAGCGCACAAATCAAGGCAATGGTAGAGGACGGGTTTGAAAAACTGGTGGAAATCAGGCGCGACCTGCACATGCATCCGGAGCTTTCCGAGCATGAGGAGCGCACCGAAAAGGCGATATGCACTCAGCTTGATAAGCTGGGCATACCATACGAGGCCGGCGTTGCCGGGCACGGCATAATTGCAACCGTTGGCCCCAAGGACGCAAAATACGGCATAGCCATACGCGCGGATATTGACGCGCTGCCCATAACCGAATGCACGGGGCTGCCCTATGCATCGGTGAACAAGGGCGTTATGCACGCCTGCGGGCATGACATACACACAACCGTTCTGCTCGGCGCGGCAAAGATATTCAAGGCCATGGAGAGCGAGCTCAAGGGCGCGGTGAAGCTTTTCTTCCAGCCTGCGGAGGAAACCATAGGCGGGGCGGAGCGCATGATTGCGCACGACGGGCTGAACAGCCCCAAGATAACCCGCGTAATGGGCATGCACGTTGACCCGACCGTGCCCACGGGCTGCATACACCTTGCAAAAAGCCGCATGAATGCATCAACCACGGAGCTTATTATAAACGTAAACGGCGTTGCGTGCCACGGCGCGCACCCCGACCAGGGCATCGATGCAATAGTCGTAGCGTCGCACATTGTGCTGGCGCTGCAAACCATATCCAGCCGCTTCGCCGCGCCCACCACGCCCGTTATAGTGACCATAGGCACAATACACGGCGGCAGCAAGGAAAACGTGTGCGCGGGGCAGGTGAAGCTCGGCGGAACCATACGCGCGCTGGACTTTGAAACAAGGGACTTTATAAAGGCGCACGTTAAAACCATTGCCGAAAACACGGCGGCTGCCTTCGGCGCAAGCGCGGAGGTAATAATGAACGACGGTTATCCTCCCCTTGTGAACGACGTTGCAACCTCGCTTGCCATTGCGGACGTGGCTGAAAAGGAAATAGGCCGCGGCAGCGTAATATTCATGGACGACCCAAGCCTTGGCGCGGACGATTTTGCGTACTTCACGTCCAAGGTGCCCGGCGTGTACTTCAATATTGGCACATATAAAGAGGGCCAAACTCTGCCGCAGGCGCTGCATAACGAAAACTTCGCCCCTGATGAGGAGTGCATAAGGTACGGCGTGCTTATGAATGTTTTGGGCGCGCTCAGGCTGCTTGACGAGGACGAAGCGAAGGCGTAAGGAGGGGAATATAATGATACTCAGGGATACTGTAGTAGAGGTTGATCTGCGCGCGATAGGCGCGAATATGGACGCCATATGCCAAATGGTGGGGCCGGACGTTGCGGTAATGCCGGTGGTTAAGGCCAATGCATACGGGCTGGGCGCGGTAGGCGTTGCGCCCACGCTTATGGAGCACGGGGCAAGGTATCTTGCCGTTGCCACGCTGAGCGAGGCTATTGAGCTGCGCGAAGCATACGCGGATTATCCGCTGTTCATACTCGGCCATACGCCGGACAGGCTCCTTGGCATAGTTGCCGAAAACAACATAACGCAGACCGTATTTTCAAAGCATCAGGCCAAGATACTGGGCAAGGCCGCGCTGGCGTTGGGCAAAAGGGCAAAGGTTCACCTGAAGGTGGATACGGGGTTCCATCGCCTTGGCATAGACGACGTTGACGAGCTTTACGCCATATGCAATACCGAAGGCATAGAGGTGGAGGGCATATTCTCCCACCTTGCGCTGGTCAATGCGGAGGAGGACGAAAAGCAGTTCACCAAGCTTATGGGCATTATAGCCGCGCTTGAAAAGCGGGGCGTAAGCTTTAAGTATAAGCACATTACGGACAGCATAAGCGCCGTTGATTACCCCGAATACAGGCTCAACATGGTGCGCCCGGGCGCGCTTGTATACGGCCTTAGGGGCTTCCATAAGGGCTATGTTGAGGTCACGCAGGCAATGGCCTTCAAAACGCGCATATCGCAGCTGCACCGCATAAAGGCGGGCGAGGGCGTTGGGTATGATTACCTGTGGCGCGCCGCGCGGGATTCCGTTATAGCAACGCTGCCCTTCGGCTATGCCGACGGCTACCCCCGCAACATGCGCGACAAGGGCTACGTTACCATACGCGGCATGAAATGCCCGCTGGTGGGCGTATTATGCATGGACCAATGCATGGCGGACGTTACGGACGTTGCAAATGTTGCCGAAGGGGACGAGGCCGTGATTTACGGCAGCGGCAGGGATAACACAATGGATATTCCCGAAGCCGCAGCCCTTGCCGGAACCAACAAGAACGAAATTATTGCCCGCATACTGGCCCGCCCGCCAAGGGTATATATAAAGTAAAACAAACAAGGCGCAGAGCAACAAACTCTGCGCCGCATTTTACTATGCCTGTCGGGGTTATTTCTTGCCGAGCAGCTTTACTGTTCCCATCACCGCGCCGAAAAGCACGCCCGCAACGGCCCATATTATCCATGAATACTGATGGCTTACCTCAATGCCGGGCCAGAACGTTACAAAAAGATATATTGCCGTTACCGCAAGCCAGTATATAAGCGATATGGTGCCCGCAACGGGCTTCTTGGCCTTGGCCTCGCGGTTGTAGTCCTCCTCCTCAAGCAGCTTCTGCATCGCCGCGTGATACACTCCGCTGTATACGAACGCAAAGCAGCCTATCGCCACCATTGCAAGCAGCACGCAGACGGATGCTATGCACGTCATGTCGTCCGCATTGAAGCACTGCGCAAGGAACAGCGGCATAACGGACAGTATGCACATTACGGTGCCGAATATGGTTGCGCGGGTATGTGCGGCCCGGTGCGCCTTCTTGCGCTCCGTCACCATTCCGCTCACGCCGTATTCCGTTTCAAACGGCTCGCTTTCAAGGAAGCTGTATTCGCGGCTCTTTGCGGCGGCGGATATGAACAGCGCAACGCCTACTGCCACCAGCGCCACCATAACGCAAAGGCCAAGCCCCGCGGCTGAATCCTCGCTAATGGCTATGTAGCCCGTGTCGCTCGCCCCGGCAAGGAATATGAGCAGTATGGGGGACATTATGCATAAAAGCGTGGCAAGCGCAATCCTTGGCGCGGCGGCCTTCCTTAATGAAAGATAGGTCGATGCTTCCTCCATGCTCACGCGGCGCAGCGCGCTTTCCTCTTTCACGGCGGAAAGGCTGTCCGCCTCGTCCTGCTCGTCCTTCAAAAGATAATCCGTGCTTACGCCGAATATGCGGCTCATCTGCAATATCTTATCCAGGTCAGGTATGCTCTGCACGCCTTCCCATTTGGATACGCTCTGCCGCGTAACGCCAAGCTGCTGCGCCAGCTCCTCCTGCGACCAGCCCGCCTTTTTGCGCAGGGCGATTATTTTGTCTGCCAATATCATTGCGATACTCTCCTTATGCTTTGCTTTATGGTGAAATGATACCATTTCGGGCGGTCGCATGCTATAAAGTATGGTGTATAATGTGTCAGCTGCCGGTTGCAAATGCCCACGGCGTAAGGAAAATGCGGTTGGCAATGCCGCTTTTTGCGGCGTGGAGCATGCTTTGCGCTATCCTTGGCGCGCATAGGCCTATGTACTTATCTGCCGCGCTGCCAAGCTCAAGCCCGCGGGACAATGCCGCCCCCGCGCCGGACACCATGCGCACCGCGTCCGCCTCATCCGCTGCCGAAAGCGTGGCCTCAAGCCTGCTCACGTCCGCGTGGCTCAAATCAAGCCCAGTTGGGTCGCGGCGGAGCAGCATCAGCCCTACCGCGCACGCAAACACAGGTTCGAACAGATTAAGCGGGCAGTCCGCGTATTCGCGGCTTTCGCTCAGCATCATCCTGTGTACCTTCTCCGGGTCAAAGCGGCACATGAAGGCGTTTTCGGCATCTATGCAGCTTAAATACTTTACCATGAATTCAATGCCGCACAGCTCAATTTTGCCTATGCATACGGGATAATCCGCCGTTATGTGCGTTTCCTGCGCGCCGAACTGCGGCCTGTAAAGCTTAAAGAAGCCGTTTACGCCGCCCTCTATAGTTCCGCGGTAAAAATGATTGGGCGTGGGGAAAAGGCGGCTGAGTATCCGCTTCTGCATCAGCTTTGCCATGCCCATTTCCTTCTTTATGCGCCGTATGCCCTGCGCATGCAGCTCCTTCAGCGGCACGGATGCAAGCAGCCTTGCCGCATCATCCGCCGTTTGGGCGTGCTTCAGCTCAATGCCTATCGCATACGCGGCCGAGGCCATAAGCCCCTGCGCCCGCGTTACCTGAACGGAGCTGCTGCGCCCGGCGGTTAGCAGATCCGTTTGCTGCTGCAAAAGGGCCATAAGCCCGCCGCTTATCCGCTGCGCGTCCGTCTGGCTCAGTATGCCGCATTCAAGCGCCGCCGCCATCAGCGACGCCATGTATTCCCGCCCGTCAAGCCGGCTTTGGTCTATGCTCAGCGTTGTTGAAATATCCTGCATATCAATCCACTTTGAATATATCTTCCGTGTCAAAATTGGCATATGTTCCGCCCGCGCGAATGTGCCGCGCAAGCTTTTCCAGCGCAACGCCGCTCAAAAGCTCCGTTGACCCTGCGCATATGCCGTCGAACGCCTTTTTCATGAAGTATATCAGCTCCTTGTCCGATACCGCGTCCAGCGTTTCGCTTTTCGCTTCGTAAAAAAGCGCCGTCAGCTCATGCAGCGTTTCCTCGTAATTCTGCATGGAAAGATAAGGGGAGTCGCAGAATGCGTCTATCAGCTTATCCGTAACGCCCGTGCCGAACTCTATCCGTCCGGTTTTAACGAGCGCCTGCTCCCGCGTGGCGCAAAGGGCCTCCGCCTGCGCGGCCGTAAGGGAAAGCGAGTGCTTCGCGCTTTTATCATTGCGGCTCATTATTGCCGCCACCGCTTCCGCGCGGCTGTTTGCCGAAAGGGCGGACGTGAGTGAAAAGCCGAGCGCGGTGAACGGCTCTTTTGCGTTGGTATCCATAGCTGCGCCTCCTTAGCATAATGCTTTATAATATAACCTTCGATATGCAACGGGCGTTATTATACGCGCATGATATATCTGTGTCAATAACAATATAAAATAAAAGCCGGATTTTTCCGGCCTATCATTCATGGTGAATGTCTTTGAAAAGAACGCTCATGTAATTACTGCGTCCGTAAAGTATGCGGTCAATATACACATCACTGCCTACGGCGCGGTAGAATACCATGTAATTTCCGCTTATAAGAAAACGGTAATCAGCTCCCGCGTCTATAACGGAGAACAACGGCGCTCCCATCTCCGCAAAGTCGCCCAAACGGTCTATCGAGTCCATTATTTGACCGACCACGCGCTCGGCAGCGGAGCTGTTTTGCAGTTCAAACACTATATAGTCCCATATTTCGTCCAAATCACGGCGAGATTCGGCGGAGTAGTGAATGCTATTCCTCATGAGCCTTTGCGCCAAAGTGCGCCCTCATCTCATTGGGAGAAAGCCAACCTTCACTTTCGCCTGAAAGGCGACCCTTGGCAAGCTCGTTCATCAGTCGAATCGTCGCCTGCGCCTTTTCGTAGTCCTGCATATCCACTATGGCGTACCGCCCGCGTCCGTTCTTTGTAAGGAACACAGGTGCGCCAACGGCCACGTCGTGCAGCACCTCGCTGTAATTGCGCAAATCGGAAATGGGCTTAATGTTCGGCATATCTGTCAACTCCCTTCGGGAATAGTATACGCAATTACGCTGTAAAATTCAACAGCAAACTTTACAACAAACGGTTGTGCAGTCAAAAAGAAAAGAGGAATGATGCCGCTCATTCCTCCTGATGCAGGTTTACTCGCTCAGTATCGCGTCCGATGCTTCCTCGCGGAACTGGGTGGTGTACAGGTCGTAATAATAGCCGTGCTTGGCTATCAGCTCGCTGTGCGTACCCTGCTCGGTTATTTCGCCGCCGCGTATTACCAGTATCCTGTCCGCGTTGCGGATGGTGGAAAGCCTGTGCGCGACGATGAAGCTTGTGCGGTTATCGAGCACGGTGGTTATGGCGTCCTGAATAAGCTGCTCGGTTTCGGTATCTATGCTGCTTGTGGCCTCGTCCAGCACGAATATGCGCGGGTCTGCCAGTATTACGCGGGCAAAGGAGATAAGCTGCTTTTCGCCCGTGGAGAGCCTTACGCCGCCTTCGCCAACCTCTGTATCGTAGCCCTTATCCTGCCGCAGTATAAATTCCTCCGCATGCACCATGCGCGCCGCCGCGCGAACCTCCTCATCGGTGGCGTCCTTGCGGCCGTAGCGTATGTTGTCCGCTATTGTGCCGCTGAAAAGGTGCGGCGTTTGCAGCACGTAGCCCAGGCTTGATTGCAGCCAAAGCTGACTGCGCTCGCGGTAGTCACGCCCGTCTATAAGCACGCGGCCCTCGGTGGGTTCATAGAAGCGGCAAACAAGGTTGACTATGGTGCTCTTGCCTGCGCCGGTCTCGCCAACCAAGGCTATCGTCTCGCCCGCCTTAACGTGCAGATTGAAGTCCTTCAGCACCTTTTCGCCTTCCTTATAGGCAAAGCTTACGTGCTCGAAATCGACATCGCCCTTTATGGGCTCCCAGTTTTCGCGCTTGGGGTTGAAGCTGTCGCCGTATTTGGCGACTACCTCGGGGGAATCCACTATTTCGCACGGAGTATCGATGAGCGATACCACGCGCTCCGCGCTTGCCTGCGCGCTCTGCATTTCCGCCAAAATGCCCGCAAGCTGCTGAATGGGTTCAAAGAAGTTGGTGGCATACGATATAAACGCGGAAAGCGTGCCGAACGTGATTATCCCGCCCATAACGTCTATGCCGCCGCGGTGCAGCGCTATCGCCGTGCCTATTGAGCCTAAGAACATGACTATTGGCATGAACAGCGCGCTGAGCAGGGCGGAACGGATTGAGTCGCGCTTCATTTCGGAAGAAAGCTGCTTGAATTCCGAATAATTCGCATCCTCGCGCACAAGGGTCTTTGTGGTCATTGCGCCCATTATGCCTTCGTTAAATGCGCCGGTTATGCGGGAATTGGTCTTTCTTACCCTGCGCTGATACTTCAGTATCTTTTTCTGGAAGAATACGGATATAACCGCCAGCGGGGGAATGACTATCATTATAAGCAGCGCCAGCTTCCAGTTCATTGCGAACATGGCTATTACAACGCCTATAACGTATGTGGATGCCCACAGAAGGTCAACGAAGCTCCATGCCATCATTTCGGACAGGCTGCCAACGTCGCTTATCATCCTTGCCATAAGGTAGCCGACGGCCGTGCGGTCATAGAAGGAGAAGGAAAGCTCCTGAAGCTTTTGGAACGCTTCCCTTCGCATATCGTAGGATACGTTCATTTCAAGCTTGCCCGCCTTCACTATGAAGGAATATACGCCGAGTGCCTGAAGGGCGATAAATGCTATGTAGAGCGCTATGAACCAGCCTATGCCCGCGGTGGTGCCCTTTTCAACAAAGTTATCTATGGCGTATTGGCTCATCAGCGGATAAAGAATGTCTATCACCGCTATGCCCACGTTGCAGAGCATAAGCGCTATCGCCGTTTTCTTATAGCGGAAAACATAGGCAAGAAGGCGTTTCCATATCGAAAAATCAACCTTTACATCCTTTTCGTAATCCTGCTCCCGTATTGCGGTATTACTCATTGCTGCCGCCTCCTTCCTGCTTCAATTCTTCTTCAAGCGCGTTCTGTATGCGCGCTATGCGCCGGTAAAGGCCGGGCTTGGCTATAAGCTCCTCGTGCGTGCCCTGCTCAACCAGCCTGCCGTGCTCCAGCACCAGTATCTTGTCCGCTTCGCAAAGGGTAGTTATGCGGTGGGATATTATGAAGGTGGTGGTGCTTTCGCGGCGGTGCTTCAGCGCGGCGCGTATGGATGCGTCCGTTTCCGTATCAACCGCGCTCATTGAATCGTCAAATATCAATATGGGCGCGTTCTGCATAAGCATTCGGGCTATTGCCACGCGCTGCTTCTGCCCGCCGGAAAGGGTAACGCCGCGTTCGCCGACCACTGTGTCGTATCCGTTTTCAAAGCCCTCTATAACGTCGTGCACGCAGGCTATGCGCGCCGCTTCATGCACCTGCTCCTCGCTCATGCGCGGGTCTATCATGCGTATGTTTTCCATTATGGTGCGGGAATAGAGAAACGGCTCCTGCAGCACTATGCCTATGTTTTTCCTCAAATGGCCGTGCTCAATGTCGTTTATGTTCACGCCGTCTATGTCTATTTCGCCCGCGGTGCAGGTGTAAAGCCGCTGCAAAAGCTGCACAAGGCTGGTTTTGCCGCTGCCGGTGGAGCCGAGTATGGCTATTGTTTCGCCGGGGTTGGCTGTGAATGAAATGTCGCTTAGAACATCGTCAAACCTATCGTAGCCGAAACATACATGCTTGAATTCAACCTTGCCGTGTATTTCGCTCTTCAGCGCAGCGCCGGGCTCCTCCTCTGCGGGGGCGGAAAGTATTTCGTCTATCCTGCCCAATGATACGCTTGCCTTGCCAAGGTCCGCCAGTATCCTGCCAAGCTGCCTTACGGGCCATGTGAGCATACCCGTATAGGTTGTGAATATAAGCATGTTGCCAAGGGTTATTTCGCCCTTAACGGCCATTATTATGCCCGCCATAAGGGAGATGGCTATCTGAAGGTATCCCATGGCGTCGCTGCCGCCCCAATACACGGCAAGCATTTTGGAAAGATGGAACGTTTTGTCCCTGAAGTCGCGGCTGCAGCGGTCGAACTTCTCTATTTCGTCCTTCTGCTGGCCGAATGCGCGCACCACGCGAACACCCGTCAGGTTTTCCTGCAATGTTGCCGAAAGCACGCCTTCTGCTTCGTCGCTCAATGTGAACTGCTTTTTAACTCCCTTGAAGTAAACGAAGCTTACGCCGAAAAGCACGGGCAGCAGCGCCATTGATATAAGGCTCATCTTAACATTGATGGAAAACATTATGCCGGCTGCGATAACCACCATAACTATGGTCCTTAGCATTTCAAGAAGCTGCATGGATATGAAGCGGCGCACGGTCGAAACGTCGGACGTGCAGCGCTGCACCAGATCGCCCGTTGAAACATGCTTATGGTAATCATACGGCACGGCCTGAAGATGCTCGTAAAGGGCGTTTCGCGTGGTCATGGCCACGGTTTCCGATGCATTGGCTATGCAGCTGCGGCGGAAATACGTTGCAACGCCGTTGAGTATCGTGAAGAATATAAGGGCCAATGCGCAAATGTAAAGATGGCTGCGCAAAAAGTCCCGCCCGCCCCATGAATCGATAATATCCATTATAAATGCAGGCAGATTGCTCGGCTTGTCGCCGAGTACATAGTCAATAGTAAAGCTTGTTACGATAGGCACAATGTACGCCGCGGCTATTGCCAATATAAGGCAAAGCCCGCCCAGCGCCAAATACCCTATGCTCCCGCGCGTGAGGCGTTTTAGCAGCGCAGAATTGAGCCTATGGTTTTTTTGTGTTGTTGATGCTTCCAAAGCGTGATTCCTCCAATCCTGAATTTGAGCTTGCCCGCGGCAACAAAAAAGCCGCAGACTGCATTTGTCCACGGCCGTGATATCACATGGCGCCGATTAAGCCCCGTTTAGGGCTGAATACAGCTATACGGCCGCGAGGACATAACTTTTCCCTTCAATGCGGGAACCAATGCAGCAAAGAATACGGTGTTGTACATATTTACCTCGCGACTCCTTTCATAACGTATCCGCCAAATCATTTAACTCAGCGAACCAACGCCATTGTACCACCATATCTAAAACTTGGCAACATATAATTAACACTTATTTAATAATATTAGCGATTTTGAAAATGGCCCGCCTTATGCTATAATAAGAAGAACTAACGGCCGATAAGGAGAATTGCCATGCCGCTTATTGAAAGTACACGCAACGAAACCGTGAAACGTGCGCGCCAGCTTGCCACAAGGAAGGGCAGGCTGGAGCAGGGCCTGCATTTTATTGAAGGGGACAGGCTTGTGCGCGAGGCCGTGATATCGGGCGCGGAAATACACGAAGCCTTTATTGAAGAAGGGCACGAGCTTATGGCAGCCGTGCTTGAGGGGGCGGGCGCAAGGGTATATACATTAAAGCGCAGCGTTATGGAAACGCTTACCCTTACGGAAACGCCGCAATGGGTCTGCGCAACGGTTAAAACGCCCAGCGTGCCCGTGCCGGAATATTATCCGGAGGGGCTTATTGTTGCGCTGGACGCGGTGCAGGACCCGGGCAACCTTGGCACAATACTCAGAACGGCGGATGCCATGGGCGCGGTAGGGCTGCTGCTTGGCAGCGGCTGCGCCGATCCGTATGCGCCAAAGCCGCTGCGCGCCGCGATGGGGTCGATATACCATATGCCCGTATGGCAGGGCGATCTGCCCACGGAGATAGAAAAGCTTAAACGGCAGGATTATACGCTTGTGTGCGGCCACCTGAAGGGCGAAGGCACGCTGCCCGCGGCAACGGAGCGGATGTGCCTTGTTATAGGCAACGAGGGCAACGGAGTGAGCGATAATGTTGCGGACATGTGCCACAAGTACAGATTGCCCATGTACGGCTTTGCGGAATCGCTCAATGCAGCGGTTGCAGCGGGAATACTGATATACGAACTGGCGCGCGGCATGCACGCTGAGTAAAAGGAGAGCAGCCATGAAGAAAGCACTTGCATCTGTATTGACTATAACAATGCTGTTCGCCTTCTGCACGGGCATGGCGGAGGGCTGGACGGCCATAGAGCCGAATACCGGCGGCGAAGGAACCCAAGCCGAGGGCGGCACGGGCGGGGACTACGTAAACGGCAATGAGGAGCCGGAATATATACCGTGCAGCAGCTTTGAAGATCCCGATGACAGCTATGAATCCGAAATCCCCGAGGATATGCGCCATATATACCTTGATGAAAGCAGGCTGCCCGGCGGCATTGCACCGTATGCGGTCAGGGGAGTTGATACATACGACGTGCGCAAGGTGCGCGTGCTTATAAGCCAAAGGAATCATTCGGAATCAACCGTAAGGATATACGGCAGCTATGCCGTGCATGACGCGGCGGGCAACGCATTGTTTATAGCGCAGGATGAAGCGGCGTATACCGTAAAGGCCGAAAATTCGGCCGTAAGCCTTTATTCCGCGTTCGGAACGCTCCTTTACAGCGGCGCATCGGTAAGCTTTAAGGAGTTTGAAAGCGGCCATGCGAACAACTGCGTTAAGGTTGACAGCGTATCAATGGGCAATAGCGATACGGACAGAACCTATCGCGGCGACTTGAACATATATTACTTTGATAAAACCGGAAGCTACAGCAAGCGTTGGGCAGGGCTGTATCTTGTGAACAACGTATATATGGAGGATTATATACAGGGCGTTGTTGCTGCCGAAATGGGCAAGGAGAATAAGCAAAACCAGGCGAAGGGCTGGCCGGTTGAAGCCCAAAAAGCTCAGGCGGTTGCGGCAAGAACGTTCGCAATGAACAAAACAGGGTCAAGCCTTGTGTTTGATGTATACGATACCAGCAAATCACAGGCGTATTTCGGCATAACCGATTGGTGCAAAGCAGCGGTGCAGGCCACGGCAGGGAATATACTGTACTACGAAGGCAAGGTGCTGCGCGTGCATTACACCGGAACCAACGGCGGCGATACGGAGGTGACGGCGAATTACTGGGGAGAAGGCGAAAAGGGCTGCGGCAAGGAGAGCGTCCGCGAAGATATATACGACCTTAAGGTATCGGGCAAAAATTATGTCGAATATGTTGAAATTCCGGTAAGCTACATTGCGTCCAACGCATATGTGCAGTCGCTTGTTGCCAACGTGCTTATACCCAACCTTAATGCAAGCGGCTATAATGTATCAAGCGCGGCATATCAAAGCCTAAGCATATCCGTGCCGAAATGCTTGGATATGTCCTGCACGCACCATAACCGAAAAAATATGCCTGCCGATCAGGTTTGCAACCATTTCTGTTCGGTTGATATAGCGTTCCATGGCGTTACCGTAAACGGCGTGCAGCAGATAGGAACCGTGAATACCAATGTAAGCGAGAAGGACTTTTATGTTAATCCGGCAAACGGAAGGCCGCTTGGCTTCTTTGTAACAGGAGGGCTTAAATGCTACTGGCTTAAGGAGAATGTAACGAACGGCGTTGTAACATCCTATACCATACGCCACGCAAGGAACGCAAGCGGAACGGGGCTGAGTCAATACGGCGCAAAATACAGGGCCTTGGAGGGGCATAAATACGATGCTATTTTGGATTTCTATTTCCCCCAAAGCTCCATAGCTCCCCTTGCTTCGGACATATCCCGCCCCGCGATACAGGCGAAGCCTTCGGTCAAATACGATGCGCGGGTGCTGGGCAGTACGGCGCGGGTGTTCAGCCAAAAGAGCGCCGCTTCGGCGGTCACAACTACCATACAGGCGGGCGAAACCGTGTTCGTAAGCGATATCGGCGGCAAATGGGCGCATGTGAGCTGCGGCAGCATATCGGGCTACATTGCGGCAAGCACGCTTGAAAGAACGCCAGTGCGGGTGACTACGGCGAATATAAGCAAAAATATTTCCGTTTGGCCGGAGCCGGACAGCATGACGACGGCACTATGCACCGTTGAGAAGGGCACTGTGCTTGAATTGATAGAGGCCAACGCCGCGCCGGGCTGGCACAAGGTAAATACCGCAAGCGGCGTAGGCTATATACCCGTGCGATACTCTTCACTGATATTCCAGGGCAGCGGGGAGCAGTTTGACGAGCCTACGGGGCTTGAGGATTCGCTGAGCTATTACGGCGCGGCGATTAAGCTGAGCGGCGATTACGGCATAAGGGTGCGCTTCGGCATTGATATTGCCGCGCACGACGGCGGAACCATTGCCGGATATACCATAAAGGAATACGGCGTTATAGCGGACGGCGAAAAGCAGAGAGCATATTATACCGAAAACGGAGCTAAGTACGATAAGGTATCCGCCGCGGCGGACGGAATGGCGCTGTTTGCGGCGAATATCAATAACATTGCCGCGCTGAAGGCGGAGCACAGCTTCGTGCCGTATATCATAGCGGAAAACGCCAAGGGCGAAATTACGCATTACGGGGACGAGGTTAAGCTGAGCGTATATTCGGTTGCGATAAAGCTTGCGGATGAGTACGCGGCGGACAGCGCCGAGGGACAATACATTGCCGCGCTTATAGCCCAAGCAAATGCGGAATAAAACGGAAGTGAGACTATGACAATTATGAGAACAAGGCGCGCGTTCAAGCGCACGATAGGCATACTGGCGGTGCTGCTTATACTAAGCGCGGCGCTGAACATAGCGCTGATAATAATGCTGAGCAAGGCTAACGGCGGCGCAAACGCGGCCGAGCCTACGCCAACGCCCGAGATGAGCGACACGGCGGAACCGACCGCGGAGCCTACGCCCACGGTGCAGCCCACGCAAACGGCAAAGCCCACGGCAGCACCAACAGCGGAGCCTACCGCAACGGTCAAGCCCACGCCGACACCAACAGTGAAACCAACGGCAACGGTGAAACCCACGGCAACGGTGAAACCCACGGCAACGATAAAGCCCACGGCGAAACCAACCAAGCGTCCTAACCGCGCAACGCCAACGCCCGTGCCGACGGAAACCTCGCCATGGGTATACCCGACCCCCGTGCAGACGGCGGAGCCTATGGATACCCCCGCCGCAACGGCAACGGCTGTGCCCACGCCCACGCCGGATGTTACGGGCGGTATGTTCGGCGGAGGTGAATAAGCATGTATAAGCACAGCACGGTTGTAAACAACACGCTGTATGTGGACGGCATAGACAGGCTCGATCTTTCGCGCAGCTGCGCATGCGGGCAAAGCTTCCGCTGGCATGAGGATAACGGCGGCTTTACCGCGCCCGCGTTGGGCAGGGTTGTCCACGCAAGGCAGGCGGGGGACACGCTGAGCATATATCCCTGCGCGGAAGGGGAAGCAGCGGACTGGATACATTATTTTGATTTGGAACGCGACTACGCCGCCATAGAGGAACGGCTTAGCCATGATGAGCAGCTTAAAATGTGCATACCCTGCGCAACGGGCATAAGGGTATTCAATCAGGATGCGTTCGAGGCGCTTATAACATTCATAATCTCGGCAAACAACAACATTGGCCGCATTGCGGGAATAGTGGAGCGGCTGTGCGCGCTCTGCGGGGAAAGGGCGGAGCTTGACGGCAAGGAGTACTTCCTTTTTCCAAAGCCCGATGCCATTGCCGCGCGGGAGGAAAGCGAACTTTTAGCCATAGGCGCAGGGTACCGCGCGCCGTATATAATAAAGAGCGCAAGGCGCATTGCGGAAGGATACGGGCTTGAAAAGCTGCGCAATATGCCGCTTGACGCGGCGCGGAAGGAGCTGCTCACGTTTTACGGCGTTGGGCCGAAGGTTGCGGACTGCGTGCTGCTGTTCGGCCTTGGGCATACGGACGCATTCCCCGTTGACGTATGGATAGGCCGCGCGCTGAGCGAGATTTATTTCGGCGGGGAAAAGGCACGGCGGCAGGAAACGGAGCGGGCGATACGGGCGCTTGGCAGCGAAAGCGGCATTGTGCAGCAGTATATTTTCCATTATGCGCGGCAAAATGCAATAGGAAAGAAGCAGAATGCCAAAAAGATAGGCAAAAAGGGCGAAACTGTTGTTGACACGGGCGCGGCCCTATGCTAAAATACGCAGGTGAGCCGCTCTGCGACGGCTTTTTTGAAGCGCGTGAACAGCGCCGCCGTGTCGCGGGCGAGATTGGGGAATAGGAGGTGCAGCAAATGTACGCTATTATCCGTACCGGAGGCAAGCAGTACAAGGTTGAAGCGGGCGATGAGATTTTGGTCGAAAAGCTCGATCTGGAAGCCGGTGCTGAGGTTTGCTTCGAGGTTCTGATGCTTTGCGACGGCGAGAACGTGACCATAGGCAAGCCCGTGGTTGAAGGCGTTTGCGCCAAGGCGGAAGTCATGGAACAGACCAAGGGCGATAAGGTTGTGGTGTTCAAGTACAAGGCCAAGAAGAACATCCGCAAGAAGCAGGGTCATCGTCAGCCGTATACCAAGGTTAAGATCAACACCATAGGTTAACAAAAGACATGACAAGAATTACTCTGTTCCGCAGCCGGTCCCACGCAATAGGCTTTGAAGCCGAGGGGCACACGGGTTACGCCGAAGAAGGCAGCGACATTGTGTGCGCGGCGATAAGCGCGCTTACGCAGGGGGCGGTGATAGGGCTGAAAGAGGTCATAGGCCTTGAGATTGCGCTTGATATTTCAGACGGGTATATGTATTGTATGCTTCCGAAGAAAATATCGGCCGCTCAGCAGCACGACGCGGAGCTGATACTTAACACGATGGCGGCGAGCATAGCCTCGCTTGCCGAAACAAACGGTGATTACATCAAATTGACTGATAGGGAGGTGTAACACGATGATGATCAATCTGCAGCTTTTTGCTCATAAGAAGGGCGTTGGCAGTACCCGTAACGGACGCGACAGCGAATCCAAGCGTCTTGGGCCCAAGAGGGCTGACGGGCAGTTCGTTCTGGCCGGTAACATTCTGGTCAGGCAGAGGGGCACCCACTTCCATCCCGGCAACAACGTTGGCATAGGCAAGGACGATACCCTTTTTGCCAAGGTTGATGGCGTTGTCCGCTTCGAGACCAAGCATCTTGGCCGCAAGCAGGTCAGCGTTTACGCGGTCGAGGAAGCCGCCGCTAACTGATTCATAGCATCGTAACCAACAGCCGGTCCTTCTCAAATGAGCAAGGGCTGGCTTTTTTTATGCTTGTTTATAGCTGTTTATATGGTATAATCCAAATTGTATTTTTTGAAAGGAGAGTTGACGCCTATGCAGAAAAAGGTGAACGGCAATACCGAAGGAATACGCGACGCGGTATTGGAGCGCATAGCCGCCATTTATTATATGACGCAGGGGCAATACGAGTTTGCCTCGCACGAGCTGATAGCCGAGCTTTGCGCGCTTACGGGCGCGATACGCCGCGAAATAAGCGTTTATATAAGCCGCAGCGGCAGCATAGAGGACGTGTCCGTAGGGGACGGGTCTAAGGTGAGCATGCCCTCCATGCGCCTTGTACGCAACGAGGACAGGCTTTGCGGCGTAAGATGCCTGCACACACACCCCGGCGGGGATGGCAGGCTGAGCGGAGTGGACATAGGGACGCTTAGGAGCATGCGGCTGGACTGCATGGCGGCGGTGGGCGTTAAGGAGGACGGCACGGCCACCTCGCTTTACGCGGGCTACATTGGCGAAGCCGTGGGCGAGGAGCGGGAGGTGCTCGTATACGGCCCGCTGAGGCCATATAAACTGCCGCAGAGGCAGCTTATAGAGGAAATATATGTATCCGACGACAGGCTGAAAAGCAGCACCAAGGACACCAAGGACGATATCCCCGAAAGGACGGTGCTGGTGGGCCTTGAAAACGACGAAGGGTACGACACGATAGAGGAGCTGGCGGAGCTTGCAAAAACGGCGGGGGCGAACGTGGTCGCGCGCAGCATACAGAAGCGGCGCACGCCGGACAACGCAACGTATATAGGCAGCGGCAAGGTGGACGAGCTTAGCCTATTATGCAGCGAAACGGAAGCGGAGCTGGTTATATTCGACGACGAGCTGACGGGAAGCCAGCTGAGGAACCTTGAAACGCGGCTGGGCGTTAAGGTAATAGACCGCACGGCGCTTATACTGGACATATTTGCGCAGCGGGCAGTAAGCCGCGAGGGCGCATTGCAGGTTGAGCTTGCGCAGATGAAATATAACCTTACCCGCCTTACGGGGCAGGGCACGGCGCTTAGCAGGCTGGGCGGCGGCATAGGCACGCGCGGCCCGGGCGAAAAGAAGCTGGAAATAGACAGGCGGCGCATACGCAGGCGCATATTCGAGCTGGGGGAGGAGCTGAAGGAGGTTGAAAAGCAGCGCTCTCTCAGGCGGGAACGGCGGGAGAAGAACGCAACGCCGCTGGTGGCGCTGGTTGGATACACAAACGCGGGCAAGAGCACGTTCCTAAACGCCGTATCAAACGCGGGAGTGCTGGCGGAGGATAAGCTTTTTGCAACGCTTGACCCTGTTGTTAGGCAGATAACGCTGCCGAACGGGCTTGACATATTGCTTTCCGACACGGTGGGCTTCATAAACAAGCTGCCGCATGACCTGATAGAGGCGTTCAAATCCACGCTTGAGGAGGTTTCAAACGCGGACCTTATACTGCACGTTGTGGACATTTCATGCGACCATTACGATGCGCAGATGCGCGTTGTGGAGGACGTTATAGCAAGCCTTGGCGCGGGGGACACGCCGCGCATAAACGTATACAACAAGATAGACCGCATTGACAGCCGCCCGCGCGGCACGGAGGACGACGCATTCGTTTCCGCCGCAACGGGGGAGGGGATGGAGAGCCTGCTTGAGCGGGTGGAAAAGCTGCTGAGCGCATCGCACAGCACAATAGAGCTGACCATTCCTTATGACAAATACGAGGCCGTTGCGCTGCTGCACAGCGAGGCGCGGATACTGAGCGAGGAGCATACCGAAACCGGCACGAAGATTTGCGCCGCTTGCGAGGACGGCACACTGAGGAAGCTTAAAAAGCTTGTCGGGGAGAACATTTAATATGAAGAACAAGAATACGCTGGGAATGCTGCTGGTGTTCATAGCGGCGGTGCTGTGGAGCACCAATTCAATACTGGTGAAGAATATTGAGCTGCCAAGCATGCTTATAGGCGCTATGCGCGCGCTGATAGCGGGCATTGTGCTTGCGCCGTTCATACGGCCCAAGAAGCTTAAATTCAGCCCCAAAATGCTGCTTATGGCGGTAGCGTTCACGCTGAACAGCGTTGGCGTGGTTACGGCAATAAAGCTTACCAGCGCGGCAATAGCCGTGGGTATGCAGTTCACCTCGCCCATATGGCTGTATATATATTCCCGCATAAAGGGTTATCCGTTCATAAAGCGGCGGGTGATACCGCTGGCGGTGCTTACGGCGGGGGTTGTTATATCCATGTTTTCAAAGGCGGAGGGCGTAACGCTTATAGGCAACCTTATTGCCCTCACTACCGGCCTTTCCTTCGCCGTGGTCACGCAGCTTGGCAAGGACCTTGGCGGGGACAATCCCGTTGGCATAACCGCCATAAATAATCTTTTCATGGCGGCGGTCATACTGCCGCTGTTCTGCCGCGACTCCGTTGCGCAGCTTTTCACAATGGATACAGTCGGCTGGGTAACGCTTTTGGCGCTTGGCATAGTGCAGTTCGGCGGCGGCTATGTGTTCTATACCCTTGGCCTGAGGTACACAACCGCTGCCCGCGCCAGCATGATAAGCCCCATGGAGATGGTTTTAAGCCCCGTTTGGGTGGCTATATTCATTCACGAACTGCCGGACGCCGTGGGCCTTATAGGCTTCCTTGTGATAATAGCGGGCATTGCGCTGGAGGTGATATTCACCGCGCAATACGAAAGAGCGGCAAGCATTAAAGCGCTCTAATGGCCTTTACGCACTCTGCGTCACTTGCGTCACTATCGTCGAAACAGGCTAAATGCCTGGCTTTTTTCTCCGACGCAGCTTCGACGATGAATTTCTGCGTCGAAGAACGAGGGTTGCGTGTTACCGCTAACCAAAAGCTGTCCCCGTTTACGGGGAAAGTGGCATGGCGTAGCCATGACGAAAGGGGAATAACTCGGAGCGGGCGAGTGCCGCGAGGTGTTCCCCCTCAGTCTGTTTCGCTATCGCTCACAGACAGCTCCCCCGCAAGCGGTGGCGCCTTTAACTCCCTCAGTCTATTCGCTAACGCTCATATCCAGCTCCCTCTAAGAGGGAGCCTTTTGGGGTGTGCTTTACAAGCTCTCATATTAAGCCTCCATCCTTGAGGGAGGTGGATGCGAGTGTAACGAGCAGACGGAGGGAGTTCATGAGACCTGAAAGGCCGAATCACCTGTTACAGCTCTGCTGTCTTATGTACAGTAGTGACTAAAAATTAACAAAGAGAGGTATATAGAAGTAGTATATAGCTAAGGCGGTAGATACGCTGCGCTTTCACCTGAGCGTGTGAACACGCCTTAAAGCTGTCCCCGTTTACGGGGAAAGTGTCGCGGCGCAGCCGTGACGAAAGGGGAATAACTCGGAGCGGGCGAGTGCCGCGAGGTGTTCCCCCCTCAGTCTGTTTCGCTATCGCTCACAGACAACTCCCCCCCGCAAGCGGTGACGCCTTTTGGCCGATGTCCAAACTCTTACGTTAAGCCTCCCTCACCGAGGAAGGTGGATTTTGCGAAGCAAAAGACGGAGGGAGTCAGCCTGCCCTGAAAGCAGGCAATATAAATTTAAAATCTTCAGCTAACGCAAATAAGCCAACCTTTCGATTGGCTTTTGCATAACCCTAATAAGGGGTAATTACTTAGTTAATTAGTTAGCCTTCGCAGCCAGCTTGAGGGCAAGCTGAGCCTTCTTGCGGTTGGCATTATTCTTATGCAGCACGCCCTTTGCGGCAGCCTTATCAACGGTGCTTACGGCGTTGACATAGGCAGCGGTGATAGCGGCCTGGTCGCCAGCCTCAATGGACTTGTCAAAGCTCTTGATAGCGGTCTTGACCCTGGAGGTAATTACACGGTTGTTAAGGTTTTTCTTAGCGGTGACTGCCACACGCTTTAAAGCGGACTTATGGTTTGCCAAAACGGTTTCCCCCTTGTTATTTTTACTCGAACATCGTGTATTATAGCACGGCTCTTTGCATAAAGCAAGCATAATTCGTGCGTAAAATCGGTTTTTTTATTCGTAAAGCGGCGCATAATAGCCCTGTGCACCATTTTTTATTCAAGGAGGACAATTATGAAGGCCGATATTCGCACAGACCTTGCCATGGAGGCGCGGGAGCTGCACGCCGCAGGCACCGGCGTAAGCGAGCAGAACGAGCAGCGCGAGGGCTACGCCATATCCCGCATACGCATAGAAACGGACGAAGCGGCAAAAGCGCTCGGCAAGGCGAAAGGGCTATACGTTACGATAGACGCGCCTGAGCTTACCTACGGCGGAGCGGAGCTGACAGCCGCCGTTACAGAGGCCGCAGCCAATGAGCTCAGCGCAATGATAGCAGGGCTTGACGGCACGGCGCTCGTTGCAGGGCTTGGCAACCGGGCCGTTACACCCGATGCATTAGGCCCGCGCACAGCGGAAAAGATACTTGTCACGCGGCACATAAAGCAATACATGGCGGACGCCATACCGCACCATGTGCGGAGCGTCTGCGCCGTATCCCCCGGGGTATTGGGCGTTACGGGCATAGAAACAATGGAGATGATAAAGGGCGCGGCAGCAAGCAGCCAACCCGCCGTAATAATAGCAATAGACTCCCTCGCCTCCCGCAGGACGGAGCGCATAGGCTGCACCATTCAGCTTTGCGATGCGGGGCTTCAGCCCGGCGCGGGCGTGGGCAACGCAAGGAGCGGACTTGACAGGCAAAGCATGGGCGTGCCGGTGATAGCCATAGGCGTGCCGCTCGTGGTATACGCCAGCACCATCTCCCGCGACACGGTTGGGCTTATCGCGGGCGAGCTTGGCCTTATGAATAACGAAGAAAGCGTTAAGGAGCTTGCCGCCAAGGCCATAAGCGAAAAAACGGGCGAGCTGATAGTCACGCCCAAGGAAATAGACGCGCTTATAGGCAGCATGAGCGCAATACTGTCAAATGCAATCAACATGGCGCTGTTCGGCACGGATCATGCCGAGCTTAAAAGCCTTATAGCATAAGCCGCGCCCTCCCTTCATACCAATATGGAAGGAGGATAAGCCATGAACAAACGAATGCGCGGCCGCACACGCGCCGCTGACCATCGCAAAACGCACTTAGGCGCAATGCTTCTTTTTATGTTTACGCTTGCCGCGCTCATAGCCGCCGCGCTCATACGCCCCGCCATGCGCACGGATAAGCCGGATGGGGACGAGCTTACAAACATAGAGATAGTGCTTGACCATGTTGATGCAGATGAAGGCGTAAGCCGCAGGGTGCTGCTGGAGCTTATGAAGGCGGACACAGATAAAAGCACGGGTATAGGTCTATCAACCGAAGGGCCTACCGTGCTTATTTACCATACGCATACTACGGAAGCATACTTCCCAACAAAGCGCTATACCTACGCCGCCTCCTCCCCATGGCGCACGAAGGACAACGGCATGAACGTTGTTGCCGTGGGCGAAAAGCTATGCACTTTGCTCAACGAACGCTACGGCATTTATGCGATACATGATATTACAGACCATGAACCGCCCAAGCTTTCCAGCGCCTATTCACGCTCGCTTGAGACAATGCTTGAATACAAAAAGAAATACCCCACGATAGAATTGTTTATAGATCTGCACCGCGATGCATACGGAAACGACCCCAAGGCCCCCGCGGATTATTTAGTGATAGACGGCAAGGAGTGCGCCCGCATAATGTTCGTCGTAGGTACGGGCGAAGGCGCAACCGGGGCTGGATTCGATGAAATGCCGGACTTTCAATCCAACTACGCCCTTGCCAAGGGCATAAGCGAATACCTTGGCACGATACACCATAGCCTTGCCCGCAATATCCGCGTTAAGGTGGGGCGATATAACCAGCATGTGTCCTCCCATTGCCTGCTGGCGGAGATTGGGCACAATGCAAACACGTTTGAGCAGGCCATGAACTCCGTTGAGTTCCTGGCCGAGGCAATAGCCAACGCCGCCTCGGCTCCCGCATCCGCACAGGTTGAGGAGGAAGAAGCCCTGCCCACAATGCTCCAACTCACTCCGTAGGCAATGTTATTATGAACAGCGTGCCGCGGTTAAGCTCGCTCGTTATGTTTATCTCCCCGCCGCATAGTTCAACTATGCGCTTTGCAATGCTCAGCCCCAGCCCGTTTCCGGCGGTGGCGCGGCTGCCTGCGCCCTGATAGAACCGTTCAAAGGCATGCTGCCGCGTTTCTTCGCTCATGCCCACGCCGTAGTCCTCTATCTCCACGCGCACGCTGCTGCCGTGCTTGGCGCAGTATATGCGCACCTCTCCGCCATCCTTGCTGAACTTTATTGCGTTGCCCAGTATGTTCAGCCAAACCTGGGAAAGCATCTCCTCGTTGGAGGTATACTCAACCTCGTCCAAATCTATATCAAGGCTTATGTTCCTGGCTTCCCATTCCTTTTCAAGCAGCAGTATGCATGTGCGCAGCTGCTCATCCAGGCGGAACGTGGTCTTGTCCGTAACTATCTGCTGGTTTTCAACCCGCGTCAGCGTAAGTATGTTGGACGCCATGTTGGTAAGCCTGTCGGCCTCGCTTATTATTATGTCCGCGTATTCCTGCCGCTGGGCTTCTGTAATGTCGCTCTTTTTAAGCTGCCGCGCAAAGCCGCGTATGGATACCATGGGCGTTCTGAACTCATGCGAGAACGAATTGATGAAGTCCCTGCGGAAAAGCTCCGTGCTGCCCAGCTCCTCCGCCATCATGTTAAAGCTTTTCGTAAGCTCCTCAAGCTCGTTCCTTACGCCCTTTATCTCCTCTACGCGGACGGAGAAATCCCCCTTTGCAACGCGGCGCACGGCCCCTATGATCTGCTTCATGGGCCTGAAGTACCACCGCGTGAGCAGCGCGTTTATGCCCGTGCCCACCGCAACGCATATGCCAAGTGCAATTACGGGCCACACCACAGCAGGATATTTCACCTCCGGCAGCGCGCCAAGGAACTCCAGCAGCAGCATGACCGTGACCGTAAGCGCAGCCGTTGAAAGCATAACAAGGAATGTTGCAAAAACCATCTGCGCGCCGAGTTTTTTCATTGCTTCTTCACCGCCTTGTAGCCAAGCCCGCGTACCGTTGCAAGCTCAATATCCCCGTTGCCCTTCAGCCTTTCGCGCAGCCGGTTTATGTGCACGTCAACGGTTCGCTCGTCCGTGTCGCTCTCCATGTCCCATATTTCGTCCATAAGCTGCCTGCGGGTAAATATATGGTTTGGGTAGGACAAAAGCTTATACAGCAGCATAAATTCCTTGTTCGGCAGCTCATGCTCCCCCGCCGCGTCTATAAGCGTATGCGCGTCGTAATCAAGTGTGGTGCTGCCAATCGTCAGCCGCCGTTCGCTCACTATTCGGCTGCGCCTTAACAGCGCAGCAATGCGCAGCATCATCTCCTCCTCGTCCACTGGCTTGACCATATAGTCATCCGTCCCCGCCCGGAACCCCCGGCGCTTGTCCTCCTGGGTCACGCGGGCCGTCACCATCAGCACCGGCAGATCGCAGTTCCCCTCCCGCAGCGTCTGGGTGAAGGTGATGCCGTCCATCCGCGGCATAGTGATATCCACCACCGCCAGATCGCACTGGTAGTGTTCCATCACCTCCAGCGCCTCCACACCGTCCCGCGCAGGGCACGGCTCGTACCCGGCACGCCGCAGCACCTCGCACATTAGAAATCTGGCGTTGTCATCGTCCTCGGCCACCAAAATGCGGAACATGGCTGTCCCTCCCTTGTGTTTTTTTGGATTTTATCACACTTGTTCTCAAAAATCGAGATTTATTGAGCTTACGTTGAGGTTTCTTCGGTATACTGCCGTTACCATAGGAAAAATAGGAGGAACACCCCATGCCCAGACCTGTCTGCATCACCTACGACAGCACCTGTGACCTGACGCCCCAGCTGCTGGAGCGCTTCCATATCCGCACCATACCCCTGACTATCCAGAGTGGCGGGCGTGTCTTCCCTGATGACGGAAACTACACCTCGGCGGAGCTGTACGCCGATTACCGCCGGAACGGCACCCTGCCTAAAACGACAGCGATCAGTCCAGAAGCGTTCAAGGCATTTTTCTCCCCGCTTTTAGCGGAGGGCTATGACATCGTCCACATCGACATCAGCTCGGAGCTGTCCTGCACCTGCCAGAACGCGGTGCTGGCGGCACAGGAGCTGACGGAGCAAGGACAGATCCACGTGGTGGACAGCCGCCAGCTCTCCACCGGCGGCGGGCTGCTGGCACTACAGGGGGCCAAGCTACGGGACAGCGGTATGGCGGCGGCGGACATCGCCGCGGAGCTGCGCCGCCTGGCACCCTGCAGCGACACCAGCTTCGTACTGGACACACTGGAGTTTATGTGGAAGGGCGGCCGCTGCAGCGGCGTGACGGCGCTGGGCGCCAATATGCTGAAGCTGAAGCCCTGTCTTGAAATGCGGGAGGGCAAGCTGGCAGTCTGCAAAAAGTACCGCGGCGCCATGGAAAAGGTGTACCGCCAGTATATCACCGAACGGTTGGCGGATAAGACAGTTGTGGCTG
>ENA-ORPH01001325-ORPH01001325.1-human-gut-metagenome-genome-assembly--contig:-NODE-1325-length-24286-cov-5.022451_pt1 | contig 24286 bp, 24 predicted proteins | sample MGYA00242142_ERZ509074 | MGnify/ENA primary metagenome ERZ509074 (study PRJEB26280, sample SAMEA2338724) | human gut metagenome | biome: human gut; feature: human-associated habitat; material: faeces...
GTCGTAAGTTCGAGTCTTACCCCCGCAACCAAACTTATATCGTTACAGCTATCTAAGTTGTAGCGATTTTTTATGCTCTCCAATTAGTTGACAATAATACCTAAAATAAGCACTTTTATGTCGAATTGGGGAAAAGTTGGGGAAATAAATCTCCATAACCGTTGATAATTCTAATAAAAATTCAGTAAAAGACTATGGGAAACCTAAATATAAAATTAGTAGCCTTTTACTTTTTTTATCGTGAAAAGTTTAATGACTTTAGTGAAAAAAGATTTTAACTAATTTTGTGGTAGTAGCAAGTTTTCTAATGCAAATCCTGCAGTTTTATTATGAGAAATAATAGGATGTACATAGAAATTATATGTTGTTGTAATTTGAGCATGTCCAAGTCTTGCTGCTACAACTGAAACATCAATATTTTGTGCTATCAATAAAGTAGCATTTGTATGTCTTAGTCCGTGAAAGTTAATTACAGGTAGTCCTATTTGCTCTACAAATTTTTCAAACCATTTGCTAATAGTAGAAGGATGCATAGGTTTGCCATCTGCTTGTACAAATAACCTATTAGAATCGTACCATAATTCGCCAAATAACGTTTTTTGATTATCATACCAGTATTTATATTCTTCTAGTAAAGTGACAACGAATTCTGGTATTGCAACGTCTCTGATAGAACTTTCTGTTTTAGGTGTTTTAGTAAATACACCTTTTTCTGCTAAATATTGACTAGAACGATTTATACTTACAATTCCATCTTTGAAATTTATATCGCTCCATTCAAGTCCCATAAGCTCTCCAAGTCTAACTCCAGTAAATACTGTTAAGATGATAGCAACTTTATATTTGAATTGATCTTCTGTAAGTTCCATTAAGCTAGAAACTAGTGCTTTACTTTGCTCATCATCATAGTATTTTCTTTTAGGCTTTTTAGTCTTAGGTGGTTGAACACGTTCAGCAGGATTTGCTACTATCATTTGCCAATATACTGCTCTTTGTAGCATAGCATGAAGTAATCTGTGATGTTCTACAATAGTTTTTGATGATAGTGGTTTTCCTGTCTTTTTACCATTGTTGTTTTTTCTTCGTACTATTTGAGTATCTCTACTTAACAGATCATAGAATTGCATTATGTCAGTAGGTTTAATCTTATCTACGTGAAAACGTGAAAAATAAGGGATAATTCTACTATTTAGCATTCCTAAATATCTGTTATACGTTGATGGTGCAAGTTCTTTTGAACCATAATCTCTTTTCCATATTTCGACAAAATCTTCGAATTTTAGAGATTTTCCTTCAACATACATACCTTTTTGAACGTCTGCAACGAATTTAGCAAGTTCTATCTTGGCGTCTTTAATAGTTCCATGAATAGTTTTTGTTTTCTTAATAGGCTTTCCTTGTAAGTCATATCCTGCGATACAACTTAATCTGTAACTATCTTTTCCTCTTTTTTCAATACTCCCAGCCATTACCTTTTTCACCTCCTTTCAGGCATACCTATGGGTGGGAGAGGAATGTATTATTTAAAGATATTTAAATACATCTTCTGGATAAAGTATTTTGTTGCCATTTTTGAATTCATCAATATTTATCCAAACAGCTTTACCATTATCATCTGCAACTATATATTCATCTTTGTAATCTTTATCTAAAATGTCTATATTGTAATAAAAAACATGTTCATGTGCGTTTTTACCCTCATATGTAAAAATATTTTCAGAGACGCCTAGAAAATCCTTTATAACTATATCAACATTAATTTCTTCTTTGAATTCTCTTTTTAAGGCATCTGTACTTTTTTCTAAAAATTCAATACCACCACCTAAACATCTATAAAATGTTTGATTTTTTATTTTGTCGAATCCTTCGCTTACAAGTAATTTGTTATCTTTAATTGCTAATCCTAAAACAATAGGACGTATTTCTTCAAATTTATTCATACTTTTAAACCTCCTTTTCTCCTAAATCTTCAGAAAATCTTAACAAGTATCCATCTGGATCTTGTATCAAAAATTCTTTATTTCCTAATAAATTATTATCTTGTCTATACCAATTCTCTTCAATATCAAAAGCTATTTTATAATTTGAATTTTTAAAGCTATTATATATTTCATCTAGATTTTCTACTTCTAATTGAAAGTTTATACCATTTCCAAAAGGATAAGAAAGTGGAGCAACATCCCATTTATCATTTTCAGTTATTTCTTGTAGCATAAATTGAATTTCACCTAGACTTATAAATGCAAATTTATTTTCAGCTCTCTCATATTCTATTTTAAATCCAGCAGTTTTGTAAAATTTTAGACTGTTTTCTAAATTACTAACAGACAATTCAGGAATATTTTTGTTAAAATATAAATTGTTTATTTCTTTATGAGTATTGTTGATAATAAATCTATCCTCATTTTCAATAATATTAATTGTTTCATCAATCGATAAACTTGAAGTATCTAATATATTATTTGAATTATAGTTTTTATTATTAAAGCTATTTAGTAAAATAATACAGCGTTCTTTCATCTGGCAATCTTCAGGTCTTTCTTTATCTCTTGCAAGTAGTGTTTCTTCATCTACTAATAAAACAACAAATTTAATATTGTAATTACTAAATTCTTTTTTTATTTTATCTATGTTTTCAGGATTAATAATGTAATTGAAAACTACATCATATCCATCATCAAGATAGCTTTTGATTGAATTCAAGCAAACTTTCCAAAATGTATCTAAATGATTACCATCTTTCCAAGCCTGTACATATCCGCCAACAACTTGATGATAAATATCATCACCTTCTATCAAAACAGATTTATTTTTTGATTCTGCTAATTTTTTAGAAATTGTGCTTTTACCAACTCCTGCAGGACCAGTTATAATATATAAATTAGGCATTTGTATCACCTCCTAAATTCTTTTAGAAACAATCATATCTCTAATAATATAATCATTTTTTTCATAGAAGTTTAATCCTTTTTTATTTGGACCGAATACTTCAATGTTAACTCTTTTGCAATTAATACTTTTGAAATAATTTTCTATTTTATCTAGTAGAATTTTTCCAATACCGTTTCCACGAATATTGTTTCTAACAATTAATTCAATTACAGAACCAGTTTTAGCACAATCATTTGTAAGTTTGTCAATTTCATCTTTTTCTTCAACTACTCCCATAATTAAACCAATAATTAATTCATTTTCTATTGCTAAATATATTTTGCCTTCTTGATTGTTAACTTTTCTTAAATCCATTTGAAAATTACCTTCTCTATATTCAGGGAGCATTACTTGTGTATGCCAATCATCAATATCTATTAAATAATTCTGTAGCTCTACTAATAAATCTTTAATCTGTTCATCATATTTGGAATTATATTCGATTATTTGCATTACTCATTCCTCCTAATATTTTTTTCTAGTTTCTTCAATCCATTGTTTAAATTCTTCTTCTGTTTTTATACCAGTTTTAATAGCTTGTTTAAATTTATTTGCATCTTTTTTCCATTTTTCATATTTTTCTAGATACATTGGAATATCTGGATTTCTATTTGCTAACATCTTTTTTGCTGATAATGTTTTTCTATATAAAGCATTAACTTCATCTTTTCTTAATTTTTCATTATAAGCAATATTGGCTCCAATTTCTTTGCATGTTTTTTTATCTTTATAAATTCTATTACAGTAAATAGATGAATTTCTATTTTCTGGAACAAAGTATTTTCCACAATTCTTGCATATTTTTATTGGTATATTATTTTCTATAAAATACAAAACACTGAAATAATATGCACTTAAAAGAGAATTGAAGGAATAAAAATAATTTTTAATATGAAAATTATGATTTTTTTTGCATTCATTTTTAAGATATTTTGCTAAAGACTCGGGAGAACTGAAATAAGATTCCTTTATAGAGTTGTCATATTCTGTAAAATTAATGTTTTGGTTAAAACTTACATCAGCTAAAAAGTCAGATAGTTTAATATCTTCATTTTCTTTATAATAATTATGAAATATATAATATCTTTGAGAAGGAGATAATCCATTCAAATAACTTTCTTCAATAATATTATAAGAAAAGTTTATTAAATCTCTTAATACCTTATGTAAGAATATATATAAATTCATGACTTCTTCAATTCCAAGATCTATTCTTGAATCAAAGTAGTCAATATCAATACTTCCATCGTATTTGTTTGTACGAGGATCATTATAAAATAAATTAAAATCTTCATGAAAATTTTTTCCTAATGGATTGTTTAAAGCAGATATTCCATATCTAAATATTAATTTTTTTATATATATTTTATCAATTGAATTAGTATTTAGAAAATCAAATAGAAAGTTTCCAATAGTTCCTTTAAATACACGCATATCTTGAACATAACGATTTTCAATGTTGTAAATATTGTTTTCTGAAAGATAAGAATAATATTCTCTTTGCGTTTTAAATTTATTGCTATTTAATACAGGTTCAAAATTATGTGTTGCATTTGGTCTATAAACGAAAGACTCAATTCTAAAATAATTAGTACTTATATATTCATATTTATCTGTAAAGTCAAGTAAGAAATATGGAAATATCAATATTTTCACCTCGTTAACAATTTTAAATGCTAAAGTTGAAAAATAAAATGATATCAAAAAAACTTTAAAAATCTTGAATTTTTACAAGTTAGCAATTATAATTCAACCAGAACATTGTTAACAATAATATACAACATTATGAAACAAATGTCAATAATTATTAAAAAAAAGGAGGTGAGTACGATGGAACTACAAAAAGTACAAAGAACAACACTAACAATGAAAGAAGCAGCAAAGTATTTGGGAATATCATATTGGTTAATTAATCAATTAGTAAGACAAAAACAAATACCATGTTCTAAAGTTGGTGGTAAGTATTTATTTAGAGTACAAGTCTTAGACGAATATCTAAATAAAAAAGAGCAAGATTCAGTTAATTATTAACAGCAAAGTTAGGAGGGGAGGTGACATGTATGATATCCAGTGGTTCAAAGTTGAATCAAATATCTTTTCTAATAGAAAGATACAAATTATTCTCAAACTTCCATATGGTGACACATACTTTAGAGTATGGATACAGTTAATTGCATTAGCAGTTGAATGTAATAATGAAGGAAGATTAGAAATTGGAGAAAATAATCCAATGACAATTCAAAATTTTTCAAAGATTATGGGAAAATCTTATAAAAATATGGAAAAAATTTTGAATAAATTTATAGAATTAGAAATGCTTTTAAAAGAAGGGGAAACATTTCTAATTAAGAATTGGAATATTTATCAAAGTATTGATAAATATGAAAAAGTAAGAAAGCAAGGTTGTGAAAGACAAAGAAAACATCGTGGAAAGGTAAAAAATGAAAGTGAAAAAAATAACGTTACAGTAACGTTAGGTAACGCAGAAGAAAAGAAAATAATAGAAGATAAAACAAAAGAAGAAATAAAAGAAGAGAAAATAAGAAAGGAGGACAAAAATGGTTTTAGAGAATACAGTTTTAACTAAAGTTATAAACAGAAAACTAAAAAAATGTGGATTCTGCAATAAAGAATTAAAGCCAATAGGATTTGATTATCTTTATGAAAATGTTTCACCTGAATATATTGAATATGAAAGATGTAATTGTGAAGGTTCAAAACAATACTGGGCTAAAAAAGATGAAGAAGATTATTGGAAAAGAAAAAATGAGCATTATAGAAAGATAATAAATCAATTATATAAAGATAGCTATATGAAAAAGAATTATCAAAATATGAACTTTGAAAACTTTAATAAGAAATTAGTGAATAATGTTGCACTAAAAATAATTGAAGATTATACAGAAAAATGTATATCTAAAAAGCAAACCAATGGACTGATAATAACAGGCAGATCAGGAATTGGTAAAACACATTTAGCTGCAGCAATTGCTAATAAATTAATTGAAAAAGGAAACATTGTTTTAATTGGAAGACTTACAACACTACTTGATAAAATCAAAGAAACTTTTACTAATAGTGCGATGTCAGAGAACGAACTTATAGAATTATATTCTAATATTGACATGATAATAATTGATGATCTTGGAACAGAACGAGTAAGTAAATGGGCATTAGAAAAACTTTATACCATAATTGAAAACCGCAATGAGAATAGATTACCAATAATTATTACTACGAGATTTGATAAGAATATTTTAACTAAAAGATTTAAAGAAGGACAAGATGAAGAACTTGCTGATGCAGTAATTAATAAACTATATCAGATGTGTTATGGAGTAACACTTATAAATGAAAAAAGAGTTAGTAAAAGTTGCTAAACTAAAAATACTAACCCAATTAATTGTAAATATATTTTAATATAAAATGAAAAAAATGTAAAGAGAAAGGAAGTAAAAAAGGATGAAAGATTATAAAAAAGTGGTTGAAATACCAGTAGAAAAAATAAAAATGAGTGGTAAAGATATTAAATTAATAGATGGAGAAATGTTGAAAAATTATCAATTATTATTACAAAAGAGGGAGAGAATAATGCCTTTTGTTGTTAATAAAATAGGTGATGATTATATACTTGATAGTAGCTTTAATAGGTTTAATGCTTATAAAAATCTGGGATATAAAACATTGCCATGTAGGTTAATAAGAGAACGTGAAAGGGAAAGAAGAATCAAATTTAAAAGAAGATTTTATACTGGATATGTAATTTAATATGTATAAAAAGTGCCTGGATTAATTAAATGATTCAGGTACTTTTTGCTCTATTATGATGTAGTAATAAGAACATAATGAGGTACAAAAATAGGGCATTTTTTGAATTAGCAAGCAATGAATTTCTTCAGCTCGAAATTCAATATGGGGAAAATTCCCCAATCCCCGTTTTATAAAAATAATGGAGGTGATGAGATGGCAACAACAAAAATTTGGAAGGTAGAATCAAGAATAGATAATGCAATAAATTATATAAAGAATAAAGAGAAAACTAAAAATGATTGTTATGAATTTGGAATGGATAAATTTGAAAATGTTAGAGATGTTTTGATGTATGCAACAAATGCAGACAAAACTGAAAAACAATTCTATGTAACAGGAATAAATTGCAAAGTGGAGAATGCAGCAAAAGAAATGGAATTTGTAAAAATAATTAATGGGAAGGCAGATGGCATACTTGCATTTCATGGTGAGCAATCTTTTAAAGAAGGAGAAGTAACCCCAGAACTTGCTCATGAAATTGGAGTTAGACTTGCAAATGAAATGTGGGGAGATAGATTTCAAGTTGTAGTTACAACTCATTTAAATACAGATCATATTCATAATCATTTTGTGCTAAATTCCGTTTCATTTAAAGATGGAAAAAAGTATTATAGCAATAGAGAAAATACGGCACTACTTAGAAAAACTTCTGATGAACTTTGTGAAGAATATGGGTTAAGTGTTTTAGAAGAGAAAACTTGTAAATCTGGAATTAATTTTGAAAATTATTATAAGAAAAGTACAAAAGAATCTGAATATATTCAATTTGCAAAAGAAGATTTAGATTATGCAATAAATCATGCATTGAGCCAAAAACAATTTGAAAAAATATTATCTTCTATGGGATATAAATATTATTATCGAGCAGGAAAATTAAGTATTAGAAAAGAGCCACATAAAAGAAATATAAGAGTTGAAAGAAGATTTGGAGAAGAATACTCTATGGATAATATTAGACATATTATCTTTGATATAAATCCATGGAAAAAAGAAGAAAGAGTAAATTTTGTTGCAACAATTCCAGCAAGGAAATTTATTTACCATGGACACACTAAAAATCTGTATAAACCTAAAGGATTGGTAGCATTGTTTCGATACTATTGCTTTTTATTAAAAGTTTATCCAAAGAAACAGCAACAATACAAAATGTCCCCAGAGATGAGAAAAGAAATAAGGAGATTAGAACAATATTCTGCTGAAGCAAATATGATTTGTAAATATAAGTTAAAGACATTGGAAGATGTTAGAAATTGTAAAGAGCTAAAACAGAATGAGTTAAAGAATTTATATAATGAGAGGAATAGGCTTTATTATAAAAGAAAAGGTTTAGAGGGTGGAGATAATAAAGATACAGTTACTAAAGAAATTATAAAAGTAACTGATAAAATTAAAAATGTTAAAAGAGAAATGTTTTATTGTGATGATATAGATGAGAAAACGAGTAAAATGGTGGAGGATATTAAGTTTATTGAGGAAGAAAAGTGGAATAAGCAGAAAGAGAAAGAAAAAAAGAAAGAGAAAAGCAAGATAAAATAGTTAAATATTTTTGTTCTAAATAAAAAATATCAAACAAAACTTATAATTTTTGCTTGACTTTTTTATGAAAGTGTGATAAAACTTTGTTAGAACAGAAAAAGTCTTCAACAACTGAAACTTGTTAAAGACTTAAAACATAATAATATATGTTTAGTTTATATTACATATTATATCATTTTGATAATAAAAATGCAACATTATTATGCCTTTTCTGTTCAATTATATAAGAAAGGAGCAGAAAAATGGCAAAATACTATGTAAACACAAATGCACAATCTACTGGAGAACATGAAGTTCATAAAGATGGTTGTCATAGGATGCCAGAACCACAAAATAGAATATATCTAGGATATTTTTCAGATGCTAAAGAAGCTGTAAGAGAAGCTAGAAGATATTTTTCTAATGTGGATGGATGTTATTATTGTGCAAGTGAAGCACACAAAAAATGATAAAAGGCAAGTTAATTACTTGCCTTTCTATACAAGGAGGTATAGATGGTTTTAGAAGATATTACTCAAATTACAATTGGAGTTGTTTTAAAAAGAAAAGAAGCTAAATATCCAACTGAAAATACATACAAATATGAAGTTTTTAATTTAAGAAGTTATGAAGAAAGTATAGAGTATGATTTATTTTATAGTGAAGAAAATCTTGAAAACTTTGTCGCTAGAAAAGGAGATATATTATTTAGACTATCTTTTCCAATGAAAGTAATTGAGGTAGATGATGAAATAGAGGGAAAATTAATTAATAATCAGTATTGTATTATTAGGATGATTAACTTATTAAATATAACATATAATATCGATTTTATAAAATGGTTTTTGGAAAGTGATCTAGCTAAACGTCAATTTGAAAAAATATTAATTGGGTCAACAATAAAAAGTGTTCCTGTTGTTAAATTAAGATTATTAGAAATACCAAGCTTAAATTCAAAAGAGCAGGAGCAAATTTCAAGAATCGTAAATACATGGAATAAGCAAAAGAGTTTATACAAAAAAATGTTAAAAGAAAAAGATAAATATTATGATTCAGTAATAAACGAATTAATAAATGGAGGTAATAAATAAAATGAACGAAAAACAATTACAAGATAAAATAAATGGAACTATTTGGAGTGCTTGTGACACATTAAGAAGTAGTATACCAGGTGGAAATTATAAGGATTATGCATTAGTAATGCTATTCTTGAAATACTTGAGTGATACGTATAAAGAAGAAAAAGAAAAAGCTGAAGAAAAATATAAAGGTGATAAAGAAAGAATAGAAAGAGCATTATCAAGAAGTAAATTTGTTTTGGAAGATGAATGTACATTTGATTACCTTTATGAAAATAGAAATGAAAACAATATTGGTGAAAAAATTAATAAAGCATTAGAAAGAATTACAACTTTAAATGGTGTAAAGCTTTTAAACCTATTTGCAGGTGTTGATTTTAATAGTGAAGTAATATTTGGTAAAACAAAAGAAAAAAATGCAATATTAAGAACTTTATTAGAAGATTTTAATAAACCTGAAATAGATTTAAAACCTTCTAAAATAGGAAATTTAGATGTAATTGGAAATGCATATGAATATTTAATTGCAAGATTTGCAGGAGATTCTGGTAAAAAAGGAGGAGAATTTTATACTCCTGCAGAAGTTTCTATTTTACTTGCAAAATTAGTTGAACCAAAAGAGAACGACAGAATTTACGACCCCGCATGCGGATCTGGTTCATTATTATTAAAAGCATCAAAAGAAGTAAACAGTGAAAGATTTAGTATTTATGGACAAGAAAGTAATAGTTCAACATACAATTTATGCAGAATGAATATGTTTTTACATGGTGTTAATGATGCACATATTGAATGGGGAGATACTTTAGCAAATCCGTTACATTTAGAAAATGATAAATTAATGAAATTTAATGTTATAGTTTCAAATCCTCCATTCTCACTAGATAAATGGGCAAAAGGTTTTGAAAATGCGAATACTACAACTATAGAAAACGGTAAAAAAAGAGATACTTTTAAGATGGAAGCATCAATGGATCCATATAATAGATTTGAATATGGTGTACCACCAAAAAGTATAGGGGATTATGCATTTATTCAACATATGTTGAAAAGTTTAGCAGATGATGGAAGAATGGCAGTCGTATTACCTCATGGAGCATTATTTAGAGGTGCATCAGAAGGAATAATAAGACAAAGAATATTAGAAGATAATCTAATAGATGCAGTTATTGGATTACCTGAAAATCTATTCTATGGAGTATCAATACCTGCAACAATAGTTATATTTAAAAAGAATAGAAATAGAGACGGAGTTTTATTCATCGAAGCAAGTAGAGAATATGAAAAAGGTAAGAACCAAAACACTTTAACAAAAGAAAATATAGAAAAGATTTTAAATACATATAAAAAATATGAAGAAATTGAAAAATATTCTCATATAGCTACTATGGATGAAATAAAGGAAAATGAATATAACTTAAATATTAAGAGATATGTTGATACATTTGAGGAAGAAGAAGAAATAGATATAGAGGAAACAAAGAAAAACATAGCAGAAATAGAAAAAGAATTACAGGTGTTAGAAAAAGAATTACAAGAATCATTAAAAGAATTAGGATTGTAGAGGAAGATTAAAATGGGAGAATGGAAAAAAATAAAATTAGGAGAGATATTAGAAGAGTATTGTGAGAGGAATATTGATAATAAATATATGCCTGTGGCTGTTGGAAAATATGGTATAAGAAAACGAGAAGAGATATATTCTAAAGAATTAAGTAAAGATATCTCAAAAAATAAAGTAATAAGAAAAGATACTTTAACAATAGGCATGGGAAGTAACCAAATTGATATAGGAATATTAGTTGAAGATGAAAAGTATTGTGTTTCGCCAGCATATACTACCTATAAAATTAAAAATTGCAATTCTAAGTTTTTAGAATATTATTTGGAATATATTAATCCAAGATTGAGTGATTTGTTTATGATAGTAAGTGCTAGACAAGGAAAAAGCGTGGACAAAGAAGGAATGCTTGCATATTCAATAGAAATCCCATCATTAGATGAACAAAGCAAAATTTGTAAAGTTTTAAACCAGATAGAAATAATTATAGAAAAATTAACTATTCAACAAAATGAAATTGAAAAATTTAAAAATACCATTGTATACGAGATATTTCAAAATAAAGAAAAGTTAAACAAAGTGAAAATTGGAGAATATTTGAGTGTAATAACTGATTATCATTCAAATGGAGCATATAAAAAATTAAAAGAAAATGTCACTTTGCTGGATAAACCAGATTATGCTATTATGATTAGAACTACAAATTTGAGTAAAAATGATTATGAAAACGAATTATTATATATTACGGAAAAAGCTTACAACTTTTTGGAAAAAAGCAAAGTGAAAGAAAATGATATTTTGATGAATAAAATTGCTAATCCAGGAACAATGTACTTAATGCCTAAATTAAATAAACCTGTATCATGTGGAATGAATTTATTTTTAATTAGATTTTCAAAAGAAGTTGATCAAAAGTATATGTTTTATAATATGAAAAGTGTAGAGAAGGAAATTAAAAATTTAGCTCATGGATCAACAACAAAAACAATTACTAAAGATGAAGTCAGAAATTTTGAATTATATATCCATAATTTAAGTGAACAGAAAAAAATTGTTAATGTGTTAGAAACAATAGATACAATGAAGAGTAGAATTAATGCTAAAAGTGATTACTATATGAGATTAAGAAAAGCCTTAATAAAAAGAATAATGACTGGAAAGGTGATTATAAATGTCTAATTTTAAGTTAAAAATAGATGCGAAAAAGATTGAAAAACAACTTAATAAGCAAATCGAAAAAATTGTTTTTGATAAACAAAAAGAAATAATCCAAAAACAATTTAGTAAAGGTGATAGTACAATGAATGTTTTACCAAGTAAAGAAGAAGAACTGTTAGGAATAATAATTGATAAATATGATGGAAATGAAGAGATGACAGTAAAAGGAAATTGGGATGATATTCCTAAACATATGAAATTAGATATAAAAGATATTTTTAATACACTAAATTTATATAATTATATTGGGAAACCATATGTATGGCTAAGTGGAGATTGGTTTACTACAATTAATAAGGAAGCATTAGATTACTTCGAAAAGAAGGGAATGAGAAAAGAATTGTTCGAAGAATTAGCATATAATGAAAAAGAATTATTAAAAGAAATGATTGAAATAGAAAAAAATAATGGCAATATTTCTGAATTTTTAGCAAATAAAGTTAATGAAGATAAAAATGATATTACCAGGGGAATAATTGGTTCATTAAAAGCTAATGGTTTAGTAAATGTAATTTGGGCAGACGACACAGTATATAATGCAGTATTAACTCAACCAGGAAGGACATACTTTGAAAGAGAGGAAAAATATTTTAAAAGAATGAAGGAAAGTGCTAACAATACATATAATGTTGGAAACATATATGCTGATGGATCAAATGTTGTTATAGGAGATGTGATTAATTCATCTTTAAATATAGATAACTCATATACAAGAATAGAAAATAAAATTGAACAGGAATGTGATCAAGAAGATAAATTAGAAATAAAGGAACTGATAGAAGAAGCTAAGGAAATAATAGACAATATGAAAAAGAATGGAAGTATAGGACAAAGAAAAAGCTTTTTTAAAAGGTTAACGGATCATGCATGCAAATATGGTTGGCTATATGCAGAAATTGTTAACTTAATTGGAAATGCAGCAATTGGAATAATAGGTGGAAAATAAAAATTTAATTTATGGGGGCAAATTAAATGAAAGAAAATATACTAGTATCAAATGAAAATACATCCAGTCAAAGACCAGCGATTGAAGTATTAGAAAAATTAGGTTACAAATATATTTCTCAAGAAGAAAATAAAGAACTAAGAAATAATGTTTTAAGTGATGTATTATTCAAAGAAATATTAATAAAGAAATTAAATGAAATAAACAGTTATGAATATAAAGGAGTTACTTATAAATTTTCTCCAAGTACAATAGGACAAGCAGTAAAAGACATAAATGAAGATTTATTAACAGGTCTTATTAGCACTAATGAAAAAATATATGATATGTTAACTCTTGGAAGGTCATATACTGAAAGAATGGCTGATGGGACAACTAGATCATTTGATATTAAGTATATTGATTTTGAACATCCTGAAAAAAATGATTTTTATGTTACTGAAGAATTTTCAGTCCTTAGAATGAATGGAAAAGATAATGCTAGACCAGATATAGTTTTATTTGTAAATGGTATTCCACTATCAATAATAGAATGTAAAGATTCTTCAGTACCAATTATACAAGCAATATCGCAAAATATAAGAAATCAAAAAAATGATTACATACCACAATTATTTAAGTTTATACAAATAGTAATGGCAGCAAATAAAAATGAAACCAAATACGCAACATGTGGTACACCATCAAAATTTTGGTCAGCATGGAATGAACAATATATTGATGAACAAAATAAAATTCTTTCAAATATTGTTATCAATAGGCAAATTACAAAGCAAGATAGAGATATTGTATCTTTATTTAAAAAAGATAGATTTTTGGAATTAATTAAAGATTTTATTATATTTGAAGCTGGAACTAAAAAAATATGTAGATATCAACAATATTTTGCAGTAAAAGCAATGCTGAATAGAATAAAAGAAGAAAATAAAGGTGGAGTTGTTTGGCATACACAGGGTTCAGGAAAATCAATAACTATGGTATATATAACTAAAAAAATAATGGAAGATAAGGATATAAAAAATCCACAAGTTGTTATAGCAACCGATAGAATTGATTTAGATAAACAAATACATAAAACATTTAATAGAATAGGTGTACCAGCTAAAAGAGCTTCAACAGGAAGAGAACTAACAGAATTAATTAAAGATGAAAACATTAGAGTTATAACAACAGTTGTTAATAAATTTGAAACTGCTGTAAATAGCGGAGTTAAAGTTGATGCTAAAAATACTTTTATTTTAGTTGATGAGGGACATAGAACTCAATATGGTGAAATAAATAGAAGAATGCAAGAAGTGTTTACAGGAGCAATATATATATCTTTTACTGGAACTCCAATTATGAAAAAAGATAAAAATATATTCAATAAATTTGGTGGACTTATACATAAATATTCTTTAGATGATGCATTAAAAGATAAAGCAATTGTTCCTTTAATTTATGAAGGCAAAATGGTAGATCAAGAAGTTACAAGAGAAGCTATAGATATGAGACTTGAAATGCTAACAAAAAATTTAAAAGAAGAAGCCAAAAATGAAGTAATGCAAAAATGGAGTAGATTTGAAAAAGTTGCTTCATCTGAACAAAGATTAGAATTAATAGCATGGGATATTGCAAGTAATTATAATGAAACTTTAAAAGGAACAGGATTTAATGCAATGCTTGCATGCAATAAAAAAGTAGAAGCTGTTAAATACTATAATATTTTCAGAAGTGAATTTCCAGAATTAGAAGTTGCAGTTGTAATTTCTGCTCCTGATATGAGAGAGGGAGAAGATGATTTTGAAGAAGATACAAATGATATAGTTAAAAAGTTTTACATCAATGCACTTGCTAATTACAAAAATGAAGAAGAATATGAAGAAATAATTAAATCTAAATTTATTAATGGTGATATAGATATTTTAATAGTAGTTGATAAGCTTTTAACAGGATTTGATGCACCTAGAGCATCCACATTATACTTAGATAAACAAATAAAAGAACATAATTTATTACAGGCTATAGCTAGAGTTAATAGACTTTGTGATGGAAAAGATTATGGATATATAGTAGATTATAGAGGATTATTAGGTGAATTAGATAAAGCACTTACAATGTATCAAGAAGCTGGATTAGAGGAATTTGAAGAAAGTGATATTAATAATACTGTATATTATATTGATACTGAAATAGATAAATTATTTGAATTATATGAAAAATTAAAAGATATTTTCAGTGATATAAAGAATAAAAGTGATTTAGAAGAATATGAACAACTACTTGAAGATGATGAGAAAAGAAAGTATTTTTATGATGCATTATGTAAATATGGGAGTATTTTAACAATTATTTTGTCTAGTGATACAGCATATTACAAAATTGGAAGAGATAAAATAATAGAGTTAAGAAAGGCTTTAGCATTTTATCAAAAATTAAGAGCCACAGTAAAATTAAGATATTCAGAAACAATTGATCATAAAGAATATGAAGCCAAAATGCAAAAACTTCTTGATAATTATGTTGTAGCTAAAGAAATGATGAGAATAACAGAACCTGTAGATATTACAGATTCAGAAAACTTTGAAAAAGAACTTGAAAAAATAGAATCTAAGAGAGGTAAGGCTGATACTATAAGAACAAGAATTACAAGAACCATAAGTCAAAAAGCGAAAAGTGATCCAGCTTATTATAAAAAGTTCTCTCAAAGAATTGAAGAAACAATTGAAGAATACAGAAATAGAAGAATTTCAGATAGCGAATATTTGGAAAAAATGCAGAGTATAAGAGATGATTTTGTAAAGGGCAATTCAGGTATTAATTATCCTTCAAACGTAACAACAGAAAATACAAGGGCATTTTATGGTGTAATATATGATAGATTAGCTCCTAAAATGAACGAAAAAGCGAACATTGAAGAATTGGGAGATATTACATTAGTAATTCAAAAAGAAATTGAAAGTAAAGTTAAAGTTGATTGGCATAATAATAAAGATATTCATAATGAATTAGCTCAATTTATAGAAGATACAATTTATACATATAAAGCAAGAAAAAATATAAATATATCATTTGACGAAATCGACTTGATAATTGAGGAAATAATAGGAATTGCGTTGATTAAATACTAAAAACAGAAAGGATGTAGTTATGGAAAAAGAATCTGTTGAGATTAATGGAGAAAAGATAGTATTTTTTGTACAAAGAAAAAATATAAAAAATATTAATTTAAAAGTTAATATGGATAAAAAAGTAACTATGTCAATACCAATGAAAATGGAAATTGAAATAGCAAAAGATTTTATAAAAAAGAAAGCAGAATGGATAAAAAAACAACAAAATTATTATGATTCATTTGCTGAAGAAAAGGAAAATATTACTTTTGAAAATGGTGAAACAGTTTATTTGTTAGGAAAACAATATAAAATAAAAATTATACCAACTACTAAAAATGAGATTTCTATTAAAGGTAAATACTTTGAAATTAATATAAAGGAAAAGTATATTGAAAACAAAAAATATATTAGTAAAATATATGAAAAATGGCTGAAAGAATATGCATATGAAGTCTTTAGAAATTTAGTTGAGAAATATCAATTATTGCTAAGAAAATATAACATAAAGATTCCTAAAATAGAAATAAGACAGATGAAAAGTAGATGGGGAAGTTGTTTGCCAAGTAATAATAAAGTGATTTTTAATTTAAAACTAATTAAAGCTCCTATTTGTTGTATTGAATATGTAGTACTTCATGAATTATCTCATTTTAAATATCAAAATCATAGTAAGAATTTTTATAATTTTGTTACAATTTTTATGCCAGATTGGAATACACGTAAGAAAATATTAGATGAAGAATTTATGGGAGTAGTGTAACTAAAAGGAAGGTGATTGAAATTATTGATAGACAATATAAAGAGGAATATGAAGAAAAATATGCTTTAATTATTGGAATAAGTAATTATAAGTATGCTAATCCATTAGAATATGCTACGAATGATGCTGAAGCAATAAAAGATATTCTTATTAGAGTATATTCTTATAAAGAAGAAAATATCGTAGTTCTTTTAAATGAAAATGCTACTAAAGAAAATATATTGGATGCTTTTAATAATTATATCAATAATGTTGGGAAGGATGATTCTATAATTTTTTATTTTGCTGGACACGGCAATACTAAAATGGGAATAGAAAGAAATGCTGGTTTTTTGATTCCATTTGAAGGAAATGAGATTAATTATAATTCTTTAATAAGTTGGGAAGAGTTAATAAGAATTTCTAATTTAATAATTGCAAAACATATATTTTTTATATTAGATGCATGTTATAGTGGATTAGCACTAACTAGAACAGCTTCTTTTGGAAGAGCAAGATTTATGAGCGAAATATTAACCAGAAGTGCTCGCCAAGTATTGACTGCAGGACTAAGTAATCAAACTGTCAAAGATGGAGCTGGAATACTCCCTAATTATTCATTATTTACAAGTTATCTATTAAAAGCTTTAGAAGGTGATGCAAAGAATGAAGATGGAATCTTAACAGCTAATTTAATAATGGCATATGTATATAATAAAGTTTCAAATAGCACTTATTCAATGCAAATACCCAAATATGGATATGTTATGGGAGAAGGGGATTTTGTCTTTGATAAAGGAAAAGAAAAAAAAGATGATGACGAAAAAAAAAGTGAGGATATAATGATAAAAATTCCGTCACCAATAGATGATGGAACCAGCAATAGAAATAATAGTAAAATAAACCTATTAAAAGAGTTATTGGGAGATTATAAAAATAAAATTAAAATACATGAATTAATGAATGACGAATTAAAGAATGTAGTTACACAGTTAAATTATTGTGCCCAACATCAACCCAAACAAGTTAATGATAATAATGTAAAGCAGGTAATAGAAAGGTATAATACAATTATTGAAAATATAAGTGAATTAGTTGTATTATTAATATATTATGGTCAAGAAGAATATGTTGATTTGGTTATCAAAATTATAGAAAAAATGGAATATAAAAAGCAAAATTCGGGATATGTATTATATAATAGTTTATGTAATTATCCATGTTTTATTATTTTTTATTATTCAATAATAGCTGCGTTAGAATCAAATAATAAAGATATATTAAAAAAGCTTATAAATATAAAAAATAACTATCCTGATTATATGGATAGTGAATATACTTTAGAAAGAGTATCTATAATAATGAACGAAATACACAGTCAGTTTAAGTGTTGCTTTTTGGAAAAGAATTATAAGTATCCTATGAATGAATATATTTATAAAATAATTCATCCTGTATTAGAAGATATAATGTTTATGGGAGATGGATATGAAGAAACATTTTTAAATGCTGAACTATTGATAAGTCTATTTCAAGCAAGTTTAAACTATTCATTTAATAGCAACCAGGTTTGGGGGACGGTAGGAAGATATAATTATAAGTTTAGATATAATTTTGATATTAAAAAGATGCCTATTTATGAAATTGCTGATGAGATAGGGGTATTAGAAAAAATAAAAGATAATGAAAGAGAATTTGTTGAGAAATATAATATTTTCGTTAGGAATAATAGTATTTAGATGTTAAAAATAATTATGAATAGGAGGAACAATAATGGAAGCAAACAATAGAAAATTGTATACTAAGATTATAGAACAAACATATAGACAATACACTATACCTGTATATCAAAGATTATATTCTTGGCAAAAACAACAATGTAATCAGTTATATGATGATATAATAGATAGTATAAAAAAAGGAAGAAATCATTATTTAGGTAGTCTTGTTTATTCAGAAAAAAACGAAAATAATTTTTCATTTTGCCCAATAATAGATGGGCAGCAACGACTTACAACAGTCGTTATACTACTTAAAGCTTTATATGATTTTGCAGATGACGAACAAGATAAAAGAATAAAAAATAGAATTTATAATTCTTTATATAATGATAATTGTGAAGAAAGATATAAACTAAAGTTAAAGGCAGTTGATAGTGATAATAAAGAATTAGAAAAAATACTTATGGACAGTTTAAGTGATTTAGATCAAACTTCCAATGTTGCTATTAATTATTATAATTTTAAAGAAAGAATAAAAGCATCAATAAAAGAGGATAGACTTAGTGTTTCTGATATTTTTGAAGGTATAACTAATTTAGAAATTGTTGAGATTATTTTAGATGAAGATGATGATCCTCAATTAATATTTGAGAGTATTAATTCTACAGGGATGTATTTAGAAACTTCTGATTTGATAAGAAACTTTTTATTAATGGGAATAAGAGATCCAGGAAAACAAAAAGAGTATCATAGTAAATATTGGATAAAATTGCAAAATGATATTGGCAAAAATAATATCGAAAAATTCTTTTATGATTTTTTAGTAATGAAAGACACAAGATATATTGAAGAATCAAAAGTATATGAAAATTTTAAATTATATTATAGAGAAGTAAATAATCAAGAGTATGTTTTTAAGGAAATTATAAGGTTTGGGGAATATTATAAATTGATAGTATGCAACAATTCTACTTTGTATAGTAACGATTCAAATATATTATGCTCATTGTTTGGATTACTAAAACATAGTACTATCTATCCTTTTCTTTTAAAGGTTTGTGATGATTTCAGCAATGTACAAAATTTATATAGAATTAATCTTGAAGAAAATGAAAAAAATAAATTAAAAAAAGAAGAGGATGAATTTAATAAAATATTATTTTTATTTGGAAATTATGCTTTAAGGAGAGCTATAGCTGAAATACCGTCATCAAGTTTAAGAAGATTTTATGCTGGATTATATAATAAAGTTTTTGAAATCAATAAAGATAATAAAAAAATATATTATAAGGCATTAGAATCCTATTTATGTACATTAAAAACTAATGATAAAATGCCAAATGATAAAACATTTAAAGATAGTTTGCTTTATAATAACATGTATAAAAAATCTAAAATTTTAAGATTCTTTTTTGATTTTTTAGAAAATAATAACAATGAACCAGTTGATATGACAGATATGACCATTGAACATATTTTGCCAGAAACATTAAGTAATTTTTGGAAAAAACAACTTGGAGAAGATAGGTATCAAGAAATATATGATAAATACGTACATACATTGGGAAATTTATCTATTACTGGTTATAATTCAGTTTATAGTAACAAATCATTTAATGAAAAGAAAACTATTTTTAAGAAAATGTTTAATGATGGTCAAGTTAAAATTAAAATCTTAAATAAAGAATTATTAGATGATAAAATTAATATTTGGGATGAAAAACAAATAAAAGATAGAGCTGAAAGATTGATAGTTGATATTATTAAAAAATATCCATATCCAGAAGATGTAGATGTATCATTGGAATTTGAAAAGTATTATGAATTTTTTATCGATAACGAAGATGATGATGGTGGAGAATTTGTGGATAGTCCAGATTACAAATTATACGGTTTTAAATATGATGGTGTAAAGTATAGAGTAAATTATTTTAAAAATATCTATGTAGAAATTGTAAAAATATCATATTCAGCAAATCCAAGTATACTAGATGAATTAGCAAAACAGAACTATAAGTTCGAAAATGGAACAAAAATAATTTTTTCTAAAGAAAGAATAAATCGATCACAAGTAGAAATTGCACCAACATTATTCATAGAAGCTGGATATAGTAGACACATGATTTTTTGGTGGATAAGAGAATTATTTAAAAAATATCAACTTGATATTCAAAATTTCTGTATTCTATTTACAAATAAAGAGTAGAAATGGTTTTATGATGTACAATCTATAATAGTATTTAAAATCAGAGCAGACTTACTATTAGCCTGCTCTTTCAATTTAATTATTTTTTCTTATGTGTATGATTTTTTTGCCTCTGTGAAAGAGCAGAACCAGCAATTGATTTTGTTCTTGCTGAAGATCTTCCATCTTTTAAAGCTTTTCCAGCTTTTGAAGCAACTTTTGCAGATGTTTTTTTACAACCTGCCATAAATATCACCACCTTTCTAGGATTAAAATCCTTCTCCTATTTGATTCCATTCTAGAAATTTGATGATAAATTTATTATAGCAGATAAAATATAAAAAATCAATATTATTTTTTGGATATTTGCATAAAACTTGCAAAAAAGATAAAAATAATATTAAAGTTGCTTGCATTTTTTTAAAAATAGAGTATAATATATAAAGAGAGGTGAGAGAAATGTTAATTCAATTTAGTGTTAAAAATTACAAATCATTTAAAGAAAAACAGGTTTTTAGTATGGAAGCAGGAACTGGCGATGAAAATATTGAAAATATAGTTACCATTAATGAAACTAATGAAAGAATATTAAAAACTACAGCTTTATATGGAGCAAATGCATCAGGAAAAACTAATTTGATAAGTGCATTTTCTGTTGCGATAATGATGGTTAGATTATCTAATAATAGACAACCTGGAGAAAAATTAATGCAGATGGAACCATTTGCATTTGATGAGAAAACAAAAAATGAGCCATGTGAATTTGAGTTTATTTTTTACACCAATAATAGCAAATATGTATATGGTTTTAAAGCAGATAAAAATAAAATACATGAAGAATATTTGTATCAGTATTTTTCAGCAAAAGCTACTAGAATATTTGAAAGAACAGGTGAAGAATATAAGTTTTTACAGTCTGATGAAGGAAAATTAAATTCAATTAGAAGTCAAAACCTAGAAAATAAATTATTTTTAGCAACTGCAACAACATGGAATTATGATAAAACAAGAGCACCATATTTATGGTTTGCTGAAATGATTGACACTTATATAGGTGGTAATGAACTTAATCCATATTCAATAGAAGCTTATAATAATGATGATGAAAATGAAAGTTTAAAAAAATTCACATTAAAATTGTTGGAAGAAGCAGATATTATTATTAAAGATTATAATATAGAAATAGAAGAAGCTGAAATGGATGCAAATATGATAATGCAATTAAGAAGTATGAATGTTCCACCACATGTAATTAGACCAAAAACAACTATAATAAAAAGTATAACTATGTCCCATGAAATTGAAAGCGAAAATGGAAAAACAAGGGTATATAATTTAGACTTGGCGAACGAATCTTCAGGAACTAAAATAATATTTGCAATGGCTCCGCTATTAAAAAATGTATTTGAAAAAGGTAAAATATTTGGAATTGATGAAATAGAAAGAAGTTTACATCCAAGTTTAGTAGAGATGATAATAAAATTTTTCCATAATCCAGAAATAAACAAAGGAAATGCTCAGTTAATATTTAATACACATGATACAAACTTATTATCATTAGATCTATTTAGAAGAGATCAGATATGGTTTGCAGAAAAAGATCCGAAGAAAGGTGCTACTGAATTATATCCATTAGATGATTTTTCAGTAAGAAAGACAGAAAATATTCAAAAAGGATATTTAAATGGAAGATATGGAGCGATACCTTTTGTAGCAACAGGTGATAGCTTATGGCAGGAATGAGAAAATTTGAACAAAGAAAAAGAAATACTGAGAAAAGAAAAAGAAATCCATTTGTTATAATTGGATGTGAGGGGAAAAATAAAACAGAAAAAATATATTTTAGTAACTTTAATAGTAGACAATGTATTATTAAGTTTTCTAAAGGAAATAGCACAGATCCAAAAGGAATTGTGCAGGATTTAATAAATTTTATTAAGAGCAACGAAATTGAATTAGAGGAAAATGATAAAGTTTATGCTGTATTTGATACAGATGTAGGACAAAATAAACAACAACAAATTGAAGAAGCAAAAAAATTAGCTGAAGAAAATGGAGTTGAAATAATAACTTCAACTCCTACATTTGAATTATGGTTTTTGTTACATTTCAAATTCACTACGAAAGTATTTGTTTCAAATAAGGCTTTGCAGGAAGAATTGACAATAAAAATACCCAATTACACGAAAAGTAATAATACATATTTGGATGTTAAAGGTTTAACAGGACAAGCTATTGAAAATGCCAAAAGATTGGAACAATATCAATTAAATGAAGGACATGTATTAAATAGTGAAAACTGTAATCCGTACACAGGAGTGCATAAAATTACAGAAGAATTAATAAATAGGAATAAAGAAAAATAATAAAAAATGTCGGTTATAACCGATATATTTTATTAAAATATCGCTTTTTAGTGATAATTATTAATAAAGAGTAGTGGGATTTTCGAGAATTTAGTAATTTTCTCAAAAATCCCACAATTTATTTTATGAAATTTTAAAGTGCAATTTTCAATTTTAAAGTGCAAATTTTGCACTTTAAAATTGAATAGTATAGGATTATTCCTCTAAACATCCCATAATCACTCTAGCACCATCAACAAACCCATTCCTATAATACTTCTCATTCCAATAACCCAGATAATCTAAAAAATTCTCATCAAGCTTATTTAATTGCTTTTTAACATATTCCTTATTATGTTTAGGAACATTTTTCAAAATTTTTTCAGAAATCTCATCAAAATAAATATGATGTTGATTATCCTCTCCAGTAAGATATCCCAATAAATCTTCTTCTCGACTATTTAACCATTCTTTTAATATATCATTTTCATTAACTTCTCTAAAACTCATTTTTTAAATCCTCCTACACATAAATAATCTCATTATAAATAATTTCTTCAGCACGATTTTTAATGTTATTCATAGCTTGAACCCAAGCAAGTTGCTTGCAACTCTTTAAAGCTTCATTAACATTTTCTGCCTCAGCTAATTTTTTTACTATTAAATCTATTTGCGATGTAGCTGCATTTTCAATATCAGCAAGATGTTTAGATAGTGTTCCATTTATCATTAATTCAGTATATAAGCCTCTTTTATATTCTTTAATATAATTTAACCTTAATCTGCCATATTTTCCAATATGATAATTCTCGCAAGAATTATCCATAATCAAGTCAGGAATTAAATAGTCTCCTTCTTTGTGATAAGTAATTTCATTCATTTTTCAAAAACCTCCAAATTTTATTTTCAGGTTTCCCATTCTCACTTCCAATATTTGTTAAAAACAATTGGGGAAAAGTTGGGGAAAAAATTCTCCAAAAACATCAAAAAATAACACAAATGTTCTAAAAACTATTTCCCAAATTTCCATTGATAAATCAACTAAAACCCTTGATTTCACTAAATTACACAAACCTCTCAACTAGCCCTCATAACCCGAAGGTCGTAGGTTCAAGTCCTACCCCGCAACCAATAAGATTAA
>ENA-ORPH01001355-ORPH01001355.1-human-gut-metagenome-genome-assembly--contig:-NODE-1355-length-23860-cov-3.413653_pt1 | contig 23860 bp, 17 predicted proteins | sample MGYA00242142_ERZ509074 | MGnify/ENA primary metagenome ERZ509074 (study PRJEB26280, sample SAMEA2338724) | human gut metagenome | biome: human gut; feature: human-associated habitat; material: faeces...
AGAGAAGTGTCTACTTCGTTTCTGGGCTTTGAGTGATCTTTTGACGACTTGCAGGTCGTCAACAGCCAGCTCATTCCAATGGCGCCGCAGGGTGCCCGCTTTGTGTGGAACAATCCCGCGGGCGGTGCGCTTGAATGGACGATCAATTCTCAGATCGGCATTATCGATACGGCCGGTGATGTGCGCTGGTACCTGCTCAACGACCTCATCAATGATCAGTCCGACCCGTGGACATCAGGCCTCATGATGGGCTTCCAGCAGACCAAGGACGGTGCTCTGACGTGGGGCTTCGGTCAGCGCTGGGTCAAGTATGACCTGATGGGCCGCGAAATTTTCAACCGCAAGCTTCCGCCCACGTATGCTGACTTCTCGCATGCTTATGACAATGCCGAGAATGGCCACAGCTTCCTGCGCGTCTCGATGGCTGACTATCGCCGCGGCGACGACAAGCGCGTCCATACCGTTCGCGACGTGATTATTGAAGTGGATCCTGACGGCGGCGTGGTTGATGATTTCCGCCTCTATGACATTCTCGATCCGTATCGCGACACGCTCATTAAGGCGCTTGATCAGGGGGCCGTGTGCCTCAACATCGATCCTGCGAAGGCCGGTCAGACGCTTTCGGCTGCGGACCTCGCCAACATGGATAAGAGCGACAAGTTCGGCGACATCCCGGGTACGGGTCCGGGACGCAACTGGGCGCACGTCAACTCCATTGACTACGATCCGACCGATGATTCGATTATCTTGTCGGCACGCCATCAAGGTATCGTGAAGATCGGCCGCGATCACCAGGTGAAGTGGATCCTCGCTTCGCCGGTCGGCTGGAAGAAGGGCCTCGCAGAGCGCGTGCTCACGCCGGTTGACAAGAACAGCAAGCCTTTGAAGTGCGAAGGCAGCCAGTGCGAAGGCGGCTTTGACTGGTCCTGGACGCAACATACGGCCTGGCGCATTGACTCGAAGTCAACGAAGGACGTGATCTACCTCTCGGTCTTTGACAACGGCGACGCCCGCGGCATGGAGCAGCCCCCGCTGCCGACCATGAAGTATTCTCGCGCTGTGGTCTACAAGATCGACCAGAAGAAGATGACGGTCGAGCAAATCTGGGAAGTCGGCAAGGACCTTGGCTACGACTACTTCTCGCCGGTTACCGGCATCACGAAGTACATGGACGACAAGGATACGATGCTTGTCTTCTGGTCAACGGCCGGTATGGGTGCGTCGCCTGAAAAGGCCGGCAAGCTCGGCCGCCTGCATCCGCGGATCTGCGAATACCGCTGGGGCGACAAGTCGCTCGCTGTTGATCTGACGCTTTGGGACACCTGCGGCTATCAGGCTTTCCCGGTGAGCTTTGAAGAGGCTTTCTCGAAGAACTAATCGGTTCTCTTGAATAAGAGATCTTCAGACGAAAGGCGCATCCGCTTTCTTCGGCAGATGCGCCTTTTGGTTCCTTGCTGCAAAGTGAAGTTAAAAACAAGTAGCAGCGTGTAAGTTAAAAGATAAAGCGGCTTTTAGAACACAGTTCTCAAGCCAATGTTCCAACGCCAGTTTTCCTTCACATCACTGCCGGACGTCCGTTCGAGATCAACATAAGTGTAGGTCGAAGGCGTGATGTTCACGTTTGCTCCGAGTGCATACTCGACCCAGCTGCCGCCAATGTCGTCGTGCACGGTGGTCGAGGCTTTGCTGCTCGAGTAGCGTACGTCGGATTCTCCCTTAAAGTCATGCACGCCGGAAACACGGACATAAACCGTTCCGCGGTCGTTCGGGCACTTGAAACCGGCACGCAGGCCTACACGGCCGAGCAGGGAGTCAAAATCCTCTTGCTCAATGCGGACTTGATTCGAAGCCGTGGCATTGTCACCGAGAATGCGGCCGTACGTCAGTTCGACCTGCGGCTCAACGAACACAGTCTTAGCGAGGTCGAAGCGCCAGCCGAACTCCGCCGAGAATGAATAGGCATTGTTGTCAATAGAGCCCTTCATATCTGCGATTTCGAAGTCATTTGAAAGGCGCGAGTACTTGGCAATCAAGTCGAGGAACATGCCGTTCTGAGCGAACCAAGAACCATAGGCTGCAAAACCGTATGTATCCGCATCTCCCGATCCTTCAGCATAGTCGACAGAGCCGTTCGTGTAGCTGAAAGCGCCGCCCACAGTCCACTCGCCGATTTGATAGTCCGCACCCACTTGGACGGAGGTGCTTCGCAGAGTGACATTCTTTTTCCCGTACTCCTGCTCGGAGCCATAGAGGCGCGCCCAAGCTCCGATGCCGGCAGGACTGTCACGCAGTTCACCCATGCGCTTCGTAAGATCATTCATTTCGTGGCGCCACTGCAAGGTCGCGATGGACTGACCATCAGAGAGTGAGGCAACTTTGTCGCTCGCGCCAATCGTCCCGATGCTGATCGCGCCGTCTGCTCCGGTAGTGATTTCGATTTCACCGAGAACGTCTCCGCCTTCGATGGTGGCAGTGCCGCCCTCACGGATGTTGGCGCCGACATGGGTGAGAATGTCAGCCGCTTCAGCGTCAATATCCGTGATGTCATCGGCCGTGACGCCGGTTACCAGAACATTTGCACCCGTCCAGTCTTGGGCTACGTTTTCGGCCGTAAAACTGCCTGCCTCGTATGTGATCTTCCCGTCATCTCCGCTGCTCCTGGAGACGGAGAGATGAATGGTGCCGCCTGTACCCCGAAGGTTCTGGGCTGAAAGAGAAGCTTTTTGCTCGAGGCTGACGATACCGCTGCTGATAGAGAGATCCTCAATTTCTGCGCTTGTGCCATTGGTGAGGTTGACTATGCCGCCCGAGCTGACCGTAAGGTTCTTGGATTTGCTCTCTCCTTTGGCATTCCAGACGGCCGCATCGCTAAAGAAGATTTTCACGTTGGCGGCTTCATTCGCGATCTTGCCCGTAAGCGATGATTGAGCTCCGGTGAAGTTAAGCTCGGCCTTTGCCTCACCGCTCGCATCGATCGCGCCCTGTACATTCATGACTGCGGGAGACTCGCCGTCGGTACCGTTGATCTTGAGCTCGCCCTTCGTCAGCTTGAAGGCATTGGCATCCCAATCCGTCGCGGAAGCGGCAGGACGAATAGTGAGTTCGTCACTGTTGATCGTGACGCTGCCGCCCTGCACATGAACGATGCCGAAATCTGAATTTTTCTTATTTTCTGCTATGTCATCCGAGGCAATCCCGGTGGTTTCGAGCATGACCTTGCCGGCAGTGACGCTGACGCTGCCGTTGCCGATCAGCTGTCCGTTTTCTACGTAGCCGGTATCGATGGCGCCTCTGGCGCCAGTGAGCGTAATGGCGCTGTTTGCGTTGCCGGTTAATGCAATAGCTTGCTTAGCAGTACCAACATTTCTAACTGCATAACGGCCATCACCCGTCATTACGAGGCTGTCAAACCCGTCAATCGTCACGTTGTTCGCCGACGTGTCTGCTGCCGCCTGATCAATGTATATAGCATTTACTTTGCCATTCAATGTGATGTGCTTTGCAGATAATTTGGCCGCTGAGCCGCCCCCGCCGAAATAAATCGCATTACGGGTGTTGGAAGTCAGGGTCAGATCATTGAAACCGCTGATCTCATTATGAAAATCTTTAAGCACATCCAGTTCTGAGATCAGCGTGGCTTTGCCGCCGCTGCCGATAAATTTAGCGCCGCCGAGGACCGCGCCTCTGCCGTCAACAGGGCCATCAGTGGTATTGGTTTTATTGATCACCGTAATATCGCTGCTCAATACCTCGACAACCATCGGAGGCTCTGCATTTTCGTTGCCGAATGCATAGAGCTTTTTGTCGGCGTTGGTTGGTGGAACTTTGCCTGGCGTAATGTCGAATACCAAATTAGAAACATTTTCCGCAATCGTACAATCTTGGCTGAAGTTTGAATCAAAGGTGCCGTTGGCTGAAATCGATTGAGCCGAGACGAAGCCGGCGGATAAGGCAAGTGTGACGGCCGTAGAGAGAACGGTCTTGGAGATCATGAGGGAGGCTCCTGTCTGGGGTTTAATGAATACAGTCAAATTACCCCCCCCCTCTTGCTGTCAAGGAAGGCTTTCTGTTTTATAGATTTGAAGTCTCTCGTCAAAGCCAAAATGCTGCAAGAAATCTAACAATTTCATATTGCTGCGAGTTTTCTGATGTTGCCTGAATCAAGGGCATAGTCGAAACTTTGTTGTTGGCGCACGGCATCTGCTTTGCCAATTCAGTGAATGGAGCGCCGGCCCGGTAAGCGGGATGAAAACGGTGTGAAGCAAGCGGAGCGGCAGACGCATTGAGATGGTCGGTCTGACGCGAAAATCAACGGGCTGGCAAGCGAAAAGAGCCGTCCGACACAAACTTTTGACTCACTTCAGAGCGGATCGATTTGACGGATTCCTCCGCGAAAGATGGGACAGGTTTGAGTTAACGGGATGTTCTGATCCGATGTTCTGCCGTTACAATTTGCAAGGTTCTGACGGATATGTTTGATGACATTTCGCCGGATCAAAAACCATTCGCTGCCAGGAGTAAACGCCATGGGTTTTAAGTTTCCCATTCTTATTGCGGGTTTTTGCCTTGTCACAGGTGCTGTGAACGCAGAAGAGCTCAACGCGTACTCGATCATGCCTGAAAAGTATGCTTCGAAAATCTTCGCTGAGTTCACCAAAGACACCGGCATCAAAGTGAATTTCCTGCGCTTTTCTTCCGGTGAGGCCTTGGCTCGCCTGACCGCGGAAAAGAAGAACCCTCAAGTCGACGTTATGCTCGGCGGACCGGCTGACACATATGCGGCCGGCATCAAGGAAGGCATTTTTGAAGCCTACCGACCGAAGGATTCTGACGCCATTCCGGCCAACCTTCGTGATCCGGGGAACCACTGGACGGGCATCGGCATCATTCCGCTCTGCTTCTTAACGAATACCAAGTTCCTCGAAAAGAACGGCATGCAGGCGCCGACAAAATGGGCTGATCTCCTCGATCCCCGCTATAAGAACGGTCTGCAGATGGCTGACGCGCGAACTTCCGGCACAGCTACCGAACGTATTTATTCGCTCGTCAAGGTGATGGGCGAAGATGAGGCCTTTGCGTTCCAGAAGAAGCTCAATGCCAACATTCAGATGTACACGAAGAGCGGCGCGGGCGGCGCAATGCCGATTGCGACGGGGCAGTGCGCCTCGGGGATTTTCTACATCGTTGACGCACTCGATATTGCTCAGCAGGGCTATCCGGTGAAGATCACGTATCCGGAAGACGGCGTGAGCTTCGGCATTGAAGCGACCGGCGTTATTGCCGGCGGCAAGAATAACGAGCAGGCCAAGAAGTTCGTCGACTGGGCGACCTCAAAGCTCTTTGCTGAATTCATCGTCGCCAACAAGATCAACTATGTGCCGGCCCGAACGGACGTTGAAACGCAGAATCCGATTCTGGATCTCTCGAAGATCAACGTGATCACGACCGACGTGACGTGGAAAGGTGACAACCGCAAGCGCTTCACTCAGCGCTGGATCAACGAGGTGATCCGTTAACTGCTTCGCCCAAGCGGAGAGATCGTCTGACTTAAGACGCTCTCCGCTTTTCTTTGAGTCTCGTTTTTAGGGTGCTTCATACGATGGCACACACTCAATCGCTGCCCCAACGCGGCGATGCCGCATCCCGATTCACGGTATTGATGCTGTGGGTTTTGCTGGCTGTCTTCGTTGTCTATCCGCTCGTGCGCCTGCTCGCAATGGCTTTTACGGCCGATGGGAGCTTCACGCTTGAGAACCTCCGCCCCTTTGTGGAAAGCTGGTATGACCGGCAGGCGGCAGTGAACAGCATTCTTTTGGGCTGTTCGGTAGGCGTCGCAGGAACCGTGCTGGGTTTTATCTTTGCCTTTGCCGTGACGCGGCTCTCGCTGCCCAAATGGCTGTGCACCGCGGTAAGTGCCGTAACGCTCTTGCCGCTTATTTCTCCGCCTTTCACAAGCAGTATTGCGCTCACGCTCTCGCTCGGCCCCAACGGCATTCTGCTCGACTTCTTCGGCCTCGGAAACTTCAATTTCTATGGATTCTGGGGCACTTTCATCTCAGAAACGCTCACCTTCTTTCCAGTAGCGTTCATGACGCTCTCGACGATTCTGGCGCGTATTGATCCGAATCTGGAGGATGCGGCGTATTCGCTCGGAGCTTCGAGCTTCAAGGTCTTCCGCACTGTGACGCTGCCCCTCGCGGCGCCGGGCATTGCCAACGCATTTCTGCTCGTTTTTTCCTGCTCGCTCGCAGACTTTGCAACGCCGCAGGTGCTGGGCGGTCACAGCTTCCCGGTGCTGCCGACGCAGGCCTATCTGGTCATCACCGGCATGTATGACTTCAAGGGCGGCGCAGCGCTTTCATTCATGCTGCTCATTCCCGCCATCATCGTTTATTCACTGCAGCGCTGGTGGGTCGGCAAAAAGAGTTATGTGACCGTTTCGGGCAAGGCCGGCGGCAGAAGCAGCGTGAAAGGCCCCGGACCGCTTCTATCCTCGGTGATCGTCGCGACGGTTGCCGTGGTGATTGCCTTCATTCTTTATCTCTACGCCATCATCCTCACGGGTTCGCTGGTGAAGGTCTGGGGCGTCAATAACGAGATCACGCTCGAAAATTACAGCTACGTCTTCACGCACGGCAGCAAGGCGATTAAAGATACGCTGCTGATTGCCTGCATCGGCACGCCGCTGGGCGGTTTGCTCGCCGTACTGGTGGGCTACGCCACGGCGAGGCTTAAAGTGCGCGGCAGCCGAATTCTGGAGACGGTGTCGCTCCTCAATTACACGCTGCCCGGTACGGTGGTCGGCATTGCGTACATCATTGCTTTTAACGACAAGCCGATCATGCTCACGGGCACCATCTACATCTTGGTGGCGGCTTATCTCTTCCGTTATTCCTCTGCGGGCATCCGCAACGTGATTGCAGCGCTTTCGCAGATTGACCCGTCTATTGAAGAGGCGAGTCGCAGTCTCGGCGCTTCTTCGGTGAAGACCTTTACGTCCATCACGATTCCGCTGGTGCTGCCGGCCATTCTCGCGGGCATGCGGTATCTCTTCATCCATTCCATGACGGCCATCAGTGCGACGATCTTCCTCGTGTCGGTTCACTGGACGCTCATCACCACCCGCATTCTGGAATGCATGACGGAGCTGCAGTTCGCGCAGGCCTGCGCTTTCTCCATTGTTCTTATCGTTCTCGTTTTCATTGCTTCGGGCGTCATCAATCTGCTTGCTCGGGCACTTTGCCGCAGCGGCGACGCCATCGGAGTTCACTGATCATGTCCATTTCACTCGAACTGCGCGGCATCTGCCGCACGTATGTCAAAGACAACGAAACCTTTTTGGCGGTCGACAACGTGAACCTGACGGTCAGCCCCGGAGAGTTCCTTACGTTTCTCGGCCCGTCGGGCTGCGGCAAGACCACCACGCTCAGAATGATCGCCGGGTTTGAAATACCGTCTTCGGGGCAGATCATCGTGGACGGCTCAGACATTACTCAGGTGCCGGCCAATAAGCGCGACATGGGATTTGTCTTTCAGAACTATGCGCTTTTCCCTCACATGACGATTTTTGAGAACGTTGCCTACGGTCTGCGTATTCGCGGGCTGTCGGGCGACGCGCTCGCTTCGAAGGTGCGCGAAGGTTTGGCGATGGTCGGCCTGGGGAACGCCGAGCAGCGCTATCCCAATCAGCTCTCGGGCGGCGAACAGCAGCGCGTGGCGCTCGCGCGCGTGCTGGTGCTGAGGCCCAAGATTCTGCTGATGGACGAGCCGCTTTCCAATTTGGACGCAAAGCTGCGTCTGCACATGCGTACGGAAATACGCCGCATCCAGCAGGATCTGCGCATCACGTGCCTCTATGTCACGCATGACCAGAAGGAAGCGCTCACTATGTCGGACCGCATAATGGTGATGAACCGCGGCCGCATCGAGCAGGTCGGCACGCCGATGGAACTTTATGAAGATCCGGCAACGCCCTTTGTAGCGGACTTCATCGGTCAGGCCAATCTCATTCCCGGGACGCTTTTGAATGCTGAAGACGGCTACGCCCGCTTTCAAATTGGAGAGGCTGTGCTCAAGGCCCGCATGGGGCGTCAGAACCCGCCCGCAAAGGGTGAAAAGGCGCTGCTCGTGGTTCGTCCGGAAAATCTTGGCTTCAGTCAGGATGGGGGCGGCATCGCCATGCGCATCGTTAATCGTCTGTTTGAAGGCGACCGCATCAACTACGAAGTGGTGATTCCCGGTCTGGAGCAGATGAAGCCCTTTGCCATGTCCGTGCCGTTCCTGCCCGGGACGAAATTAGCGGATGCTGATGCAGCCATATATGCATCCTTTATGCCGGATGCGGGGGTGGTTATCCGCGGGTGACTGCAGACCAACCGCTCAAATTCAAAAGAGGCAGCTGAGAAAGTTTGCTCAGCTGCCTCTTTTTTGAAATCCGGCTCTTTCGACAGAATCAGCAGATGCGCGGAAGCTGCTCGCCGGTAAGCCAGTCGACCATGCGGCGGCCGCCCATCAGGGTTTCCATCTCTACAAATCCCGGTCCTTCGGAGCGCACTTCACCAACTTTGGCTGCCCCCGCGCCATGCGGATCCGCCTTCATGGCGGCAAGCGCCGCATCGGCTTCATCGGCCGGAACGATGCAGATCAGGCGGCCTTCGCAGGCGCTGAAAAGCGGGTCGAGTCCAAGGAATTCACAGGCTGCGCGGACTTCATCCTTCACGGGGATGGCCGCTTCGTGCAGCAGAATGCCCACTTCAGATTCGGCAGCGATTTCATTCAATGTTGTCCCCAGGCCGCCGCGGGTGGGGTCACGCAACACATGCACATTGGGGGCTGCCGCAACAATCGCTTCCACCATGCGGCCGAGCGGCGCACAGTCGGAAACCAGCGTCGTGCCGAAAGTCATGCCTTCGCGCAGACTCATTACGGTCATGCCGTGATCACCGATGGAGCCGGAAACCAGCACAACGTCGCCGGGACGGGCTGCTTTGCCGGAAACCAAATGATCAGTCAGCCGCTCGCCGATGCCGGTCGTAGCGATGTAGACGCCGTCGCCGTGTCCTTTTTCTACAACCTTGGTGTCGCCCGTCACGATGGCAACGCCGGCTTCCTTGGCCGTTTCGGCCATGGAGATCACGATTTTCTCGAGGTCAGCGAGCGGAAAACCTTCTTCGAGAATAAAGGCCGCGGAAAGCCAGAGCGGCTTAGCCCCGCACATGGCAACGTCATTCACCGTGCCGGTCACGGCCAGCCGGCCGATAGTGCCCCCGGGGAAGAAGAGGGGTTTCACGACGTGGGCGTCACAGGAAACGGCTACCGGTTTGACGATAGGCGGCATGACAGCGCCGTCGTGGCCCTGAGCGAGCCACTCGTTGGTGAGGTGTTTGGCAAAGAGTTCGCCGATCAGCTGAGCAGAAGCCCGTCCGCCCGAACCGTGCGTCATGTCAACTGTGCCGCGGCGCACATCCAGCCGCCGTCCCAGTCCTGCACGTTCTGCCTTGAGATCATGAGTCATTGTTTTTCTCCGCTTGAAAGGTTTTGCGACGCTGACGGGCCGCAGGATCAGGCGTTTTTCTGAATTTCAATCGTGCTGTGACGGCCGTAGCTGTAGTACGCGGCGCAGGCGCCTTCGGAAGATACCATGCAGGCGCCAATCGGATGCGCCGGCGTGCAGACCGTACCAAAGAGCCGGCAGTCCTTGGGTTCTTTTTCACCGCGCAAAATGGCGCCGCATTCACAGGCCTTATTGTCTGCCACACGGATTTCCGGCATTGAAAAGCGCTTTTCGGCGTCAAATTCAGCATATTCCGGGCGAATCCGGAGGGCGGATTTTGGCACCGTTCCGAGACCTCGCCATTCAAAGGATTCGCGCGGCTCAAAGACCTGCGCCATGAGCTCGACCGCCTTGCGGCTGCCGTTTTCCGTGACGGCGCGGATAAATTCGTTTTCCACTTCGCTTCTGCCGACGTTCACTTGACGCACAAGCATCAGGATCGAGTAGAGCATATCGAGCGGTTCGAAGCCGCACACCACCACAGGAATCTTCCAGTCGCGGGCAAAGTGCTCGTAGGGCTTCCAGCCGATCACGGTGGAAACGTGCGCCGGTCCCACGAGGCCGTTCAGCTTCGGCGCATCCGGACGGTCGGGCGCGGTGAGGAGAATATGCTCCATCGCCGCCGGCGTGAGCACGTGGCAGCAGAAAACGGAAAAATTCTTCAGCCCAAGCCGCTTCGCAGCGAGGATGGCAGCTGCCGTCGGAGGCGTTGTGGTTTCAAAGCCGATGGCAAAGAAGACCACCTGACGGTCAGGATTTTCGCGCGCAATCTTCACCGCATCCATCGGTGAATAAATCATGCGCACGTCTCCGCCCTCGGCCCGGCACTTAAAGAGAGACCGGCCTTTGGAGGCCGGCACGCGCATGGCGTCGGCGTAGGTGCAGAGGATCACATGTTCATTCAGTGCGAGGTTCATCGCCATGTCGATGCGGCCGATGGGCATCACGCACACCGGACAGCCCGGACCGTGAATCATGCGGATGGATTCAGGGAGAATGTCGCCCAAGCCCCAGCGGGAGAGCACGTGGGTGTGGCCGCCGCAGAACTCCATGAAGCGGTATTCGCGCTTGGGGTCGGCTTCTTCGCGGATGCGTGCGGCAATGCCCTTGGCGGTTTCGCCGGAACGGTATTCGTCGACGTACTTCACGCCGTTATCTCCTCAGAGTCAGCACTCGGGGCGGCGGGGTCGTTCGATGCCGCAGCGGCAGAAGGGGCAGCCAAGGCGGCAAGCGCCTTGAGCGTTTCCTGCGCTTCGGCTTCGTCAATGCGGTTGAGTGCAAATCCCACGTGCACGATCACCCAGTCGCCCGATTTCGGGTCATCAATCAAGGACACGTCCACGTCTTTTTCAATGCCGCCGATCATCGCGGCGGCGGTCATGCCGTCGGGCGATACGGTGGTGAGCTGAGCAGGAACTGCGAGACACATGATTAAATTCTCTTGAATGAAAAAAGTTCAATCGCTGCCGCGTCAGACGCGGGTCGGAGCTGCCGTGGAAGTTGCACTTTCGCTGCAGCCGGGGTCTCTTGAGTGATTGAACAGGGTTTTATCTTGAATGTAAGGATACTCGGCTCTGCCCTCAGCCAAAGCGAGGGACGCGAGCCAAGCCTGACCGAGCGCGAGTCCGCCGTCCCCGGGCGGCACGACATGCGGCAGATGCGCAGCAATGCCGAGCGCTTGGAGTCCGGCCGGAACGGCTGAAGCCAGTGTTCGGTTGAGAAAGCACCCGCCCGAGAGCATAACGTCGGCGCGGTCAGGGTCATGGAGCGTTGCGGCATCAATCCAGTCGACGAGCGCTCGAGAAAGAACGAGTTCAAAGGCAGCGGCGGCCTGAGCCTGACGGCGCTTCGTGCGGCCTTCCGGGTGCGCGAGAAAAGCCGCGAAGCTCTTCCAAAAAGGTGCGAGCGACAGTACGCCCTGTTCAATTGTCCAGGTCGGGTCAAAGCCGGCGAGAATCTGCGTTTCAGGAACGTGCCGCAGGATCGGCGCCGCCGCGCTTTCGAGCCGCATGGCGGCGGTGGCTTCGTCCTTTTGAATGCGGCAGAGTCCGAGAAGCGCTGCTGCGGCATCAAACCAGCGGCCGAGCGCTGAGGTTCTTGGCGTATTGGGCGAGGCAGCCAGCCGGGGAAGCGCAGCAAGCATCCAAGGAGACACTTCGGGGCCGGAAAGCAGCGGCTCAATCAAATCTTCACGATCGATCGAAAGCAGGAGTGCTGCGCCCATGCGCCAGCATTCCCGAGCCGCACGGTCGCCGCCCGGGAGCGGGAGCACTTCCAGAGTGCCCAGCCGTTCAAAACCTTCGGCCGAGCAGGCGAGTAGTTCTCCGCCCCAAACACTGCCGTCGGGACCGAGTCCGACGCCGTCCAATGCTGCGCCGATGGTGCGTGTGCTGCGGCCGGCTTCAGCCATCACCGCTCCAACATGAGCGGCATGGTGCGCAATGGCGACAAGGGGTTTTTGGTGCTCATGGGCAAGCTTTTGTGCGAGCTGCGCGGAGAAAAAGTCCGGGTGCAGGTCGCAGGCGTAAGCATCGGGCGCTTCATCGAGAATTTTTTCGAGGTGCTCGGCCGCGAGCTCAAGTGCCTGACAGCTCGCCACATTTTCCAGGTCGCCGATGTGCTGCGTGAGGAAAAGTTCACTGCCGCGGGTGAGCGCAGCCGCGTTCTTTAAGAAACTCCCCGCGGCCAATACGGCGTGCGGCGCACGGCACCCTTGGGCGGCGGGCACCGCTTGAATCTGCACGGCTTCGGGCGTGACGCCGCGTCCGCGGCGCACCCAGAGCGGCAAGTCGTTCACAAAGCGCACAACCGAATCATCGCACCGGATGAGAATCTCACGGTTATGCATGAGGAACTTGTCTGCAATCTGCCCAAGACGAAGAACGGCTTCGTCGTTGTCAATCACAAGGGGCTCTCCGCCGGGATTGGCGCTCGTCATGACGAGGAGTGACGGGCAGAGGCGCTTTTCAAACCAATCCGCCTCGGCGGGCTCACCTTCGAGCGCATGGAAAAGAAGCGCATGAAGCGGCGTATAAGGCAGCATGACGCCAAGTTCGCTTACCCCGTCGGCAATACCCGGCAGTTCAAGGCGCGGCTTTGTCGGGTCTTCGTCGGATTCGATGCGTTCGAGGAGGACGATGGGGTGGGCGGGAGAAAGAAGCATCTTCTCTTCCGCTGCCGAGACATGCACAAACTCGCGAATGGACTGAGTGTTTGCGGCCATCACTGCCAGCGGCTTCTCGCCGCGGCCCTTACGGGCGCGCAGCCGTTCAACCGCCAGAGGGTTCCGTGCGTCGCAGACGAGGTGAAAGCCTCCGATCCCCTTAACCGCAACAATTTCGCCGCGGGCAATCGCTGCGGCGGCAGCCCGAACAGGGTCGCCGGCTTCGGGAATCAAGTGCCCACGGGCATCCGTCCACGAGAGCTCTGGTCCGCACACCGGGCAGGCATTAGGCTGAGCATGAAAGCGCCGGTCAGCAGGATTTTCATATTCCTTCAGACAGGCCGGACACATCGGAAACACCGCCATGGACGTCTGCGGACGATCGTAGGGAAGGGCGCGTGTAATCGTAAAGCGCGGACCGCAGTGCGTGCAGTTGGTGAAGGCGTAGCGAGAGCGGCGATTGGCCGGCGTAAAGACCTCTGTGAGGCATGCCCGGCACACGGATGCATCCGGAGTGATCATCGTTGAGACTTCACCCGCGGTTTCGCTTTTAACGATTCGGAAATCCGTAAAACCGACCGTCTCCGCCGGAAAAATTTCAAGCGTATCGATGCGGGCCAATGGCGGGCATTCGCGGCGCAGCGCAGCCGGAAAAGCATCCAAAGCCTGCGGATCCCCCTCCAGACGGACGCCCACCCCCTGCGGGTCATTGAAGACTTCGCCGCGAAGGTTAAGTGCCGCGGCAATGCGCCAGACCGTCGGGCGAAAGCCTACGCCTTGAACGAGGCCGTTCACGCGTACGAGTCGGGCTTCAATGTCTTTAGCATTGACGTTGGTCGGGGTCACGATGTTCTCTTTATGGACTGAATGCTCTTGAAGGAGCTCGGAAGGCTGCTTCACGAGAAGCGGCTCCAAGCTCCTTCATCAGGAAGGCCGTCAGAGGCTTGCGAGCACGAGCTGAGCCACTTTTCCAATCCCTCGCCTGTGGTGGCTGAGAGCTGGAGCACCTTGGCTCGGGGATTGACGCGCAGCACATTGGCTGCGGCCCGTTCAGCGTCAAAGCGAACATAGGGCAAAAGATCAATCTTATTGATGATCACCAGATCGCTCGCGCGGAACATGTCGGGGTATTTGAGCGGCTTGTCGTCGCCTTCGGTGACAGAGAGCACTGCCACTTTATGCGCTTCGCCGAGATCAAATTCGGCCGGGCAGACGAGGTTGCCGACGTTTTCGATAAAGACTACTGAGTGTTCAGCGGGCGGGAGCGCGTCAAGCGCACGTTCAATCATGGCCGCATCCAGATGGCAGCCCTTGCCGGTATTGATTTGCAGCGCACGGGTGCCGGTCGCACGAATGCGGTCCGCATCGTTGTCGGTTTCTTGGTCGCCTTCAATCACCATGGTAGGCACATCGGAGAGCGCCTTGAGCGTTGCGCAGAGGAGTTCGGTCTTTCCCGATCCCGGGCTCGAGACGAGGTTGAGCGCAAGCGCACCGAGTTTGGCGAAGAGCGCGCGGTTCTTGGCGGCTACGGCATCGTTGCGCGCCAGAATGTCCTCTTCAATCGAAATGGCGCGGCCGGCGGACATATCCGCATCGTGCGAATGCGCCGGATGGTCATGCCCGTGACTGTGGTCGTGCGGATGGGCATGAGCATGTTCATGATCGTGGGTATGTCCGTGATCATGGTCATGGTCATGAACCGTGAGCGTCACGTTGCCGTCGGCGTCAACATGTTCATGCATATGTGGGCCGGAATGGCCGCAGCCGCAAGTGGTGCACATGGATTTTCTTCCTTTTCATCTGAAGTCTGCGGAGTGCTCATCTGCCGCGAAGGCAGCATGGCGATTTTCAGCAGTGCTTTTTTCGTAAAGCGGAAAGAGGGTTCTGAAGGTTTTGGGATGTATGCGGGCGGTCTGGCCGTCAGCCGTGACTGTCCGCAGGATCGTCAGGAGCTTCAAGAATGTCGATCACGCGCATTTCCGTTCCTCCCGTCGCGGCAAGCTGATAGCCGCCGCAGTCGGGGCAGGGATCGCCGTAGCGGTGAAGCGGAATGGTTTTTTGGCATTGAAGACACCAAGCTTCGCCCCTCGGCCGTTCAATTTCAAGTTCGGCGTTTTGAGCGACGCCGCCCTTACGCACTGACTGCCAGGCAAATTCGAGACTGGGAATGTCAACGCCGGCGAGTTCGCCGATGGAGACTCGCACGGTCTTCACGTGCCGGACATGGTTGGCATTGGCCGTGCGTTCAACAATTTCGATGATGCCTTCGGCTATGGAAAGTTCATGCATTGCTCGGCACTCCAATCAGTTCATAGGCGGCATCACTATAAGCCGCGGCAGTCTGCGGCGCACGAACACCGTTGTCCGTGCGCTCCGTGCGGGGAGCTGCCGGCCGGCGCATCGCTTCGACAGCGGCATCCTGAGCCTGTGTTCCCACCGCGGGCGTATAGGCAAATGTGATCGGCACGCAGGCATCGAGCGCAAAGAGCGCACGGCGCACTCGGACCTCAAGCTTGCGGCGTTCAAGATCGTTCTGAGGAAAACGGAGTTCCTTTACCACCGGCCGGGCAATGCGCTGACCCGGACCATTGGGAGAGAATTGCCACTCCGTGGGAGAGGTGATGCGCAGTGCAGTGAGCTCGCCCTGCGCAGAGACGGCCGCCGCATGGGCGAGGAGTCCCCGAGCGGTCTCAACGAGACAGATTCCCGTGCCGTCGGCGGGCGACGAGGCCGAAAGGATATGAGTAAAGGCGTCGCCCGCTTCGAGCGCTTCATCTCGGGCTTCCCGGCACATCGTGCAGGCCCGGTAGGCGCGAAGTACTTCAGCAGTTTCGACGATGCGCGCAGCCATCAGTACTGCGGGCTTGCAGCCGAAGCGGCTGAGGAGCCCCTCCACAACCGGGTGGTTCCGAAGCCGTGCTGCGGAACCGGTGAGCCGCGGCGTGCCCTGCCAGAAAGGCGCAAGGTCAAAACCCGGGTCATGGAGCATGCGGTAGCAGAGCTCTTCGCTGAAGGCCTGCCTTTCGAGCGCGGCGTGATGCGGGAGCGGCGGAATTTCGGATTCCGGGAAGGCCCGCGGGTCAAGCGTTTCAGCGCAGGCGAGCATGGAGGCAAGCAGGTGGGCAGCGGGCAGTTTTGCCGCGTAAGTCTTCGCCCACTGCATTATGGCGGCTGCCGCTTCTTCATCGGGTTTTTCGACTAAGCTGCAGAAATCCTCCGGCGGCATTCCCCAAAGGCTTGTTTGAGCTATGGCTGCAGCGGCATTCATGGAGGCCGAGAGCTCGGCCCGCGTGCGCTGAGCTAAATTGTGTTCCGTTTCCGACCACGTGCTGCTCATCGGGAGCTTAAGCAAAGCGCTGGCTGCCTGAGAAAGGACGGCGCGCAGACGCCCGACAGCACGAGCGTCAACGGGTTCAAGAGACGGTGCCGGCGGCAAATCTCCCGGCATGACATTGAGCGCTTCACTTTCAAGCTCCAGACGAGAGGCTTCCAAAAGCAGAACGCGGAGGTTTTCCGTCAGCCCCTCCAGCCGCACGGCGTCGGTCAAGAGACGATGACGTTCGAGCCTAGGGCCTGCAAGTTTTTCATCTTCACCGCGGGCTGCCGACAAAGCGCCCTCAAACGCGGCCAGATGAGCGAGCGGACATAGGCCATAAAGGAGCGTCAGCATCCGGCGAACTTTTCCGCGGTTTTCCGGCAGCGATGCCGCGCGCGCAACAGCATTGGTGCGCGTTGAGGAAACGACTGCCGTCGCTCGGCTGCAGGGCTTTGACTTGATATGAATGCGGATGGAGGCATCATCAATGATCATGGCTTGATGTCCTCCGAGTGAGACGTTGGGCGAAGCGGATAGTTCGCGCCGTTTTCGGCATGCGTCGTGTCTGCGCTGATGAGGGGCGCTGCATCCGACGGCTCTGCTTTTTTGCGGCGGCCGAAGAGTTCGCGGCGCGATACGGGTTCTTCGAGCTTATCGAAGAAGGATTCGCGCTCAGCGGGCTGAGGTTCAGGTTCAGGCTTGGGCGGCGTTAAGGGCGGCGTTGCTTCAATGTTTTTGGGCGGAGTCATTCGAATCGGAATGACGCGGCGAAGCTGGCCGTCCGCGGTCGGCGGCACCCAGGCGGCTGCGTCTTCATCGTCCTCCGGAATGGACTGCGCCTTAAAGAGCGTGTCTAAAGTGATTTTGCCGATGAGGTCAGCGGTTTCCTGATCGCCCACATCAAGGAGCGGGCTCTTGAGCGACAAAAAGAGGCACCGCCCCAAAATCGGATCTTCAACGGCCCGAAATGGAAAGTCGCCCGCCGGCAGTTCAATGATTCGGGTGCGGTCGGCAGGAACGTCTACCCATCCTTCTCTTGACCCGCAGGCATAAATGCCAAGCACTGCCCAGGGCGTCGTCACTACGCCGATCCAGTCGTTGCCCCAGCGCCGCCAGCCGGCAGAGCGCACAACGAGCTTGGGGTTGAGGATCGGGAGACCCGCCATGCGCGTTTTTTCAATCTGCCGGAGACCTTCGTCGAAAAACTCCGCCGGCGACTGCGTAAAAACGCGCAGGCGTCTGCTCGGATTCTCGCGTTGCGCTTCGGTCATGGATCTTTCTCCTCACTTCTCCATATTGCCGGAAGGTCATCAAAACTCGATCGGCTCCGGCATGGAAGACGTTTTGCGTCTGCTGACGGCATGCGACGCGTCCATGGTGCCGAAGCGGCGGGATGACCGGCCGGCAGCTGCGGCCTCTTTTGCCGTCCTTAACGGACGCTCCTGATTCAGGCAAAAGGCGCAGTCTGTTTTTTTGCTCCCCGAGTATAGAAGGCCGCCGGTCGAGCGCCAATCCGTCGAAGGAATACGCTTTCCTAATCTTTAAGCAGTAGAAGCGCAAAACGTCCGTCCTCTTTGGGAGAGCCATTTTGCTGAAAACGAAACGTCCGCCAAAATGATATTTGAAAACGGAATGTCATACCTTGAAGAGCTAATAGTGTTTTCCAATGACATTGATTATTCAGAAAATGCTTGGCTCTACACCTTGCTAGTACTTTTGGCCTATGCGAAGCGAGCATTAGGGGGGATGCGCAGAACAATTTTGGGTTTTAATCTTCTCACCAGCTGCAGCGACAAGTGTTTTCAGAACCTTTTCGCTATTTCTCGATATCGCGGGAAAAAGATTTTGGCAAAAGCAGTCTTAAATCCTTAATCGCGGCAGAATGAAAAGAAGCTTGCCTCCGGCGCACCCTCCAGCCGGTTTCCAAGCTCGACCCGCTTTTCTCTAACGAGGGGAGACCAACATGTTTGAAACGCAATACGAGGCGCTGCGCCGCCGCGGCATCAGCCGCCGCAGCTTCCTGCAGTTCTGCTCGCTCACTGCGGCGAGCCTCGGACTCGGGAGCGCCGGTGCGCAGGAAATCGCCCATGCGATGGAAACCAAACCGCGCACGCCCGTTATCTGGCTCCACGGCCTGGAATGCACCTGCTGCTCTGAAGCCTTCATCCGATCCTATACGCCGATCGTCGCCGATGTGGTGACGAACATGGTGTCGCTCGACTACGACGACACGATTATGGCTGCTGCCGGCGAACAGGCAGAAGAGTCGCTGCACGAGACGATCGAAAAGTACAAGGGCAACTACATTCTGGCTGTCGAAGGCAACATTCCGCTTCATCAGGGCGGCATCAACTGTGTGCCTAACGGCGAAATCTTCCTCAATAAGATCAAGCACGTCGCCGAAGGCGCCAAGGCTGTGATCGGCTGGGGTTCCTGCGCCGCCTGGGGCTGCGTGCAGGCTGCTAAGCCCAATCCTACGGAATGCGTGCCGATCACGGAAGTGATTACCGACAAGCCCATCGTCCTGGTGCCGGGCTGCCCGCCGATTCCGGAAGTGATGACCTCGGTCATTACCTACATCCTCACCTACGATCGTCTCCCGCCGCTCGACCGTCTCGGCCGTCCGAAGATGTTCTACGGCCAGCGCATTCACGACAAGTGCTATCGTCGCGGTCACTTCGACGCCGGTCAGTTCGCCGAGAAGTTTGATGATCAGGGCGCCAAGCTCGGCTACTGCCTCTATAAGGTCGGCTGCAAGGGTCCGACGACCTATGCGCCTTGCTCCACGATTCAGTGGAACGAAGGGCTGTCCTGGCCTGTTAAGTCCGGCCACGGCTGCATTGGCTGCGCTGAACCCAACTTCTTTGACAAGGGCAGCTTCTACGAACACGAAACGACCGTTCTGCCCCCGATCTTTGCGGGCGTTGAAGGCACGGTCGATAAGGTCGGCCTCGCCACTGTTGCAGTGGTGGGCGCTGCAGCTGCAGCGCATGCTGCGCTCTCGGCGGTTGCTCAGGCGCGCGCCAAGACCAATAAGGAAATCGGAGGTAAGGAATAATGAGCGAACGCAGAATCGTAGTCGACCCGGTCACCCGTATTGAAGGTCACCTGCGCGTGCAGGCAGTGCTGGGCGATGACGGCAAGATTGTCGACTCCATGAGCACCGGCACGATGTGGCGCGGCCTCGAAGTCATTTTGAAGGGCCGCGATCCCCGCGACGCCTGGGCGTTCGTTGAACGCATCTGCGGCGTCTGTACGGGTATTCACGCGCTTTCCGCCGTCCGTGCCGTTGAGGATGCAATCGGCATCAAGATCCCGAAGAACGCCAATCTGATCCGCAACATCCTGAATGCCACGCTCTACATTCATGACCATATCGTTCACTTTTATCAGCTCTCAGCGCTCGACTGGGTGGACGTTGTCAGCGCGCTCGATGCTGATCCGCGCGAAACGGCTGCTATCCAGCAAAAGATTTCGCCGCGCCATCCGCTCGCAGCTGTCGGTTACTTCCGCGATGTGCAGAACCGCGTGAAGAAGCTCGTTGAATCGGGGCAGCTCTCGATTTTCAATAAGGGCTATTGGGGCCATCCCGCCATGAAGCTTCCGCCGGCCGTGAATCTGCTTGCGGTCGCTCATTACCTTGAAGTGCTCGACTTCCAGCGTGAAGTTGTGCGCATTCATACGATTCTGGGCGGCAAGAACCCGCATCCGAACTATCTTGTGGGCGGCGTCGCCTGCCCGATCAACGTCCACGATACGGGCGCCCAGGGCACAATGGTAAACGAAGTGACGCTTAACTATATGCGTCAAGTCGCCCAGCATGCCATCGATGTCGTCGCGAACGTCTATATCCCGGACATTAAGGCTATTGCATCCTTCTATCCGGATTGGTTCAAGTACGGCAAGGGGCTCGCCGGCATCAACATGTTGTCTTACGGTGACTTCCCCGAAATCGCTAACGACTATTCTGACAAGTCGATTCAGATTCCCCGCGGCGCCATTCTCAACGGCAACCTCAACGAAGTCTTTGATGTTGACACGCGCGATCCCGAGCAGGTTCAGGAATTTGTTGACCACTCCTGGTACAAGTATCCGGAAGCCGACAAAGGTCTGCATCCGTGGGACGGCATTACTGACCAGCACTACGAACTCCCGCCGGGAAGCGACGGTACGGAAACGAAGTTCAACTGGCTCGCTCCGGACGGCAAGTATTCCTGGATCAAGAGCCCGCGCTGGCGAGGTCACATGATGGAAGTGGGGCCGCTTGCCCGTATGGTGATCGGCATCGCTAAGAACGTTCCGCACTTTAAGGAACCGGCTCTCGAACTTCTCAAGGAATTGAATCTCCCGCTCGAAGCGGCCTTCTCCACACTCGGCCGTCATGCTGCCCGTGCGCTTGAGTGCCAGTGGATGACGCACAAGCTCGCGCAGTACATTGATGACCTGACGGCCAACATCAAGGCCGGCGACGAAACTGCGGCCAATATGGAGTTCTGGGAACCCAAGACTTGGCCGAAGGAATGCCGCGGCGTGGGTCCGTGCGAAGCTCCGCGCGGCGCACTCGCGCACTACTGCGTCATCAAGAACGGCCGCCTCGAAAACTGGCAGGCGGTGGTGCCCACGACCTGGAATGCTTCGCCGCGCTCCAGTGAAGGGCAGAAGGGTACCTATGAGCTTTCGCTTATTGGTACGCCGCTCGCTGATCCGAAGCGTCCGCTGGAGATCATCCGTACGATCCACAGCTTCGACCCGTGCCTTGCCTGCGCTACGCATCTCTACTCGCCCGAAGGCGAAGAGCTTACGTCCGTGCAGGTGTGCTGAGGTCAAGGAGGACCTATGAAAATCGATCCAGTCACCTACGAAGTAGACATGAGTGCGGGTACGCACCCGCTTTATGTCTGGGAGGCGCCGGTTCGAGTGTGGCACTGGGCCATGATGGTCTGCATGTTCGTGATGATTGTGACCGGGTTCCTCATTGGGGCGCCTTTGGTTTCCAATCTCGGCGATACATGGGCTACCTATGACTTCGCCTACATCCGCTTTGCGCACTTTGCGGCCGGCATCATCTACACGGTGCTTTTCATCTACCGTCTCTACTGGGCGGTCGTCGGGAACAAGTACTCGCGTCAGATCTTCATTCCGCCGCTTTGGTCGTGGAAGTGGTGGAAGGGCGTTTTCGGTCAGGTTGCCTATTACCTCTTCATGAAGAAGACGAGCGCAGAGTACGCGGGTCACAATCCGCTCGCGCAGCTCGCCATGTTCGGCTTCTTTGTGTTGGGCAGCATCCTCCTCATCATCACGGGTCTTGCGCTTTATGCTCAGGCCTGGGGTGCCGACACGAGCTGGATGGCCTGGTTCGGATGGGTGTTCACGCTCTTTGGCGATGCTCAGGCCGTGCGTACGGTGCACCATGCACTGATGTACGTGCTGATTATCTTCACCATCGCGCATATGTACATGTCCTTCCGTGAAGACATCATGGGCGGCTGCACCACGCTCTCGTCCATGACCACGGGTCTGCGCATGTTTAAGCACGCCGGCGGTGATGAACATTAATTCCAAATAAAAGTCAAACCATTGAAAAACTCACCTGGAGCCAGTGCTTTAGGTGAGTTTTTTTTTCAGTGCAACCGGCAGTGCACGTGTGATGGTGTCAGGCCCTCCCGGAGTTAGTTTCCGGGCGTTTGGAATATAATCTCCAGCATGTAAACCCATGAGAGTAATCGCTTCATCATCCGAGGCAGCCGAAATCATGGGTTTTTGTATCTTCGTTATAAAAATATCTTATGTTCGGGGACTTCCGCGGCTGATTCGAGAGCCGCTCTGTTGCTGCTGATGGAATTTCTTTTTGATCCCACCCTGTGGGTTGGACTTTTGACGCTTGTTGTGCTCGAGCTGGTGCTCGGCATCGACAATTTGGTTTTTATTGCCATCCTGGCCAAAAAGCTGCCGGCAAAGCAGCAAGACCGTGCACTTTATACCGGTTTAGGCATGGCCATTTTCCTGCGGCTAGCTTTGCTTTCGGTGATGAGCTGGCTGGTGGGGCTGACAGCGCCGCTGTTCACGCTCTGGGGGCATTCGTTTTCCCTGCGTGACCTTATTCTTTGCGCCGGCGGGCTCTTCTTGCTTTTTAAAGCCACTTCAGAACTTCATGAACGATTGGAAGCGCGTCCGCATGAAGAAAGCGCGGCGGGTTCTGCGACAAGTTTTTGGCTGGTGATCGTCCAGATTTTGATTTTGGATGCGGTCTTCTCCTTGGATTCCATTATTACGGCCGTCGGCATGGTGGACAATCTGGGCGTGATGATGGCAGCAGTAGTAATTGCCATCGGCGTCATGATGCTCGCCAGCCGTCCGCTGACGGCCTTCGTCAACGCACATCCCACCGTGGTGGTTTTGTGCTTGTCGTTTTTGCTCATGATCGGCCTCTCACTCGTGGCTGATGGGTTCGGCTTCCATATACCGAAGGGCTATCTCTACGCGGCCATTGGCTTCTCGGTCATGATCGAGTTCTTCAACCAATTGGCTGCCCGCAATCTGCGTAAGCATACGGAGAAGCTCCCCTTTCGCGCTCGCACGCTTTCGGCGATTGTGAATTTGATGGGCCGGCCCGGCGAAAAGGTTGACACGGCTGCCGAGGACACTGCCCGAGACCGCAAGCCTGACATGTTTGCTGAGGAGGAACGGCACATGGTTGAAGGCGTGCTTTCCTTGGCGGAACGTACGGTCAAAACCATCATGACGCCGCGCTGCGATGTGGTCTGGATCGATCTAGAACATCCCGCATCGGAAATTGCCGCGCTGATCAAGCGTGAGCCGCACAGCTGCTACCCCGTCTGTGAGGGGTCGCTTGACAATGTGATCGGGATATTAAAAGCGAAGGATTTAGCCGGCGATACGCTCAATCCTGCTGCTATTGCCGACATTGCTCGGCGCCGTCGTGCATTGGTGGTGCCGGAAACGGTCAGTGTGATTGGATTGATGAGGAATTTTCAAGAGGGCAATCATCACATTATTTTGGTGGCTGACGAATTCGGCATTATCCAGGGCTTAGTGACGACGCATGACCTTTTGGAAGCGATTGCGGGTGATTTTCCGGATGAAAACGAGGGACGCTTTATCGAACCGATTGCGGGAGGTTGGTCGGCAGAGGGTGCTGCTGACCTCTTCTTGGTCGAACAGACCACACAGGTGAGCGGACTGCGTCCCGAAAATGGCAGCTGCGCAACGCTCGCCGGGCTGCTCTTGGAGAAGTTCGGGCGGATTCCGACAGCCGGAGAGTCCATCACGTTCAGCGGACTGCGGTTCGATGTGGTTAAAGCAACCCGCAGCCGTATCGAACGGGTGCGGATTTCCCGAACTGATGCGCACTGACGGTTTGTACGCTCATAAAGTGAGGAGCCAGCAGGGGGGGTGTGAAACCGCTCTCCTTAGATATTTCAAGCAGGTCAAAGGAGAGCAACCGTTCGAGCAGTGCGGTTTCACTGACGATATGGACTGTCAGAGTTGCCCTGATTTGGGTCTAAAGTGCGTTGAGTACGGACAAATTTCGGCTCAATACATTCAAGACGTCATACATATTTACGTACTACACATCGTGGTGCGGTTATTTGCAGGTGCTCTCCGATGCGAAGAAAATCCTGAGTCTTATAATTCTTAAAATATTCATAACGAGCTGAAGTCCTTTTGAAATGCGACTGGCATTCAGCTGTCAACAATAAGAAGAGCCAGTCAACTACCCCGGCCTAAAGGCCGAAGCTTGTGAAAGCAGGTCTGGTTGACCAGCCTAAGTTTTTCGAGAACTACGTTGCAGACAGGTTCAAGACCC
>ENA-ORPH01001359-ORPH01001359.1-human-gut-metagenome-genome-assembly--contig:-NODE-1359-length-23832-cov-17.915086_pt1 | contig 23832 bp, 14 predicted proteins | sample MGYA00242142_ERZ509074 | MGnify/ENA primary metagenome ERZ509074 (study PRJEB26280, sample SAMEA2338724) | human gut metagenome | biome: human gut; feature: human-associated habitat; material: faeces...
AAAACATTTAAATATAAAAAAAGGAGATGTGCCTTAGTTTTGACACATCTCCATTGGTCTTCAAGAGAAGATATACGTCATGTACAAGTATGGAATTTATCAGAAATATTAAAGTGAATAATTTTATAATATGCATACAATGAAACCTATTGCAATTAAAGACCTTTCAGAGAACTTCTTTGAAGTTATTGGTAAAGAATGGATGCTAGTGACGGCAGGTAATAAAGATCATTTCAATACGATGACTGCCAGTTGGGGTGGTATAGGCTTCCTATGGAACAAACCAGTGGTCTATATCTTTATCCGTCCGGAACGTTACACGTTTGAGTTTATTGAGAAGAGTGAATACTTCACGCTTTCTTTCCTGGGAGAAGAGAATAGAGCTATCCATAAGATATGTGGAAGCAAGTCGGGTAGGGAAGTAGACAAGGTAAAAGAGACGGGACTGAAACCGGTTATTACTGAAAAAGGAAATATTCTTTTTGAACAAGGACGTCTCAGTATGGAATGCCGTAAGCTCTATACGAATGTAATGAAAGAAGATTGTTTCATTGATCCAAGTGTTTGTAAGCAATGGTATGGTGGTGCCCATGGCGGTTTACATCATATTTATGTAGCAGAGATTACTGGAGCATGGATGAGAGAATAAATATCTTTAATAATATAAAGGAGGGAATGAAAAAATCATTCCCTCCTTTATATTATTACCTTGTTTTACTCATTCAATAATTCTTTCGATCTTTCCAATGCCACATTGATATTCGGGCAGATATTCTTTTCACCCAGAAGCTCATAGAAACCGGATTTTTCCAACGCTTTGTGTACTTTTTCATTCACACCGGAAAGTACGATTGTTGTCTTCTCCCGTTGCGCCATCTGGCAAAGATTGGTTAGATTGTGAATACCTGTTGAATCGATGAAAGGTACTTTCCTCATACGTATAATGCGCACTTTAGGACGGTCTCCCAGTCTGGACATGATTTCCTCAAATTTAGTGGCAATACCAAAGAAGTAAGGACCGTTTATTTCATATACTTCCACACCCTTAGGGATGGACAAGTTTTCTTCTTCTTCTTTGCTGGCAGATTCTTCATTCAGATTTATCTCATCTTTAATAACAGAAATTTCAGTGGTTTCCATAACGCGATGCATGAAAAGTACACAAGCTATGACAAGACCCACTTCAATAGCGATGGTTAAGTCGAAAATTACTGTCAGGAAGAAGGTAATCAGCAATACAGTGACATCTGATTTCGGATTCTTCAGCAATGCCTTGAACGTACGCCATCCACTCATATTATAAGAGACTATTACGAGTACACCTGCCAGACATGCCATTGGAATATATTGTGCCAAAGGCATAAGGAATAGAAGGATAAGCAAAAGCACCATTGCATGTATCATACCTGCAACAGGGGTTTTACCACCATTGTTTATATTGGCCATTGTACGTGCAATAGCACCGGTGGCAGGAATACCACCAAATAAAGGTGTTATTAGATTGGCAGCTCCTTGTGCTATCAATTCCGTATTGGAATCATGCTTGTCACCGATAACACCATCTGCTACCGTGGCAGAAAGCAGTGATTCGATGGCTCCTAATACTGCAATGGTAATGGCTACAGGGAATAAGTCCTGAATAGCTTCCCAGTTCAGTGAAGGCATTACTGCGTCCGGCAGTTCCGCTTTGATGCTGAAACGGTCACCAATGGTATCTATACAGTTGATTCCGGCATAAGTCTTCATCAAATATACCGCTACTGTTACTACAATGATAGCAATCAGCGATCCCGGTATCTTCTTTGAGAATTTCGGGGTTATGGCAATAATTACAATACTTACAATGCTGACAATCGTATTCCACCAGTTAATGGTGTCGAAATGCTGGAAATAAATCATCCATTTCCCGACAAAATCTCCGGGAACCTTTTCACCACCGAAACTAAGTCCGAAAATATCAGCTATTTGGGTGGTGAAAATAGTGACAGCAATACCACTGGTAAATCCTACGATGATAGGATAAGGGATAAACTTAATTACGGCACCCAACTTGAATATCCCTAACAGAATAAGAATGATTCCCGCCATTAGCGTGGCAACAATCAATCCCGCTTCTCCGTATTGCTGGATAATGCCGTAAATAATAACGATAAAAGCTCCTGTAGGACCACCGATCTGTACTTTGCTACCTCCCAACATGGAGATAATAAATCCGGCAATGATTGCCGTGATAATACCTTTCTCGGGTGATACACCGGATGCAATACCAAATGCAATGGCAAGCGGGAGAGCAACGATACCTACTATGATACCGGCCATCAGGTCTGCCATGAATAATTCTTTCGAGTAGTTCTTCAAAGCCGTGAATAGCTTTGGTTTGAATTCGAACGCTTTCATAAATAATCTGTACTTTTTGTGAAACGAGGTGCAAAATTAGACAAAATAATGCATATATTGGTTGATTGCTTTCAAATATATTATATTTGCAACAGCTAACTGTAATATTATGAAATCACGACTGCTTATATTCTTTCTTTTCCTTTCTATTTTTAATATATATGCTTCGGATGTGAAGTTTTATAATATTAATACGATGTATGGAATTTCCATGCGGGAGATGGCTTCTGTCTGCAAAGATGAGAATGGTTTTATTTGGGCTTCTTCTAAAACGGGTATATTGAGAATTACGGAAAGTGATTATCGCATCTATCAGCTTCCTTATAAAACAGCCAATATCATTAATGTCAAGCTGGCCTATAATAATTCGTTTTTAATAGCATATACGAATAATGGCCAATTCTTTCATTATAATGAACTGTATGACCGGTTTGATTTATTTCTGGATCTTAGGGTTTCATTAAAAAATTCTTATTTAAGTGTAGGCAAAGTTGTTATTGATGATGAACAGGCTCTCTGGATTCCCACTTCCGGAGGATTGTGTAAATATAAGAATGGAATGTTTTCCCAAATAGGCGAGAAACAAATCATGACACAGAGTATAGTACCTTATGATCAGACACATTTGCTTGTAACACATCAGGATAGCATTAGTTTGCTGAATATGAATACATTGGAACAAAAAAGTGTATATGAAATAAATAATACTTTTCAGATAAGCAGTCTTTTTTATGATAATAAAGGAGAGGTTTTATGGATAGGGACTTCTACTGACGGTCTTTTTTATCTGGACATGAAAAAAAAATCGTTATTGCCATTTTCTGATTTTCCAAAGCAGCCAATCGGAGTGATAACGGAAAGTTCTGATTCAACATTATTGGTTGGGATTGACGGGCAGGGAGTATGGGAATTGGATAAGGATAAAAAAACGGTTCTGAACATTCTGAAAGAAGATATTGATAATCCTTTCTCTCTTCGCGGGGATGGAGTTTATGATATTTATTGTGACGGTAAGCAAAGAGTATGGGTCGCTACCTATACAGGTGGACTTTCTTTTTTCGACTGGAAGTCTCCATTAATTAATCAAATTACCCATCAGGTTAATAATCCGAATTCTTTAGGGAATGATAATGTAAACAAGATACTTGAAGATAGCAAAGGAGATATCTGGTTTGCTACGAATAATGGGATAAGCAGGTGGAGAGTAGCCACTAATGAATGGGATATTTATTATCAGAATAAACAGGCACAGGCACAGGTATTTCTGGCATTATGTGAAGATAATGAAGGAAACATCTGGGCGGGGTCGTTCTCATCCGGATTTTATGTTTTAGATCGGAATACCGGAAAAGAATTGGTTCATTATCCACGGAATACATCGGATTTGAAGTCTGATGGTAAATTCATAATGAATATATATAAGGATAGCGAGGGTGATATTTGGATTGGGGGTATCCAAGATGTAATATGTTATTTGACGAAAGAAAAACGTTTTCATACGTATGGTGCACAGCCCATGCGTACGTTTATGGAGTTTTCTCCAGGAAAAATGTTGTTGGCCTGTACTTATTCTGTGCTTTTGTTAGACAAAGAAACAGGGCAAATATCTTTTTTACCAGAATGCCTTGCACAAGATATTTTAGTAATGGAGGATGATATTTGGGTGGCTACTTCCGGAGACGGATTGCTACACTATAATTATACGAATCGTGAAACTCATAAAATAACAGTGGAATCCGGATTGCCATCTAATTATGTTAACAGTGTTATGTATGATAATGGGTATCTATGGTTAGGAACGGAAAATGGATTGTGTCGCTATAATCCTGCCGACAGTACGGTACATACTTATTATTCCACTTTGGCTCTTTCCAGTGCTTCGTTCAATGTGAATGCCAGCTGCAAATTACGCAATGGCGAATTGATGTGGGGTACCAATAATGGAGCGGTAATGTTTAATCCAGATAAGTTATATCATACCCAGCTCAACGGGCAGATTTATTTCCAGAATATCAATATTTCCGGTAGTTCTATCAGAGAAAATCAGGATTTGTTGCGTGGAATCCCGGTAAATAAGCAAACTGATATTTCATTCAAATATGATCAGAATACTCTGACGCTTGAGGTATTGCCTATTGGTGTTTCTTCCAAAGAAATAAAATTTTCATGGAAAATGGAAGGTCTTGATGTGGAGTGGTCACATCCTTCCAGTCAGCAAATAATTACTTATACCAATATTCCTAATGGTAATTTCCGGCTTAAAGTAAGAATGTACAATAATTCACTTTCTCAGATAGTTGATGAACGTACATTGGATATACACGTTATTCCGCTTTACTGGCAGACGTGGTGGTTCCGCCTGGTGATATTCATTATTATAATGAGTACTACATTCTTTGTGCTTAAATTCTATATAAATCGTTTAAAACAGCGCCATGCCGAAGATAAAATTCGTTTTTTCACAAATACTGCTCATGATCTTCGTACATCGATAACGCTGATAAATGCACCTATTCAGGAATTGAATAAAGAGGAAGAATTGTCAGAGAAAGGACATTATTATCTGAATCTGGCTATGGAACAGTCTGAACGCTTATCTAATGTTGCAACCCAACTTCTGGATTTCCAGAAAGTAGATATGGGAAAAGGACAACTGTTTTTGGTAATGGTTGATATTGTTAATTTGGTATATAGGCGGAAAACGATGTTCAAGTCTACAGCAGGGAAAAAGAATGTTATATTAGAGTTTGTCTCTAACAAGGAATCTTATATGTCAGCTGTCGATGAATTGAAAATAGAGAAAGTCGTTGATAATTTGATATCTAATGCAATCAAATATTCCCATACGAATGGTAAAGTGGAGCTTACATTGAATTGTAATGAGTACTATTGGAGCTTGGAGGTAAGAGATTATGGATTGGGTATCTCGGATAATGCTCAGAAAAAGTTGTTCAAAGAGTTTTATAGGGGAGATAATAAGGTTAATTCACGCATGGTAGGTTCCGGGATAGGCCTGTTGTTGGTGAAAAATTACGTTTTGATGCATGAGGGAAAAGTCTCGCTTGAAAGTAAGGAGAATGAAGGTTCTTTATTCAAAATAAACATCCCTTATAAAGAAGTGGTTGAAGTTGCACCTGTTGGACATGAAGAACTGGGTAATATCATATCTGCCGATGGTCCGTCTGATCAGTCGGAATATAAACAGGAAGATGATAGATCCGGAAAGAAGAAATCTATATTAATCGTAGATGATAATAAGGATTTGCGGAACTTCCTGAAGTGTTCTTTTGAAAATCAATATTACATTTTAGAGGCTGGCAATGGCAATGAAGCATGGGAATTGCTTCAGAAAGAATCTCCTGAATTGACTATTTCGGATGTGATGATGCCTGATATGGATGGGTTTGAGTTATGTAAATTGATTAAATCTACTTTTGAAACTTCGCATATTCCGGTAATCCTGTTAACTTCACTTTGTGATAAAAGTGACCAATTGGAAGGTTTAGGTCTGGGGGCAGAAGATTATATCACAAAGCCTTTTGATATATCACTTTTGGAGCAACGGATAAAGTCCCTTATGCGAAACAGGGAAATTGTCAGAGAGAAAGCTTTGAAATTGATAAAACCGGAGAATGATGAGCAACAGGTTATTTTGGCGAATGAGCTTAATGATCAGTTTGTGAAAAAAGCCGTGGAAGTAATTCATAATAATATGCAAAATCTGGATTTTGACAAAGAAAGCTTTGCTATGGAAATGCATGTGAGCGGTTCACTATTATATAAAAAAATAAAAGCATTGACAGGTCAATCACCTATTGAGTTTATTAAATCCATTCGTTTAAACCGAGCTTTAGAATTACTCCAATCTCATAAATACACCATCACGGAAGTTAGCGAACTTTGTGGTTATTCCAGTATCAGTTACTTTAGTACGGTATTTAAAAAGTACTTTGGTAAGTCTCCTACAGAGGTCTAATTTACTTCTTTTTCCTATTTTTTATCGTTTGTAGTATAGATTATCTAATATCTAAAATTATATATCTAATATCTAAAAGTGTATTGGGTACACTTCTGTAGCTTTGTGTATCGATGTACGGAATGTATGTCGATGGAGTTATTGTAATGTTAAATCTAATCAAGTTAATCTTATGAAATGTATGTATGATGATGACGGTTAAGTCAGCTATTTATGTAAAGATTGTAAAATCAGAGATAACCGTAACGATACATATCACTTTCGGTAATCTGCAATGAGTTTTACGTAGCTTTGGTATTTAAAGGGGGGCTGGTACCAATGACTACTATTAGTAATGAAAAGCATAGAACCCCACTACTTATATATTATGAAGAACAACAAGCTTTATTTTGTTTTTCTTTTCTTAAGTATTTTGTTCGCAAGTTGCAATGGCGAAGAAGTAATTGAGAAATGGCCTGAAATAGGCAACTATTATGATTCGAGCAAGCCTATTGAGTTAAAATCCATGTCACCCGACTGGGGAAGAATCAACGATTCTTTTATTATCAAAGGAAACTTTCCGGTTGACACGACCGGAAAAGTCAAAGTTTTCTTTGCCGACAAGGAAGCGGTTATAGTAAACAACAACGGAAATGAATTGTATGGGCTTATCCCCAAGCAGTTGCCCGGCTATAACGAGATAACATTGGAAGTGGAAGGTAAAAGGTACACCTCTGACAATGTGAAGTTTAAGTATTATCAAACTCAATCTGTGAAAACAATATTGGGAAAATTTGGTGAAGACGGATGGACATCGTCAGATGACAGTAAAATAGAAGAATTCCGAATGAATGAGTGTACAGGAATTGTAGCTGTTGCAGGACAAAAGAGTGATAATTTCATTTTCGTTGGAGGAGGATGGGGCGACCGTACCTATTTTGTGTCATTAGAGGATAATACGGTGATTCGTCTGATTAATATTGGTTATATGGGTGCTGTTGCAGTTGATAGTTCAAGAGAAAAAGTGAGCATCATGCCCCGTAGTGGAGGTGCTTTATACACAGCTACCCGTGCGGATGGATGGATTTTAAACTCTCTTGGTCTCACAATACCTTTCCAAGGCGATTGCCAGGGGGCATTGGCTTATGCCGAAGATGACCGCTATTTGTATGCAATGTCCGGTGATGGTCTTTATGAAATAGATTTGGAAGATAAAGGTTATACAAAGTTATTTGCTACATCAGATTACCCGGCTTTTGATGGAGTGAATACCAGCCAGTGGAGGCATTATCTGACTTATAGTAAATACGATAAGTGTTTTTTCGCTTCTTATCCTGAGAGTAATGGCATTGTGAAGATATGGAAAGATACTTCGGGCGCATGGCAAGTGGAACGCTATGCCGGCTTCCAACCGGGATGGTTGGCTACAGCTTTTGGAGATAGATTGACCGATGCCGTATTGAAAGAACCTTGCGGAATGGCGGTGAATAGTAACGGTGAACTCTATGTATGTTGCAAAAATAGCCATTGCATTGTGAAAATCAAAGGAAGGCTTGTTTCTTTGGTAGCGGGAGCTCCCGATCGGTCAGGAAGACTTAACGGATTCCCTACGGATGCATTGTTTGATAATCCATTGTGTATTGCTTTGGATTCGGAAGAGAACTTCTTCATTGGTGAAGAATCTTCAAAGGCAATCCGGAAAATGACAATTGAATAAAAGTAGAAATCATATAAAATGAATCAAGATGAAGATTAAACATATATTACTGTTTCTTATGGCATGGGTAAGTTCTATGAATTTGGCCTATGCGCAACAGACTGTGGTAGCTTCGGGTTCGGTTATGGACGAGAAAGGCGAACTCTTAATCGGAGTATCGATTTCTGTAAAGGAAGTTCCTTCTATGGGTGCCATTACGGATATTGACGGTCGTTTCAAGATAGGGGGTATCAAAGCCGGGCATACGTTGGTCATATCCTATGTGGGGTATGATCCTCAGGAGATAAAGATGAACAAGAGTGACGAGCGCATGCGCGTGGTGTTGAAGGAGAGTTCGAATGTAATGGACGAGGTTGTGATTACGGCATCGGGTAAGGTACAGAAGAAGATTAATGTGACAGGTGCCATTACTGGAGTTGAGGTGGCTACGTTGAAAACTCCTGCCACTTCCATAAGCAACATGTTGGGCGGACGTGTTCCGGGCATCATTTCCGTTACACGTAGTGGAGAGCCGGGTAAGGATTTCTCCGAGTTCTGGGTGCGTGGTATTAGTACCTTTGGTGCCGGACAGGGTGCCTTGGTATTGATTGACGGTATCGAAGGTAACTTGAATACGCTCGACCCCGAAGACATCGAAAGTTTCTCTATCTTGAAGGATGCCTCTTCTACGGCGGTTTATGGTGTGCGTGGTGCCAACGGTGTAGTATTGGTAAGTACCAAGAAGGGTAAGGCGGGAAAGCTGAATTTGCAGGTGAAGGCAAATACTGGTATTTCTTATTCTCCTCAAATGCCCAAATATGTACGTGCTGCGGAATATGCGGCACTCGCCAACGAAGCTGCCGTGACACGTGGACGTATTCCTGTTTATACGGATGTGGATTTGGCACTGTTTAGAAATCACATGGATCCTGATTTTCATCCGGATGTGGATTGGCGGGATGTTATCTTGAAAGACTATACCTGGAACCAACAATACTTCCTGAGTGCATCGGGAGGTGGTGAAGTGGCTCGTTATTACATCAGTGCTGGTTTTACGACAAAAGATGCTATTTTTAAGCAAGACAAAGGGGTAAACAAATACAATACGAACGTAAATTACAACAAGTTTAATTTCCGTGCCAATGTGGATGTGAATGTCACTCCCACCACTACGCTCTCGCTGAATGAAGAGACTGTGATTGTTACTCAGAATTATCCGGGATATGGAAACGACAGTAAGGTATTGTGGCAGGCACAATCCAATCTGACTCCGGTGACAGTACCGTTGATGTACACCACAGGGCAGGCACCTGGATATGGCACTGATAAATCGAATATCAGTCCGTATGTATTGTTGAATATGACGGGTTATCGTAAGTTCTATTCCAATGACAATAAAATCACGATGCAGCTCAATCAGGATTTGAAGATGATAACTCCCGGACTGAGTATTGCAGGATTGGTCAACATTAATTCGATAGGTGCGAGAACCCAAGTTCGCGAAAAAATGCCGGCCATTTATTATGCTCATGGTTATAAACGTGATGGAACACTCGATTTGGAGAAAATATCTGATGCAGTGGAGTCCTATTATACAAATTGGAATGACACTGAGCGTAGAATTTATTGGGATTTCCGACTGAATTACGACCAGACATTTAATAAGGTACATAAGGTAGGTGCTTTGGTGAAGGCCGAATGGAGCGATTATGAAGCATCGAAATATAATCAATTGCTGACTGCTATCCCTAAACGTTATAATAGTTACTCAAGCCGTTTCTCTTATTCGTATGATGATACTTATATGGCCGAATTTAATATGGGTTACACCGGTTCGGAGGCTTTTGAGAAAGGTAAGAAATTTGGTTGGTTTCCCGCTGTTTCTATAGGTTGGGCTCCCACGCAATATCGCTTCTGGCGTAATAAGGACAATTTTATCAATTATTTCAAAATCAGGGTTTCGTATGGTATAGTAGGTAATGACCGTCTCACTTGGGATGACTCGGTACGTTTTCCCTATCTGACTTTGATTGGTCACACAGGTTCCGGCAGTTGGAATAACGGTTCCGGTTTGACCGAAACGCAAGTGGGTTCCAGCAACCTGCGCTGGGAAAAGGCCAAGAAAGCTGACATCGGTATTGATACACGTTTCTTCCACGAACGTTTTGAAATGACAGTCGATTTCTTCCAGGATATACGTTCAGGTATTTATCAACAACGCCAGAGTGTACCCGAAGAGATGGGACTTCCGTCATTACCTTGGGCCAATGTAGGTGAAATGAAGAGCTGGGGTATGGATGGACATATCTCATATACGCAGCCTTTGGGTGACAATGACAAATACCTGATTATACGTGCCAACTACACACAGTCCATGAACAAAATCACCAATTTCGAGGAAGATCTTAAGAAATACGATTACCAATCAGCCGTAGGATATCAAAGTGGAATTAACCGAGGCTTGATAGCTTTGGGCCTGTTTAAAGACCAGGCAGATATAGATAATAGTCCTCGTCAGGATTTTGGCAATTACTTGCCTGGTGACATCAAGTATAAGGATGTCAATGGTGATGGCATTGTCAATTGGGATGATATTGTACCTTTGAAGTATTCTTATGTGCCTCAGATACAGTATGGATTTGCCACAGAGTTTAACTGGAAGAACTTTAATGTAAGTGTCCTGTTCGAGGGAGTAAGCCGCGTGACCTATTTTAAAGGTGGAAATATGTATCAGCCATTCTCGGGTAGTACAGCTGGTAATGTGATTACAGACTTTGCCAATCCGGCAAACCGATGGATTTCACGTGAAATCTCAGGCGACCCTGCCACCGAGAATCCGAACGCCAAGTACCCTCGTCTTTATTATGGAGGTAGCAGTAATAATAGTCAATCATCTTCTTTTTGGTTGTCTGATGGTAGTTACTTGCGTCTGAAGAATGTGCAAGTCTCTTATACACTCAAGAACCAATTCCTGAAAAAGTTTGGTCTTCAGAAAGCAGTAATTAGTGTGATTGGAGACAATTTGGCAGTTTGGTCTAAAGAGAAGATGCTGGATCCCGCACAAGCAGGAGACAATGGAACAGTCTATCCTGTCCAGCGAGTGTATACTTTACAGCTTAATCTTTCATTCTAATATAACCTGACAATTATGATAAAATTTGGAAATTATAAAAGAGAATTCGGTTTTCTCGGTAGAATAGCCGCAATAACCGTTATTTTGGTCTCAAGCATTATGTTCGGTTCGTGCGAAAAATACTTGGACATTGACAAATATGTGTACGATCAGACCACGCTGGACTCCATTTTCCTTTCCCGCTCCAGAACGGAAGAGTATATCAATGGAGCGGCTGCACTGCTTCCTGATGAATCAATACTTATGAATGGTTGGGGATGGTCTTCTACATTACCCAGTGGATTGGGCTCAGATGAAGCAATCGTTCCGTTTGTAACGAATGGAAATGCTATACTTTATGATGAAGTGAAAGAAACGAACACATGGTTTAATCCGTGGGGCGATTGCTATAAAGGAATCCGTAAGGCCAACATCGTATTGGAGAATATATCCAAAAACCAGGAGCTTACCGAGATGGAAATGCGTGATTTCAAGGGAAGGGCTTATTTTCTGCGGGCTTACTTCTATTTCTATTTGGTAAGATTGTACGGGCCTGTGGTTGTACTTCCCGACCGTCCTTTCGATACGGACGAAGATGTAGCGTCAGTTTCATTCGAGCGTTCCACTTACGATGAGTGTGTAGAGAAAATCTGTGCCGACTTTGAAGAAGCAGCTAAATTGCTGCCTCCAAGTCGTATAGATGCATTGCAGTATATACCTACCAAGGGTGCTGCTTTGGCGTTCAAAGCTCGTATGCAGCTCTATGCTGCCAGCCCCCTTTTCAATGGTAACAGTTATTATTCCGATTGGAAAGACTCAGAGGGCAGGAATTTCATTGCCCAGACGGAAGACAAGGTTAAGTGGGGAAAAGCTGCCGCCACGTTCAAGCGGATTATTGATATGAATAAGTATGCCATTCATACTGTACCTAAAATAGTGAATGAAAAGGGTACAGGCACATTGCCTCTTCCCGAGACGGTATCCGATGCCAACTTCCCTGATGGAGCCGGAGGCATAGATCCCTATAAATCATACAAGACGCTGTTTGATGGCACTTACCAGCCTGAGTTGGTTAAAGAATACATCTATTTTTCAAAAAATAATGGAAACTATATTCTTGTGACACCTTCCAAATTGGGGGGAATATCTTCATTTAGTGTTACTTTGGATATGATTGATGAATACCGGATGGCTGACGGTAGACCGTTTAGTGAAGCTACTCAGGCGGAAAAATCATGGCAGGCAGTGGGACAAGATAAAACATTCTCGTCAGATTATCTTCTTTCCGGAAACAGAGCTCATCGTGATGATGGTCGTGAGCCGCGTTTTTATGCGACTATTGGTTTCAATGCTTGTATCTGGCCTACAACTTCCCACCGTGACGGTTTGTCAGCAGGTACCAGAAACTATGTTACCGACTATTATTACGGAGGTAGTGCATCTGATATGAATAATAATGATAACAGAACCAGGACCGGATATACCTGCCGGAAATATGTGCATCAGGATGATTGTATCTTTTGGAATGGAGTGGTAAAAGCGAAAACTTATCCGATATTCCGCTATGCCGAAGTATTGTTGGGGTATGTAGAAGCGATGAACGAAATGGAAGGTTCGTATACGGACGAAGATGGGCAGGTGACGGTTACTCGTGATGTGGATCAGATGGTGAAATATTTCAATCAGATTCGTTATCGTGCCGGTCAACCGGGAATCACAACTGCCGATGCAGCCGACCAAAGCAGGATGCGTGAACTGATTAAGCATGAAAGGTTGATTGAATTTGCTTTCGAAAGTCATCGTTATTGGGATTTGCGCCGTTGGAAAGATGCCTATGACGCTTACAACAAACCCATCAGAGGATTGGATGTAAGTGCTCGCGAATCACAACGCGAACAGTTCTATACAGAGAGAATTTGGAATACAGAAAAAACCATGAAACGTATGTTTTCCAACAAGATGTATCTGTGGCCGCTTGACAGAAATGTGCTGAGAAAGAACGGTAAATTGGTACAGAACCCGGGATGGAATTAAAATGAAAACACTAAAAGTTGATAATATGAAGAAAATAGCATTTTTTTCGATAACCTTGCTGTTGGCATGTATGGCGGGTTGCGACAATAAAATACCTATGGAAGAGAATTTATGGCCCGAAACGGTTTATCTGGTTGGGGCAAAAGATAAGATTATAAATAGAGATCTGAATATAGGTTATGAAAAAGATACCATATATGCATCGGTTGCCATCAGCGGTTCGCTGCTTGCCAAGGAAGATGTAACTGTTACTGTTGAAGAATTTCCTTCTGGTATTGAAAGTTATAACCAGAAAGAACTCGGTTCGGATGATATAAAGTATCGTACGTTGACAAATGGTATCTATAGTTTTCCACAAGAAAATGTAGTTGTGAAAAAGGGTGAAACCTATGGCACGTATCCTGTTCACATTGACCCATCCACTTTGCATATAGATTCGCTCTATATGATGGCGTTTAAACTTAGTGGAACATCTCGTTTTGAATTGGCTAAAGAAGATACAGTGGTGCTAATCCGTCTGAATCTGATGAATGACTATTCAGGGCTTTATTATATGGACGGTGTGATTAAGCCTGCTGATAATCCGAAAGATTCCGTTATCTATAAGTCGCCTCGCACGTTGCAAGCTGTAGTTGATGGTAACACTGTACGTATGTATCATCAAAAGAATGAGTGGTCAAAAGGGTCAACAGATTATAGACCGGACTTTTGTTTCAATATCACTGTTAATCCGGATAATTCAGTAACTCTGAAGTCTTGGGATAAGTTCAAACTTATCAGTGGCGGTGGTAAATACTATCCGGAGATGGAAGTATATGATTTGTGGTATACTTTCGAAGAAGATGGGATACAAAAGAAAACCAGAGGATTTGTATACAAAGAGCGTAAGAATGATGATGAAGTGCGTAAGATAAACGATTGGATGGAAGAAAATAGAAAATATGATTATTAGGAAGTTATATTTTAGGGTAAAACCAGATTGCATTTTTTATTACCATTAGTTTAAGAAGGTGGTGCTTCGTGAGAAGCGCCATTTTCTGTAAAATATATAAAAACTATATCATGAGAATATGTTTTATTTCTTTATTGCTATTGTTGTTGTGCATACAAGATGCATTTACCCAAGATTCATTGGTAGTGAAAATGGACTCTATGAACATAGAAAACCTCTTTTCCCAGCAACTGTCAAATTTCCCCCAGGAAAAGATTCACCTTCAGACAGACCGTGGCATCTACATGTCCGGTGAAACCCTTTGGTTCAGGGCGCACTTAGTAGATGCCCTTATGCTAAAGCAAGCTAATGCCAGCCGATATGTATATGTAGAGTTGGTGAATCCGTTGGGCAACCTGGTGGAGAGAGTGAAAATAAGACCGGACTCTTTGGGGTGTTTTTACGGACATATTCCATTGGGTGAAGACCTGCCGGAAGGCAACTATTCTCTCAGGGCCTATACTTGGTTCATGCAGAATATAGGTGAAGAGTACTTTCCCCATAAATTGATTTATATATCCGATCCCGTATCCGAAGCGATATCTCCGGAAATCAGTTATTCTGCTGAAAACAACGACATTCATGCGGAAATACATTTTTTTACTAAACCGGACAACCGATCCGTCACTCCCACACAAGCTATTCTATTTCCTGATGGAGACAGGGACAAACAAGGAAAAGTCTTATCATTGGAAGGAGAAAATATCCATTACACTTTCAAAAAGAAAGAAATTCCCGCTTCGCGTACATTTTTATTGCAAACAGTGTATGACGGCAAAATCTCCAACCGCTATTTCAGAATCCCCGAATTGAGTAAAAACTTTGATGTAGCTTTTTTTCCCGAAGGAGGTCATGCAGCTCAGTCCACCACAATCAAAATGGCATTTAAGGCTATTGATGCAGATGGTTTGTCTACAGAGATAGAAGGTCAGGTACTTGACGAAGAAGGTCAGGTATGTGCCGATTTCAAGAGCCAGCATTTGGGTATGGGGAGTTTCCGGATGTATTACGTTCCCGGAAAAAAGTATCATGCCGTTTGTAGTGACGGAACAGGCGTTTCCCAGCGTTTTGATTTGCCCGAGCCTTCTCCGGATGCTATCTCCCTGAATACACTTTGGTCTAAAGATTATTTGCGGGTAAGTCTTTCCAAATCACCTGATACCCCATTGGGGACTTCGCTGACGCTGGTGGCACATTTGCGTGGCATCGTTCTGTATGCACAGCCTTGGGATAACAAACAAAGTTATGTTGACTTCGAAAAAAACTTCTTCCCGGCAGGTATCGTTCATTTTCTGCTGGTTGATGAAGGGAGAAATATTCTGAGCGAACGTTTAGTGTTTTCTCTGCAAAAAAGCGCGCTGGTGCAGACTGAAGTCCGGCTTGACCGCGAAAATTACTTGGCAAGAGAGAAGGTAGATATGGATATACAGATTAAAGATATAAACGGAAACCCCATGTCAGGCAACTTCGCACTTGCAGTTGTTGACAGAACAGACGTGAAGCCGGATACCGTTTCCAACATTGTTTCCACTTTATTGCTCACTTCCGATCTTAAAGGACACATTGAGTCACCGTTGAGTTACTTGCAGGACAGCCGCAGTTCTTCCTATGCTCTGGATTTGCTGATGATGACACAAGGCTGGCGGAAATACAACATTCCGGAGGTATTGAAAGGCAATATAACCGACACATTACCCTACAATTTGGAATTGGGCGACGAAGTTTCCGGTAAAGTAGAGGGCTTGTTTTCTGCATTGAAAGAGGGAAATATCTCTTTGCTTGCCCTTAAAGATTCGCTCATCGGGACAGAACTGGCGAAGCCTGACCGGAATGGGCGGTTTGTATTCGACAGGCTGGAATATCCCAGCGGTACTCAGTATATAGTTCAGGCTCTTAGCAAGAAAGGTTCTTCAAAAGTCTTTATAGAACTGGACCCCTATAAATCATTTCCTGCCCCTAAAATCGGATTTATTCCCCGCATTGAAAAACCACATATAGAAGAAAACTATATGGCAAAGATGGACCAAAAATATACTATAGAAAATGGAATGAGAGTCTATAATCTGGCGGAAGTGATAGTGACAGCCAGAAGAGAGAGAGCTGTAAAAACGGAATCTCCCTTTTATTCGGTAGGAACTTCGAAGGTGCTTACAGAAGAGGATGTAAAAAAAGGACATTTTATTTCTACATACGACCTTTTGCGACGTTTACCGGGCATCACTGTCACAAATAATGAGGTGCGTTATCGATTTGCTCCGGTCATGGTGTTACTGGACAATGTTCCCGAAGAAAATTTTGATTTTGACCTGTTGGACGTGGATGATATCAAAGATGTTTTTTACTCTCCTGCCACTTCTGTCGGTCCTCTTTATGGGTCGGCTGCGGGAAATGGTGCCATAGTAGTCACTACGAAGAATGGGTTTGTGCAGAAAAATAAGATGAACAGCAACATACAGACTATTGCGAGTGTCGGCTACCAGCAGACTGTAGAGTTTTACTCACCGGCGTATGACACCAAAGCGAAGAAAGAATCCACCACTCCTGACTTGCGTTCAACGATATACTGGAATCCGAGCGTTCAGGTTGATGAATCGGGAACTGCTCACGTCAGTTTCTATACGGCTGATTCTGCTGCCGATTATGGGGTTGTGATAGAAGGTGTTTGTACATCGGGCAATCTCATTTACTCAGGTGAGAAAATTGTATTGCGGCATAATGCTTCTTATTAATTTTCTCAGAATTATTTAAAATCTCTGGAATAACCTCGAAAAATGGGAGAAATGACGCTAAACGACTTAACATCAGTGTTGTTACGGTGTCAAATGATGCCAAACCGAAAATGCCGAAAAAGCAAAGAAATGCAGAGCTAAGCAGGAGAACGGTTTGCAAATCATTACCCGATGAAAGGTGAGATTTAACACATACAGGACGCTTTTGCACCGTTTGTCACCGATTTGCGTATCAAGGTCTAACTCGTTGATATATAACTTTGCAAACAAAAAAAACGAGTATGGCAAGAAGTACATTCAAAGTGCTGTTCTACGTGAACGGCAGCAAGGAGAAAGACGGCATTGTCCCCATTATGGGACGAGTGACAATCAACGGTACTGTGGCGCAGTTCAGTTGCAAACGGAGCATCCCGAAAACGCTTTGGGATGCGAAAGGCAACCGAGCCAAAGGCAAGAGTGTTGAAGCACGGGACATCAACCACGCTTTGGACAACATCAAGGCGCAAATCATCAAGCACTACCAGCGCATATCAGACCGTGAGGCATACGTTACGGCTGAAATGGTGCGCAATGCCTATCAAGGTATCGGCAGCGAATATGAGACACTGATAAAGGCGTTTGACAAGGATTGCGCCAACTTTATGAAACGTGTCGGCAAAGACCGCAGCATCGGCACATATAAGGTGATGGTAAGGGCAAGAAACTATGTCGCAGCCTTTATCAAGTCATTCTACAAGCGCAACGATATGTCAATGTTGGAACTTACCCCCGACTTCATCAAGGAATTTGCCGCCTACCTCACGGCAGAACGTGGATTGAAGAACGCTACCATTTGGTTGAATTGTATGTGGTTGAAAGGTGTCGTTATGCGGGCGCATTACAACGGACTGATACCGAGAAACCCGTTTGCGCAGTTCCACATCAGCCCGAATGTAAAGGAGCGTGAGTATCTGACGGAGGATGAAATCAAAAGAATCATGGCGCATGAGTTTGACAATCAGACCCTCGCATTGGTACGTGACCTGTTTATTTTTGCCTGTTTCACCGCATTGTCTTTCGTGGATATGAAAGAACTTACAACGGATGAAATCGTGGAAGTGAACGGTGAGAAATGGATAATCGCCAAACGGCACAAGACCAATGTTCCGTTCCAAGTGAAACTGCTTGACATTCCATTGCAGATAATCGAGCGGTACAAACATCTGTCGGAAGACAAGTTGGTATTCGGTAAAATCAACTATTGGACGATGTGTAAACAGCTTAAAAAAGTGATAGCCGAATGTGGAATAGAGAAGCAAATCTCCTACCATTGTGCGAGGCATACATTTGGAACACTGGCTCTTAGCAAGGGAATGCCAATCGAAAGTGTAAGTCGTGTTTTGGGGCATACGAATATTGTCACTACGCAAATCTACGCAAAGATTACCACTCAGAAACTTGACAACGACCTCACGATGTTCGGAAACAAACTGAACGCATCATTCGGAAGTGTAACCACATAACGAGACAAAGCCATGAAACGAAGCATCATCACGATGGACGGACAGGGCAACATCACCCTGCCGACCGATACAGGCTTCATTGCCATGACCGAGTGGGAACTATGCGAGTTGTTCGGGGTTATTGCTCCGACAATCCGAGCAGGGATAAAGGTTCTCTGCAAAAGCGGAGTTTTGAGGGAACACGAAGTGAAGCGTACCATCCGCCTGTCGGACAAACACAGCATGGAGGTTTACAATCTTGAAGCCATCATCGCCCTTGCTTTCCGTATCAATACATTCGGAGCGGAGCAGGTTCGCAGAGCCGTCCTTGAAAGACTGTACTTGCGAAAAGAAAAAACAAGCGTATTCTTTTCGCTGAACATCACCGATACGGCAAGTCCGAAATACTTTGCATAGGCGTATTGCCATTCACGCATACTCACGCACCCGAAGAAGCATCTGTTTTCAGCCCTGTTTCTTCGGGATTTTTCGTTTTTACAGCCCCGAACCGCTCACTTTTCTGTAACGAGGTGTCTTATTCCACATTCTGCTGCGATTTGCGTATCAACCTATCCAACAAATACTTATACTTTTGTAGCTGACATTTTACCAAACTAAAATCATTGGAATATGGAAGCAAACAAAGTAAAAGACAGCCACCGACCGCCCACAGATGTCGGCATGGCAAAGGAAGAATTTATCCGTGTCGGCACAACGCTCTACAAGATTGTGGAACAACCGAGACTGAACGGAGGGTATGTAAGGAAACGCATCGCATGGAATAACGAGACCCTGCGCCAAGACTATGGCAAGGACTACATCGGCAGCGTACCCAAGTATGACGGTTTCTGCACTGTACCCGAACACGTCAGTTATCAGCCTGTAATCGGCAAGTTCCTCAATCTCTACGAGCCGATAGACCACCAACCGAAAGAGGGTGATTTTCCCTCTATACGCTCGTTGGTGGAACACATCTTCGGGGAGCAATACGAGTTGGGCATGGACTATCTCCAACTGCTCTACCTGCAACCCATACAGAAGCTGCCCATCCTGCTGTTGGTATCGGAGGAACGCAACACAGGCAAGAGTACATTCCTCAATTTCCTGAAAGCCCTGTTTCAGAACAACGTGACATTCAACACCAACGAGGATTTCCGCAGCCAGTTCAATTCCGACTGGGCAGGGAAACTCCTTATCGTGGTGGATGAGGTGCTACTGAGCCGCAGGGAGGACAGCGAGCGGTTGAAGAACTTAAGCACGGCATTATCCTACAAGGTGGAAGCCAAAGGCAAAGACCGTAACGAGATAGCATTCTTCGCCAAGTTCGTGCTGTGTTCCAATAATGAGTATCTGCCTGTCATCATTGATGCAGGAGAAACACGTTATTGGGTGCGCAAGATAGACCGCTTGCAGTCGGATGATACCGATTTCCTGCAAAAGCTGAAAGCGGAGATACCTGCTTTTCTCCACCATTTGCAACACAGGCAGCTATCCACCGAAAAGAAAAGCCGTATGTGGTTCGCACCCTCGCTGCTGCATACCGAAGCCTTGCAGCGCATCATCCGCAGCAACCGCAACCGATTGGAGATAGAGATGCACGAGCTTATACTTGACATCATGGAAAGTGTAGGCACGGACACTTTCTCCTTTTGTCCGAATGACCTGTTGGTGTTGCTTACGAACACGCAGGTCAAGACGGAGAAACATCAAGTGCGAAAAGTGTTGCAGGAGTGCTGGAAACTTACCCCTGCACTGAACGGACTGACATACACCACCTACCAACTGAACTATAATCGGGAATGTCGGTACGAACCAATAAGGAGGGTCGGACGCTTCTACACCATCACAAGGGAGCAACTTGAATCCCTGTAATTCCATTGTTTTTTTGTTGAATTGATGAATAAGAGTATAACAATACTGATAATAAAGGATATACGCTCTCAACAAAATCTCAACAGACCAAAAGAGAAGTTGAGGACAACGCCCTGACCGATTGTTGATTTTTCTTTTGGCGAGTACTTTGTTGAGAAGTTGTTGAGTATGTATGATTCCGAATGTGAGCGCGTTAAATCAACCATTCATCAAATCAACAGTTTTTCAACCATCATCCAATCCATAGAAATATTACTTATGACTATACAGGAAGCAAAACAAATCAGAATCGCAGACTATCTGCAATGTTTGGGTTACACACCCGTCAAGAAACAGGGCAACAGCCTTTGGTACAAGTCACCGCTGAGAGAGGAAACTGAGGCCTCTTTCAAGGTAAACACCGAACTCAACCAATGGTATGACTTCGGCATCGGCAAGGGCGGCAACATCATCGCATTGGCTTCGGAACTCTACCGTTCCGACTATGTACCGTATCTGTTGGAACGTATCGCCAAACAGACACCGCATCTGCATACCGCCAATCATACGTCATTCTCTTTTGGTCGGCAATCCGTTTCAAAGCCGATGTTCCGACACCTGCAAGTAATGGAGCTGTCCTCTTCTGCGCTGCTGTCCTATTTACAGGTGCGAGGGATAAACACAGAACTCGCCAAGAGGGAATGTCGGGAACTTCGTTTTGAAAACAAGGGTAAGCCATATTTCGCCATCGGCTTCTCGAATATGGCAGGAGGTTATGAGGTGCGCAACCGCTATTTCAAAGGTTGTGTCGCTCCAAAGGATATCACCCATATCCGACAACAGGGAGAGCCACGAAGTGTGTGCTATCTTTTCGAGGGCTTCATGGATTACCTCTCGTTCCTTACCATCCGCATGAAAAACAATCCGCAGTACCCACGACTGACCACGCAGGACTATATCATCTTGAACTCCGTTTTCAATCTCGCAAAGGCGGAAAGCATATTGGCTGACTATTCTCAAATCGGCTGTTTCCTTGACAATGACACGGCAGGACGGACAGCCTGTGAGCATCTGCGGGCAAGATTCGGAGAACGCCTTTCCGACAAGTCTATATCCTATAGTGAGTATAAGGACTTGAACGACTACCTGTGCGGTAAGCTTTTGTCCCAATCGGCAGAGCCGATGAAGCAGGAGAGGCAAGTCCAATCCGCAAGGCGGATGATGCAGCCACCGAAAAAGCGAGGGCTGAAGATGTAGGAGTGGGAACGCTTGCAGGCACACGGATATTTGCCAACGGAAAATCCCATAGCTTATTAGGGAATTTTCCGAGCCGCAATACTCCGTACCGCTGAAAATTCCCCAATAAGCCAAAGAGGTTGCACCTCTCTGGACTCTCCAAAGCCAACGGCAGAAGCCGTGCAGGAGAATAACCGACCATTGTTTCACAAGCTATAAAAGAAAGGAAAACCATATATGGGATTTGTAGTATTACACATGGAAAAGGCGCACGGTTCCGACAGCGGAACGACCGCCCACATTGAGCGTTTCATCATACCGAAGAACGCCGACCCCACACGCACGCATCTTAACCAAAAACTCATCGACTACCCCGATGGAGTGAAAGACCGTTCGGCAGCCATCCAACGAAGATTGGAGGAAGCAGGGCTGACACGCAAAATCGGCAGCAATCAAGTGAGGGCAATCCGTATCAATGTGTCGGGAACACACGAGGATATGGAGCGCATCGAAAAAGAGGGAAGGTTGGACGAATGGTGTGCCGACAATCTGAGCTACTTTGCCTTCATGTTCGGCAAGGAGAACATCGTGGCTGCACACCTTCATCGGGACGAGGAAACGCCACACATACACATCACCCTTGTTCCAATCGTCAAGGGGGAACGTAAGCGCAGGAAACGGGAGGAACAGGCGAAGAAACGCTACCGCAAGAAGCCGACCGACACCGTAAGGCTGTGTGCCGATGATATTATGACACGACTGAAATTGAAGTCCTACCAAGACACATACGCCATTGCGATGGCAAAGTACGGATTGCAGCGTGGCATTGACGGCTCAAAGGCACGGCACAAGTCCACACAGCAGTATTATAGGGACACACAGAAACTTGTCGACAGCCTCAAAGCGGAAGTAGTGGATTTGCAGGAACGTAAAGAATCTGCAAAAGAAGAACTCCGCCAAGCCAAGAAAGAGGTGCAGACCGAGAAACTGAAAGGCGCAGCTACGACCGCAGCGACCAACATAGCCGAGAGTGTCGGTTCTCTTTTCGGCAGTAACAAGATCAAGACGCTGGAGAGGGAGAATAGGAATCTGTATGAGCGTGTATCAGAACTTGAAGAGGAAGCCCAACAAAGGGAGCGGCAATACACAAAGCACATAGAGGAGATAACGGATGCCTACGAAAAGCGACACCGAAAAATGTCAGAGTTCACTGATTATGTCAAACGATACTTTCCGTATGTAGAGAAACTGATGCCGATGATAAACTTCTTGCGTGAACGCTTGGGCTTCAACGATGGTATTATCCAACGGTTATGCGCATTCAAGGATGTCCCCATAACAGGCAAACTCTACTCTTCGGAATTCAACCAAAGCTTTGAAGCCAAGCGCTCTATCTGCTCCATCAAGGAAGACGAGAACGGAAAGTTCGATTTCAAGATTGACGGTGTATCGCATGTAAGTTGGTTCAGAAAGAAGATGAATGAGTTTAGGGAAGCAATCGGAATACCGAAGCCGAGACAGAACAGAGGTATTAAGCTGTAAGTCAAAATAAAGTCCGTGACAGTTGAATGGCATATCACGGATTTTATGTACTTTTGCATAAAGATATTAATTCGGTTTTTATGAGCATCAATTCTGAAATATATGAATTACTAAGTACTAATATGTACTATTTAAGAGCAAATTCTCTTAATTGCACTATTCCTAAAATCCGCAACTATCATCCAATACACGATTAAGGGTAGATTTATGAGTCGTTAGTAGCAGCTTTCAGTAAAAAGCAACAGCACAACATCAATATGTAGCCACCATCCCCTTACCCCACGATGCGACTTGAGGTAATACGCAGATTCAAACCGGAAAGAAAGGATTCTTATCCGAATTCTGTTTTGAAGGGTTTTGCATAAGCTCGGTTCTCTGTGTAGATATTCAGCACGTATTGCCTTGCAGTCATGATCCACTTGGCAGGTACGGAGATGAATCTGAAGACAAAAGCCTTTATGCGACTCGTTTTCTTGAGCCCAAAAGCCTTGGTGTCAAGCCTGCTCATGATGGTCTTGTAGAAATTGTGTATCAATGCAGTAAGCAGAAGAAAGACAGTATTCTCCGCCATGAATGACTTGGGGAGCCTGCTCCAACCGAATCCGTTGTTCATGTCGTCAAAGATACGTTCCTTGCCGCCACGCAGATTGTAGAATTCAACAATGTCCCTTGTCGATGACTTGTAATCGTTGGTCAGAATACAACGGTAAGTGTATTCGCCTTCCCACAGGTCAAGGTCGCCACTGTTGCGTCTTTGTCTCTGGATGACAAGACGATAGCACTTGCCTTCCCATTTCTCAACGAGAAT
>ENA-ORPH01001360-ORPH01001360.1-human-gut-metagenome-genome-assembly--contig:-NODE-1360-length-23832-cov-3.644320_pt1 | contig 23832 bp, 19 predicted proteins | sample MGYA00242142_ERZ509074 | MGnify/ENA primary metagenome ERZ509074 (study PRJEB26280, sample SAMEA2338724) | human gut metagenome | biome: human gut; feature: human-associated habitat; material: faeces...
GGCAAAAACGGCAGCTGCGCTTTTTCCGACAGAATTTCCGTTTCACCCGATTTTACAATTTCTCCTTTGGCGGTTTGGAACGTCACTTTAACCGCGCTTTTCGCAGCAGCAGAAGCGTCTGTCCGAATCTTGACGCAGGAAAGCAGAGCCTCATAAACGGCGGGAACGGCTTCCCCTTTTATTGTCAGCCGATTGCCCTTTGATTCGATCAGAAACGTCGTTCCCGCGGCCGGCAGCGTTTGCTGGTCTTCAAAGCCTTCCAGAAAAAGAACGTCGTCAAAATCATCAGGAATTTCAATACCGGCCGATAAAACCGGTTCGTCAATTTCCGGCAGCGGCAAAATCGCGCCGATAATCCGGTTGCGCGTCAATGCCGCGAAATTGCGTTCTCCGATATGCAGGCAAAAAGAAATTTCGGGTTTCTGTTCCGCCGTCCGCGAAACGCCGTCCGCAAAGCTTAATATAACACTGGCGCCATCTTCCTGCGGCGTCAGTAAAAAACGGTGAGTCTGATCAGGATTTAATTCCGGATACAATCCGTATCCGAAGCTGTGAAAAATATTCCCTTTTAAAACAAAAATCCGTCCGCTGTTTGACTGCCAGATCAAAACGGGCCGATGCGTGCCGGGGCCGGCTTCCTGCGCCGGAGCGGCCGTTTCGCCGTTTGAACGCCGCCAGACGATTTCCCCTTGTTCCAAAACGGGCGTCAGTCCTTCTTCCTCGGCCGGTTTTAAAAACTTCCAAAACCCGTTCCGGCCGCCGGCGGCGTCATTAAACCACGCGGCGTCCTTATTTAGGGTATAACCGTTTTCCACCACAAAAAAAACCGGCGTTTTTCCGTTTAAACGATTGCCCAGAAACACGGAACTGACGTTACTGATCAACGTATCGGGGCCGACATTGGGAAATAATGTCCGGATATCATGAAAAGCCCCGGCATCAAGTGTATAAAAGCCGACAAAATGACCGCTTGTCCGCGCTTCCAAAAAAGTCACCTTGACCGGCGTGCCGTCGTTAATCCGTAAAACAGACGCATCAAGAAAAAAAGACTTCTTTCCCATTATTCCCCCCGCCGGTTATTTCCGCGGCTGTTTATTTAAATACGGCAGGTACCGTCTGAACGGCACGGTTAACGCCGTGTACCACGGGAAATAACGAATCTTCACCCCTTTTTGGGCATAATACAAACAGGCGGCGGCACACGCCTGCGGGTCCAAAGGTTGTTGATACAGCGCATGTTTTCTTTCCCCGACCGTATCCCAGTCGTCCGCTTTGACCGTTGTCACGCTGACATGGTTTTGCGCCATCTGCGCCTGAAATCCCTGCAGCCAGACGTGCAAAGCCGCTTTCGTCGATCCGAAAGCATAATTGTCCGGCATACCGTATTCACCGGCGGCGGACCCCAAAACAATAATTTCGCCGCAGGCCTGTTTTTGCAGGACGGGCGCAATGGCGGACAGAAAATAAACCTGAGAAAAATAATTGATCTGAAACATATTTTTGATTTTTCCCAGATCTTTGCCGCATTCTTTTTGCGTATACGCCGTTTCCAATGCCGAAAAAACGCTGATGATGTTTTTCGCCGCCGTTTCGCATTGTTCAACCGTTTTGGCAAAAGAGTCCAGATTTGACGTATCCAGTTCAATCGTTGAAACTTCGACGTCGGGGTAACGCGCCCGGACGTCGTCGGCAACCAAAGTCAGGTCATCGCCCGCCTTGCCCAACAAGATGACGTCATTGTCGTTTTTGGCCGCTTCACGGGCAAAGGCGCGGCCGATAACGCCGGATCCGCCCAAAATTATCCAAGAGCGTTTATTGTTCATTTTTTCTCTCCTTCGCGAACAGGCGACGGCCGAAGTTGGAATCGAATTTTTTCTGCGGATCAAAGGTATCTCTGGCCTTAAGGAATTTTTCCAGATATTTGTACATCAGCACCAGATTGCGCGGTTCCAGCAAAGCGTCGTCCTGCAGAGAAACACGGCCGTGATGTTCGCCGGCAATCGTAATCAGATGTTTTAAAAAATCTTCCAGCCCTTTGCGGCGGATAAAATCCAGACTGATCGTATACCCGCGCTGGGCAGATCCCAGATAGGACAGCGTATCGTCTTTTGTCAGCACCAAAACGGCCCGGCAGGCGCTGACGCGCGTCTGCGACAGCTCTGTTAAAATACGGCGGACGGCCTGCGGACCTTCCGCTTCCGAAAAGGAAATCTGCAGTTGATAGACCCCTTTTTGCGAAAACAGGCGCACGTTATCCGACGGATACAGAAACTTTTCATAAGGTTCGACTTTTCTGCCAAACGACGAAGCCAAACGATAACGCAGGCTTTTAAAAAACGGCAGAGAAGAAAGATACAAAACCGGATACGGCAAAGGCAGCCTGATTTTCGGAAAAGAAAACAAAGGAACCGTTACGGGATCTTTGGTAAACGAAGCCGTCGTCAAAACACTGCGCCCCACGGCGTCCAAACGCGCGGAAGTATCAATCCAGACCGAACAGAAATCAGCTGTTTTTCTGGCGCTTTTTAACGCTTCCATCAAATCGTTCAGGTTGGCCAGACGGCGTTTTTCAACAATTACGTTTTCTTCGGGACGTTTCAGCAGGGTTATTGAAACCAGAACGATCACCCCGACCAGCCCTTGACCGCCGACGACGGCTTTAAACAGATCTTCGTTTTCGGAACCGCCGGCCCGGACCGTTTCGCCGTTTGCCAAAACAACGTCAATCCAGTTGACCGATTTTGCCAAAGATGTTTTTTTATGGCCGTTCTGGCCGATGATATTGGCCGCGATCGCTCCGCCCAGCGTGTGCTGCCCCGATCCCGTCGCGGTCGCCAGCATAAATCCCCGCGGCCCGTACAATTCCGTGATCGTTTTCAACGTAACGCCCGGTTCGCAGATCAGTTCGCCTGTTTTTTCATCAAAAGAACGAATGCAATCCAACCGTCCCGACATCATGACGGCGCCTTCGGCATTGATAGCCTGATCGGCATAACTGCTGCCCGAACCGCGGGCAACAATGCCGTTTTTCCCGACCTGTTCCAGATATTTTGCCACGTCGGCGACGCGATCGGGCCGGCAGACCTGAGAAATGGCCGAATCCGTATGGCCTCTGCCGCCAAGCTTCATTTCATACCAATGCATTATACGCAACTCCTCACTAAAACCGAGGAACAGTGTACTCGAAAAAAAAGCAGAAATGAAGAGATTTAAACGTTAAAAACTACGGCCGGACACTGTCCAGATACGATTTCAACTCCGCCGCCAGCGACTTTTCCCGCCCCAGATACGGATAATTTCAGCCGCCGACAACGCCGCCAGCTTCCCCGCGGCGGGCAGACTTAACCCCTGCGACAAACCGAACAAAAATCCCCCCGCGAACGCGTCGCCGGCCCCCGTGCTGTCAACAACGGACTGGTGATTTTCAGAAGCTACCGTCGCTATGCCCTCATGCGAAAAAATACAGGCGCCCCGCGCCCCGCGGGTCATCGCCAGAATTTGGCGGCGGTCGGTCAGAACATTCATAAACGCGTCCATATCCGTTATACTGCGGTCAATTTCAAAACACCCGCGAATTTCGCGTTCATTGCCGATTAAAATGTCGGCCTGCGTGCGAATCGTTTCAATGACTTCCTGAACGGCGACGGCGCGGAAATTCAAATCATGCATATTAAACGCCACTTTAACGCCGGCGTCTTTGGCCGTCTTCAGCGCCATGGCCACCGCCTGACGCGCGCGGCGGGAAACCAGCATCTGTCCTTCGATAAACAAAATCCTGGATTCTAAAATCGTCCGCGTATCAATATCGCTTTCTTCGATTTCTTCGCAGATCCCCATGTTAAAAGCGAACGTACGGTCATGATCCGGCGTTACCATCACCAGACAGCGCGCCGTCGCCCTGTCAATGTCGCGGTCAAACGGCACCAAAGGTACGCATGATTTAACGCCGCAATGATCAAAGGCTTCCTTGAACTTTTCCCCCATCGTATCGGTGCAGGCCTTGCCGATAAAAGCGGCCCTGCCGCCCAAAGACGCGACCGTCGCCATCGCGTTGGCCGCCGTTCCGCCCGGAATCACGCGAGAATCCATCAGATTCTTGCGGATTTCACGCAAAACGGAAATAGGCAGCACATTGCCCTGTCCTTTGGTTAAAGAATATTGCCGGAGGAAATCTTCCGTGACATTGGCAACAACATCTACGAACGCCACGCCGATAGCGGTTACGTCAAAATTACTCATGAGGACAGTTTCTCCATCTGAATCACGTTATCGGAATCCCTTTATATCGACAGACGTTCTAAAAGGCGAGTCAAAAATAAATAAATCGTCAATATCAGATAAACCGTACCGTTAAGAAACATGCCATTCGCACAAAAGCGGACGCTTTATTTCAAAAAGCCGGCTTTTTGTCGCGATTCGCCGCCCGGACGCGGCATGCCTTAAATCAGCATCAATTCCTGTTCCTGCTTTTTGCCTTTCGGCGCGGGGTGGGGACGGCAGACCAAATGCAGTTTTCCGTTCTTTGCCGTCAAAGACGCCGTTCCGCCGCGCGTCAAATTGCCGAACAAAATTTCTTCGGCCAGCGGCTTTTTCACGTATTCCTGAATGATCCGCGCCAAAGGACGGGCGCCGTTTTTCGGATCGAACCCCTTTTTAATCAGCCATTCCCGAGCGGAAAAATTGACGGCAAGTTCAATCTTTTTTTCCGTCAGCATCGCTTCCAGCTGAGAAATAAACTTATCCGCAACGCGTCCCATGATTTCCGGATTCAGGCGTTCAAACGGAATAATCGCGTCCAGCCGGTTTCTGAATTCCGGCGTAAACAGGCGTTCGATCGCCTCTTTGTCTTCGCCTTCGCGTTCTTCGCGCACAAACCCGACGGCCGGTTTCGACATATCGGCCGCGCCGGCGTTCGTCGTCATGATCAGGACAACGTTTGAAAAATCTATTTTCCTGCCGTTGGAATCCGTTAGTTTGCCGTAATCCATCACCTGCAGCAGCACATTAAACAAATCGGGGTGAGCTTTTTCAATTTCGTCAAGCAGCAAAACGGCGTAAGGGTGCTGATCCACCGCGTCGGTCAGCAATCCGCCCTGATCAAAACCGACATATCCCGGCGGCGATCCGATCAAACGCGAAACGGAATGTTTTTCCATATATTCCGACATATCAAAGCGCAGAAGCTCTACTCCCAGCGTTTTTGCCAGCTGGCGCGCGACTTCGGTTTTTCCGACGCCGGTCGGCCCGGAAAACAAATAGCTGCCGATCGGTTTTTCAGGTTCGCGCAGGCCGGCCCGGGCCATTTTGATCGAAGACGCAAGCGTTTCAATCGCTTTATTTTGCCCGAACACCGTCAGTTTTAAATCCCGTTCCAGAAAACGCAGCGATTCGGTATCGTCCGCGCTCATCGTTTTTGCGGGAACGTTTGTCATTTTGGAAACAATCTGTTCAATATCCTGCGGCAGAATTTGCTTTTTTTTCCTGCCCGGCTGCAAAGCCCTGGCCGCGCCGGCTTCGTCCAGCACGTCAATCGCTTTGTCGGGCAGTTTTCTGTCATGCAGATAGCGCACGGACAAATCCACCGCCGTTTTAATGGCTTCCACCGTATAGACGACCTTGTGGTGTTTTTCGTACAACCCTTTAATTCCGCGCAGAATCGCGATTGTTTCGGCAACGTCGGGTTCCTTAACGTCAATTTTTTGAAAACGGCGCAGAAAAGCGCGGTCTTTTTCCATATGGTTGCGGAATTCCTTGTACGTTGTCGATCCGATACAGCGCAAAGTCCCCGAAGCCAGTGCGGGCTTTAATAAATTGGACGCGTCCATTGTCCCGCCGGAAGTCGCGCCCGCCCCGATAACCGTATGGATTTCGTCAATGAACAGCAAAGCGCCGGGATCGTCTTCCAAAGCGGTCAAAATATTTTTCAGCCGTTCTTCAAAATCGCCGCGGTAGCGCGTTCCGGCCAGCAAAGCCCCCAGATCCAGCTGATAAACGACGGCGTTTTTTAACTGAGCGGGAACTTTTCCTTCAACGATTTTCGCCGCCAGTCCTTCCGCCAGCATCGTTTTTCCCACGCCGGGATCCCCGATCAGCAAAGGATTGTTTTTCGTGCGCCGGCACAACACCTGAATAATCCGGTTAATTTCGTCAACGCGGCCGATCAGCGTATCCGTTTTTCCCGCTTTGGCTTTTTCGTTCAGATTAATGCAGAAATCCGTCAGTTCTTCGCCGGGCTGCGCATAATCGTCGTCCTCAACGCCGGTCACGGGAAAGCTGCGGCTGAGGAACGTCACGACGTCCAGTCTGGAAATTCCGTATTTGCCGAGCAGATAAACGGCAAAAGATTCTTCTTCCGAAAACATGGCCGCGATCAAATGCACGGCCGTGACGATGTCGCGCCCGCTGGACTGCACTTGAATCGCCGCCCTTTGCACAACGCGCTGGAAAGCAATCGTCGGGCGCGGTTCACGCACGGAAGTCTGCTGGGCCAGGCATTTCAAATCTTTGTCAATAAAGGCCACCAATTCTTTTTCCATATCGGGCGCCCGGCGGCAGTATTTCTGAAACAGCGGAATTACGTCCGCATCGTCCATAATCGCCAACAGCAGATGTTCCAACGTGGCAAATTCATGCCCTCTTTCCGCGGCGAACAATAAAGCCTGCTGCAGCGTTTCTTCAAGATTCGGAGAAAGCATCGTCAAACCCTTTCAACTTCACAGCGCAGCGGGTGCTGACTGCGCCGGGCCGCATCAACCACCTGAGCCGCCTTCATTTCCGCGATTTCAAACGTATAAATGCCGCAGACGCCTATACCGCTGCGATGAATCTGCAGCATAATTTCCGTTGCCTCTTCAAGGTTTTTTCCAAAAATGCTCTGAAGCAGAGAAACAACAAATTCCATCGGCGTAAAATCGTCGTTAAGCATAACCACTTTATACAAAGACGGTTTTTTTATTTTCGGTTTGGTTGCTAACCCGCCCTGAATTTGTTCCTGCTGCATCGGCCGATTCGGCATTATTTTTTCCTTATTAAAAGAGTTTTCGGTATGATTATTTATGTAAATCGGTAAAATAATATTCAACCTTTTTCGGTTAAAAAAGTATTTTTATACCGGACTTAATTTTATCGGATATAACCATTTTGTCGAATATAACTATAAGTTTATATGTATTCATCATTTTGTTTTAAGCATAAATTAACGGGAAAGTGCTAAATTACGGCGCGGCGTTTAAAAAGGGGAAAAATGTCTTTGATCGTTGAAATACTGGCAATATTCGTTTTGCTTTTTCCCGGGCGGGCTCTGGCGGAGCCTTCACGCACGGCTTCTTTACTGGTCGAAGCGGAAACGGGCCGCATTCTGTTTTCGGAAAACGCGACGGAAAAACGTTATCCGGCCTCTTTGACAAAAATGATGACTTTGTATCTGGTTTTCGACGCGCTGGAAAAAGGCGAAATCCAAATGGATCAGCTGCTGACCGTTTCAAAAAAAGCCGCCGGACAGCCGCGGTCGAGAATGGGATTGAAAGAAAACACAACCATATCGGTAGAAAACGCGGTTTTTGCCATGATTTCACGTTCCGCCAACGACGCCGCCGTCGTTATTGCCGAAGGAATGGCCGGATCAGAAGCGCAGTTTGCCGATAAAATGACGCGCGTCGCGCGCGAACTCGGCATGAAAAACACTCGGTTTAAAAACGCTTCGGGACTGCACAACAAAGATCAGGTCACAACGGCGCAGGACATGGCTATTTTATCAAAAGCGCTGATTCAGCATTTTCCGAAATATTACAAATTGTTTTCCGTGCGCGGGTTCCGTTACGGCCGAAGGTATTACGGCAATCACAATCTGGTCGCCCGGTATTACAAAGGCGGCGACGGTTTGAAAACCGGTTATGTCGACGCGTCCGGGTACCATGTCGTCGGATCGGCCAAACGCGACGGAAAACGACTGATCGGCGTTGTCATGGGGCGCAATTCGGTGCGCGAACGCGACCGGCATATCTTCAAACTGTTGGATTCCGGATTTGCCGCATTAAAAAATAAAAAAGAAACGGTTGACACATTAAATGAAACGCCGCTTTTTGAACCGATGAAGGAACAGCTGCCCGGTTCCAGCGAAAAAGAATACAGGCTGCGCCGAATCGCGGCAAAAAAACTTTCCGAAGAATTAGATAAAATCGCTTCTTTGGACCAAAGTCTGCATACGGAACAAAGCGGCAGCGTTATCAAAAACGCGATTATCGACTGGGGACGCAGGAAGCCTTAAAAAAAATGGACATGCCTTTTGTTTTGAAACAGGCGGCGGAAAAACTGACCGATGGCCTGAAACCGCATGAAATCAAAGAACATGCCGAACGAATCAGCCGCCGGTACAGGGATAAAAACGCGGCGGGGCGTTCTGCCGTCGGAAATTTGGAATCCGCCGCTTATGCCGTTTCACGAATGCCCGCGACTTTCGGCGCCGTTTCGGCCGTATTGCGACAGGCCGCGGCATGTCAGGGATTACCCCCGAAAACAATGATCGACGTCGGGGCGGGAACGGGCGCCGCCGTCTGGGCCGCCGCCTGCTTTTTCGATTTGGAATATATTTTGTGTCTGGAACGCGAAAAAGCCATGCGTGATACCGGCCGGAAATTGGCGTCGGCCGGCTCGGATTTCTTTAAAACGGCTCCGGTCTGGCGGGAATTCGATCTGGCCGCATCTCCCTTGACACAAACGGCCGATCTGGTCACGGCCTGTTATGTTTTAAACGAACTGAACGAAGAAAACAGGGAAAACGCTTTATTAAAACTGTGGCAGGCAGCAAAGCAAATGCTGGTGATTGTTGAGCCGGGAACACCTGAAAATTTCCTTCAAATGAAATGTTTCAGGTCTTTTTTGATTGACCGGGGCGCTTTTATCGCCGCCCCCTGTCCGCACCAGAACGTCTGCTTAAACGACTGGTGTCATTTCGGCTGCCGCGTCGCGCGGTCAAAACTTCACCGGGAATCCAAAGGCGGCGCCGCCCCGTTTGAAGACGAAAAATTTACTTACCTGATCGCCGTCCGTGAAAAACGGGAATCGGCCGGCGCGCGAATCCTGCGCCGCCCCTTGATCGGGAAAGGCAAAGTAACGCTCAGTCTGTGCGCGTCGTCGGGGCTGACGGAAAAGACCGTTTCCAAAAAAGACGGAGAGATTTATAAAAAAGCCCGCAAAGCCGATTGGGGCGACGTTTTTAATCCCACGGAATAATCCGTTCGGCAGACAAGCGCCCCTGTTTGCACTGAGGACACAAAACCGTCTGCTTTAAATCCATTTTTTCCAAAACGCGGCCGCAGTCCAGACAGGTAAAATGCGGCAGATAATCCCCGTCTTTAAACAGGAAATGATAGGTAAAGCGGTTATACAGTCTGGCGCAGTGCGGGCAATAATACGGCTGATGTTCCCATGTTTTTAAAATGACGGGGCGACGCCGGCGGATTAAATCGCGGATAAAATCCAGTTCGTGCGGATTGTCGACAATATACTGGGAAAAATTAACGCCGACTTCTTTTTCCTCTTCGGAAGCGAAGTTCTGCGTGCTTAACGCCAGATCGGTTTTGCCGATCCCGTATTTGCCGACGAATTTAAAATCACAGTGAGAACACGACAAACTGACCAGATTTCCCATACCCGCGCCTTTCATTCAAAACCGCTTTAACTGTGGCATATTTTTGATTTTTCCTCAAGCCAAACGTTTATTTTTTCGCTTTTTTTAAAGAAGTGTTTTTTTGTCGGGCGCAAATGTGGTATACAAGATAAAATTTTGTCTTTTAATTACTTAAATTCCTTAGGAGGATATATGGTCGCTCATAAAGATTTAGCAAACGCTCTGCGCTTTTTGGCCGCGGAAGGTGTACAGAAAGCCAACTCCGGCCACCCCGGCATGCCGATGGGCATGGCGGACGTCGCAACCGTTTTATTTTCAAAATTTTTAAAATTTGACGCAAAGGCGCCGCATGGGGCTGACCGCGACCGTTTCGTCCTGTCCGCCGGCCACGGTTCCATGCTGCTTTACAGCCTGCTGTATCTGACAGGTTACGAACAAGCGACGCTGGATCAGTTAAAAAGCTTCCGCCAGCTGGGTTCGCGCTGCGCAGGCCACCCCGAATACGGCCATTTGGAAGGAATTGAAACAACGACCGGCCCGCTGGGACAGGGAATTTCCACCGCCGTCGGCATGGCTTTGGCCGAAAAGTTGCTGGCCGCCCGCTTCGGTAAAGAAATCGTTGATCATTACACTTATGTCATCTGCGGCGACGGCTGCCTGATGGAAGGCATTTCCGAAGAAGCCATTTCTTTGGCCGGCCATCTGCGTTTAAATAAAATGATCGTTCTGTGGGACGACAACAAAATCACGATCGACGGCGCCACGTCGGTCGCCACGTCGACGGATCAGCGCAAACGGTTTGAAGCCAACGGCTGGAATACCGACGAATGTGACGCTTACAACCCCGAAGAAATCGAAGCCGCCATCGCGCGCGCCAAAAAATCCGACAAGCCGACGTTGATCGCATGCCATTCCGTTATCGGTTACGGCGCGGCCAAAGAAGGCACCAGCAAAGTCCACGGTTCCCCGATCGGCGCCGAAGATCTGCTGGCCGCCCGCAAACGTCTGGGATTTGAATACGCTCCGTTTGAAGTGCCGCAGGACATTTTAAACGAATGGCGTTCTTTCGGCAAAAAAGGACAGACCGACCGCGAAGCTTGGGAAAAACGCTTTGCCGGTATGGACGCCGCGAAAAAAGCCGAATTTGAACGCACGGTAATCAGGCACGCTCTGCCTGCGGGCTGGAAAGAAAAAATGCAGGCTTACAAAGAACAGCTGCTGGCTGACAAACCGAAAGTCGCCACCCGCAAAGCTTCGCAGATGGCTTTGGAAGTTCTGGTCCCGGCCATTCCCGAACTGCTGGGCGGATCGGCGGATTTAACCGCGTCCAACCTGACAAACGCCAAAGCGTCCGTATCCGTCACGCCTGACGATTTCACGGGCAATTACATGCACTACGGTATCCGTGAACACGCTATGGCCGCCGCGATGAACGGCATCGCTCTGCACGGCGGATTTATTCCGTACTCCGGCGCGTTTTTGGTATTTATGGATTACTTAAAACCGTCGCTGCGTCTGGCCGCGTTAATGGGAATCCGCACGATTTATGTTTTAACGCATGATTCAATCGGCGTCGGCGAAGACGGCCCGACGCATCAGCCGATTGAACATCTGGCGTCCATGCGCGCAATCCCGAACGTCAACGTATTCCGTCCCTGCGACGTGATCGAAACGGCGGAATGTTGGGAATTGGCGATCGAATCCGAACATACGCCGTCCGTTCTGGCTTTGTCGCGCCAGAATCTGCCGACCCTGCGCACCGGCGTTGCGGAAAACCTGTCGGCCAAAGGGGCATACGTTTTGGCGGATTGCGGCGCAAAACGCGATGTGACATTATTGGCGACGGGATCGGAAGTCGAAATCGCCGTCAAAGCCAAAGAACTGCTGGCCGAAAAGGGGATCAACGCGGCTGTTGTTTCCATGCCGTCCTGGGAATTGTTCGACAAACAAGACGCCGCTTACAAAAAAGCCGTTCTGGGCGATTGCCCGCGCGTCGCCGTTGAATCGCAGGGCGCATTCGGCTGGGAAAAATACACCGGGCTGGACGGAGCGATTGTCGCCATGCGTTCGTTCGGCGCTTCCGCCCCGGCGGAACAATTATACGAACATTTCGGCATTACGCCGAATGCCGTTGCCGCCGCCGCAATGGGCTGCCTGAAAAAATAATTTTTGAAACAAGGAGATTGATAAAAAATGCCTATGATCAGTTTACGCCAGCTGCTGGACCATGCCGCGGAATACGGTTATGGTATGCCGGCTTTTAACGTCAACAACATGGAACAGATTCTGGCCGTGATGAACGCTGCGAAAAAAACGGATTCTCCGGTGATCGTTCAAACGTCCAAAGGCGCCCGCGGCTATGCCGGCGATCCGATGATCCGCCATATGGTTGAAGCCGCCGCCGAAATGTACCCCGATCTGCCGATCTGTCTGCATCAGGATCACGGTTCTTCCGTTGAAACGTGCGTTACGGCTTTGGCCAACAGCTATACTTCCGTGATGATGGACGGTTCGTTAAAGGACGGTCAGCCGGCTTCTCATGAGTACAACGCCGAAGTATCCGGCACGGTCGCCAAATTCGCCCACATGATCGGCGCGTCGGTCGAAGCCGAGCTGGGCTGCATCGGTTCTTTGGAAACCGGCAAAGGCGAAAAGGAAGACGGACACGGATTTGACGGTGCAATCGACAAAAAGCAGCTGCTGACGGATCCGGACGAAGCGTATGATTTCGTCAAGGCGACAAATATTGACGCTCTGGCCGTTGCGATCGGGACGTCTCACGGTGCTTATAAATTCACGCGCAAGCCGGACGGCGCGATCCTGTCGATTGACACGATTAAAAAAATTCACGCCAAAATTCCGACGGTTCATCTGGTTATGCACGGGTCTTCTTCCGTTCCGCAGGAATTGCAGGACATGATCAACGAATTCGGCGGAAAAATCCCGCAGACCTACGGCGTGCCCATTGAAGAAATTCAGGAAGGCATCAAGTATGGCGTGCGCAAAGTCAACGTTGACACCGACTGCCGTATGGCGATGACGGGCGCGATCCGCAAAATCTTTGCGACGAAACCGGAAGAATTCGACGTTCGCAAATACATGGGTCCCGCAATGGAAGAAATGCAGAAAGTCTGCGAAGCCCGTTACGAACAGTTCGGCGCGGCCGGCATGGGATCAAAGATCAAAGCGATTTCTCTGGCGGATATGGCCAAACGTTATAAATCCGGCGAACTGGATCATATGTTGTAATCCGGATTGTTCCGATAAAAAGCCCTTTTGGAAACAAAAGGGCTTTTTTCTTTATCCGAACAAAAGAAAGGCGTATTCTGGTTATATCTGAAAGGAGAAAATCGTTAATGTTAAAAGGAAAATTCGTTTTAAACTTTATTGCCATCTTCGCGTTGTTGATGTTTATCGTCTGGGCCGGCACGGCGTTTGACAACGAAATGACCTTTTCATGGTATTCTTATACGATTGTCGGGGGATTAAGCGTCTTTTATGCCTGGACGAAAAGCGTTGATATGAACAAAATAGCCGACGATACACCCGCGCCGCATCGTCATCACGTTCATCATCACCATACGCCGCCTTCCCCTCAATAAATGGCTGAAAGCTGTAATCTGAAAGAAAAATATCTTGATAAAAATAAAAATTTTTACCGCTTTAATCGCCGCTGTCGTTTTAACCGGAATCTATCCGGTATTCATTCATCATTATTTTACAGTTTTTCTTCAGACGACGGCCGAAACAAAAATAACGGCTGAATTAAAATATCAAACATCAAAAACCGAAAAAATAATTACGCAAAGAAAACAGACTGATTTTAAGGGAAAAGCCTTTTTTTATCTGCCGTCCGAACAGCTATACCGGTTGGAATTAAATATAGAAAAAAAAGCACAAATCCGTTCAATTACCATAAACGGAACACAAAAAGTCAATTTACGCCGGAATGGAAAAAAAACTTTTTCTTCTCCGTTAAAAGGACAGATAAAAATAGACTGGTACAATGGGGCGGCATTGTTCTTTTTGTTTTGGTATTTGTTCTATTTTCTTTTTACCTTTCGAAAAAACAAAAAGATAGAAACCTATTCACCGACACAGCCGAAAATGCTGAACATAGAATTATTAAGAATCATTTTTACTCTGTGTGTGGTATGCTGCCATATCGTCATTCCTCTCAAAATATGGACGAACACACGTTATGCCGTCGAATTTTTCTTTATCCTATCCGGATTTTTCCTAACGCTTTCCTTTAATCCGGAAAAAACGACAATGTCTTTTATGAAACAAAAAATCTGCCGTTTTTGGCCTTTGATCGTTTTCGGCGCACTGATCAACTGTCTGTTTGTCCGTCATATCGACGGATCTAAGTTATTATCAGATATTTTCCTGCTCTCTAATTTCTTATACAGAAAAGACGGATATAATGGCCCCGCTTGGTATGTTTGCGTTTTGTTTTGGATAACGCCGTTTTATTTCAATCTGATGAAAACACAGAAAAAAGAAAATATAAATTTAATTATCGCTTTATGCCTTGTTTTGAGTCTGCATATACTTATTGCCGCGGATTTTGTCGGAGGAAAAATCCGGATTTTTCGAGGAATAGCCGGAATCTCAACGGGATATTTTGTTGCATTAGCCTATCAACAGTTATCGGTTCAGAAACCACGAAACGGTATTTTTTTCTCTATTGCCGAAGCAAGCCTGTTATCATACTGCCTGATCTCTTTTTTCTATAACAGAATATTCCCTGCCGATCCTGTTTTTATCATGATTGCTTTTGCGGCACTGATCCTTTTGTTTTCTTTAAAATACGGCATATTTTCTCGCTGTCTGGAACGCCCGATATTTGCGCAAATTTCCAAATATTGCCCGGCCGTATATCTGACGCACGGCATATTGACGCAGTCTGTCATGCCGATATTGATAAACAAATATGCCGTTTATTTAAAGTTTCACATCGAATTGACCTTGGCGGCTTTTATTGCAGCGGCTTGTATTTTAGGAATGCTTGCGCATTATATTATTGAAAATCCCGGACGGCGTTTGATGTTAAAATTGTTAAAATAATATTTATTTCCGCTTCGGGTTTCAGCCGAAATAAAAAAACATACCTGTTATCGTTCAGTAATGATTTTTTCTTGTATTCATGAAACGGCTCAATAAAATAATAGGAACTGAATGATTTAAGGAGTTTGTTATGAGCGTTAAAATCGCCCCGAGTATTCTTTCCGCCGATTTTGCCCGACTGGGCGAAGAAATCAAAGCCATTGACGAAGCCGGCGCCGACTATATCCATATTGACGTTATGGACGGTCATTTTGTGCCGAACATCACGTTCGGCCCCGCTGTTGTCAAAGCCGTTCGTCCTTATACGAAAAAAGTGTTTGACGTTCATCTGATGATCGAACCCGTCACCCCTTATATTGAAGCTTTTGCCAAAGCCGGCGCCGACATCATCACCGTTCACGCCGAAGCCGACAAGCATTTGGATCGATTATTGCAGTATGTAAAGTCTTTCGGCATCAAAGCGGGCCTTTCTTTAAACCCGTCAACGCCGGAAAATGTTTTGGAATACGTTTTGGACAAGATTGATTTAATTTTGGTCATGACCGTCAACCCCGGTTTCGGAGGGCAAAGCTTTATTTCTTCCCAGCTTGAAAAAATGGAACGGATCAAAGCCATGATCGGATCCCGTTCCATAGAACTGGAAGTTGACGGCGGCGTCAATCCGGAAACGGCAAAATTATGTCAAAAAGCGGGAGCAGACGTTCTGGTCGCCGGCAGTGCGGTTTTCGGGAAAGGAAAGTACGCCGAAAACATTAAAAATCTGAAGTCATAACTTTTTTGTAACACACAAAACGGTTTCTTGTGTCTATAATGGACATCATTTTCAAATAAAGGATTACCGATGACTGATAAAATCATGATTATCGAAGACGAAGAAGATATCGTTACTCTTTTGCGCTATAATCTCGAGAAAGAAGGCTTTGAAACGTGTGTTGCCACAGAAGGGGACAAAGCCTTTAATGCCATAAAAATCAATCAGCCGACCTTAATCCTTTTGGACTGGATGCTTCCCGGCATGAGCGGAATCGATATCTGCAAACAAGTTCGTTACGACAACGATTTGCGCAATGTTCCGATCATTATGCTGACGGCTCGAGGGGAAGAGGCCGATAAAATCAAAGGACTGACCATCGGTGCCGATGATTATATGACCAAACCGTTTTCCGTTCCCGAACTGATTGCCAGAATCAGAGCTTTGTTGCGCAGAATCCAACCGGTCAAAACAAAAGGCGAACTTGTTTTCGAAGACATTAAAATGGATTTGGCGACTTGCCGCGTTTTCAGAGGCAGTCGTATTGTCCACTTAGGCCCGACGGAATTTCGTTTGTTACAATTCCTGATGGAACAACCCAGACACGTCTTTCCCCGTGAACAATTGCTTAAAGAAGTCTGGGGCGCCGATATCCATGTCGAGCTTCGTACCGTTGACGTTCATATCAGAAGACTGCGCAAAGCGATGAACGAAGGCGGAGAACCCGATCTGATCCGCACCGTTCGGGCGGCCGGATACTCGATTGATTCTCAACAGCCCGATACCGCTCAAGAGGACGAAAACACAGAAGAATAAGCAATATGTTTTTATTAAAAAACAACTGTTTTTCTGTTGACAAAAAACCCGCCTAAAATCAATATGCGGTAAGTTATTTTTTATTTTTCAAAAGGATTTTTTCCATGCATACATATCGTTCGCACACCTGCGGTCAACTGCGCGCTTCAGACGCAGGACAAAAAGCGCGTTTGTCCGGTTGGATTCACCGTAAACGCGACCACGGAAATCTGGTGTTTATTGATCTGCGCGACCATTACGGTATTACGCAGTGCGTTGTCGATATTTCCAGTCCGGTATTTAAAATTTTAGAAAAATGCCGCCCAGAAAGTGTCATCTGCGTTACGGGGGACGTTGTAATCCGTAAAGACGACAACGCCAATCCGAACCTGCCGACCGGTGAAATCGAACTGGTCGTGACGGAAGCCGAAGTTTTAGGCGAAGCCGAAACGCTGCCTTTGCAGGTTGCCGTTGATTTTGAACAGCCCGAAGAAACGCGCCTGCGTTACCGCTTTTTGGATCTGCGCCGCGAAAAGCTGCATAAAAACATGCTGCTGCGTTCGCAGGTTATCGCTTCGTGCCGCCGGCGCATGATTGAACAAGGCTTCGTCGAATACCAGACGCCTATTCTGACCGCCTCCAGCCCCGAAGGCGCACGCGACTTTCTGGTGCCTTCGCGTCTGCACCCCGGACAGTTTTACGCTTTGCCGCAGGCGCCGCAGCAGTTTAAGCAGCTGCTGATGGTTTCCGGTTTTGACCGCTATTTCCAGATCGCCCCCTGTTCCCGTGACGAAGACAGCCGCGCGGATCGTTCTCCGGGTGAATTTTATCAGTTGGACTTTGAAATGGCTTTTGTCACGCAGGACGATGTATTCGCCGCGATCGAACCCGTCCTGCAGGGCGTATTTGAAGAATTTTCCAACGGACGCGCCGTAACGCCGGCTCCGTTCCCCCGTATTCCTTATGCCGAAGCCATGTTGAAATACGGTTCGGACAAGCCCGATCTGCGCAACCCGCTGATTATTACGGACGTAACGGATATCTTTACCGGTTCCGGATTCGGCATTTTTGCCAACGCGATTGAACGCGGCGCCGTCGTGCGCGCCATTCCGGCGCCCGGCGCGGCAACCAGACCCCGCAGCTGGTTTGATAAAATGAACGGCTGGGCACGTGAAATCGGTCTGCCCGGCATCGGTTTCATTACTTACACGACCGAAGGACCGAAAGGCGCAATTGCCAAGAATTTGGACGAAGACAGAATTAACGCCCTGAAATCAGCTGTCGGCGTTAAAGACGGCGACGTTATTTTCTTTGTCTGCGAAAAGAAAGGCAAAGTCGAAAAATTCGCCGGACAGGTCCGTACAAAAATCTGCGAACAGCTGGATCTGTTGGAAAAGAATGCTTTCAGATTCTGCTGGATCACCGATTTCCCGATGTTTGAACTGGACGAAGAAACCAATCAAATTGTTTTTTCCCACAATCCGTTTTCCATGCCGCAGGGCGGAATGGACGCTTTGTTGAACAAAGACCCGCTGGAAATCAACGCTTACCAATATGACATCGTATGCAACGGTATTGAATTGTCTTCCGGCGCGATCAGAAACCATCGTCCGGATATTATGTACAAAGCGTTTGAAATTGCCGGATACGGCCCCGAAGTCGTCGAACAAAAATTCGGCGGTATGCTGAACGCGTTTAAATACGGCGCGCCGCCGCACGGCGGTTCGGCGCCCGGTATTGACCGCATGGTTATGCTGCTGGCCGACGAACCGAATATCCGCGAAGTCATTTTGTTCCCGATGAACGGTATGGCGCAGGATCTGATGATGCAGGCGCCTTGCGAAGTCACGCCGAAACAGTTAAAAGAGCTGCATATTCGGGTCGAACTGCCGAAAACAGTTGAAAAGAAATAAAGCTTCGTACAAAAAACCCCGCTTAACGGCGGGGTTTTTCTTTCAGGCAAAACGATAAACGTCTTTATATTTCCGGAAAAAGAACAAAGTCATCAAAAAAGACAACGCTTCAGCAATCGGAATTGCCAGCCAAACTCCTGTCATTTCCCACCAGACCGGCAGTAAAAGAAGCAGCCCGACAACAAAAACAAACGTGCGGCAAAAAGACAACAACGCCGACACTTTCCCGTTTGACAGCGCCGTAAACAAAGCCGAAGCGTATATATTCAATCCCATAAACAAAAAACACGCCGCAAACAACTTAAACCCCCGCAGCGCCATTTTATAAACAGTCGTGTCTTCGTCGACAAACAAACCGATCAGTTTGCCCGACTGCGACAAACAGAGCAAAAAAACAAAAACGGACATTGTACCGATCATCTTTGTACTGATCGAAAATATTTTCTGCAGATGCGGTGTTTCGCGTTTACCGTAATTATAGCTCGTCAGCGGGGCTATTCCCATAGAATAACCGAAACAGATCGACATCAAAAACGTTTGCATGTACAACACGACCGTAATCGCTGCGACACCGTCCGATCCGGCCAGACGGATCACAATATTGTTTAACAGAATTGTGACCAGACATACCGATAAATTCGTTACCATTTCCGATGATCCGTTAATACAGATTTTGGAAATCACATACGGTTTGAATTTAGGTTTGACGAAATACAGACTGCCTCGCCGGTTAACGGAAAAGTATATAAATCCGATCGTTCCGGCCAGAGCATATCCGATTCCGGTCGCCAGAGCCGCTCCGCGCAGTCCCATATCGCATAAAGCTATAAAAACATAGTCAAGAACAACGTTGGTAATGCCGCCGATTGAAGAAAAAATCAATCCCAATACGGCCTTGCCGCGCGTAATGTAAAACATGGAAAAAGTTCCCGTAAATAACGCCAGCGGCATAAAAAACAAACAAACGTACGCGTATTCATAACAATAAGGAAACAGTTGTTCATCGGCACCCAGAAAAATCAGAAGCGGTTTAAGAAATACCAGCCCCAAAACTGAAAAAAGGATTCCCGCCGCCAATGCGACCAAAACAGTCAGAGAAAAATTCTGACGAGCCGTTTGTTCCCTCTTTTGCCCCAGTTGTCTGGCAACCAAAGCGCTGCCGCCGGTACCGAACATCATACCGATTGCGATTGTCACCAGAATCAAAGGGAACGTAATGTTGACGGCGGACAAGGCGTCCGTTCCGATCAGGCGGGCAACAAACAGTCCGTCGATAATGCCGTAAATTTCCATCAGAAGAGTTGAAGCGATTGTCGGCGCCGCAAATTTCAGCAAAGAACTGAGTGTTATTTTTCTGTCCAGTGAACTTGTCATTTTCTTTAACCCGTTGATTCTTTTTCATACTCTTCTTATCATTCAGATAAAGTATACCCTTATGGCAGAGTCAAGAAATAAAGTGCGGGAACGAAAACTTTTAACTGTCGGACCGTCCGGAAAAATTTTTTCGCATGATCCGAACAGCGGCGCTGACGCTTATATTTTTGAAACAGAATACTTACCGGCGATTTTAATTTTTCCGCGCCGTTATATGAACTGCGTTGTCTGATCTGTTAAAATCCGGCAGCTGCGGCTTCGGCAAAAGAAACGGGATCTGTTTTTTCCGACAACAGTTCTGCGATTTCCCCGGCCGAATGCCGTGACAACTCTGCAAAAGCAGACACGGTTTTCCGATTGCCGGCCGCCATGTCCGGATACATTTTTAAAGCAAAATTTTTAATCTGAAGCCGACGCAGAAAATCTGCCGACACAGTCTTTTTATCGGCCGGCACCATTTCGATATAAAACGAATTGGGCATATATTCGATCCAGGCGCCGCTTAAAAAAACCGTCGCATCTGTCATTATAAACAACGGCAAAGACGGCATCAGCGTAGTCATTGCCAAAATGTCTTCTTTGGAAGCATTTTCGGCGCCACCTCTGCTGGAAGTCATATCGGTATACAAACCGGTAATGAACGGCGTAGAACGGCCGTATACTTTTTTAACCGGCAGCTTTACCGTTTTATAACCGGAACGTTTTAAAGAAAGATCGCCGATTTCCGAACGGGGAAGTTTTCCTGCAAAAGGCGTTTCGCCTATTCTTTTGTCCCCCTGATAAATAAAAGCGGAAACATTGGAATCTATAATTACCATTTGCGGTTTCTGGTTTTGACAGGCACACAGGCAAAAACACAAAAAAGCAGAAAAAAAGCATTTCATTTTCATCTGTTTTTCCCTTTACTCTCTTTTCCTGTTCGGCGGATACGGATCATCGGCCGGCGTCCCCTGCGTTACCTGAACGACGACGCGGCTGACGTCCGACGGATCCAGATCGGGCGCCTGAAAAGCCTGAACCAAAGACTCATAACCATCATTAAACCACGGCATAAAAACGATGTTTCTGTTTTTATCCGTCGTAAATTTCGCAACATACAAATCAGCATTGCCGATCTGATGTTTTTTACCCGAACGGTCGTAAACCGATAAAACCAACTTTCTGAGTTCATACGGTTTTATTTTTTCACGCCGCCCGTCGTCTTGGGTCATCATGACAAAGGAATCAAAGTCTGCTTTATCCTTGAAAAAACCGTGATCGACCGGCGATGTTTTTACAAAAACCGTGTCCGAAACGCTTTTTGCCGGCGAAAAAGCGCAAATAATCTGTCCTTCTTTTTTATCTTCATAAAAACAATCCAGATTTTCCGTCACGGCGCGCGAACCGTCTGATACGTTTTTTAAAGCGCGCCGAAGCGGTTTGACAAACAAATCCCGATAGTTGTCTTCGTCAAATGACAAAAACACAAAAAACAGCGTGCCGCCCGCCTTGCGTTTGACGTACGACGCGCGCGCACGGATAAAGTTAGACGGATACGACCACTTCATCGCCGCCAGCAGAACTTCTTCGCCTGTCGCGGCGGAAGAAAGGTTTAAATGTTTTTGAGGCGGACGGATTTCCTCATAGCGATGAAATTTATCCACACCGCCGGCAACAACCGCGGATTTATTTTTGGGAACAACGGTCTGTTCCCGTGCCAGCGCTTTCAACTCCGCCGTTTCGCTTAAAATTTCCCCGCCCTTTGCGGCAAAAGAACGCGTAACGGGTTCATAGCCTTCTTTTTCCACAGTATAGGTATGTGATCCGCGTGCAATCGGATAATTCCGTACCGGCGTCAACCCGACGCGCCGCTTGTCAATAAAGACTTCGGCATTTTGCGGAAAAGAAAAAATCGAAATTTTAGCCGACTTTTCCGGCAGAACGATGTTCATCGGCCGGACTTCGCCCTTTTTCAAAGTAACCGGAACGGACATTCTTTCCATTTCCTCATGACGCAGACTGATCGTGATTTCTTCCTCAACCGGAATTCTGTCATACGTCAAAGGCGCCGTGCCGACCGGCCGGCCGTCCAGATAAACGTCAGCATTAACGGGATCCGTCGTTACGGATATCGTTGCGAAAGCCGGCAGCAGCGTTTTTTTGACGCGCACCGTCTTTCCCGGCACGGTAATTATATTTTCATTAACCGTTTGATAACGCGGGTGGTCAATGCGCAAAGAATGCCGCCCGGCCGACAAAGAACCGTACAGCGTCATCGGCGTCTGACCATACCGGTCGCCGTCGACATAAACGGCAGCCCCGTCAACCGGATCGGTTTCAACGATTAAAACGCCCTTAGCCGCGTCAGATTTGCTGCCGACGACGGACATCTGTCTTTTTCTGGGAGTATCGGCAATTTTTTTCAGGCGTTCTTTTTCCTGCGCGATCGCCTTTTTGGAAAACCGATACAGCAGTTTGACGCTGTAGCCTTCGCCGGTTTTTTGAATAAACTCGTCTTCTTTTTCAAAGCCGTCGAAGCGCGCCGAAATGCCGGAAACGATTGTTCGTTCGGTTAAATAGGCGGAACTTTCGGTTTGGTAGATGTCCGCCTGATACGAATATTCGGCCGGAAAGTTTTCTCTGGCCGCCTGATCATAAGCGTCCTTAACCGCCTGATCAAAAGCGGCTTTTTCGGAATCGGCCTCGCCGCGGCCGACATAGTACTTATAGTTTGAATCAGCTTTGGGCGTTGACGTCGTCCATGTCTGAGCGCCAAAAGCCGCCTGAGCCGCGAAGAAAACGGCGGCCAGCACAACCGCCCGAAGCCTGTTCAAACGAATCATAAGTATTTACTCGCTCATCTGATCCCAGTGCGCGTCAACTTTTTTGGCAAAGTCTTCGGAAATTCCTTTTTTGCCGGCATTACGTTTAATCGCTTCCTGAATAGCCTTTTTAAAATCGGCTTCGGGCATTGAAACACGAACAAAAATACGGTAAATCACGTCACGTGTTCCGTCCGCGTCAACGACAACGGAGACTTTTTCCCAATAACGGTTGGCCGGGCGGATTGAAGAAGCGACCAGTTTACTGGTTTCTCCGCCGATAAAACGCGTTTGATCGGCCCCCATGGCATCACCTTCTTCGGCATTTTGGAAAATGAAATTCAAACGCTGCTCGATCGCGCCGGACAATCCCGCTTTGGCATTGTTTTCCGCAATCCGGTACCCCGTCGAAATCCGTTTGCCGGCAACGGGCATTTCGTGCGTGCCCAACATATAAACCGTGCCCTTTTCAATTTTAAAACTTTCTTCTTCGGACGCCCAGCCGGGACGCACCGACAAATCGTCGGAACGGGCCAAAACGGTGTCTTTCGGCGTTGAAGCGCATGCGGATAATCCGACAACCGCCGCGAATACATAAAAAATACGAACTGCTTTTTTCATCTGTCATCACCTGTCGTTATAAAAACAAATTTTATTCAGGATAAAACAAACGTTATAGCTTTTCAAGCCATCTTCCCTCCGTTCTTTTTTATCCGGAAAAAAAAGTAGCAATCCCGCCGCCCTCCTGTTAAATTGAAGAAAATCGTTATCAGGGAAATTTTTCGTCTTATGCTGCGTTTAAAACATCTGCCGATCGACACGGGCAAAGAAAATATTGTTTTTATTCACAGGCGGTGTCCTGAATTTCAGACGGAAGACGCCAATATGGCCGCCAACCGTATTGAAATTCACGGCGGACTGCAGCCTTTGTTTGCCAGCGTCTGCGTATGCGATGACGAAACGCTGGTCAAGCCTGACGAAATCGCTCTGACCAATCAGGCTTTTCACCTGATCAGCATGGCCGAAGGATCCGAAGTGGCTATTTCTCCGGCGCCGCCGCCGGCCAGCATTGATTCCGTGCGCCGCAAAATCAACGGCGGCATTTTAAGCGCAAAAGAATATAAAAGTATTATTGCCGATCTGGCCGCATACCGTTATACGCCGATCGAACTGGCCGCTTTTCTGGTTTCCAACGCCAGTTTCATGTCTCCGCAAGAAGTCCTGTCAATGACCGAAGCGCTGATCGAATACCGCCGGCCGGCCGACTGGGGGATCGATCTGGTTGTTGACGAACACTGTATCGGCGGTATCCCGGCCAACCGGACGACAATGATCGTCGTGCCGATCGCGATCGCCTACGGGCTGTGCATGCCCAGCACAATGACGCGCAGCGTAACGTCCTGTTCCGGCGCCGCGGACGCGATGGAAGTTCTGGCAAACGTCGAATTGTCCGAAGAAGAAACCGCCGCGGCCGTTAATGAAATCGGCGGCTGTATGGTT
>ENA-ORPH01001365-ORPH01001365.1-human-gut-metagenome-genome-assembly--contig:-NODE-1365-length-23737-cov-5.005447_pt1 | contig 23737 bp, 25 predicted proteins | sample MGYA00242142_ERZ509074 | MGnify/ENA primary metagenome ERZ509074 (study PRJEB26280, sample SAMEA2338724) | human gut metagenome | biome: human gut; feature: human-associated habitat; material: faeces...
GTCGGCGTGGAATCCACCGTCTTGGACGTGACGAGCGGTGCGCCGTGCATCCTGCGTCCCGGCGGAATCACGAAAGACATGCTCGAAAGCGTGCTGGGGCATGTGGACGTGGCAGGCAGTGTCCTGCGTCCCTTGCAGAAAGGTGAAAAGGCGCTTTCCCCCGGTATGCGCTACAAGCACTACTCCCCTGATGGTCAGGTGACACTGGTCGAGGGGGCGGAGGCGGATGTGGTCGCCGCCATGGCGAAGCTGGCTGCCCATGCCGACGCGCAGGGGCATCGCGCGTGTGTGATGTGCTTCACGGAGCATATGGACGCGCTCAAAGACTGCCATCCGCACGACATCGGCTCGCGCGACAACGCATCCGAGGTCGCGCACAGGCTGTTCGACACCCTCCGCCGCTTGGATGAGGAGCACATGGACGTGATTTTCAGCGAGGTTGTGCCGCCGGAGGGCGTTGGGCTGGCTGTCATGAACCGACTGGGGCGCGCCGCAGCGTTCCACACCATTCAGGCGCGCGACGTGCTGAAAGATGAAGAAGCGTAACGCAAGATTTACAATCTGCACATTTACAGACACGGCTTTTTCATGATACAATAGGAGGGAAACCACCCACAGGAGGGCTTGACCATGTTTGATGAAATTCTGCAATGGTTCTCCAGCCATTTGTCGAACCTGACCGACGCGCTGGTGTACTGTGCCATCGCGGGGGTCACGCTGATTGGCGTTTTCAAGTGCCTGATTCCCCTGATTACCACAACCCACGCCCTGCGCCGCGCTATCACCCGCTTGCAGCAGGATGCCGGCACGCGGCAGGGCACACCCGTCTGGCAGGAAAAACGCTTTATGGGCAATCGGCTGAAGAACTGCTGGCTGCGCTTCCTGCAAAACGCCGAGCAGCTTGACCGCCGCGGTCTGCCCTGCAACGTTGAGGACTACATCAACGACGATACCGTCATCCACGGGCCGGGCAATGCGCAGTTGGCCGATCTGATTCCGGGTCTGCTGACCTCTTTGGGCATTTTGGGCACGTTCATGGGCATGATGGACGGTCTGGGCGGCCTCGACTTCTCCAACGCCGACAAGATTATCGAGGGCATCCCGACGCTGCTGACGGGGATGCAGTTCGCCTTTGGCACATCCGTCGCGGGCGTCAGCTGCTCCATCTGCTTCAACATTATCAACCGCATTCTGCAAGGCTCCAGCTATCGCGCGATTGACGACTTCGTGTCGAACTTCACTTCGCTGGCGATGTCGCGCCCGTTGGACAACGATGTGCAGCTCATCTGCCAGAATCAGGACTCCAACCACATGCTTTCCACCCTCACCGACACCCTGCCGGGGCAGCTCGCGGGCGCAATGGAGCACTCCGTCCGCAGCGCGATGCAACCCGTTTCGCAGGCGATGGACAACTTCCTGATGGGGGCGACACGCGCGCAGGTGGACGGCGTTGGGCGCATCGTCGGCAGCTTTGTGCAGCAGATGAACGCGTCCCTCTCCGACCAGCTGCTCACCCTTGGGCGCACGATGACCGAGGTGAATCAGCATCAGCAGGCGTCGCTGGAGCAAGTCCGCCAGTCGCTGAACGCCGCTGCCGCCATTCAGGTGGATATGCGCCAGCTGCATGACGTGACGAACGATGTGATTGCGCACTTTGAGCAGTACATCAAGGAACTCAGTGCCGCCCGCAGCCGCGACGAGGGCTTCGAGCGTTCCTCTGCGGATTTGCTCACCCGCTTGGGCAAGGTCAGCGATCAGCAGTTGAGCGCACTGAACCGCATCCGCGCCGGACAGGAGGAGCTTGCCCGCGTGACGGAGCAGTTCACCCGCCAGAGCAGCGAAACGACCGCCGCGATGAAGCAGTCCAGCAACGCCACGACACAGGAGCTTTCCGGCGTCGCCGATGCCATGAAGCAGTCCGCCGCCGAGCTTTCCGCCGGCTGCCAGAACTTCACGCAGAGCGTCGTCAGCGGGCTTAGCCAGTCGCTGGGCATGTTTGACGCAAGTATGCAGGGGCTAATGGCAATGATGGGCGAAACGACGGACAAGCTTTCCGGCACAGACAGTGCCGAAGCGACCCGCCAAGCCGCCGAAACACAGCGTCTGCTGACCGCACTCAAGGAGTCGATTGACGCGGCAACCGCTGCGCTCCGCCAGAAGGAGGGGTAAGCATGGCGCGTATCCGCAACCGGCGCGCCGCCCGCACCAGCAACAGCGGCGCAAGCTGGATCAGCTACTCTGACATGATGGCAGCGCTGCTGCTTGTGTTTGTTCTGATTTTGAGCGTCAGCCTCTACCAGTATTTCACGATGCTGGAGACGAAAACCGCCGAACTGGACGCGCAGAAGGCGCTCGTCAGCCAGCAGCAGGTGACGCTCGACGCGCAGACGTTGCAGCTTGCCTCCCAGCAGGTGACGATGGACAAGCAGGCGACGGAAATCGCCATCATCCAAGTGCAGCTGGATTCACAGGCGAAGGAGCTGGAAAACGCCTACATCGTCCTGAGCGACCAGCAGGCGCAATTGCAGCAGGCGCAGACCGATTTGGCTGACCGCGAGGCGAAGCTCATCATCCTGCAAACCGACCTGAAGAACAAGGAAATGGCGCTGCAAGCCGCGAACGAAGTGCTGGAAAATCAACAGGCGGCAATGGCGGCACAGGCGGAGCAAATCGACGCGCTGATTGGCATTCGCCCGCGCATCATCACGGCGCTGTCCTCTGCGCTGTCCTCCGCGAACCTCAGCGCAACGGTGGATAATTCCACCGGCGACATTGTGCTGGACTGCTCTTCGACACGGGCAAATCCGAAATCCGCGCAGAAGGCAAGGCGCTGCTTGACCGCTTCGTGCCCGTCTACCTGAACGTGCTGCTGCGCGACGAGTACAGCGCGTACCTCGGCGAAATCATCATCGAGGGCTACACGGACTCCACCGGCGACTACTACAACAACCTGAAACTCTCGCAAGAGCGCGCGCTGTCCGTCGCCACCTACATCCTGAAAATGCCCGGCCTGACGACCCGCCAGCGCGATTTGCTCAAGAGCGGTCTGCTGACCATCACCGGGCGCGGCGCCACGGGGCTGATTTACGACCAGTACGGCAACGAGGACAAGGAAGCTTCGCGCCGCGTGGAGTTCCATTTCAGCCTGAAGGATTCCGAAATGATTGACCAAATGAACCGCCTGCTTCAGCAGACCGAAGGAGATTAAGAAGAAGTTTCATGAAGCGTTTTGCCATTGTGAGCGTCGTTTTGCTGCTGATTGCACTGCTCGGTGTCGGCGCAATGTACATGACGTCGAACGTGACGGTGATTGCGCAGGGCGTTACGGCGCTGGAAGCCTACCGGAACTACGACCTGTTCACTGACCTGAGCGCGCAGGTTCGCGCGGGCGCGGTTGTCGGCACGTCGTTCGTCGCCCCGCAGGAGCTGTCCAGCGCGGAGGATTACGTCTTTTACACCTACACGTTCCGGCTGGAGAACAACACAACCCTGCCCGCGGAAATGATTGAGGTACAGATTACGCCCATGAGCGGCGACATTCTGCAAATCGGCAGCGACCAAGTGCTGACTCTGCCCGCGCACACCATCGGCGACGTGACCGCCACCATCCTGACAAGCAAGGACATGCACGCCATCCGCGAGGCGAACATCACCTACTACATCTGGGGGATTCCCTTCACTATCCGGACGACCATTCAGACAAGCAGCTGACAAGGTGATTTGCCATGGAATACAGGATAGAGCACTACAAAAACTGCGAGCGGTTCAACGAGTAGTATCAAAGCATTTATCAATTTCTTTTGAAAGCGGGAACGCTGGATTACAACGAGCATTTCCATTGGGGACGTTTTGAATGATTTGTCCAATCCGCTGGTCATTTTCTGCCGGACGGCTATACCATGAGCCCGCGGGATTTTGCCGCCGATCCATGGCAATACCAGTTGGTGATTCACAGAGGGTTTGACAATGACGGCACGCCCGAAAAATGGGATGCGGAATTGCTGAAGCGAATCCCCCACGCAAACGACGCGCTGAAAACCTTTGCAATTGCCAACCGCGAATATTGCGCGCACTGCGGCTTGTGGTACACAACCGGCGACACCGCTTATGTTGAGCCTGTCGCCACCGTGCCGGAGCACAGAAAGCGCGGCTTGGCGAAAGCGGTGGTCTATGAAGCATGTTCGCGCGCCCATGCGCTTGGTGCAGAACGTGCCATCGTGTTATCTGACCAGTCGTTTTATTCCCGAATCGGTTTCACACTTTCTTCGGAAGTGTATGATTGGGAGTACGCTGATTCTGATTGATTTCGCAGGGAAAGCAAGCAAAAACCCCCGGCTGCAAACGCGTTATTATGTAGAGGAAGGTTTACCCCTCCTCGTCATGAGTCGCGGGAAATACAAGCAATTCAAGCAGTTATGGCTTGAAGGGAAACCTTCAAGTACATAGCTGCTTTTTTGTTGCAGCAGAAAGCGAGGATACCCCATGAAACTGACCTATCGCCGCTGCGGAGACTACTACCTGCCCAACATCGGCATCCCTGCCGAGGACATGCGCCCCCTTGGCAAGTACGGTAGAATGCGCTTGCGTTACCTCCGGGAGCATCGTTCCCTCCTGTTCAATCAGCTCCTGCTGTCCGGTAAGCTCATGAAGCATCTGTATAGCATTGACGATGCCTGCCAGGAACGCCTGGATCTGCTGATTCCTCAGATGAAAGCAGCCGAAGGCGTTACCGAGGACTTGAAAGCTGCCGACCAGATGGAATGGGTACGCCGAATGAACAGTATTCACAACCGGATCGAAGAAATGCTGTTCAACGAGTTGATCTACGACTGAGGAACTGTGCCATATAGCAAACAGGCACGAGCCTCCAGCCCGTGCCTGTCTCCCCAAAAATCAGATGGAGGTACTTATGAAGAAACTACTCAGGCTTCCCCTTCGGTTAGCTGCCTTGCCTCTCATTGCGATACTGCTGGTATTCCAGCTGATTGCATCCCTAATTGTTGGATTGACCTCCATCGCAACCAACCTGCTTGCAACGGTATTCTTCCTCGGCTCCGTTGCAGGGTGGATCGCCAACGCTCCCAACGGCATGATCTTCCAGACGGTGGGCCTTGGCATCTTCTTCGCCTTTGCTCCACATATCGCGGGATGGCTGCTGGAGAAGGTAACAGACCTCACGCTTGGTCTTCTGGATTTTCTGTTAGCCTGATCATCAAGTTTTCTTGCTCGCCTTTTTCCGGCACTCGGCAGAACAGAACCGTGAATCTGCCCGTGGAGCATAGAACGCCATGCGGCAATGCTCGCACAAGCTCATGGGATTCTTCGCATCGGTCAGTTTGACAGAGAACATGAACTTCACTGTCAGCATCAGCGAATGAAAATCCCACACGATGACCGGGTGCTCCCGCAGCGCAAGGTGATAGGTAGGCGCATTGCCCTCAAAACATGCAAGGCTCTTGCGGTACAAGTTCAGCCCATTCTTGTCCAGAATGTCCCGGTCTTCGTAATACAGGTATGTTGACATAAAGGTGAACGCCCAGTCGAGGAACACTTCCTTTAGCCACTCATAGGGTTCGCCGTAGCTGCGCATGAAGGAGATCGCCTTGGCGCGTGGATCGTCGCTGAAAGTCAGGGACAGCGCCGCTTCATCCCGGTCGCTGCCGGACACATTCCAAATAGATTCAATTCCGCGTTTGCGGAAGTCTGGCATCTTGAATGGAAAGAAGAATTTCATGTAGGTCAGTGTGTCCATCGTCTCCTGCCGAATGAACTGGTTTTTCGGAAAATAGACCTTTTCGTACTCCACGAAATTGGGCGTGGTAGGAAAGGCAGTCATCATGCCCAGTAGACCGTAGTTGCAGACGAAGGTGTGGATAGCGGCTTTAATCTTCTTTTCAGGCGACTTGTGAATCACCAGCAGGCCTATGTTAACCGCATCCAGCACCAGTTGGTCAGCAAGCGGCATGGTGTTGTAGACAGAAGCCTTGGCATCAGCCGTGGGCAGAAGGTACTCCTTCCCATCTGCTGCCTTTCTCCACTCATAAGAGGCATACTTGGCCCAGTACGCGCTGGTATGTTCAAACAGGTTCTTCATCGGAAGAATGTCTCCTTTTCGGTGGAGTGTAGTCACGCAGGAAGTCCTGCTCCAGGTGGATCAGCTCGTCGCCGTTTTGTTGCAGCACCGTCAGGGCTGCGTACAGCTTCCGGTGGATGCGTCGTTGGACGGTATCGCGTACCTTGCGGATGTTGCGCTCTGTTTGGCCGCGCAGTTCCGCCAGCTTATGTGTCGAGTACAGCCTGATACCCAGGAAGAACAGCAGTTCCTTGTGGTCGAGCTTCAGATTCATGACGATTTCCTGCAGGTGCACACGCTCGGTCAGGTCGTGCATGGCGAAAAGGCACGTGTTGAGATAATCGTCAAACTCGCCCCGGCAGATCTGCCGGAAGGTCGGCTGACTCATGCTATGCGGTAGGATGTGACCGCCAGGGAGCGCGCCGCTTTCCAGCGGTACGTCACCACGCAGGGTTTCATAACGGCGTTCCCGGCGCATACGGCTTTCCTCTTCGCGGTCGTACCAGCTAACCAGCTCCTGAAACTCGGACATGGTTCGGGCAGACAGTTCCAGTCGGCGGAGCGCTTCTTCACGGACGCTCTGGGCTATGCGCTTTCTTAGTTCAGCAGAGGATCGTGTTTTGTCAGCATTGCGTCTGCGTTTGTCTGGCTTGGAGGATGGCAGTGATTCTTCTGGTTCGTCATCGGCTGACCAGTCCTCGGAGTCATCATCAACGATTCTTTCATCAGGTATGTTGTTCCACGGCAACTCTTCCTCTGGGATCTCATTACCGTCTTCATCGTACAGGGGCATGGCGAGCATGGAGGGTTCGATGGCAGAATCATCCTCCGCCGCCTCGTACCAATCATCTTCTGGAATCACTTGCTCACCCCCTTCAAAGCCCATTATACAAGAAAATTCGTCCGATCTCAAATTTTCTTTCTGAAAATTTCAAAACAGTTCCAAAACGACGCCCGTTTTGTCCTACTTGTAGAGGGAGTCACTAAAAAACAGACTTCCACAGGAAAGGAGAATCCATTGACCCAAAAAAAACGAACCCCTTATCACGGCGCTCTATGAGCGTCTGAGCCGCGACGATGACCAGCAGGGCGATTCCAACTCCATAGTGAATCAAAAATCGTACCTGACCTCGTATGCGGCAGACCACGGTTTCACCCATTGCCGGCACTACACAGATGATGGCTTCAGCGGCGGCAACTTCGAACGCCCTGGATGGAAGCAGCTCATTGCGGACATTGATGCAGGCTTGGTCGGTCTGGTGATCGCCAAAGACCTGAGCCGCGTCGGGCGCGACTACATCCAGACCGGCTTCTACACCGAGGTGTACTTCCGGCGCAAGGGTGTGCGGTTCATCGCCATTGGCAACGGCGTGGACACGGTGAACCCCATCAGCAGTGAGTTCGCCCCCTTCATGAACGTGCTGAACGAGATGTACCTGCGGGAACAGTCGAAGAAGATGCGCACATTCTTCCGGCAGCGGGGCAACAGCGGAAAGCCGACCAATACGCTGTGCGTGTACGGCTACCGGAAAGACCCGGCAGACAAGAATCATTGGCTGGTGGATGACGAGGCGGCTGCGGTCGTCCGAAGAATCTACCAGCTGGCGATTGACTGTCACGGCCCCTACGAGATCGCGCGTATCCTCGAAGCTGACAAGGTGGAGTGCCCTGCCTACTACAACGCGACCCACGACACCTGCATGAAGCGATCCAACACCGACATGAGCAAGCCATACGCCTGGAATGGCGTGACCGTCAGCAACATCCTGCAACGTCCGGAGTACATGAGACACACCGTCAACTTTCGTTCAAGCAAGAACGGTCTGAAGGCAAAACGGCAGACAAAGCCTCAGGAGGAATGGATGATCTTCAAGGATACCCATGAAGCCATCATTCCAGAGGACAGATGGCAGCTGGCACAATGTGTGCTGGCTGTCCGGCGCAGAACAGACAGCACCGGTGAAGCCAATCCGCTGACCGGTAAGCTCTACTGCGCGGAGTGCGGCGCAAAGCTCAACAACCACCGCAGTCGGGCAAAGCAGTCTGGGCGTGAGTCGGATGATTATTATGATTGTCCCACTTACAGCCAGAGCAAAGGCGACTGCTGCTGCCACTATGTCACAACGGTGTTTATACGATCTGTGCTGCTGCAGATGATCCGTTCTGTAAGTCAGTACGCTGTATCGGATGAAGTTGCCTTTGCAGATCAGGTGCGGGCCCTATCCGAGGTGCGCCACGCCGATGCCGTAAAGGACATGACCGCCGAAGCAGCCAAGGCTCGGAAGCGCATTGCAGAACTGGATACCATCATTCAGAAGCTGTACGAGTCCTATGCGCTTGGCAAAACGCCGGAGAGCCGCTTCAACCTGCTGTCTGTCACCTATGAAAAGGAACAGGCACAGCTGAAGGATAAGCTGGCAAAGACCGAAGAAGCCCTTTCTACCTACCATGCTGACGCCACTAACATCGAAGCGTTCATGACACTGGCGCGACAATACCGGGATACGGAAGAACTGACGGCATCGGTCATCAACAGCTTCATTGACAGGGTGGTTGTCCACGCTCCGCAGAAGGTAAACGGTCAGCGGCATGTGCAGATCGACATCATCTTTCGCTTCATCGGATGCTTCTCTGTTCCGGTGACACCAACCATTCTGACGGAGGAACAGCTGCAGGAAGAAGCAAAGCGAGCCAGGGAGCGTGAACGGAATCACCAGAAGTATCTGCGCAAAAAGGAACGAAACAAGAAGCTGCCCCATGATCAGGCGGCAGCTTAACGAAGGAGGAACACTATGTTTGATCTGATCGAAAAACGCAACTCTCCGAAGGGAAAACCGGGAGGAACGGCAAGTCATTCTGACGCACCCATCACGGCGCTTTATGAACGCCTTTCCTGCGAGGACGAACTGGATGGAGAGTCCAATTCTGTAACCAATCAAAAGAATCTATTGGAAGCATACGCCCGGGACAATGGCTTCACCAACTGTCGGCACTATACGGATGACGGTTACAGCGGCGGCAACTTCGACCGACCTGGCTGGCAGCAGCTGCTTGCGGACATTGAGGCTGGCATTGTGAAAACAGTGCTGGTCAAGGACATGAGCCGAGTCGGTCGCAACTATGTTGAGACAGGGTTTTATACGGAAGTGTACTTTGATCGGATGGGTGTACGGTTCATTGCGATCAACAATAACATTGACAATAGCAACCCCGACAGCACCGAGTTTGCAGGTATATTGAACATCATGAACGACTGGTATCTACGGGACATATCCCGAAAAATCCGGTCTGCTGCCCAGCAGAAGGGAAAATCCGGCAAGCCGTTAGCAGTCAATCCATGCTTTGGCTACGTCAAAGATCCAAATGACAAGAATCACTGGCTGATTGATCCGGAAGCTGCTGATACCGTGCGTCGAATTTTTGAACTTGCTGCATCCGGTATGTCTCAATTGAATATCTGCCGAACGATGGTAAACGAAAGACGTGTTACTCCTGGTTATTACAGTTATCAACATGCTCCGGACGGTGTTGGAAGGCAATACAAAGATTGTCAACCTTACCATTGGCGGACACAGACAATTTGCAAGTTAGTCCGTCGCCGCGAGTACATGGGGTGTACTGTTAATTTCAAGACCTGTCAACCTGAATACAGAAGCAAGCAAGTAAGTGTCCCTGTAGAGGATCAGTTGGTCTTTTACGGTACCCATGAGGCGATTGTGTCTGATGAAACATGGCAGGCAGCACAGCGCATCTTTCATCCTGAGATGTATTCTGCACCTGGAAAACCAAGTGTTTTCAACAGTTTAATGGTTTGCGGTGAGTGCGGTGTGCCAATGTTGTTGCACCGCGTGAAAGACCACGAAGATGGCGGAGACTTTGTCTGTCGGACACACAAAAAGTCTGCTGCTTATGAGGAACGGCTCTGTACACATAATTCTATCCGCGTCACAGTCATTCGGGAAATTGTGCGAGACACACTCCGCACCGTCAACCGCTATGCCATTGCAGACGAAGCCGGTTTCCGTCGCAGACTTGCGCAGGAAGCAGCGGCTTACCAGCCGGATGACCGGAAGCAGCTGGCAAAGCACATCCGCGAGAAGGAAAAGCACATCGCCCGTCTGGAACACTTGCTGAAGAAGCTGTACGAGGATTATGCCCTGGGACATATCCCGGAGGAACGCTTTGACAAGCTGTCTGCGCAGTACGAGCAGGAAGAAGCTATGCTGAAGGCTGAACTTGCAAATGATCAGGCTCGGCTGAACGAAGTGCAGACCGCCTCTGAACAGACCGACAAGTACCTTGCCCTTGCCCGTAAATATCGCGACTGCACAGAAGTAACGGATGACATGATCCTCGCCTTTGTGGAGAAGATCGTTGTCTACCGTACCATCCGCCCAGCCAAGGGACAGCGCACCCGCCAAATTGAGGTGCACCTGAACTACATCGGACAATTTCCTATCCCGACGGAAGGAATGGAGAATGAAAATGAATAACGGCCCAACACCCAGATGGCAGCGCATGAGGCGACTCGGCGCTGCTTCTTTTTATGTAAGAATCAGGAGGAACAATGACGAAGACTACCCCTATGATGGAAGTGACCCGCCGATACGGGCATACCGTTTACACGATCAGCGCCTTCGGAAGTCCCGAAAGCGCCTGTACCTACGAAGACAGGCTGCTGAATCTGATCCAGCATGAAGCGGATAAGATGGACATCTGCAAGGAATCTCACAGCACTTCAACAACCAACAAAGAAAATGACTAAGAGAGGTATAATCATGAGAAAGCATAACAATTTCTATATCATCGGTGTGGACGCAGGCTACGGCAACATGAAGACAGCCCGCACCATCTACCCCACGGGCCTGGTGGCGATGGACACCAAGCCCTTTTTTGATGGCGACATTCTTGAGTACAACGGCACCTGGTATCGCATTGGCGAAGGTCACAAGGCCTACAAACCCTGACAAGACTGCTGACGAGGACTTCTACATCCTGACGCTGGCATCTATCGCTGCCGAGCTGAGTACGGAGCAGATCACCGAGGCCAATGTGCATCTGGCGCTGGGTCTGCCCACGACCTGGACAGGTCGACAGCGGGAGGATTACCGCCGCTACATGATGCGCAACCCAGACGTCCGGTTTACCTTCAACGATGTGCTGTACAGCATCCATCTGACCGACTGCATTGTCTTTCCCCAGGGCTATGCAGCGCTGGTGCCTCTGATGGACAGCGACAAGAGGTTCAACGAGTTCCGGCACTTCACCGGCACGGTGATGATGGCCGACATCGGCAACGGCACCATGAACATCATGCGGCTGGTAAACGGCAAGCCCAATGACCAGCATTGCTGGACGGAGGTCTTGGGTGTGAACCAGTGCGTGCTGACTGTCCGCAAGCAGATGATGGACAAATATGGCATTGACATGACGGAGAGCGTTATTGAGCAATTCCTGCGAACCGGCACTGCGAATCTGGCGCGGGAACTCCTCGACAACCTGACTGATACTGTGCGCGGCTATGTGACCGGCCTGTTTGATGCCCTGCGTGTTCATGGCTATGACGCCCGCCTGATGAAGCTCTTTGTGATGGGCGGCGGCGGCTGCCTGGTGAAAAACTTCGGCAAGTACGATCCCGGCGCGGTTGTTTTTGTGGATGACCTGCACGCATCTGCCAAGGGCTATGAGTACATGGCGCAGGGCGTGATCTGGCGTAATGAGCGTCTTGCCCGAAAGGCCGGTGATTGATATTGTGCGTGAAGGCCATCACCGTGCGGTTTCACCTATCTCACCCAGCTGAAAAGCAGGCATGGGAAAAGCTCAATGCCCGACGAAGCGAACAGCATCAGTCGTTCAGTCAATTGGTTGCAGAAGCTGTCAATGCTTGTGGCACGGAGGGGGTGCATCTGTCTGACACTGAGAAAGACATGCTTGTGCAGGAGATCACAGAATCGGTAGCACTCAGGCTTCAGCAGATGCTTCCGGCATATCTCGCCGGATATTCTGCTGGAGCTAACACACCGGTTGCTACGGCTGTGCCAAAGACCAACACCGCGCCGTCGCAGGTCGCTAAGGCACCCACCCAACAAGAATCCGATGACGCAATGCCTGACTTCGACGACAGCTGCATGGATTTCGACTTCATCGGCGGTTGAGTCGGCGCATCAATCTGCCGCACGTTTCACGTTATTTTCATCAAAATGATGCAGTCCCATCAATGAATACAACGACATCTGCATCAGCGTGGTGCATACTTGCATCACTCTGGTGCATCACAGGAGGATATATATGAAGATCAACATCGATGAACTGTTAGCGAATATGCCCAAAGACGAGGATGAACTGAAGACGGTTCAGGAGAAACACCGCAAAATCCTCACCGATAACCGGGAAAAGGAGAAACAGCGGAAGGCTCGTACTCACCGGCTCTGCGAACACGGAGCCATCCTGGAGGCCTGCTTTCCGCAGACCATCCAGATGGACAGCGCTCAGTTTTCTGCCTTCATGCAGGAGCTGGCTGCTGGCCGGTGACCATGCAAGGGGGCGTTCCGAGGGTAACCTCGGGGCGTCCCCAACAAGAATAACCACGAAGTGCGCACTGATACATACGTCGGCCCATTGGTCAACGTATGTCGCGCGATCTGCGATGCTCTGTTGCGGACTTCGCCGCGATGGGGCAAGCCCCATACCCCAAGAATGATGCTCCCATGGGAGCTGCCAGAAGGAGGAAAGAATGGATTTCTTTCATTGGACAACCAAAATCGTTTCCCGGAACAAAGGGAAATCTGCCGTCGCCGCATCCGCCTATATCAGCGGGACGCGGATGGAGAACACCTGGGATGGAGTCACCCACGACTACACCCGCAAGAAACACATTATCTACACAGAGGTAATGCTGCCGCCCAACGCTCCACAGGAATATGCCGATCGCAACCTTCTTTGGAACAGCGTTGAGTGGAACGAAACCAAAGCCAATGCCCAGCTTGCCCGGTCGATTGAACTGGCACTACCTGCTGAGTTGAATCATGAGCAGAACATTGCGCTTGTTCGGAAACTGGTGCAAGAGCTTTTTGTGGACAAGGGAATGTGTGCGGATGTTGCTTTTCATGACAAAGGTGATGGCAACCCACACGCTCACATCCTGTTGACCATGCGCCCACTGACCCCGGATGGAAAGTGGGGTGATAAAAGCCGATTGGAGTACATCCTGGATGCTGACGGTAACCGCATCCCTGCCAAACAGAAAGGCCGCTGGAAAACACGAAAGGTTTGCACAACCGACTGGGATGACCGTGGCAATGCAGAACGTTGGCGCGCCGCTGCTGCCGATGCCATCAATGAAGCCCTGCGTGAAGCTGGATTCACGCAGGGCTTTGTTGATCCTCGGAGCTATGAAGATCAGGGTGTGCAGCGCATCCCTATGGTACACGAAGGGCCGGACGCCCGTGCCATGGAGAAGCGCGGCATCCCCACGGAAGTTGGCGAAAAGAACCGGGAGATCCGTCAGCAGAACAAGCTGCTCAGTCAGCTGGAAGCACGACTGGCCCGGCTCAATGCATGGGCGCAGTACGAGAAAAAGAAGGATGAACTGCTGACCGCCCAAGGTGAAGATGTGTCCAGGGAAAGCCTACGGTTCAAGCTCGCGTCCAACATCCTTGCTTCCAGCGTGCAGTCTGGCCGCAAGGATCACCGCTTGCGCGACAGCACGGGACTGCTATCCATCATGCATGAGTACAACATCACGGATGCTGCGTCCTGTCTGGCTGCAATTCAGACGGTCAACACGAAGTTCTACGGTCTGAAAAGTAAGCGGAAAGAGAATCACGATCTCTCCCTTGAGTTGAGCGTCCGGATCGAATACTATGAAAAGTGGAAGAAATACCAAAAGCACTACCGGACATGGGAGAAGCTGCTGGAAGCAAAGCGCGGCGACTTTGAACGCAGGTATGAGTACGAGCTTCGCCAATACCGGCAGGCGGCATCTGTCCTGCGCCGCTGCCAGGATGACGGCGAGAAGATCGACTACAAGGGCTGGAAGGCAGCTCTGGAGTATCTGGACAAGGAGTGCTTTATGCTGGATTATCAGCTGGAAGATATGAAGGAGGAAGTGCGTCGGCTGGAGGTGGTGAAGCGGGAGTTCATTCAGGAGAACAAGCAGACAAAGCCGGATAGGTATACACGATGAACAGTCCACATCTATGATGTTCGTGCTTGCTATGAACCCCCCCCCGCATGAAATACACTATGCGGAGGGTTGTCAGCTTTTGCGGCTGATCATTGAATCGTTTACTTTAGTTTGTTACTCAGGGGTAAGCGTGAGCCGATCTATACTTGGAAGATTGCGAATCCCCACTGACAATTTTCTTACCAGTAGTTTTGTCCCCGGTTCGCCCTCAGCTTTCGGGCGTGGTATTCTACTCCAATTCTCGTTGCATCTGAGCTGGTGCAGTGTTAAGATAATATCAGCTATTACCACACTGGATGGCATTGTTCTTACAATAACCAAGTGAATAGCGGGAGCCGATGCACACGCATCGGCTCCTGTCTTGCATTTCAGCACCATACTCAATATAATATTCTTAAGAAAATTTTTCTCGCGCATTAAACTTCATGATCATTTTGCGTCTAAAGGGTGTAACGTTACAAGAGGTGATCGAATGGACAGAAATGATTTTGCATCACGGGTCGTGGAACAGACTGACCGGATGTACCGGATAGCCTATGTCATGCTCCACAATGACGAGGACTGTCGTGACGCAATGCAGGAAGCTGCCTTGAAAGCCTGGAAGAAGGCCAAACCTGTGCTGGACGAGCTTTTCAGGTGGGTTGAATCGGTTCACTACTCGTCCAAGTCTCCCTGGGGTAACGCGATGGAATATCTGAAAAACCAGATAGTCTATCTGCTGAACTACCTGCTGGATGGTCGGCTGGAGATCAGCAACAACCGCGCTGAGCGCAGTATCAAGCCCTTTGTGATTGACCGCAAGAACTTCCTCTTTGCCAACACGCCGGGCGGTGCTCAGGGCAGCGCGGTCATCTTCAGCCTGATCCAGACGGCAATTGAGAACGGCCTGGATCCTTGGCGATATCTGACCTGGCTGATTGATATGGCAGCTAAGGGCATTGTGGATGCAGATGGTCTATTCCCGTGGGCGGCTCCGGATTCTTGCAGGGTTTCGGTTTAATATGATTTGACCAGCAGGGTTATTTCGCCCTGCTGGCCGTGTTTGCTCGTGGAGTGGTTTGACGCTTACTTTTTACTTATCGCCGCCTACGTTGTCTGCCGTCTTCGGGCAGAGCTAATATAGCGCCTGCGGAGGTGAGACAAGTGAAGGAATGGACTGAAACAGATCTGGAAAAGCAACTGGCATACATAAAGAAATCAGCCTGGCAGCACGCCGGCGAGCAGATGAGCATTGCAGAAATGTATCTGCGAAAACATCTGGGCGAAAATACTGCGTTTGATTCTGCGCCGGCATCGCTCCATGGATATATGGGAAAGAAGCTGGATTTCCGATTTGCGGACGATTGCCGGTCGGTCTATATGAGATATGCTGGGACGATTGCGATGGAGGTTTATATGCGCGGTGTGATGGATCGGGCACGTCCGCACTATGCCGTCGTGAGCAGGGAGATTCCGTATCAGCCGGACGGGCCGTAAAACAGCGCTGTGCAGCATGTATGCCATTTGACAGAATGGCTCAGGCGGAATGGGAATCTGAACATGAAAGCCCCCACTGCCTGAGTCATTGACTTTCCCCTCATGCGCAGGGAAAGGTATTTTATGAAGTTATGTGCAGGATCCCCAAATACAGCCCTGCGCCTTCCTGCGGGCGAACCGCAGCGAGGCGCAGGGCCAGCGCAGAATTAGACTTCCGGTATGAGGCGAATCACCTGCACGGGCGTTTCAGAATTGGTGAAGTCCAGCGTGAAGCTGACCGTTTCCTCCTCCTCATCACCCTCCAGCGTCAGCTCGGCTTCCGTGCCGTCCTCGGAGAGCAGACAGAGCGCATAGCCCTCCAGCAGCCCGGCGGGCAGGGTGATCTTCACCTGACCGGTGGGCTGTATCGGCTCGCCGCCGATTTCGAAGGCGACGCTCATCAGGACGTCGCCGCTTTCCAGCGCGCCCATGCGCACGACGAGTTCGCCTTCGGGCAGACACTCGGTGAGCGCCTCCGCCTTCGCGTCCTCCACCAGCAGCAGCCGCACGGCCTCGCGCGTCTCCACGACCTCGCCGTTCTCATCGATCAGCCGGATCTCGCTGACCTCGCCGCACACGGGGCAGAGGACGAACTCCGTGCGCACATCCTCAGCCGTCAGTACAAAGCTGAACCGCACGCAATCCACCGTATGTTCATACGCGTCGCGCAGGCAGGACGCGCTGTTCGTGCCGTCGGCGTTGGGCGTCCACTCACCGTACCAGTGGCCCAGCGCGGAAACAATCTCATCCCGATAGCTGTCCTGGCAGCGGGTGCAGGTATGGGTCGTGTAGCCCTTCTTCGTGCAGGTTGGCTTCGTGGTCTTTGCGGCGTAGTCATGCCCCAGCGCGGGCTTCTCCGCATAGCCGCTGTAGTCGCAGCGGCTGCATGTCGCATAAGCCGCCCAGCCAATTTCGGTGCAGGTGGCCGCCTGCGCGTCGTGCATCACGTAGTCGTGGTCCAGAATCTGGCCGTAGTATTCGTTGCAGACGTCGCACATCGCCCGGGTTTCGCAGGTCGCGGTGCCGCCGGTGTGGTCGGCGTATTCCACATGAGCGGTTTTGTTTTTCCTGCAATACCGGTAATGCTGGTCGGTGTCGTATAGCTTCCAGGCGCTCCAGTCATGCGCGTCGGCGTCCACGTCGCCGAAATGACCGCAGTCCTTGCAGTACGCCGGGAAGGCGCAGGTGGCGGGGCTGGACACGTTGTGCTTGCCGTATTCGGTCTTGCCGCAGCCGTACTCACACGCGCGATAATGCCGCTGGCCGTCGTCGGCGGGCAGCCACCGGCTCATCACGTGATCCACCGTAGCCCCGTAATAGAGATCACATATCTTACAGTGCATCCCCTTCATGCAGGTGGCGGCCTTGTCCGTCGTGTGGCCCCCCGATGCCGTCGTCAGCGTTGCCCGACATCCGGCGCAGATCTGCATGGCGATGTGCCTGGTCTCGTCTTTGGGGTCGATCGCATACGTGGTCTTGCGCTCGCCCTCGTGGTTCGTCCCGTCATAGTATGGCTCATTGCAGGTCGCGCACGTCGCCGCCGTGGTGCAGGTCGGACTGCCGCCGGTGTGGGCCGCATATTCCACCGCATCGCAGCCGCTGGTCTGGCAGGTGCGGACATGCTGATTCTCGTCAGATTTCGACCACGCGCTCCAGTTGTGCCCCGCCTTGCTGCCGTAGTTGCTCTGGCAATCCGCGCAGTAGGCTGGCGCCTGGCAGGTCGCGGCGGTGGTCTCGGTGTGGGCTTCGTAGCCCTCAAAAATCGTCTTCCCGCAAGATGAACAAAATTTATTCAGCTTATGCTGAGACTCGGAGTAATACTGATATCTGGTCTCGGCCTCGCCCTCGTGGTTCGTCCCGTCATGGTATTGCACATTGCAGATCGCGCACGTCTGCTCCGTTTTGCAGGTCGCCCTCGGCTCGGAGGTGTGGCTGCCCTCATCCACCGCGCCGCAGTCCGGCGTCTGGCAGGTGCGCTTGTGGGTCTTCTCGTCCGTAGTCCAATCGCCCCAGTTGTGCTCCGCCTTGGAGCCGTAGTAGCTCTTGCAATCCCCGCAGTAGGCCGCAGACTGGCAGGTGGCAGCTTTGGTTTCGGTGTGGGCTGAACTGACGCTCATTCCTTTATAGTTGCATACTTTACATGTTATGCGTTGTCTGTGAGTATTCTGGTCAAAGTATTCATATGTATCGGATTTGATGCCGGTACGCTGCTCACAGCAGCTGGGGCAATAAAAACTAACCTCAGTCTCCGCCATCACCACGCTGGGGATCATCACCAGCGCCATCGCCATCATCAGCAGACCAACAAACCATTTCTTCATGTTCATGTCCTCCTTCATTAGGGTCGTTTATAGTTCAAAGTGCATCGACAGGGATTCAAACAGTGCGTTCATCACACGCCGGGCCAGCAGATACATGTCCAGCGTCGCCACATGGGTGATGATCCGCGCCCGCTCGTCCTCCGGCACGCGGAACACGCTCAGGCTCATCTCCAGAAAGCGGCTGATCTTCCGCTCCAGCGGGAAATCCGCCCCGCAGCGGCGGGCCATGTAGGCGCGCATCATGCCCGCCGTGCCCACCTCCATCTCCAGAAAATCCGCCGCCGTGGCCTCCGGCAGATACGCGCCGAACGCCGCCTGCAGCTCCCCGGCGGTGCGCCGGTGGATGAGCGACAGCGTATCGGGGCAGGTGTACGCCTCCACATAGACGTCGCGCAGGTTCTCGTTCAGCTCCGTCAGGGCCAGCTGCAGCGCCGTCTCCACTGCGTACACGTGCGCCGGCGTGGGCGAATCCGCCGCCAGCTGCCGGGCCGCGTCGAACTGCCCGCTGAACATGATCTCCACAAACGCCGTCAGCACTCCGTCCTTCGCTCCGAATATATGCTGGAACGATGACGAGGACACGTCCGCCTCCCTCAGGATGTCCACCATGCGGGTCTTCGTGTAGCCCTTTTCAAGAAACAGCCGCGCACAGGCCGCCAGCACCCGCCGCCGGGCGTCCTGGCTGTCATATCGCCGCAAGCGGACACACCTCCCTCATTCCGAATTGGCTTGCAACTCAATTATACCACATTCGCCGGAGGATTACAAGTGAGAAAGATACAAAATGAACGCGATGAAGGGGGTATTTGATACGATCGCTGGTACCGTATAAGCCCGAGGGGCAGTAGATAATACCATTTGACAAAATGACTCAGGCAGGGTGGAATTTTGAGGCTGCGACCCCACGCTGCCTGAGTCGTTAACTTCCCCATCATGGGTGGAAAAAGCATTTTATGCAATGCATTCACCAGAGCTTCCTCGATAAATCATTTCTCCCTTAATCAAGGACTGGAATGCGTATTTTGAAAGGCCTTCAAAAGATTGAAAACAAAATTCCCGGGGGCATTAGCCGTTTTGCATTAGGGTTCTGCAAGAACAAAAAGAAGGTGCTGTTGCACAAGGTTGTTTCGCCCAAAGAATAGAGCTGAAAGTCCTGCTGCGCGGTGATGGGGCTGTACTTTTCGATGATCTCTCTGCCCTCGTCCATGGAGACGCCCGACTCCTCCGACAGGTCAAACAGCGCCATTACATCATAGGGACATTCCTTTTCAATGGTCAGGTCTGTATAAACTGAAGGACACATTGAACATGACGATGGCAAATACCAGCAGGGTCGCCAGTGCGCCGATCAGCAGCGCATTGACCGTCATCATCCCGGACAAGCCCCGCAGGACGACGGTGTTGGTACCCCTGTTTTTCAGCCGTTTACATCTGAGCAGCATCCCGGCCAGCGTTCTGGACAGGGTGAAGTGGGTCAGAAAGACCATCACTAGGTCGATGGCCAGCCACAAAAGAAGCTCCACACCGTCCTGATTATCGAAGGTTGCCATCAGGCTCCGGTAGGTGATGACAAGACACACGATGAAACCCGCCAGTGTCACTCCGGACAATACGCACCAGAGGACGGGATGCTTCTCATTTTTTCCTGCGGCAGCCTCCTTCAGCAGCTCGGAAACGGTGACCTTTTTCAGATACGTTGCAAACAAACTTTCTGCACTTACTTGCTAATCTGCCTATTTAGAGTCCGCTCCGCAACCACCAAAACATAAGAAAACCAACATCTGAACGGCCCGTATGGTATCATACAAGTGCAGGAAAAGTGTGAAGAACCCACCAAAAGCTTGCACAGGAGTGAGGGCGGATGTACAAGAAGGAGACTCAGCTGGCATTCGAGGACTTTGTTTTTCCGTTCGGGGAACTGGATTCGGAAAACGAATGGGTCAAACTGGCGGGCCTGATTCCCTGGGACACGGTGGAGCGAGAGTACGCGAAGCAGTTTGTGGACAACGGACATCCGGCGCATTCGGCGCGAATCGCGCTGGGGGCACTCATCATCAAACAGCGGCTGAAATGCAGCGACGAGTGGACGGTACGCCATGTGAGCGAGAACCCCTATCTCCAGTTCTTTCTCGGAATGAAGGCGTACAGCTCAAAGGCTCCCTTTGGGGCATCCACCATGGTGGAGTTCCGCAAGCGTTTTCCGCCGGAGGCCATTGCGACGATTCTGGAGGCCAGTATCCCAAAGAAAACCCATCAGGATCATGACGACCAGGGAAAGCCAGGCGGGAGCAGCGGACAGAAAGCAGCGCAGTCTGAGGCGGAAACACCGTCAAACAGCGGAACGCTCCTCATGGATGCGACCTGCTGCCCGGCTGATATCGCCTTTCCGCAGGATTTCCAACTCCTGAATCATGCTCGAGAATTGCTGGAAGACATTGTCAGGGAAACCTGCAAGGCCAATGGCTGGAAGACACCCCGGATGTACTCGAAGATTGCGCGAAAGTCTTTCCTGAACCTGTCCAAGAGCAAAAAACGCTCTGCCAAGGCCATTCGGAAGTGCATCAGGCAGCAGCTGCAGTTCATCCGCCGCGATATCGGGTACATCGCGGACTTCGTCCGAAACAAAGATATCCGGTTTGACCAGGCGGTCTACGACCTGCTGAACACGCTCACCACGCTCTACGAGCAGCAACTGTACATGCATGAGCATCGGGTACACAGCGTGCCGGATCGAATCGTCAGCATCCGTCAGCCGTGGGTGCGGCCAATTGTCCGGGGCAAGGCACACGCCAACACGGAATTCGGCGCGAAGCTTCACATCAGCATGCTGGACGGTTATGCCCGGATTGAGCGGCTTTCCTTCGAAGCTTTCAACGAAGCCACCGATTTCTTCCGGGCTGTGGAAGGATACCGGAAACACTACGGATGCTACCCGGCGAGGGTGTTGGCAGACAAGATTTACCGAAACAGGGAAGCCATCGCCTGGTGCAAGGAGCGTGGCATTCAGCTCACCGGACCTGCCCTGGGCCGTCCCCAAAAGAACCCGGAGGTGACGAAAACCGCCCGTCGGCAGGCGTATCAGGACATCTGTGACCGCAACATGATAGAAGGCGAATTCGGCACCGGTAAGCGCGCCTACGGACTGAACCGCATCATGGCTCATCTCCGGGAGACATCCTTCTGTGTGATCGGTGTCGCCCTCCTTTGCATGAATCTGACCAAGAGGCTCAGGTCTCTTTGTCTTGATCTTTTTGCCGGTTTGATGCAGATTCTCTGTTCTATTGACCGATTATCCGCTATTGCTTGATTTGGGGGGCTTGCGGAGCGGACTCTATTTACGAGATAAGGTACAATAAGTTGCGCAAAAAAAGAATAGACATGGTCAGCAGGCAGCTGATAGAATGGAGTTGTCACACAAACATTCGAAAGGAGCCTGGGAACCATGTCTGAGAGGATTGTAACACTGAACGAGGAAGCGATCAAGGGGCAAATCAAGGAACTGGTACGCGGTAGCGTGGAGGAGACGCTGAACGAGCTGCTGGAAGCGGAAGCGGAGAAGCTGACGCAGGCTGCGCGATACGAGCGTAGCGAAGCCCGTCAAGGCTATCGCAGCGGGCACTACGACCGGAATCTGACCACCACCTCCGGCGACGTCACGCTGCACGTGCCGCGTCTCAATGGCGTGTCCTTCGAGACAGCGATCATCGAGCGCTACCGCCGCCGGGAGAGCAGCGTAGAGGAAGCGCTGATCGAGATGTACCTTGCGGGCGTATCGGTGCGTCGGGTGGAGGACATCACGGAAGCATTGTGGGGCAGCAAGGTATCGCCCGCCACGATCAGCGAGCTGAACAAGAAGGCGTATGTCCACATCGAGGACTGGCGAAACCGCCCACTACAGGGCGGGAAATATCCGTATGTCTACGTGGACGGCATCTATTTGCGCCGGAACTGGGGTGGAGAGTACGAAAACGTGGCCATACTGGTGGCAATCGCGGTCAATGAGGACGGTTATCGGGAGGTACTGGGCGCGGCAGAGGGTATGAAGGAGGACAAGGCCAGCTGGGTCGGCTTCTTCCAGTGGCTCAAGGGACGAGGCCTGGATGGCGTGAAGCTCATCGTTGGAGACAAATGCCTGGGGATGCTTGAGGCAGTCGGCGAGGTCTTTCCAGAGGCGAAATACCAGCGCTGCACGGTGCACTTCTATCGCAATGTTTTTTCGGTTGTACCCCGCTCGAAGGTCAAACACGTGGCGAAAATGCTCAAGGCGATCCACGCCCAGGAGAGCAAGAAGGCCGCCCGCGAGAAGGCCAAAGCTGTTATCGCCGAGCTGCGCGAAATGAAGCTGAAGGAGGCGGCAAAGAAGGTGGAGGACGGTATTGAGGAGACGCTAACCTACTGCGATTTCCCCTCTGAACACTGGACGCGGATCCGCACGAACAACGTCATTGAACGCCTCAACCGCGAGATCCGTAGGCGCACCCGGGTCGTGGGTGCCTTCCCTGACGGCAATTCCGCCCTAATGCTCGTCTGCGCCCGCCTGCGCCATGTCGCAGGCACTCAGTGGGGCAGCAAGAAATACATGAACATGAAGCACCTGGAGGTTGCTCTCGGCGATTCCTCCATTGCATAACGACTCTTTTCTTTCGCTGCCTGCTTACTTTTTTGCGCATAAAGGTTGACAGAACCATTTACGATGCAGTGATTGAATGCCTTATTGATAAAGGCGTACTAACATCTCCCGAAGATGGAATCGGAGCAGAAAGCTGCTGGATGAGTGTGTAAAAGTGAAAGAATAGCCGAGAGAACTGTATGGTTGCTCTCGGCTATTTCAAATGAGATTATCCTGTCAAGGACTAAGAATGTGAAAACACCCTTGACAAAACTACTCGAAACGCGGCTGGGGTTTTGTTGTTTTGGAATTATATATTATACTATTTGCAGATGGCGCAGGTGAACCCGCAAATAGCATTACCCGTTCAAATTGTCATCCGCATCGTCTGGGCGCGTGACGTTCAGCTCACTCAATTCCACGAAGCCGCGAATCCGCTGCCCCTGCGCCGTCGTCGTCTCCACAAACGCCCATTCCTGCCCCAGCTGACCCAGATACGTCACCTGCTGTCCCGCCGTCAGCGTCATCACCGCGCCGCAGGAATTCAGCGGGTCGTCGGTGAGCGCCGATGTGCGCAGGACTTGCGCCGGGTAATTCGCCCAGCTGCCGATTTCCGCCACTTCCGACAAATTCGACACCGCATCCGCCTTGATGTACCCGATGCGGTACTGATGGCGGCTGATGGCGTACTGCACGAGCAGATAGCCGTCCTCCTCGAAGAAAACCTGCACCCAGTCGTTCGTGGACAGCAGCGCCTTGCCGTTCGCCGCACGGAAGCTGGTATCCGACGGCGCGGAATACACCGCGTACTGCTTGCCTGCCGCAAGTTTGGCGTACTGCGAAGGCTGCGGGAAGCCGTAGGGGTACGTCCAGCTCCACGGGGAATCCGGAATCGTCGGCGGATTCGTCAAGGTCTGCCGCGACGAAGTTGAAGCGTGTGTTGAAATAGACGCCGCAAAGAATTGATTTGCAAAGTAATGTCAAAATTGTCAAATACTGTTTTCCGGGCGTTTTTCCTGCCGTTGGCCGCACTG
>ENA-ORPH01001375-ORPH01001375.1-human-gut-metagenome-genome-assembly--contig:-NODE-1375-length-23638-cov-3.843150_pt1 | contig 23638 bp, 36 predicted proteins | sample MGYA00242142_ERZ509074 | MGnify/ENA primary metagenome ERZ509074 (study PRJEB26280, sample SAMEA2338724) | human gut metagenome | biome: human gut; feature: human-associated habitat; material: faeces...
CCGCACCGTCGGCGCCGGCAGTCGTCGCGCCGGGGTATTATGTGCAGGTCGGCGCTTTCGGCAGTTTGGAAAATGCGGAAAAAATGCGCAGCCGGGTATCTTCTTTCGGTCCGACGTTGATTTTACCGGTAACGGTTAACGCAAAAACGCTGTATCGTGTGCGTTTGGGCCCGGAAAGTGCCAAAAAGGCTTTGGAAATTATGGATAAAGTTACGGGCAGCGGTATTTCCGATGCCCGTCTGGTGGAAGAAAAAGGAACGCTTCCTGCCGGAAAACGGCTGGATAGCGCTTTTTAAAAGGATCCGACGATGAAGAACCATACCTCTTTTTTATTCTTAACCGCTTTTATTTTCGGAAGCTTTTCTTTTTCGGCGCAAGCTATAGAAACAAAAGCTAAAAACGCCGTTTTAATGGATTTTGATACGGGAACGTTTTTCTTTGAAAAAAAAGCCGATGAAAAAATGCCGCCGGCTTCAATGAGTAAACTGATGACGGCTTATATGATTTTTGAACGGCTGAAAAACGGGGCTTTATCTTTGGACGACGAATTTATCGTCAGTGAAAACGCCTGGCGCAAAGGCGGAGCAAAAACCGGCAGTTCGACAATGTTCTTGAATATCGGCGATAAAGTAAAATTAAGCGATTTGCTGCGCGGTATTATTGTTCAGTCAGGAAATGACGCCTGTATAACCGCCGCCGAAAATATTTCCGGATCGGAAAAGGAATTTGTGGAACAGGCCAATCAAAAAGCGGCCGAACTGGGATTGATCAACACGCATCTGGCTAATTCTACCGGCTGGCCTAACCCGGACCATTACATGTCGCCGAAGGATCTGGCCATTTTATCTGCGCGGATTATTCGTGAATTTCCGGAATATTACAGTATTTATTCGGAAAAAGAGTTTACCTATAACGGCATTAAGCAGGAAAACCGTAATCCGTTGCTGTTTTTAATGCCCGGAATGGCTGACGGGATAAAAACCGGCCATACTTCTGTTTCCGGTCATGGTTTGGTCGGTTCGGCCAAAAAAGGCGGCCGGCGGATTATTATGGTGATCAACGGTTTGAAAACCATGAAAGAACGCAGTGAAGAAGCGCAAAAGTTAATGCTGTGGGGATTCAGGGACTTTGATAATTATCCCGTTTTGAAAAAAGATGTGAAAGTCGTTAAAGTTCCCGTCTGGCTGGGAGATCAGCGCGCTGTTGCAGCTGTTCCCGCCGAAGATATTGTTTTGACATTGCAGAAAGGGAAGCAAAAAGAAGTTAAAGCAAGGGTCGTTTATGAAACGCCGTTAAGCGCTCCCGTGAAAAAAGGACAAAAAATCGCTTCTTTAACTTTGGAAATACCGGATCAGGAATCCAAATCCGTTGATTTGTTTGCGGCCAACGATGTCAAACGGCTGGGATATTTCGGCCGTTTAAAAGAACTGATCAAATATTTCTTGTTTCAAAATATTAGCCAGGGATAAGCGATGTGAAACCAAATTTTTTTATAACCTTTGAAGGCGGAGAGGGAACCGGCAAATCGACTCAAGCTCGTTTACTGGCCGGTTTTTTGGAAGAACAAGGGGCTTCATGCCTTTTAACGCGTGAACCGGGCGGTTCTCCCGGCGCTGAGGAAATCAGAAATTTGGTTGTCAAAGGGGCTGTCGGACGTTGGGACGTCATGACAGAAGCTTTATTAATATTTGCTGCCCGCCGGGATCATTTAGTCAATACGGTATGGCCTGCGCTGCAAGAAGGAAAAACGGTTATCTGTGACCGTTTTGCTGATTCGACAATGGCCTATCAGGGGTTCGGGTATGCGGATAAAGGGTTAGGGCAGGCGGCTGTTGAACAATTATATCAAACTGTCGTCGGTTCATTTAAACCTGATTTAACAATTATTTTGGATATGCCGGTTGAATCTGGGGTGGAACGGGCTTTGAAACGCGATGCAAACGCAAATCGTTACGAAAAAATGGGATTGGACTTTCACCGCAATCTGCGCCGGGCTTTTCTGGAAATTGAAAAAAAAGAACCGAACAGGTGCGTCGTGATTAACGCAACCGGTTCAATAGAGGAAATTCACGCTGCGGTTGTTTCCGTTGTTCAAAAACGTTTGTTGGGAATAAAACGGCATGAGTGATTTTTATGCTAAAGCTCCTGAAGAACAGGTCGATTTATTCGGTCATGACGACGCTCAGAAAATTTTGCTGGATTTATGGAATAAAAGGCGTCTGGCCGGTTCATGGCTGTTCTGCGGTCCGCAGGGGATCGGCAAGGCAACTTTAGCTTATCGTCTGGCCAGATTTGTACTGGCCCAGTCTGTTGAAACAGGCGGGGATAATTTATTCGGTGAACCGGAACAACCTAAATCTCTTTTTATTCCTGAAAATCACCCGGTTTTTAAATCCGTCGCCCAAAGAATGAATCCGGGGCTGAAAGTTATCGAATGCGGGTTAAAGGAAGATGAAATCAAAAGCCGGCAGGCTTTGATTGATGCGGGAAAACCGCTGGATCCGGAAATGGAAAGAAACCGCAAACGTTTTGATGAAATCAGAATTACCGATATCCGGGAAGCGGAAACATTTTTGCATTTGACCGCCGGAGCAAACGGCTGGCGCGTAGTGATCATTGATTCCGCCGACGACATGAATTCGAATGCAGCCAATGCTTTATTGAAATCATTGGAAGAACCGCCTGATAACACTTTGATTATTTTAATCAGCCATATTCCCGGAAGGTTGTTGCCGACCATTCGTTCCAGATGCAGAAAGTTATCTATAAAACCATTAAAAAACAATGAGTTAGAGGGAATCTTTAAATCGAAAAATGATCATATTTCAGATGAAGACTGTCATTCTCTGGCTTTATTGTCCGAAGGCAGCCCGGGAAAAGCTCTGGCTTTAATGGATCATGACGGGCTGCGTATTTTTAAACAAATGCTGGCTTTGTTTGCGGATTTTCCTGAATTGTCCGTTTCTAAAGTATATGATTTTGTTGAAAAAACATCAAAAGATAAGGAATTACTTAAAACAGCTCGGACATTGTTGATTCAATGGTTGTCCGATGTTTGTATTTCGGCCGAAAAAACGGATAAAGAAGAAATTTTTCCTTCTGAAGCCTTGTTAAGAAAGCGTTTGCAGAATACAATTCCCGTGTTGAAGCTGATGGATCTGACAGAAGAACTGCAGAAAGCTTTTTCGGATATTGATCTGGATCAAAAGCAGGTTTTTGTTAATGCTTTTTTGACGCTGCAAAGAGAGGTCGGATAGATGTTTTTCGTTGACAGCCATTGCCATTTGAATTTTCCCGATTATCAGTCAGAACAGGATAAAATTATTGAACAGGCAGAAAACGCGGGGATCGGACGTTTTTTGACGGTTGGCACAAAATTGGAAGAACGACCGGATTTAATTGCTTTGACACGTAGAAATTCTCATATTTTTGCTTCTGTCGGTATTCACCCGGAATACGCGGCGGAGCAGGGCGGCAAAACATTATCGCCGCAGGATATCTGTGTCGCGGCAAACGATCCGAAAATTGTTGCTATCGGAGAGGCGGGGCTGGATTATCACTACGGCACCGAAGAAACGCACGAAGCGCAGAAAACTTTGTTTCGTATTCAGTTGAAAGCGGCAAAGCAGGCGGGATTGCCGATTATTATTCATTCCCGTGAAGCGGAAGACGATACGATCGCTTTGTTGCAGGAAGAAGCCGGCCCCGATTTGCGCGGCGTTTTGCATTGTTTTTCATCACGGGAAAAATTAGCGCAGGCCGGATTGGAATTGGGATTTTATATTTCTGCGTCCGGAATCATTACGTTTAAATCGGCTGAAGAACTGCGCTGTATTTTTAAATCCATACCGATGGATCGTTTGTTAATCGAAACCGACGCTCCGTTTTTGGCTCCGGTACCGTTCAGAGGACGCAGAAATGAACCGGCTTTCATGATAAAAACGGCGGAGGCTCTGGCTGAATTAAAAGAAGTCAGTCTGGATCAGCTGCGGCATCAGACAACGGAAAACTTTTTTACTTTATTTTCAAAGGCGGCTTGACATGAAAATCAGAATTTTAGGCTGCGGCGCTGCCGGCGGCGTTCCCATGATCAGCAGAGGCTGGGGAAAATGTGATCCCAATAACCCTAAAAACCGCCGTTTAAGAACGTCTTTGCTGTTGCGGCATGATAAATTAAATCTGCTGTTCGATACAGGGCCGGATTTAAGGGAGCAGTTATTATCGGCTCAAATCAGAGAATTAACGGCTGTTTTATATACGCATGAACATGCCGATCATACACATGGGATCGATGATTTGCGTGAAGTCAATCGGGCCATGCAAAAAGGCATTCCCGTTTATGCAAACGCAACGACACTGACGCTGTTAAAAGAAAGGTTCGGTTATGCTTTTCGCCCGGTAAACGTTGAAAAAGAACCGTTTTTTCATCCCTGGCTGGAACCCAATCTGATTAAACCGGGCGAACCGTTTTATATTAAAGACTTAAAAATTATTCCTTTTACGCAGGATCATGAATGGACGACAAGTCTGGGCTTCAGAATTAATAATTTCGGATATTCAACCGATGTCGTTCATTTATATGAATCCGCCTTATCTGTATTGAAAGGTGTAGATACCTGGGTAGTAGGGTGTTTGTCCGAACAAGATCACCCCAGCCACGCTTCCGTGCACCGCGTTTTGGAATGGGTCGATATTTTAAAGCCCAAAAGAACAATTTTAACTCATATGTCCGTAAATCTTGATTATGCTTCTTTGCGCGCTTCTTTACCCAAAGGAATAGAACCCGGATACGACGGAATGGAATTTGACGTGAATTGAATCTGTTTTCAAACTGACTGAAAAAATCATCTTCGGTGTTGTTTATGGCCGGAGATGATTTTTTTATAAACAGCAATCCCGAACATTGGCAGCGATTTATTAACTGTTTGTTTTTAAATATTTTTATGTTCATTTTATTACAATTTGTTTTCATGTTTTTCCTTATTTCAGTTCTTAACATAATAGAGATTGTGATGATTTGTTTTGTACGGGGGAGCCATGCTCAACCCCTTGACCTATTTTTATAATTTATCAACGATTTGTTTCGTTTTTTATTGGGCAGGTCTAGCCGTTTTAAGAAGTTTTTTTGGTTTTATTTGTTTCCGTTGCCGGAAGCGGCGAGGTTGCCGCTTCCGAACGGGGAAAGAACCGCCATAGTTAAGCAAAGGCTTAATACGATATGACGGATTTTTTCCCACACTTCTTTAGTTTTGGGCGTTTGAGCGCGCCAGATTGATAAATCGACGAGGGCTTCTTCTTCAGGAATACCGGCAAGCTCGGCCAGTTTAATCATGGTTTCATCTGAGGGTATATTTTTTGATTTATAAATCGCTGATAACGCTGTCGGTGTAATACCCAACGCATAAGCCAGTTTATTGTTGCTGGGAATGCCCTGTTTTTTTTGGGCTTCGGAAATGTAATCTTTAACAGTACGCATAGGAACGCCTCCACAAGTGATTTTTGTTAATATTTATATTACACCTATGAATTAACGGTTGACAATTCCTGAATTAACGGTTTACACCTTATTAGAGCTATGAATTTATGGTTCATAGCTTATTTATCCTGCACCGTTGGAACCGGTTTCGGCCGGTTCCGTTGTTGGGGCGGGACATTATGCCGGGGACGGGTGGTGCCGAAAACCGGCGAACGTTTGGGGGCGTCCGGCCTGAGATTTTTAACGCATAGGAACTTTGGCCGGACAAACTCCGAAGCGAGGGCCGCCAAATGTTCAAAGAAACACACCCCGCGCGGGACGCGCGGAACAGAAGTAACAAACGGTGAGGAGTAAAAACCATGTTAAACAAAGTTCAAATTATCGGGAATGTCGGACAGATCGAGATTCGGCAATCGAACGGCAAGAAAGTAGCGTCTTTTTCGATTGCGACGAATGAGAATTACAAGGACAAGAACGGGAACAAAGTAACGAAGGTGAACTGGTTCAGGGTTGCCGCGTTTTCGGATCATTATGTAGAACTGATTGAAAAATATGTCAAAAAAGGTGATCGATTGTTTATTGAAGGATCCCTTCAAAATTCAAGTTACGAAAAAGACGGCGTAACGCATTACAACACCGATATTCACTTAACGGGCTTTAACAGCCAGCTGATTTTATTGACGCCGAAGCCGAAAGAAGACGGCGACAAGATGCCAGAGGAACTGCCGCCCGAACCGGCAGGCGATAAAGAGGCGGAACCTTGGCCGGGCGCGAATGACGGTATTCCGTTTTAAGGTGCGGTCATGGAAGCGAAAATTGATTTTATTTTGGGGCAGATTTTTATCCGAATTTATGACGGAAACGGGCGCTTAATGGGCGGAATTACGGCAGAAAGCAAAGACGATTTGTTCAAAATAGCCCGTTATGTTCTGGAAAAAGAGGAAGGCCATGCCGACGATAGCGATTAAATCAGGATTTGGAGAAAAGAACGTAACATTTGACGCGGCCATCAAGAATGGCCGTTTGTCGATGTCGGTCAAGGTTGACGGGTTTCCGGTAGCTTTACGCGGCGAGGTATCCAGGGACGATTTAACGGCGCTTGTGCAGTATTTGCGCCGTGCGTGCTGTCAGCTTCAGGACGACGGAACGGATCCCGCGGCGTGCAAGGAATGTCATTGCTTGTTTCATACGTCGGACCATTTAACCGATGAAATGCGTCTTTTTTTGTCGTCCCGGGGCGCGCAGAGGGGGTAACGGTAACACCCCCTCTGCCAGATACAGAAAGGAAAAGTTAAAATGGCGTCGGATATAAGGGAAATCCAAGTAAAATTGAGCCGTGTTCCTGCTGATTACGCGGTGTATTTAGGGAAAGGTTTTGATACGGTAGAGGAAACGTTTGATCTGTCGTTAAAACCGGATATTCAAAAACAGCTTGAGGAGGCGAAAGACCGGGCGAAGGGCTTTGATCTGCGTAACGCTTCAAAGGGATTGATCCGGTTTGCCGGCGTTGATTTTCTGATTTATCCCTATGGCGGCAAGGGCTTTTTGTATTTTATAGAAACGAACGATTATAAGATATCAATCGGCAATCCTTCGGTGAATTGGGGTGTTTCGGTTCAATATTTTTCAAAGGGGCTTTGGTCGCGCGGATATGACGAACTGCGGGCGGAAGTGGACAAGGTTTTCGCGGTTTTAATGGAAAAGCCGGAAAGGCGTGATTATGTCAAATTGCGTCGTGCGGATATAGCGTTTGATTTGTTTTCAAAGAAATTTTCCGCAGAAATGGTTCCCGGCATGCTGTCGGCTGTTGTCGCATTATCCGGGGTAAAAAAACAAATGGTCGGAAGTGTGCCGGAGCTTGTGCCATGTCAGGAATATGCGTCCGGAAACCGGCTTGAAACGATAACAATCGGGTCCAAAAGCAGTTTGCAGATACAGATTTACAATAAGACGGCGGAAATCCGTAATTCGTCAAACAAAACATGGCTGTTTGACGTCTGGCGGCAAAACGGGACGGACATAGACTTTGAAAACGACGTCTGGCGCGTCGAGTTCCGTTTTTTCGGGAAGTTCATGCGCGAAAGAAACATAGAAACAATGGCGGACTTCCGGTTATTGGAAGCGGATTTAATGGAAGAAGCGTTATTAACCAGACGGCTGACGAAAATCAACCGGAAAGACAGCAACCGGGCGCGCTGGGCGTTACACCCGGTCTGGTCGATTATTTACCGGTTGAAAGGCGAGGGACACTGCCTGCCGGTTGGCCGCGTCATCAGTTTGGAAAAGCGTAAAGAAATAGTTGAAAATTTAAAGCGTCAAGTTGCTGGCGGTCTGCGTTCGGCGGTTGTTTTGGCGCAAGGCGAATTTGAAGACGACAGGCTGCATTTTTTGTTATTGGACGTTTTAAAGATACTGAAAACAGATCCGGAGCATGAAACAAAAGTGGTTAAGACGTTACAGAAATACCGGTTTATTGATGAGGCGAAATGATGAGTGAAATTATAGCGAAGATCAAATGTCCGTCCTGCGGCCAGGAGACAGGATTAAAGGTCAACATAAACGGCTGTTTGTTTATAAATTGCCGGGAGAAACTGCCGGACGGATCATATTGCGGGTATCGTGCGACGTATGGGCGCAGTGTATCAAAGAAGGCTTACGAAGCCAGGGAAAACGGGGCGGATATTGGTGAAATCATGGAAATATTGGGAACGGGAGAATACAGTTATGGACGAAAAGACGCAAGACCGGTCAGAAAGCATACAGACGCCGGAAACACCGGCGGCAGAGACGGAATTATCAGCCCCCTTCCGCTATAGCGAAAACGCTATAGAGGAATCTGAAGCTATAGATTACGCGCATATAGACGAAGCTATAGCTCGGACGGAAGCGGCGGAAAAGCTTGAAGCGCAGAAAATTGCCGCGGCGGCCAGGAAAGAAGAGATAAAAAGTCTGGACGGCGTGATCATGTCGCAGAGCGAATTTTCGGATTTAGTGGGCGGCGGCGTCACGATGATCCAGCAGATTACGCAGTTAAAGGCTTTGGATTTTGACGAGGCAAAAAAAGAGCAGGCGAGGGACGCATACGGCGCATTATACGAAGTTATCCGGGATTGCCCGTCGGTTCGCTGGATCCTTAATCCGGTCAGTGAACAGGCTTTAAGATACTGGCGGATCGGATCGTTTTTCATACCGGTAACATTGGCGGTGTCGGCGGAATTGCGTCAGCGTCGAATTGACCGGGCAAAGAAAACCGTTCAAATGCGCCAGGACGAAAAAAACGTATATCAGCCGGAAACGGTTGCGCAGGGCGGCAGTTATAACTTTGCGGCCATGGCTGAAGACGAAAAGAGGGCGGCATGATCAAAGGACAGACAAAACGGATCGGTATTTTCGGGCGGTCGGGCTGCGGAAAATCGACTTTGGCAAAGCAACTGATCAAAGATATTGACCGGCTGGTTGTTTATGACACGCTTTGCGAATATGAAGAACAGGGGTGTAAAGTGGCGCGTTCGATTGTCCAGTTGTTAAAACTTGCGCGTCAGCGCCGGTTTAAGATTGCGTATCAGCCGGATATAGAAGCGGTTCACGAAAAGGAATTGCGAAAAGTGGCAGAAGCTCTTCTTTTGATACAAAAACCGTATCAGGAAGGGCGGGCGTATCCGCAAATAACGCTGATGATCGAAGAAATGTCTTTGGCCATTCCGAACAAGACGGGCGGCGATGTTCAGATTATGCAGAATTTGGCGAACATGGGGCGTCATTACGGGATTAACCTGATCGGCATTGCGCAACGTCCGGCGAATGTCAACGCGACGTTTCGGGGATCGTTGACCGAACAGTATTTTTTCAGCATGGTTGAACCGCTGGATATTGACGAAGTGGGCAAGAAAATCGGTCGCGAAAATGCGGAAATGCTGCGCAAACTGCCAAATCATCAGGCCTTTCGCTATAGCGACGGGCGCATAGAAAATCACTTTAATACGCTATAGCGTTTTATCTATAGGTTGATCTATAGCAAAGCGGCTGTTTACGGCCGCTTTTTTGTGTCCATACTTTTTTATATCCGGTGCGGGTCGGGTGAATTTTTAAAAGGAAAAAAAATGAAAAAGTATGTTGATACGAAAGTAATGGTTTCCGCGGCGGTCGGCGTTCTGGTTGTCGGCTTGTTGTTTGCATATGCGGGAACGATGCCGGTTATTTCCGACGTCAAAAAAGGCTTTAACGGTTAAAGGGAGCGTTGACAGATGAGTTTGCATAGACAGCACCGCTTGCCGTCGGCGTCTTCGGTTGCCGCCGGATCTATTGCCGTTATCAAGGTTCCTGTCGGTAACCGGCGTTACCGGGCGATTGATTTAAAATGCTGGAACGACGGCGAACTGATGAGCGAAAGCACGATGAAATCCTTAATCAAGCTGGTTTCGTTCAAGATTAACGGCGTTTCGCGTTTTGAATTAACGGCGACGGATATCATTGATTTGTTGAACAAATACAAAGACCGCGCGTTTAAGCTGGGGAATTTGTTAATTCCTCTGGCCGATGATTATGCGAAATATCAGACGTTTGAAGAAATGCTGACCTGGAATACCGGCAACGTTTCGACGTTTGACATTGAAATCACGATTGACAGTACGGCGGTTAATCCGCGCATTGAAGGTTTTGCTTTTGAAACGCTGCCGGAAACGTCCAGCGACGGAAAAACGCAAGTTGTCCATAATCTGGGGGCAATCCGCGAATGTCACGTCTTTAATTACAGAACGTCCGGCGCCGGGGATCTGGAAATTGCCGATTTGCCGAAAGGAAACGGATCATTGGCGGCAATTCATCTGAAATCTGCCGACATTACGGGGCTGCGTCTGGTTTGTGATAATTTTGAAGTCTACGGCGCGGATATTGACGTTTATGACCTGATGTTGTCTGAGATCGGCACGCGCGTTCCGCAGTCCGGGTATGTTCATATTGATCAGATGATCCTGGACCGTTTGGCCGATGTTCTGGCTTTGAAATCAATTCAGGACTTCCGTTTAATTGTGACAACCAGCAAGGCAACGGATATCCGCTGCGTTATGGAGACGATCAACACGCCTGTTTTGACTTAAAAAGGGGGCGTAAATGGCAGAAAAAGAAGAAAGCGGTTTTTCCTGGTCTGCTTTGGGTAACTTCGGCATGAGCGCATTTGAAAAATATGCCGAATACGACACAAAGAAAAATCAGGCGGAACTTGACAGTAAGCTGGCGCAAAACCAGGCGGAACAAAATGCGATTATTGCGCAGCAAAATGCTGTTTTGCAGGCGCAAATGGCAAAAACAAGCGGCTGGCAGTCGTTAGCGACAAATCCGATTGTAATTTGTTCAGCTTTGGTTGTGATGCTGGTTGTTGTGAAAAAGGTATTGAAGTAATGGACGGATTATCAAATGCGTTTAACGGATCCGGCGGTTATTCATTTACCGGCGGCGCGGCGGAAAGCACGCAAACGTCAGCTTTTACGCAAAACTGGTCTGGCGGCGGCGATATTAATATCGGTTCCGGCAAGACGGATAATACAAAGCTGTTAATCGGCGGCGTTGTTATTCTGGGGGTATTATGGCTGTTTTCCAGAAAGTAGAATGGAACGACGAGGCGGGGACATTGTTAAAAAAAGCAATGCCCCCGGCTGAAATGCCCTGGTTGGAAAGCAATGTTAAAAGCGGACGGCTGGGACTTTACCGGCATGAAAAAGGCTTTGCCGTTTTAGGCTGCGATGATGAAGATCTGGTTATTGTGGCCATGTCCGGGCGGGATATGATTGACGACGTCGTCAGGTTTACCGAAGCTTTGGCGTATTTAAACGGCTTTAAAAAGATACGTTTTCACACAAAACGGCCGGGATTTTTTAAAATTTGCCCGAAACATAATTTTGTTTTCAGGGAATATGTTTTTGAAAGGTTTTTATAATGGGCGGTTCTTCTAAATCGTCTTCACACAGTTCGACGACGACAAATTACTATGATGAACGTGTAACCGGCGCCGAGGGATCGCATATTGCAAACGCAACAATTCACGGCGATGGGAACAATGTTCAAATTACCGACGGCGGTGCGGTTCAGGATAGCCTGACTTTTGCCGGAAATGCGGTTGAAGCGGCTCTGACTTTTGGTTTAGCTTCACAGTCTAACGCTTTGGAAGTGTTGGAAAAACAAGGTTCTGAGCAGTTAAATTTTGTTACAACGGCTTATAACTCCGCATTGGCGGCGCAAAAGTCGGCAGATGAACGGCTGATTTCCGACATTATGCCGTATCTGATCGGCGGCGTGTCTTTGATCGCGTTAATGGCGCTGACAAGGGGGAAATAATGAAAGGCGCAAACAGTTCAAGATATGTTATAGCGGCGGGCGATACTCTGATTTTACATCAGTCTTGTTTGTTTTTCGCGTGTTCGGAAAGTTCCGCGCCGTTTGAAATTCAATTTGAAAACGGGGAAAAGCTGCCGTTTTGGGCCGGCGCGGTTTACGAAAATACCGAACGCATGAACAACATCATGATCCGAAATTTAAGCGCAACCGAACCACTGATTATTGTCTGGATTTGGGGATTTGGCGTTTACAGGGATCAGTCTTTAAAGCTGATGAACGATATTACGGCCAAGCAAAAAGTTTATTCATCTTTGACGTGTCAGGAAATTGTTACGCCGGCGACCGTTACCGTTCCGGCCGGAACGGCTGAAGTCATGATCCAAAATATCGGCGCGGGCGATATCAGGGTAGGGGGAGAAGCCGGTTTAAAAATCGAACCGGGAAACGACTTTAAACTGAATTTTGTCGGTGATCTGGAAATTGCCGGCTCTTCAACCGTCGTTGTCGCGAGGTTGTCATGAATATAGGTAAGGCGTTTAAAGGCAAGTTTGCCGGTAAAGCAAATATTGATTTGGGTAATTTAACGGAAGCCGGTAACGCAAACTTAGTTTCTGTTCCAAATTACAATGCGGGAATAGCTATAGCGTCTGGCGCGGTTATGCCTGAAAACGGTGTTATTATCGGCGTTCATAATTTTTCAGACGGAGGATACAGAAGCCTGACAATAAACGGGGTTTGTTTGTTTAATACAAGGACAGGCGCTTCTTATTTAAATTCACAGTCGGCCGGCCATGAATATGCGGTTTGCAAAGGTGACACCGTTAGTTTTTCAAATTATGCGGCGATGGGATTTTATCCGTATAAAAAAGGGGTGTGAATATGAAGCTTTATGCAAAAATCGAGAATGAAGAAACAAAACTTTGTTCCGTCGGCATTGGGACGGATACAGAATTTTACCGTTCAATCGGCATGACGGAACAGGAAGTAGAGCAGGGATACGACGGACAATATTATTTAGCCGGATATGCGCCTGAAAAAACGCAAAGCATCATAAATTCGGAACGCATTACCGAATTGCAGAATTACTTAAACGCAACCGACTGGTATGCCGTCCGGTTTGCCGAAACGGGCGCGGAAATACCTGAAGACGTCAAAGCGGCGCGTCAGTCCGCCAGAGAAGAAATCAGCCGGTTAAGAGGTGATGATGATCAAAACAATAGTCAAATGGATCCTTTACATTAAAGCGGCGGGGTATGTCATGGAAGCGGCAGGTTTTAAACAATCCGGCCAGTCGAAAGAAATCGACGTTTTGGCCAGAACGATTTACGGCGAAGCACGGGGCGAGGGAATGCAAGGCATGCAGGCCGTTGCAAACGTTGTCATGAACCGGGCAAAAAATCCCGGCTGGTGGGGCAGTGACGTTATCAGCGTTTGCAAAAAGCCTTATCAGTTTTCCTGCTGGAACTTGAACGATCCGAACTATTACAAAATCAACACGGTGACAAAAGAAAGTGATCCGGTCTTTGAAGACGCTCTGTATATAGCGCAAAAAGCGGTATCCGGTCAGTTGACGGATTTGACGGACGGCGCCACGCATTACCATGCCGCGAATATTGAAATTCCGAACTGGGCTTGGGGAATGTCTTTAAAAGGCATTATCGGTTCACACGTTTTTTACGCATAGGAGAATAAAACATGCCAATTCCTTTACTTATTCCGGCTGTTGCCGCCGGCGCCGCCGCTTTGGGCTGGTGGGGAAAATCTGCGACGACAGACGAAACGCCGGCAACGCAGGTTGTCGTCAATAACACGCAGGAAGCGCCGAAAGATTACAGCAAGACAATTCTTGTCCTGGCGGTCGGTTACGCTTTTTTGAAGTGGAGAAAGATTTTATGATTGAACAACTGATTATTCAGACAGTCGGCAATCTGCCTTTTGCATTTGCTTTATATCTGGTTTACAGCCGGTTAGATCGGCGGCTTGTCATTTTGGAAGAACGGACAAAGAATGTTTAGTTTTTTCGGTAAGCTGATCCGGCGTATTTTGCCTGACGCGGACGAACGGCAGCGCATTAAAGCGCAGCAAGCGCAGGATAACCGCGATATGTCAAAATCGGATAATCGCGCCGCGTCCTGGCGTAACGGTATCGGCTGGGTGTGCGTGATCGGCATGGCCTATCAGCTGATTATCAGGGATCTGTTGATCTGGGGATCAAAGCAAGGTTATTATACCTTAATGACAGAACCGCCTGAACTTGACGGGCGCATCTGGTCACTCGTCTTCGGTATGCTCGGAATCGAGGTGTTTTAATTATTGACAAAGTGTATTCTATAAGATACACTTATCTTAAAAGATAAGGTGAGTTATGTTTGAAATCGTCACAACTGAATTTTACAGCAAATGGGTGTTAAAGCTAAAAGATAATACCGCTCTTTTAAAAATTGATGTTAGACTTGAACGTTTAAAAATGGGCAATTTTGGGGATGTAAAATCTGTTGGTGACGGAGTTTCTGAACTTAGAATAGACTATGGTCCTGGTTATCGGATTTATTTTACACAGCAAGGCAATAAAATAATTCTTTTGCTTTGTGGTGGCGATAAAAGGACGCAAAACAAGGACATTAAACGGGCGAAGGAGATGTTGAAATGCTAACAGATGAACAAATGAAAAAACTTGGCGTTAAACCATATGATCCGGCTGATTACCTTAAAACAGAAAAAGATGTTCAAGAATTTCTTATGGCTGCCATACGGGAAGATGATCCGGCTTGTTTTGTTCATGCCTTGGGCGTAGCGGCCAGAGCGCGCGGAATGATGAAGCTTTCTAAAAAAGTCGGTTGCAGTAGAACAAGCCTTTATAAATCGTTCAATGAGAAAACAAAACCGGAGTTTGAAACGATTTACAACATCATGCGAGAATTTGGTGTTGAATTAACACTGAAAAAATCTAAAAAACGCAAAAAAGAACTTGCTCCGGCATAAAGATAAAGAAAAGCCCCGTTTCGGGGCTTTTCGTTTAAACGAACAGGCAGCCGGAGGCCAGAACGGACAGACTGGATAAGCCGCCGATTTTTATAAGTATGCAGATCATTTTTGTATTTCCTTTTTCAAATAGCGGCTAACCGTAGCCGCAGACAAGTCAAGCATTTTTGCAATTTGGCCATTGGAGTAGCCTTTAGCGTGCAAATGTTGACAGCAATAAGCTTGAGCGTATCGTTTTAGGCCTTTTTTGTGATTTTTGACCCGCGAAAGTGTCCAGGTCGCCATTTCATAAGAAAGACCGATATTTTGTCTAGCGTCTTCAAAGGCTTCGTGTTCCGGGACACCTTGAGAGATCAGATAGTTGTAATCTTTGATGAAGTGCATAGAAGGAAGGCTCTTAGGGCGCTCAGTTGTCAAAATGATAAAATTTGCAATTTGCGCGGCCTCAGAACTCAAATTATCAAGTTTGAACCGAAGTTCATCAATCCGAGATTTAAGCGTTTTCGGATCGGAAGCATACAGAAACATAATCATATCCTTTCTAAAGTTAGAGTTTTCAAGGATTTAAAGATATCGAATCAACGAAAATGAAAACCTAACAAAAACAATGCGTTATAAGTCGTAGCTTCCCCCGTACATTTAACATAATAGAGATTATGCGACAATAATGTGTTTTTAAGAAGGGCGGAGCTTCTCTCAACAAGGCGGATAATATGGATTTTTTAAACATGCTTTGAATTTTCTTAAACAAGTTTTTCAAGACTGTTTATGCGACTTTTGCCGCTTTTGTTATTAACGCTATCTTTATGAAAGGATTTGCTATGTTTTTCAAATATATAGACGCTAAAGCTGTCTCAAAGGCTCTTGATGACATTCGTTCTGAGTTCCAAGAGCATTTTCAGGCCGCAAATTCTAAAATTAAGCTCTTGCAGCACTCCCTTGACCTCTACGAGTTTGAAAACGCCAATCGACAGCTTGTCATTACGGAAAAAGTAGAAGCTCTGTTCAAACAAGGCCTTCCCTCTTCTCTTGCTATGCAAAAAGTCGCCCGTGAAACGGGATTGTGCCTTTCAACGGTTCAATTCATCTGGAAAACATCTGATCGACAATTTAAGGCGTTACAGGAATATGTCAGAGCTTATATTTATCAAGAACTTTTAAAGCAAGAACTGACAAAAACTCAGATCATAAACTTCACAGAAAAAAGTTCTTAAGAGATAAGGAATTAAAAGAATGTACTGCAAGATTGGCAGTCTGTCCGTCTTGGCAAGCAGCTACCTGTTTATTTAAACGAAAAGCCCCTTTTCGGTGTTTTTCTTTAGTTCTTTTTTGCGTTTTTAGACTTTTTCAGCGTTAACTCAATGCCGAATTCGCGCATGATGTTGTAAATCGTTTCAAGCTCCGGTTTTGTTTTGATTTATAAAGGCTTGTTCTACTGTAACCGACCTTTTTAGAAAGCTTCATCATGCCGCGAATTCTGGCCGCTACGCCCAAAGCATGAACAAAACAAGCCGGATCATCTTCCCGTATGGCAGCCATAAGAAATTCTTGAACATCTTTTTCTGTTTTAAGGTAATCAGCCGGGGCATATGCTTTAACGCTCAACTTTTTTAATTGTTCATCTGTTAGCCGCATTGCAACATCTCCTTTGCTGCGTCCTTTTATCGCCACCACAAAGCAAGAAAATTATTTTATTACCTTGCCTTGTAAAATAAATCCGATAACCGAGACCATAATCTATTCTAAGTTCAGAAACTCCGTTTCCTAGCGATTTTACATTTCCAAAGTTGCCCCGCTTTAAACGTTCCGGTCGAACATCAATTTTTAAAAGGAAGTTAAAAAAACACATTAACTCCCTACCCTTTTATTGTAAGGAAAGTTTTTAACGGACAAAAAATTATCCTCTAAAAAACGATTTTAGAGGATAAAAAGTTCTTTTGTAAAAAATGACGAGGACTAATCCGCCAGTTTCATGGAAATAATGCAGTCAGGATCCTTTACGGTTCCATTACTACCTGTTCCTTTTTTAATTTTATCAACAAATTCCATGCCTTTAATAACTTGTCCCCAGACCGTATATTGTTTATCCAGCCACGGGCAGTCATCATAGCAAATGAAAAACTGACTGTCCGCGCTGTGAATATCCATTGTTCTGGCCATGGAACAGGTACCGCGGACATGCGGTTCGTCAGAAAATTCCGCCCGCAGCAACTGGCCGCTGCCGCCGATCCCGGACCCGTCCGGACTGCCGGTCTGCGCCATGAATCCGTCAATTACCCGGTGAAATTTTAAACCATCGTAAAATCCCTGGCGCACCAGTTCTTTGATTCTGGCAACGTGTTTCGGCGCTAAGTCGGGTCGCATCTGGATTTCAACTGTGCCGTCCTTTAATTCCAGCAGTAGGATATTTTTATCTTTTTCACTCATTTTATTTCCCCCAGCTCTTTATAACGGGCAACCAGTTTTTCTGCGATTTCAGGCGAAACCATACTGGAAATATCCCCGCCTAATTTGCAGATTTCTTTGGCAAATACCGATGAAACGAATTGATGTTTTTCAGAAGCCATTAAAAAAACCGTTTCAATATTTTCATTTAAACGCCGATTCATCGCGCACATTTTGAATTCATATTCAAAATCAGAAACAGCCCGTAAACCGCGGAAAATCATTTGAGCGTTGTTTTCTTTGGCAAAATTGACCAACAGCGTGTCAACCAGCGGTTTGACTTCAATTTTGTGATTTTTCTGGTATTTTTGCACGGCGTTTTTGGTCATTTCAATCCGGTCGTCAATGCTGAACAAAGAATTTTTGTTCTGATTGATGGCAACGCCTATAATCAATCGGTCTGTCATGGCCGCCGCACGTTCGACCAGATTTAAATGGCCATACGTAATCGGGTCAAATGTTCCCGGATAAACGCCTATACGTTCAGGCATTGTTTTCTCCTGTAGTTTCGGCGGGAGTAATGCTGTCTGCGTTTTCAGCGGTTTCTTCTTCCTGCGCCGTGTCTTCGTCTTCATAATCCTCAATGCATGTTGCGGAAACGACATGCTCGGCGTCGTTAAGGCGGAACATAATAACTCCCATTGTATTACGGCCGGCTATACGTACGTCTTTAATCGGCATACGGATTAACTTACCCGCGTCCGTGACCAGCATGACATGAGCCGTATCGGTTACGGGGAAAGAAGCGACAACACTGTCTTTGCGTTTCGTATTGTCAATATTGGTTACCCCCTGCCCGCCGCGGCCGGTAATCCGGTATTCGTAAGCGGACGTTCTTTTGCCATAGCCGCTGTCCGTTACGGTCAGGATAAATTCTTCTTCCGCCTGCATTTTCTGGAATTCTTTTTCAGATAATGTCAGCGTTGTAGACGCTTCAATATCGTCTGAAACATCTTCATCATCTGAACGGCGCAGTGCTTTGGCCATTTTCAGATAAGCATACCGTTTTTCCATGTCGGCTTCGGTATGGCGCAGAACGGACATCGAAATCACTTCGTCCCCTTTTCCCAGACGAATACCGCGTACACCCGTTGACGTTCTGCCTGAAAACACGCGGACGTCCGATACGGGGAAACGAATGGATTTGCCGGCTTTGGCGGCCAGCAGTACGTCCTGATCGTCCGTACAGATCTTTACATCAATCAGCGTATCGCCTTCGTCAAGCTTCATTGCTATTTTGCCGTTTGCCTTTACGTCAACGAAATCCGACAGCTTGTTGCGCCGCACGTTTCCGGTACGGGTTGCGAACATAACGTCAAGATTTTCACATTCAGCTTCGTTTTCCGGCAGCTGCATAATCGTTGTAATGCGTTCGTCCTGTTTTAAAGGCAGCAGGTTGATCAAGGCTTTTCCCGTTGACTGCGGAGAACCGACAGGCAGACGATAAACCTTCATTTTATAAACCAGCCCGGCGTTGGAGAAGAATAAAACGGGCGTATGCGTGCTGGCGACAAACAGATTTGTAATGTAATCTTCTTCATGCGTATTCATACCTGTCCGGCCTTTTCCGCCGCGTTTCTGCGCCCGATAGGCAGACAGAGGAACACGTTTGATATAACCGGTATTGGTTACCGTTACAACCATGTCCTCGCGCTGGATCAGATCTTCGATATCATGTTCAAATTCGACGTCCTCGATCGTTGTCCGCCGCGGTGTGGAAAATTCTTCTTTCACGGCGACCAGTTCGTCGCGCATAATGCCGTACAGTTTTTCACGGGACGCCAAAATAGACAGTAATTCTTTAATAATACCGCCCAATTCGCGCAATTCGTTATGAATTTTTTCACGTTCCAGACCGGTTAAACGGTGTAAACGCAAATCCAAAATAGCGTCCGCCTGTTTTTCGGACAGCTTGCACATGCCGTCGACAGCTTCATATTCGGGATCGTCAATCAGGTCGATCAACGGAACGATTTCTTTGGCGTCCCAAGTGCGCCCCATTAATCCTTCTTTGGCGACGGGCCTGTTCGGCGCGTTGCGGATCAATTCAATGACAGGATCCAGGTTTTCAACGGCAATCGCCAGACCGACCAACAGATGCGCGCGATCGCGGGCTTTACCTAATTCGTAAATCGTCCGGCGGCGAATGACTTCTTCCCTGAAAGCAATAAAGGCTGCGATCATTTCACGCAGATTCATCAGCTGAGGACGGCCGGCATTTAAAGCGATCATATTTGAACCAAAACTGGTTTGCAAAGAAGTATAGCGAAACAGCTGATTTAAGATGATTTCAGGGTGGAAATCGCGCTTGATTTCGATAACGACACGGATTCCCTGACGGTCGGATTCATCGCGAATATCGGCAATGCCTTCAATGACTTTATCACGCACTAATTCCGCAATTCGGGAAATCATCGCGGACTTATTAACCTGATAAGGAATTTCGGTGACAATAATCGCCCAGCGGTCTTTACGGATTTCTTCAATATGCGTTCTGGCGCGCATAATAACGGATCCTCTGCCCGTCAATTCCGTAGAACGGGACCCCGACCGCCCTAAAATCAACCCTCCTGTCGGAAAGTCAGGCCCCGGAACGATCTGCAACAGCTCTTCGTCGGAAATATCGGGATTATCCACGTATGCAATAGACGCATCAACGACTTCGCCCAGATTATGCGGAGGAATGTTTGTGGCCATACCGACAGCGATGCCGCCGGCTCCGTTAACCAGAATGTTCGGAAAACGTGCCGGCAGGACAGACGGTTCCATGACCGTTTCGTCATAGTTTGGTAAAAAGTTAATGGTATCTTTGTCGATATCGTCCAACAGGTTGTGCGCGGATAAAGCCAGACGCGCTTCCGTATAACGCATGGCGGCGGGAGGATCGCCGTCAATCGAACCGAAGTTTCCCTGAGAAGAAATTAACGGAACACTCATCGAAAAATCCTGCGCCATGCGCACCATTGCGTCATAAATCGCCACGTCGCCGTGCGGGTGGTATTTTCCCATGACGTCACCGACGATACGGGCGGATTTTCTGAACGGTTTATTGTAATCGTATCCGCTTTCGTGCATGGAATACAGAATGCGGCGGTGTACGGGCTTTAAACCGTCCCGGACGTCGGGCAAAGCGCGCGAAACGATTACGCTCATCGCATAATCCAGATAAGAACGTCTCATTTCTTCTTCGATACCGACAACGACGGTTGAAGAATCCTTTACAGTATTTTCCACAACTTCAATCCTGTTTTGTTTTTATTAAAAAGCCGTTTCAGATTGTAAAACCAGATTGTTTAAAACGGTATTTCGTCATCAAAAGAACTGTTTTCAGCTGGTTTTGAATCCCAGCCGGCCGAAGCGGACGGCGCGTCAAATCCCATTGAAGATCCGCCGAAAGAAGCGTCTGCGGAACCGCCTTTGCTGTCCAGCAGAGTCAATTCCCCTCTGAAATTGCCCAGAACAACTTCCGTCGTATATTTTTCAACGCCGCTGTTGTCCGTCCATTTGCGGGTTTGCAAGGCCCCTTCGACGTACAGTTTGGAGCCTTTTTTCACATATCGTTCGGCGATATCGGCCAGTGCCTGATTAAAAATAACAACGCGGTGCCATTCCGTTTTTTCCTGCCGTTCGCCGGATTTATCCTTCCACGTTTCAGAAGTCGCAACCGACAGATTAATGATTTTTCTGCCGTCTGCGGACTGGCGGATTTCAGGATCCCTGCCGACATTACCGATCAGAATTACTTTATTAACGCTTCCAGCCATTTTTATATCCTATATTTTAAAGTCCAAAAGTTACCCTCTTTTTACACCGAATGGAGCCGAAAAAAAAGCTTTTCTTTCTTTTTTGGGAGGAAAAAGATTTTATACAATACAATTCAATATATTACAATGCATTTTTAATCTTTTGGTTTAAAATGTGTTCAGCCTGATTCACGTGTTTTTGTTTCGCCGGACGCATAAATTTCAAAAACCCCCGGACGCCGGCCGGGAAAGTCGTTAAAATCCTGAAATTTACCTTGACTTTTCGGGTATAAACATTTCATATTACGAAGCAGTTACACTTAAAGTTTTTGAAAGGGAAGATAATGTCTTTAAGTACGTTTTTTAATCCGCGTTCCGTCGCAGTCGTCGGCGTGTCCGCCGATGAATCGAAGCTGGGTGCCGTTGTATTCAAAAATTTAATTGAAGCCGGTTTTTCGGGAAACCTGTACGGTGTTAATCCGAAACTGGCCGGTCAGGAACTGAAGGGCAAAAAATGTTTTGCTTCCGTACGCGACATTCCCGAACCCGTTGATTTGGTTGTTTTGCTGGTGCCGGCGCGTTTTTGCGAGGCCGCCGTTGACGACGCCATTGCAAACGGAGCGAAAAACGTCAGCATTATTACGGCCGGTTTTGGCGAAGCGGGCAACAAAGAACTGGAATTGACGATTGCCAAAAAATGTCTGGACGCCGGCATTAATCTGTTGGGGCCGAACTGCCTGGGACATATTTCCACGTTCGACAAACTGAACGCCAGTTTTGCGCCGTGTTTCCCGCTGCAGGGCAACGTCGCCTTTATTTCTCAGTCCGGCGCTTACTGCAGCGCGATCTTAGACTGGGCCGAAGAAAAGGGAATCGGCTTTTCTCATTTTATTTCCATCGGCAACAAAGCTGATTTAAACGAAGCGTCTTTGCTGGAATTCATTCAGCATGACGAAAACACGAAAGCGTTTGTTTTCTATCTGGAAGGTTTGAAAAAAGGTCAGGAATTCCTGCGCGTTTTAAAAGAAGTCAGCAAAACGAAACCCTGCGTTATCATGGAACCGGGCAAATCCAGCAAAGCGCAGGCCGCCAGCTTGTCGCACACGGGGTCTTTGGCTCCGAACTATCGCGTTTTGGAAATCGCCCTGCAGCGCAGCGGCGCCATTCAGGTTTATACGACGCGTGAATTGTTCGGCGCTTTGGAATTGCTGCAGCACGTCAATCATACGGACTTTTCCGGTTCTGTCGGCATTTTAACGAACGCCGGCGGTGTTGGCGTTTTGTCTTCTGACCTGTGCGAAGAAGCTCATCTGGATCTGGCTCGCCCCAGCGAAAAAACGATTGAAAAACTGCGCGCCGTTTTGACGCCGGAAGCTTCCGTCGGCAACCCGATTGACGTTGTAGGCGACGCGAAAGCGGACCGTTATGAAAACGCATTGCGTGTTTTGTGTGAATCCGGCGAATACAAAAACATCATCGTTCTGTTAACGCCGCAGATGTCTACGGAACCGAAAGAAACGGCCGAAGCGGTCATCAAACTGGCGAAAGAATACAAAAACGTTAACATTTTCTGTTCTTTCATCGGCGGCGAACGAGTCCGCGAAGCAGTCAATATGCTGAAAGCCGCGAACGTTCTGACGTACGATTATCCGACAGACTGCATCAGGCTGCTGGGATTGATGAAAGCGCAGATGGCGTTCAAGGGAATGCCCGAAGTTAAAGTCGAACTGCGCGAAGTTCCCGCCGAAATCCGCGAAGACGTCAAGAAAGCGGTTGCTGACGGTTTAGCTTCCCTGCCCCAGTCCACGATGAACAAAATCATGGATCATTACGGTATTGATTATCCGAAATGCGGCAACTTTACGGACAAAGCTGAAGCGCTGGCTTTCTGCAAAAAGCTGTTCCCTGCCCCGGTTGTGTTGAAACTGTCGGCGCCGGACGCTTTGCATAAAACGGAAATGAAAGGCATTTACCTGAACATTGACGACGAAGCCAAATTCAACGCCGCGTTTGACGAACTGACCGCAACGATTGCCAAGTTCCAGCTGAAAAACGCAAGCGTTTTGATTCAGGAAATGATCGTCAAAGCGTCTGAAACCATTATCGGGGTCAATACGGATAAAAACTTTGGCCGCGTGATGATTTTTGGGACCGGCGGTATTTATACCGAAGTCATGCGCGATACGACGATGCGCATTTTACCGGCGGACGATTTCGACGCGATGATCAAAGAAACGAAAATCGGCACGATTTTGAACGGCGTCCGCGGCGAAGAACCGAAGGCTGTCGGACCTTTGGCCGAAACGCTGAAGAAAGTTCAGGAATTGGTTTTGGAAATTCCCGAAATCAAATCCATCGACGGCAACCCCGTTCTGGTCACCAAAGATCGCGCGGTCGTTGTGGATTTCAAGATGTTGCTGAAATAAGTAAACCTTTCTTAAAGAAAAAGCCGTCCGAAAGGGCGGCTTTTTTATAGGAGGCGATTAAATCAACGGCTTGGGATTCAAACAACATGGCCTGACCGGATCGCACGAAATGGAAATAAAACCTCGAAACTGCGAACACAAAGTGTGAAGCAGTCCACATACCGGACGACGTGAAATGGATCGCGTCACTTCGTTCGCGATTTCGATAGTATACCAGACGGGGAATGGATTGCCGC
>ENA-ORPH01001381-ORPH01001381.1-human-gut-metagenome-genome-assembly--contig:-NODE-1381-length-23551-cov-9.345335_pt1 | contig 23551 bp, 20 predicted proteins | sample MGYA00242142_ERZ509074 | MGnify/ENA primary metagenome ERZ509074 (study PRJEB26280, sample SAMEA2338724) | human gut metagenome | biome: human gut; feature: human-associated habitat; material: faeces...
GAGCGCCACCTTGCCAAGGTGGAGGTAGCGAGTTCGAGCCTCGTCGGCCGCTCCAACAGGAGTGGAAATTCACTCCTAAATATGGTGACGTGGCCAAGTGGTAAGGCAAGGGTCTGCAAAACCCTCATCCACCAGTTCAAATCTGGTCGTCACCTCCAAAAGATTCCCGGAAGCTGAAGCTTCCGGGATTTTTTTGTTTTGCGTTGTTCCCTATCAGCCTCCTCGCCCTCTCCGTCACCTACGGTGACAGACTCCCCCTTTTGTCACCTGCGGTGACATCTTCCCCCGGAGCGGGGGAAGTCTTTCCTCAAAGGGAGAGCCTCTGGCGAAACCGGTCACTTTGCAGTTAAGCCGAAAAGTCTGCCGCAGTGCCGCACTTTCGCAGAAAGCGGCACTGCAAATGCCGTCTACCTTTACGCCCCCTCCAGTGAAAATGCAATGCCGGAGCTTCCGCGGACGCTCCGGCATTGCTCTCTTAAAAATTATTCTTCCGCTGAATACGGCCGGAGCAAGGCGTAGGCCATTCCAGATCGTCCCCCTCAGAACTTCAGCCGCATCTGGTACCACACCACGCCCCCGTGGGTGGAGCCGGAAACGCCCTCGTTCACAAAGCCGAACTTTGCATAGTAGTGCACCAGGGCCTCCTTGCAGGTCAGTACCAGCCCCTTCCGGCCTTGGGCCCGGGCGTCGGCAATGGCCTGCTGCAGCAGCTGCCCGGCGTACCCCTGTCTGCGGCAGGCCGGGATGGTGTTTACCCCAAAGATCATCTGCCAGGCACCATTCTCCCGGTGGAGGGAGGCGTCGGCGTACATCTCATCGGTCAGGTCCGGCCAGTCGGTGCAAAAGCCGTCCACAAAGGCCAGCAGCCTTTCCCCCTCCCACAGCAGCCAAAAATGATCGCCGTACTGCTGCAGCCGCCCGGCAAACTCCTCTGCCGTAGCCGCCTCTGCCGCCGGGAAGCAGGCCGCCTCCACCGCTGCAATGGCCTCCAAGTCCTTTAAGGTCCCCTTACGGATCTCCATAAATATTCTCCCCTCTTTTTCTTCCGAGTGTACCACAGTTCCTGCCCAAAGGCAAAGGTCCTGCCGGTTTTTCCTTTTTGGGCCATTTGCATCCGCTGCCGCTCCGTGTTACAATGGCTATATTGCATCCAGGAAAGGAGCTGACACGCCATGCCCGCCGAAAACCATACCACCCTCACCCCGGATACGCCGGTGCGCTACCTGAAGGGCGTTGGCCCCAAAACCGCTGAGCGGTTCGAGAAGCTGGGCATCGTGACGCTGGCCGACCTGCTGTGCCACTACCCGCGCAGATATATCGACTTCACCAAACCCTATTCCATCGCCGAAGCGCCCACCGATGTGGAGTGCGTCGTCAGGGCTGAGGTGTTCGCCAAACCCGGCGGGCGTATCCTGCCGGGCGGGCGGCGGATGGAGCGCATCACTGCCGGGGACGATGTGTCCAGTCTGGAGATCACATGGTTCAATAATCCGTATGCCGCCCAGAAGCTGCAGCTGGGGCAGGAATACTATTTTCAAGGCATCGTTACCGGCGGGATGCTGCGCCGCCAGATGGTCAACCCGCAGGTGCGCACCGCCGAGCAGATCAAGGCTTCTCCCTTTGAAGCGGTCTACCCCCAGACCGAGGGCCTGACCAGCAATGCCATCGCCAAGTGCGTGCGGCAGCTGCTGCCCCATGCAGAGCTTCTGCCCGACCCTCTTCCGCCGGAAATGCTGGCAAAATACCGTCTGCTCTCCAAGGCAGATGCCGTGCGGGCCATCCATTGCCCTGCCACCGAAGAGCAGGCCTATGCAGCCCGGCGGCGGCTGATCTATGAAGAACTTCTGGTTTTGCAGTTGGGCATTGGCCGGATGAAAAACCGGGGTGCCGCTGCCACCGGTGCGCCCATGCAGCTTGCCGACCCGTCCCTGTTCTGGGCCAGCCTGCCCTTTTCCCCCACCGGAGCCCAGCGCCGGGCCGTGAGCGAGATTCTGGCCGACATGGCGGGCGAGACTTCCATGAACCGCCTTTTGCAGGGCGATGTGGGCAGCGGCAAAACGCTGGTGGCGGCTGCCGCCATCTGGGCCTGCATCCGAGCGGGGTATCAGGCCGCGCTGCTGGCCCCGACAGAAATTCTGGCCGCCCAGCACGCCGAAGGCCTGAACCGGATGCTTGCCCCCTTCGGGATGCGGGTGGCCCTGCTGACCGGCGGCATGAAGGCCGCTGCACGCCGCACCACCCTTGCCGCCATCCGGAACGACGAAGCCGACCTTGTGGTGGGCACCCACGCCATCCTCAGCGAAGGCGTAGAATTTGCCCGGCTTGGTCTTGCCGTGATCGACGAGCAGCACCGCTTTGGGGTACGGCAGCGCGGAATGCTGGCCGAAAAGGCCGCGAATCCGCACCTGCTGGTGATGAGCGCAACGCCCATTCCCCGCACGCTGGGCCTGCTCATCTACGGCGATTTGGACATCTCCATTCTGGACGAGCTGCCGCCGGGCCGCACACCGGTCAAGACCCGCTGCATCACCGGCAAAAAGCGGCGCGACCTCTACCATTTTCTCGATCAGGAGATTGGGCGCGGGCGGCAGGTGTATTTGGTCTGCCCCGCCATCGAGGACACACCGGATGGCGGGCTGAACGCCGTCAAGAGCTACTACGAGGACATTGCCAAAGCCCTGCTGCCGGAGCGCCGGGTAGGCCTGATGCACGGCAAGCTCAAACCCAAGGAGAAAGCTGCCGTGATGGAGGACTTCAAAGCCGGACGGCTGGACGCACTGGTGTCCACCACCGTCATTGAGGTGGGTGTGGATGTGCCCAATGCCAGCGTAATGGTGATCGAAAACGCAGAGCGCTACGGTCTGAGCGCCCTGCACCAGCTGCGCGGCCGCGTGGGACGCGGTGCTGCGGAGAGCTGGTGCTTTCTTGTCAGCGACAACCAAAGCGAAAACGTACAAAAGCGGCTGAAATTTTTGTGCAGCACCACGGACGGCTTTGCGGTGGCGCAGTACGATCTGGAGACCCGCGGCCCCGGCGACTTTTTCGGCAGCCGCCAGCACGGCCTGCCCACCCTGCAGATCGCCGACCTGATGAACGACACCCGCACCCTGCACGCTGCACAGGCGGAAGCCGTTGCCATGCTGGCCGACGACCCGCTGCTGGAAGCGCCGGAGCACGCACTGCTGGAACAGCAGGTGCAGCAGATGTTCGAGAAAGCCGGAGCCATGAACTGATCCGGAGGTTTTTTGCGCACAAGCAACAGCAAATGCAAAAGCCGCTGCACAGCTGGTGCAGCGGCCCCTGTTATCGAACGGAACGCTTTGCGTGCCGTTCGCCCATGCTTATCACATCGCAGAACACGCAGCGGCTTTTGGTGGAAAGCTGGGTATCCTTATGGTAGCAGCCAAAAAACCACTTGTCGTAGGTCAGCTTCAACAAAATTTTATCCAGAAAGCTGTGCAGCTGGTTGGTCTCGCCGCTGGCAAGGGCGGTAAAATCCAAAAATCTGCTTGGCGCATCGTGGGTCAGCACATAATCCACTTTGTAATCGCACGCTGCAAGGTTCTCCTCACAAAAGGCGTATTCCTCCTCCGAAGGCATTTCTTCCCTCCACCAGTTCACGCCGGGTTCCCGATCCTCCACATCCTGGCTTTCCGCACCGCCAAAGCACAGGTATTTTTTATTCTCCAATTCCAGCACACTGCCGCGGCACACATGGTACACATTGCCGCCCAGTGCCTGCACCTTGCCGCCAAAGCGTTCCTCGGTGGGATACTGCTTTAAAAGGTCGTAGTTTTCGTGGCTGCCGTCCAGAAACAGCAGGGTATACGGGCGCTTGCGCAGCCAATCCAGCTTTTTCTGTTCCTCCTTGCTGTCGTCCCACACAAAGCCAAAGTCGCCCAGTACCACCACGGTATCCCGTTTGCCCAGCCAGCGCAGCTTGCCGTGCTTGAAGCGGTCGATGTCGCCGTGGGTGTCCCCTGTCAGATATACCATTTCTGTCCTCCCTGACCGGATGTGAAATCGGCACAATAAGCCTTGTCACACCCCGCCAAACCTGTTATTATAAAGAATACAGCCTTCCGCTGTGATTTCGTTCTTACCCGGCGCACGGCGCTTGTGCCGTGCTGCCTGTTGTTTTATATTATCGCTTTTTAAAGGAATTGTCCACATGAAACGTATTTTTGCGCTGGTTTTGTCGTTCGCTGTCCTGTTCAGCTGCCTTGTGCTGCCCGCCGGGGCTATGTTCGACCCCACCCCGGTCTATCAGGTGCAGGCACAGAGTGCCTATATCGTCAACACTGATACCAATATCATTGTCTATGATAAGGACAGCACAAAGCAGGTATCCGCCGGTGGTCTGACAAAGTACATGACCATTGCCCTGCTGCTGACCAACTATGCCGACCATCTGGACGACACCTTCCAGATGCCCTTTGCCATCTCGGATTACGTTTATAACACCAACAACGCCGATATGCGCTCCAACGAGACCTTTACCTACCGCGAAGCCATGTACGCCATGCTGACCCGCAACGCCAACGAAGCCGCCATGGGCCTTGCCTATGCCCTTTCTGGCGGCGACCTCGCGAGCTGGGTGAGCCAGATGAACATCCTGTCCCAGCGCATCGGCACCACCGGCAGCACCTGGACGGATGCCTGCGGCATCAGCAGCGGCAACGTGACCTGTGCCGTGGATATGTACCTGATCCTGCGTTATCTGATGAGCTTTGATGCCTTTGTGGAGGTTTCCGGTGCGCCCAGCTTTACCATGCCCGCCAAAGAAAAACACCGTTCTTCGTCTGTTCTGGTCAGCCAGAACGCCGCGCTGAGCAAATCCAGCGGCGGCAAATACTACCGCAGCGCCATGCAGGGCGGCATGTGCGATGTGACCGCATTCAAAAGCGACAGTGGCAATCAGAGCTATGTTTCATGGGCCAATAAGGATGGTGCCACCTATATTTTCTGCGTGATGCAAAGCCCGGACACCTGCGACGATTTCGGCTACGCCAACCGTCGCCCGGCCCTGTGCGAGACCGTGAAGCTGATGGACTGGGTGTTCGACAGCTTTTCCATTCAGGCCGCGCTGGACACCGACCTTACGCTGGCCGAGATCCCGGTGAAGTATTCCTCCGATACCAGCTCCCTGCAGCTGTATCCCGCCGACAGCATGATGACCCTGCTGCCTTCCACCGGCGACGGCAGCGTGACCCAGAAATATTTCCACCTGCCGGATTCCGTGTGTGCCCCTGTCCAGCAGGGCGATGTGGTGGGTACCGTGGAGCTGAAGCTTGCCGGTGAGACCATTGGCGTGGTGGACCTGATCGCCGGGCAGGATGTCAGCCGCAACCCGCTGCTGTTCACTGTGGCGCGTTTTCAGGAATTCTTAGGCAGTCTGTACCTCAAAGTTGTAATAACATTGAGTATTATTTCCATCATCATCTACTTTGCGTGGGTCCTTTTGAACAACTGGAACCGCCGCAAGCCCACCAGAAAGATCCGCCGCCGCTGAGCTTTGCACCGTTCAGCCGCATTTTGTGGAAAAGTGATGCAAAAAGCCCCGTCAGCCTTTTCAGGATGACGGGGCTTTTGGTTGCGCCAGCAGGAGTCGAACCTACGATGGGGGAGTCAAAGTCCCCTGCCTTACCGCTTGGCGATGGCGCATCGTGCAAGATATTATACCATATTCTTTGTTTTTCCACAAGGGGAAGGTTCCACTTTTCCGCTTTTGCGGCGGCTCTGTGCCGCCTTTTGCAGCCTGCAATTTGTGAAAAACCAATTTTTTTCATCATAACAACAAAATACGCCCATTTTGTTGCGCTTTTGTTACACTATATGTGGTAAATATAGGATTGAATAAACCTCCTCTTCCCGGCTTTTTCGTCTACTGCCTCATGGCGGGGACATCGAGGTCTGTTCTGGTGTTTCCGTTCCCGGCAGGCACCACATCCCAATTTGTCAGGAAAGCGAGGAGTCATATGAAAAAGATCTTGAAAATGCTGGTCCTCGGTCTGCTCAGCGCTGCACTGCTCTGCTGTGCACTGCCCTCTGCCTTTGCCGCAGAAGACAAGGATTCGCAGGTCTACACCATTGGTTTGGATGCCATGGGCGGCAGCAGCTCCACTGTGGCAGTCACCACCAATCTGAGCGGCAAACTCAGTGCCCTGCCCGCGCAGCCTACGCTGGAAGGCTACACCTTTGACGGCTGGTATACCGAGCCGGTGGGCGGCACAAAAATCAGCACCTCTACGGTGTTTACCGGTGATACCACTGTGTACGCACACTGGACCGTGAAAAATGCCACCACTTCCACCAGCACATCCACGCCCGCTCAGCCGGAACAGACCGCGCAGGAATACGATGACGGCCCGATTCTGAGCGTTCTGACGGTAGCCGGTGCTCTGATCACCACGCTGGCCGTGGCTGCCTTTATTTAAGTCTTTCCACACACTGTATCAATTTTATCAATAGAAAGGAAAATCTCCATGTCTACTATGAAACTGCCCGCAAACTATGCCTCCATCAGCGAAGAGGAAATGGTCTATCTGGACGGTGGTGCCCGCGACGCTTACAACAGCTTCCTGAATGTCGGTAAGGTGTTCAACGCCATTGCCCGCATCTTCTCCGGTGCAAGCTCCATCATCAACAATGTCAACGTGATCTACCAGTCCTTCCTGACTCTGGGCGATCTGCTGAAGAGCTTCTGATCCGGCTTCTATTTTCATCTGTTTTTCAAGAACTGTCTCCGTTGTGGGGACAGTTCTTTTTGTTTTTAACGCATTTTAATCGTTTACATCAAAAGAAACAATTTTTCTTTGGCTTTGGCAAAAAAATGCACGGAAAAGGCATTTTTGTTACGCTTTTGTTACGCATACTGTGCTAACATATAAGGTGGAAGGTCATTCATCAAACTGGCGCTGTCGCGCCGAAAACTGATATATCAAATGTGGTTTTGTGGTACGAAAATTTTCGTATTTGTCGAAAGTTTTCGTTTGCCTAATCCGACCACTTTTTGCGGGAGAAATCGATCATTATGCCAGACCGTGAACTGCGGCACATGCGCCGCACCGAATTAGTCGAGATCATTCTGGCGCTCAAGCAGAGCGAGGACCGGCTCCGGGCAGAAAACGCTGCCCTGTCTGCCCAGCTGCAGGAACGGCAGATCCATATTGAAAACGCAGGTTCCATTGCGCAGGCTGCACTGGAGCTGAACAAGGTGTTTGAAGCGGCGCAGGCTGCGGCTGATGAATACGTTGCATCGGTGCTCGCAGCAAACAAAAACACCGATGCCGCTGCCAGCGCTCTGCGCGCTCAGGCGGAAGCCGAAGCCCAGCAGATCCTTGCACAGGCACAGACCGAGGCTGCGAACCTGAAGGCCCGCACCCAGCAGCAGTGCGACGCGGAAACGGAAGCCGCCGCACGCAAGCGCGCCCAGGCCGAAGCGGACTGCAAGGCAATGCTTGCCCGGACGCAGCAGGAGATCCAGCAGCGCCGGGCCGCTTTTGACCGCCGGGCCAGCGAACTGCTGGACGGCTATCACAGCACGGAATTCCTGCCGGAGGAGCGTGCCAAATGAAAGAGAAAAAGATCAGGTTCACGCCCATTCCATCCACAGCAGAGGTGGAAGCAGAGCGCGAACGTCTGGCCTACCGCAGCCGTTATATGCGGGTGCTTCGCAGCACGGTCTACACGCTGCTGGTGGTCGCGGCCGTTGCCGTGCTGCTGGCCACTCTGTTTCTGCCGGTGCTGCAGGTCTCCGGCGACAGCATGAACCCCACTCTGCAGGACCGGGACATCATTCTGCTAGTCAAGGGCAGCGACATGAAGACCGGCGACCTTTGCGGATTTTACTGGCAGAACAAGCTTCTGCTCAAGCGCATCATCGGCCTGCCCGGTGATGTGATCGAACTGGACGAGGACGGTGTGGTCACTGTGAACGGCCAGACGCTGGATGAGCCCTATGTAGATGAACTTGCTCTGGGCGAATGCGACATTAAATTTCCCTATCAGGTGCCGGAAAACCGGTATTTCGTACTGGGTGACCATCGGGCCACCTCCATTGACAGCCGCAGCAGTGTGATCGGCTGTGTGGAAAAAAGTCAGATCGTGGGCAAGGTTTTTTTGCGGGTATGGCCCTTGTCCAGCTTCTCGTTGATCCACTAAGGAGGTTTAGGAATCATGCGGGATATTGTGAAAGAATATCAGAAAAAGTTCCGTCGGAACCACCAGCGCGCCAGACGCTATACTGCGCTGCTGCTGGCACTGGCGCTTACCACCAGCCTGTTCGTGAACTGGCAGCTGCACGGCGTGGGCATTGCCAAAACGGCCGAATATCTGTGCGGCGAGTTGGAGCACGAGCACACCGCTGCCTGCTATGAAAAGCAGCTGGTGTGCGGCTATGAGGAAGGCGAACCGGAGGACTGGAATGCCACCATGACGGACGACGGCATGTCTTTTGATGATACATTCGACATGGATGATGATGCGTTCGGCGTGGATGCGGATGATCCCGGCATTGCAGCCCATTCCGCAGAGCCGGAGTACATCTTTGTGCCCCATGAGCACACCGACGACTGCTACCAGGAAGTGCAGGAGCTGACCTGCCTGGAAGAAGAGCACACCCACGACGACAGCTGTTTTGATGAGGATGGTGTCACCTTCATCTGCGATAAATTCGAGCACACCCACGACGACAGCTGCTACACCACCACCTATGAGCTGGTGTGCGGTCTGGAAGAGGGCGAGCTTGTAGAAGAAGTGAACCCCGATTATGACCCGGTGGCCCTGTTTGAGGAGCCGGTGGCTGCAAAGCCCGTGGTGGTCGATCCTGTGATCGAGACCCCGGTGCACCACCACACCGATGCCTGCTACGAGGAAGTGCTGGTCTGCGGCCTGCCGGAGCATCACCACACGGTGAACTGCCTGTCCGACCCGCTGGACGGCACGCAGGACGAGGACGAATGGCTGGCACAGACCGGCACCACGCTGAGTGGCAACTGGGCCGACGACCTGCTGGCCGTAGCCGAGAGCCAGCTGGGCTATGAGCAGAGCGAGCGCAACTTCCAGCTGGACGATGCCGACGGCGAGACCGTGCGCCACTACACCCGCTACGGCAACGACTACGGCAACGACTACGGCCCATGGGACGTGATGTTCCTTTCCTACTGCCTGAAATATGCCGATATCCCCCAGAGCGCTATCCCGCAGGTTTCCAGCGTGCTGTCTTTGCACAGCCAGCTGCGCAGCGCGCTGTACAACGAAGAGACCGGCAGCGGCTATGCCATGGATTTTGACGGTGATCTGCCGTCTGATGCCGCAATGCCCGGTGATATCGTCATTTACAATGGCACCGTGACCAAGGCCGTGGCCGCGGAAAGCCAGCCGTTGCAGGTGCAGGATGATTCCGCCGATGCCGACATTGCCCTGCTCTCCGTGGATGCTGCGGCCACCACCGACACCGCGCCCCACATTGAGGAATACACCGTGGATGCCAGCACCGTTGGCATCGTGAGCGATGTGGACGAAGATTTCGGCACCCTGACCGTGATCTCCGGCGATGTGGATGGCAAGGTGGCTGAAGTCACGCTGAATGCTTCGCAGGTGACAACGCTGGTGTCTGTGGCAAATGCGCAGCAGGCCGATTACGGCGTTGCTACGCCGGATTACAAAGTTGAAGATGACGCAGGTGCCATTACCACCATCAAAGGTCTGGATGCACTGGATTACCTCACTGCTCTGGAGGTGCAGCGCAAGAATGGCACTGAATATGAGGATACCAACGTCACCACCATTTCGGAGCTTCTGCACAGCAGCCTTACCGTCAAAGATATCCCGGCCAAAGAGATCCAGGACAACGACTACTGTGTCCATGTTAAGCTGCCCAAGAGCTTTGATGTGCTGAACGATGAGCTTATCTCCGGCAAACTGGAAGATACCGGCAATTATGTCACCTGCGGCAGCTACCAGCTGCTCAAGGGGAATGACGGCTGCTGGTACGCCGTGCTGCGGTACGACCAAAACTATATCCAGCAGAAAGAGGCGAAAGCCGCAGGCGCGGATACTTCCGATGCCAAGGTCACCAGCAACGTTGCCTTCAATTTCCAGTGGAACCAGAGCGAGGTCACCAGCAGCGGCTTTAATCTGATCGAGGTCAACAAAGATTACGCCCTTGATATCACCATCAGCCCGGATGAAACCCCCGATGAGGATCAAAAAGACGATAAGAACTATGACCTTAACCAGAGCGTGAAGGACCCGCGCTACAATGGCAGCGATGCCTACCTAGATTACACTGTTACGCTTGTGGTCCAGAACGAACAGGCCGGCCCGCTGACGCTTGCGGACAGCATGACCCTGCCCACCGGCGTAACCGCCGAATATGTCGAAGACTCGCTCCAGCTCAGCATGGAAAACGGCAATACAACGCCCGGAATCACTTGGGAAGATGATAATGGTGAGCGCAAGATCACCTTGGGTTCTGCCGGTTCCCCCATTGCCGCAGGCACCTATTCTATCCGCTACACCGTCAAGCTGAAGGACGTTGGCGAAACGGCTGTTGACGGAGTAATCAATAACATCAAGATTCTGGATACGCCCATCAGCGATGATGCCGAAGAGTCGGTAAAAACCGACAGCCTTGTGATCACCAGTCAGGCCGATCCGTCCGACTACGAACTTCCCTCTACCGGCGGGGCCGGTACCAAACTGTATACAGCAGGCGGCGGTGCGCTGATGCTTGCCGCTCTGGTGTGCGGGGTTTGCAGAAAGCGCAGACGCGAAAGGAGGGCACGTTAAAAACCTGCATCCTTCCTGACACGGCGGCAAAATTGATTCTGCGCCGGAAGCAGACCCTGAAAATAGGAATCAGAAAAACTTGAAAGGAGATTTTCGCAAATCATGATGAAGAAAGTAATCAAAAAGCTGCTGGCCGCACTGCTGGCAGTTGCCATGGTGTGCGCCATGGCGATCCCGGCGTTTGCATACAACACTGAGGAGAACCTCAACGGAACCCACGGTTACAGCGCTTTCCAGATCTTCAAGGGTGTTATTAGTAAGGACAATATGACGCTTTCCAACGTTGAGTGGGGCAGAAACATCCCTCATTATGAGGATTTTCTGGCCAAATTGAAGGATGATCCTACCCTCAAGATTCCGTTTCAAGACGCAGATAACCTCCAGGATGTTCTTGCGGTTATCAGCCAATGGAGTGAATCCGATAATAACAGCATCGCTTTTGCGCGCTTTGTATGCAGCTATCTCTACCCGGATGCAAACGCAAACCCGAAACCCGTCTATACAGATCACACCGGTGGCTTCAACATTCAAGAGCCAGGTTATTATCTGATCGTTGATACTACCTACTTTAACCCTGGCGATTTCTATCATGCCTACAATTCCTTCTTCCTGCTGAATGTTCCCCAAGCACCCTATGTCGTTTTAGTTAATCATAAGGTTGTAAAGCCCTATGTTGAGAAGGAAGTTTATGACAATCAGGATGGCACCAACGAAGCAGGTTTTGGTTCCAGCGCTGACCATGCGATCAACGAAGAGTTCCAGTTCCAGCTGACCGCTACCTTGCCCGCAAGCCCCGACCGTGCTTACGATTACTATAAAGAGTACGCTGTTTTGTTCAATGATACCTTGTCCAATGGCATTACTTATGACAGACTCGATAGTGTAGTCATTAAATCCAATGGCATTCCCTATGATATCACCAACGATTCTTCGATGTATGAAGTTGATGATAGCCGTCTTGAAAGTGATCACTATTTTGTGGTAGGCATTCCTGATGTCAAGGCCTGTGGAGCAGGGCTCAATTTGAATGACGGCGCTACGATTACGGTCACCTATACTGCACACCTGAACGACAACGCCGCTGTCAATTCTACAAGTGGCTCTACCGATAACAAAAACAAAGTACAGCTCCAGTACTCTAATAACCCCAGAAATAGCGCATACTGAGGCTTCACTCCCGAAAGCGAAGTCCGTGTGTACACCTACCAGCTGAACAACACCAAGTATCGCGATGATGATACCACGGGCAACGAGTTGGCGGGCGCTGGTTTCCGTCTGTACAGCAATAAAGATTGCACTGAGGAACAGGAGATCAAGCTCAAGAAGAATACTACTGACGGCACTTACTCCCCCTACTTTGGAGCGGATGCTGGCGATGAGATGTTCTCTGACGAACATGGTCAGTTCAATGTCAAGGGTCTGGACGCTGGCACCTACTACCTGAGGGAGACCAAAACTCCTGACGGTTACAGTGCCTGTGCCGATAAAAAAATCGTCATTTCTGCAACGCACACCGAATACAATGTTAATCTGTCCGGTGAATCCAACCTGAATAATAAAATCATCAACAAAAAAGCCGGCGGCATTACCCTGCCCTCCACCGGCGGCATGGGCACTACCATCTTCTATGTGGTCGGCGGCGGCCTGATGGTTGCGGCCATCGTTCTGCTGGTCACCAAGAAGCGCATGGAGAATAAGTAAGCTCCATTTCCCCCAAGAACCCGGAGCAAAGGGGCCGCAAGGCCCCCGCTCCTATCCTTATAACATTAGGGAGTAGCCCATGAAAAAGAACAAAAGCACCATCATCCTGATCCTCGTCTTTTTCGTGGGTCTATCCGTGATGTTATACCCCACCCTCAGCGATTACGTCAACCAGCTGCATCAGTCCCGTGCTGTGGCCACCTATGCCGAGGACGTGGACAATCTGACCGATGCCGACTACAGCGCCTATTTCGAGGCGGCAGATGCGTTCAATGCGCAGATCGCCGCCGACCCGGACGCGCTGTTCCATGCCGACCGGTTCACCAGCTACAACGCCACGCTGGATGTGACCGGCACCGGCATTATGGGCTACATCACCATTGAAAAAATCGGTGTGGAGCTGCCCATCTACCACGGCACCAGCGATGGCGTGCTGCAGATCGCCGCAGGCCACTTGGAGGGCACCAGCCTGCCGGTGGGCGGCGGCAGCACCCACGCGGTCATTTCGGCTCACCGCGGCCTGCCCAGCGCCAAGCTGTTCACCAATCTGGACCAGCTGGAAGTGGGCGACACCTTCACCATCACGATCCTGGACCGGGTGCTGACCTATGAGGTGGACCAGATCTCCATTGTACTGCCCACCGAGACCGACAACCTGAAGGTGGTGGACGGCAAGGATTACGTCACCCTGATGACCTGCACCCCCTACGGCATCAACTCCCACCGCCTTCTGGTGCGGGGACGGCGCATCGAAACGCCGGACAAGCTCAAGCACATCCGTGTAACAGCCGATGCCATCAAGATCGAACCGATCATCACAGCTCCCATCATGGCACTGCCCCTGCTGCTGGTGCTGCTGCTCTGGCTGCTGTTCTCCAACCGCAAACGCAAATCTACAAGAGGTGAAAAACATGAAACGCACTGATCTCAAAAAGCACGCTGCGGCCCTGCTTTTGGTGCTGTGCCTTCTGGTAACAAGTGCGCTGCCTGCCCTTGCCACCAGCGCAAACATCAAGCTGGTGGACAGCAGCGGCAATCCCACTACCGGCACCATCCGCGTTACGCTGTACGACAGCGCCAACGATAAGGCGCTGAGCGGCGGCAAGCTCACTTTGTACCGTGTGGCCGAGGTAAAGCGCCAAAACGGCAACCTGAGCTACGAATACTGCGGCGATTTCTACGGCTGCGGCATTGCGCTGGGTGATTTGACCGACAGCACCCTTGCGGCCCAGCTGCAGGAGTATCTGCCCCAAAGCGCCGAGGGCACCACAAAGACCATTGATGCGGACGGCAACGTGACCTTCCGTGGTCTGGAGCTTGGCCTGTATCTGATCGTGCAGACCGAGGCTTCCAAGGGCTATGAGCCGATCAATCCGTTCCTTGTCTCTCTGCCCATGGCGGAGGATGGCAAGTGGAATTATGCGGTGGATGCCAGCCCCAAGGTGGGTGCTTACACCCCCACCAAGCCGGACACGCCGCCTACGCCCCCTACCCCGCCTACGCCCGATCATCCTGATATGCCTACCCCGCCGGACAACCCGGATAACCCGGTCTCTCCCGGTAATCCGGACAATCCCGTGGCTCCGGGCCACCCGGATAACCCGGCAATGAGCGGTCTGCCGCAGACCGGTCAGCTGAACTGGCCCGTGCCGGTGCTGGCTGTCAGCGGTGTGGTGCTGTTTGCATTCGGCTGGGCGCTGGATCGCAAATACCGCACAGTATAATTTTATTCTGATACAACAAAGAGGACCCGATGCAGATGCATCGGGTCCTCTTTTTCGGTTTCTTTTATGCAGTCAGGGTTTACTGCTGCTGTGCCTGCTGCTCGGCGCGCTTGGCTTCCAGCGCCAGAATGGCATCGCGGCGGCTCAGGTTGATACGGCCCTGCTGGTCGATGTCGGTCACCTTGACCACGATGGCATCGCCCACGGCCACCACATCCTCCACGCGCTCCACACGCTTGGTGTCCAGCTTGGAGATGTGCACCAGACCTTCCTTGCCCGGTGCGATCTCAACGAAGGCACCAAAGTTCATCAGGCGGGTCACTTTTCCCTTGTAGATGGCACCGATCTCGGGGTCCTCCACAATGGTCTTGATGGTAAAGATGGCGCGCTTTGCGTCCTCCTGATCCACAGCAGAGACGAACACATGGCCGTCCTCCTGCACGTCGATCTTGCAGTTGCAGGTAGCGCAGATGTCCTGAATGACCTTGCCGCCCTTACCGATCACGTCCTTGATCTTATCGGTGGGGATCATCATGCTGAACATCTTGGGTGCGTAGCGGCTCAGCTCATGGCGGGGCTCTGCGATCACCGGCTTGATGATCTCGTCCAGAATATACAGGCGGCCCTTGCGGCACTTCTCGAAAGCCTCGGCAATGATGTCGTAGGTCAGGCCATCGATCTTGATGTCCATCTGGATGGCAGTGATGCCCTTGCGGGTGCCGCCCACCTTGAAGTCCATATCGCCGTGGAAGTCCTCCACGCCCTGAATGTCCAGCATGGTCATCCAGCGGTCGCCCTCGGTGATCAGACCACAGGAAATGCCGGCAACGGGTGCCTTGATGGGCACGCCTGCGTCCATCAGGGCCAGCGTAGAGCCGCAGATGGATGCCTGAGAGGTGGAACCGTTGGAGGAGAGCACCTCAGACACGCAACGGATGGTGTAGGGGAACTCTTCCAGAGAGGGCAGCACGGGCACCAGAGCACGCTCTGCCAGTGCGCCATGGCCGATCTCGCGGCGGCCGGGGCTGCGCGGTGCGCGGGCCTCGCCCACAGAGTACGGCGGGAAGTTGTAGTGATGGATATAGCGCTTGGTCTGCTCGTCGGTCAGGTCGTCCATGAGCTGGTTGTCCTTGGTGCCGCCCAGAGTGCAGGTGGTGAGCACCTGCGTCTGGCCGCGGGTGAACATGCCGGAGCCGTGCACGCGGGGCAGGATGCCCACTTCGGCAGCAAGCGGGCGGATCTCGTTGATGCCGCGGCCGTCCACGCGCTTGCCCTCGTCCAGCAGCCAGCGGCGCACCACGAACTTCTGCATCTTGTAGCTGACCAGATCAAGGTCTGCAGCGGTCAGGTCGGGGTACTCCTCAGCGATCTTGTCCATGATGGGCAGCAGAGCGGCATCGCGCACATTCTTGTCGTCGGTGTCCATAGCGGCCTTGAAGTCGTCCAGATACTTGTTCTGGATGGCGTGGAACACGTCCATATCCAGACCCACCACCTGAAAATCGATCTTCTTCTTACCGCGCTCGGCCACGATGCGGTTGATGAACTCAATGGTCTTTTTGATCTCCACGTGAGCGGCCTTGATGGCGTTCAGCATGGTGTCCTCGTCCACCTCGTTGGCACCGGCCTCGATCATGACGATCTTATCCATGGTGGCGGCAACGGTCAGGGCAAGGTCGCTCACCTTGCGCTGCTCCTGCGTGGGGTTCAGCACGATCTCGCCGTCCACCAGACCCACCTGCACGCCGCCGATGGGGCCGTTCCACGGGATGTCGGACACAGCAGTGACCAGAGAAGCACCGATCATACCGGCGATCTCAGGGCTGCAGTCGGGGTCCAGACTCATGACGGTCATGGTGATGCACACGTCGTTGCGCATCTCCTTGGGGAACAGCGGGCGCATGGGGCGGTCCACCACGCGGCTGGTCAGGATGGCGCGCTCACCGGGGCGGCCCTCACGGCGCATAAAGCTGCCGGGGATGCGGCCTGCGGCGTAGAGCTTTTCCTCATACTCCACGTTCAGCGGGAAGAAATCCACGCCTTCGCGGGGTTTGGGGCTCATGACCACATTGCACAGAACGCAGGTCTCGCCGTAGCGGATCAGCGCACTGGCGTTGGACAGACCGCACATCTTGCCCATCTCGACCTTGAACGGGCGGCCTGCCAGCATGGTTTCGTAGACCTTGAAATTCTCAAAGGTCTCTCTGCGGGAACCAAATTCAATTGCCATTGTTTTTGCCTCCTTGTTTTTCCGGATTTTTCTATCCAAAAAGGCCGTGGCGCGCGCATCATAGCAATAAATCCAGCGTCCGTACCCGGGGCACAGGCGTTCGATTTACTGCTGCAATACGCTGCCGCCGCCATTTTGTACATAAAAGCAAAAGGCAGGCACCTTTGCGGTACCTGCCCTCTGTTTAAATTACTTACGCAGACCCAGAGTTGCGATCAGAGCACGGTAACGCTCGATGTCCTTCTTCTGGAGGTAGGCCAGCAGATTGCGGCGGCGGCCAACCATCTTCATCAGACCACGGCGGCTGTGGTGATCGTTAGGGTTCTTCTTCAGGTGCTCATTCAGCTCGTTGATGTGAGCGGTCAGCAGAGCGACCTGGACTTCGGGAGAGCCAGTGTCCTTCTCGGTCAGAGCGACTTTGGCCATAACTTCCTGCTTGTTCATAGTTACATACCTCTTTATAAAATTTTATGTGCCAATGGAACAGCGGCGGGAAACGGCATTCCCAAAAAGCGGGCATACTCCCAACCCCGTACCACGGTAACAGATACAGTATACCAGAACCCTGTGCAAAATGCAAGGATATTTTTTGCATCCTGCCTTTATTTTTTTACGTACTGGTGCCAGTACAGCTGTACCTCCGGCAGCTTCTTTTTGCGCAGCAGAACTGCGGTGGGGATCAGATACAGCAGCACCGAAAGCAGCATGGATGCATCGTAGCCGCTCACCGCATCGGCCACGGTAGTGGTGCCGTACAGCCCACCGATGAGCATGGACGAAATATCCATGGCACCATGCAGGAATACCGTCACCCACAAATTGCCGGTGCGGAAGTAGATCGCCGCAAAAAGAGTGCCCAGCGATGCTGCAAACACGCACTGCATCAGCACACCGAAGGGTGCCGAACTGAGGATATTGGTCAGGTGCGCCGCACCAAACAGCACACCGGACAAAAGGCAGGCCTTCCACACACCGGCGCGGCTGGTGCCAAAGTGCTCCAGCAGGGTCTGGGCAATGACACCGCGGAAGATGAATTCCTCGGCCACACCCACCATGGCCATGCTGACAAGGAAGGTGCAGATGCGTGCCGCAGGCTGCAGCACGCCGTTCTCCGGCCGGCCCAGCACCAGCGAACCAAAGGCATTGTAGCCAATGAACACCAGCGGGTACATGCCCACCAGCAGGCCATTGAAAAAGCCGCTGCCGCGGCGGCGCAGCAGCCCAGCACGGTCTGTCCGTACCAGAAACAGCACTGCCACCATGGCCCCCACCAGCTCCTGCAGAGTGCTGTAGAGGTATGTATCAATGGACGCAAAATCCGTCCGAAAAAGAACCAATGCAATGGTAAAGACAAGATCTGTTACGAACAGGCTTGCCAGAAAGACCACTTCTGCCAGAACGCAGAATAAGATTGGGTGCGCTTTGCGCAGTCGTTTGAGCATGGGATACCCTCCTGAATCGTTGATGGTACTATTCTAGCACACTTTACCTTAAAACGATATAGCACGCGCAAAAAAGGCAGTTTTCCCTTCTGCTGTGCCGCAAAGCGTTCACTTTTTCAAAACAAAGATCTGTTCAAACTCCTGCGTTGCCAGCAGCGAAACATCCTCATAGCCGCCCTGTCGGGCAACGTTCCACGCAGTTTCCATGTTCTGGGCCGTGATCTGCTCCACCTGTTCTGCCGTCACGAACTGCCACAGACCCCGGCCTCCGATGAACAGCACCAGCGTATCATTTTCGCCGGTGTTATACTGCACCAGCAGCTCACTGGAATCGTCCGGCACCACACAGACCTCCTGAAATTTGAGAAGCTCCTGCACGCCGGAAGTGAAACTGCCAAGGTCCCCGGTAATATCCACGCAGGCGGCCTGACTGTATTGTTCCAGTTCTTTGTCTATCTTATAAGTACCGCTGTACATGCGCTCCGGCTCGATCACAAATGCAAGCACGACCATTGCAAGGCACACGATCTGCAGAATGCGCTTTCTGGTGCCTGCACGCAGCGTATCCAGAATGGAGAAAAGGCCGCAGCCACAAAACAGCGCTTCCAGCGGCTGCAGATGGTACACATACCGCAGCGACTTATACGGCGAGATCACCGCGATAACCAGAAATGCAGCAAGCGCCGGGACCGTGATCAGCTTGACATCCCCGGGGATCAGCGTAGTGCCGCGCAACTTGCCCGGCAGCCAGCGCTGCCCCAGCTTCGTCAGGATCAGCACGGCCATAATGCCTGCGCCTACAGCAAAGCCGACGATGCTCCAGCCGATCAGCTCCAGCGGGCCTTTGGGGTACTGCGCCAGATCAAAAAGATTGCGCGTTGTAGCATCCAGTGAGTTCGTATTCTGCGAGTGCAGCTGTGCATACCAGCACGGAAAGGTGAGCAGCATTCCGCCAACGCCCGCAAGTGCCGGAAGTGAAAATGCAGCAGCATTTTTCCATTCGCGCCGGAACATCAGGTAAAGGTCATATGCTGCGCACAGCAGGAAGGCATAGACCACAAAGAAATACTGGGTCATCATGCCAAGATAGATGGTTACACCGATCAGAAGATATTTGGGCACAGACGGCCTGCGAAGAGACTTTGCCACTAGCAGCGCAAGCAGGATCGTCAGCAAGGTCATGAGCATATACATGCGCACCATCGTCACATTCGAGATCATTTCACGGTTGAACGCATACAATGCACAGACGAACAATGCTTTTTTCCAGTCTGCAAACAGCTCCATGCCCAGCGCATACAGCGCTGCCAGCGTGCCGCCCAGCAGCACAAAATTCATCCCCAGACCCGTCCATTTTGTAAAGCTGCCCGGGAACAGCGAGCATACTGTATTCAACAGAAAATAAAACAGCGGCGGATGAATGTCCTGCGTCTGATTATAGTAGACCGACGCATAGTTGAAGCGATCATTTTTCTGAACCGAAATATAATTCACAAAATCCTGTTGTTCAAAAACTGCTTCCGGGAGATTTCCATCAAACGAATGCTCACCATTATAATACCAATTCAAAAACGGCGCATAGCTGCTGTTTGCAAGGCCGTAGGAGTAGATCTCATCCAGAAAGAAACCCTCTTTCCGCACAGCCCACCAGCCGCAAAGGCAGATCAGAACGATCACAAAAAGCGCGACCGCCCGTTTTTTCTTTTTTATTTCCTGCATAGTTTCTGTTTTTCCTCGCTTTTTTGTCCGTTCTGCAGCCAAATATGGCTTTGCTTTTCCAGTATATCATATTTAGAACACAAGTCAAAACTTTTCGGGTTGCAGATCCCGCTGCTCCTAGCAGCATGCACCCTGTTAGACATTCCTAGCCGGTGGGACCCGCGGGCTAAACAAAGCCATACTATGGCTTTGTTTGCGGTGCTTCGCACCGCCGCCCTGTTCAAATCCCGCGCGGAGACAAAAAAGAACCAGTACACGAATGTGTACTGGTTCTTTTTGGTCGGAGCAGCGGGATTTGAACCCACGGCCTCCTCGTCCCGAACGAGGCGCGCTACCAACTGCGCTATGCCCCGAAAATACCGCAACCCAATGGGCTGCGGTCTGGTTGGGGATGAGAGAATCGAACTCCCACAAGTAGAGTCAGAGTCTACCGCACTACCACTATGCAAATCCCCATTATTCAGTTTATCTGCCGCGCCGTGCGCTGCTGACAAGGGATATTATACTCAAAAGGCCCGCGCTTGTCAACCATTTTTTTATTTTTTCTGCAAAAGTTTTCCCGCTGTTCTCCTGCCCGCAGAAATGCACCGTGGAAGCGTGTAAATTTTCTGCGCTTCTCTTGACAGCGGCCCCCATCCGGAATAATCTTATACTATAAACAGGTAGATCTCCGGGCAGACTGACTTTGAAAGGCAGAACGCGCGGCGCTGAATACCAAATGAAAGAGGGCTTTTGAATGAAAAAACGTGTTGGAATCCTGACTTCCGGCGGCGACTGTCCGGGTCTGAACGCCACCATCCGCGGCGTAGCAAAAGCACTGTATGCCCGCATGGGCGATAACGTGGAGATCATTGGCATCCTGAACGGATACAGCGGCCTGATCAACGGCGACTACAAGGAGATGTGCGAGGACGATTTCCGCGGCATCCTGACGCTGGGCGGCACCATCCTCGGCACCAAGCGCACCCCTTTCAAGCTGATGCGCGTGGTGGAAGAGGACAAGATCGACAAGGTCGCGGCCATGAAAAAGACCTACAAGGACGCCAAGCTCGACTGCCTGCTCTGCCTCGGCGGCAACGGCACCCACAAGACGGCCAACCTCCTCTCCCAGGAGGGCCTGAACGTCATCGGCCTGCCCAAGACCATCGACAACGACATCTACGGCACCGACGTCACCTTCGGCTTCCACACCGCCGTGGACATCGCCACTGAGGTCATCGACCGCATCCACACCACCGCCGGCAGCCACAGCCGCGTCATGTGCATCGAGATCATGGGCAACAAGGCCGGCTGGCTGACCCTCTATTCCGGCATCGCCGGCGGAGCTGACATCATCCTGCTGCCCGAGCAGCCCTACGACATTGACCGCGTCTGCGACGCTGTGGAGCGCCGCGCCCGCAAAGGTTCCAACTTCTCCATCATCGCCGTGGCCGAGGGTGCCATCAACACCGAAGAGGCCAAGATGAAGCGGAAAGAGTGGATGGCAAAGCGCGCCGAAGCCGGTTACGGCGTCACCGCCACCAACCGCATCGCCGCCGCCGTCCAGAAAAAGACCGGCATGGAGACCCGCGTCTGCATCCCGGGCCACATGCAGCGCGGCGGCAGCCCCAGCGCTTACGACCGTGTACTGGCCACCGAGTTCGGCAGCTACGCCGCCAAGCTGGTGGAAGTGGAGCGCTACGGCGTCACCGTCGCCATGGTCAACAACCGCGTCGTCGCCAACCGCCTCGAGGACATCGCCGGTAAGACCCGCAACATCCCCGAGGGCTGTGAGCTGCTCACCGTCGCCCGCCGGATGGGCGTGAGCCTCGGCTGAGACCCTGAAAATAAAAACACCTCGCTGTATCATGCAGCGAGGTGTTTTTGTTTTTATGCTTCAGAACGAGCCGCCCGACGAACCTCCGAAGCCGTCGGAATCGACGGACGAACCGCCGGAGGAGCTGGACTCCTTCTGGGGCGGGTCATAGGTGCGCTCCCGGGTAGTGTGGGTGTAGCGGTCACGCTTGACCCGCAGGGTAAAGCCGGGCATGTACTCGTCGGCCTCTGTCTTCTGCCGGGCCGTCTTCATCTGGTGGTAGAGGATGAGGCAGATGAACGCCGAAATGCCGAGAGGGAAGATCATGGCAATGAGCAGGTCTTCCAGGCCGATGTCGTTATCCACATCGATAGGCTCGCCATAGTCGGCATAGTAGTCCAGTGCATCGTCGCACATATCGATATAGGTATAGGCGGCATCTGCCCATTCCTCATCGGAGAGCTGCGGGACGATCTCGTCCTCCTGCTGCTCGATGCGGTAGTCGGTGAAAGCCGTGACGCCCTCGCCGTAGGTGATGGTGACGTACTTGCGGGAGCCGACTGCCAGCAGGAAGAGGATGCCGCTCTGTTCGTCGCCATAGCCGAGGCCGTTGGCGATATAATAATTCTTCGCGTAGTCGCGCTGGTCGGCATCGCCGATGTCGTCCACCACGAGGAAGTAGACATCCACGTCGTGGCCGTCGGAGGCGCTTTCGGCCTGCTCCTCAAGGTCGGCCAGCGTGTCGGCGTCAAATACGCCGCACTCATCCCGCACCAGCGGGGCCGCTGCCCCGGCCGGCAGAGTCAGGGCCATGCAGAGCAGGGCCGCAGCCAGAAGGGCAAACAGTTTTTTGCAGTATTTCATATTCCCGTCTCCCCCTCTCACAGCAGCATGATGAGAGCCGTCAGTATCATCAGCGGGATGCTGATGCCGGCAAACCATGCAGCTACCCTGCCCTTATCCACGGGCAGGTCACCGATGAGCTTGCCGGTCTGGCCGTTCATCGCAAAGAGGAAGTCCTGCTCCTTCCAGCGGGTGTGGAGCATCCAGACCGGCAGCAGAGCGTAGTGGGGTTCCAGCGTCCGCGGGTCGAGCTGCTCCGAGAGAGTCTGGACGCCGGTGTAGCCGCCCAGCGTATCGTGGAGGGCCGCAGCGGTGCTGTTCTTCATCCGGGTCAGGACGCGGGCAGCACACTTCTTGTCGTCCTCGTCGTACCGGTCAGCCAGAAATCCGGGCAGGTAGGCCGTGGAGAAGGGCTTGAGGTCGCTGTAGTCGAAGGGTTCGATGGCGTCCATATGGGCGTCCGGCATCTTGCTGGAGCCGTCCACCGGCACCCGGACAAAGTCGGCGTCGCCCACGCGGGCCACATCGAAGTGCCTGGTGGTGGTGACAATGTAGTCGCCCTCACGGTGGCTCTCGCTGATCTCGGCCTTGTAAGCGCCCCGGGCCTCCATCCGGCCATCGTAGAGCCAGAACGGCACATACACGCCCTGGATCTCCTCGATGTGGTTGGACTCTTTGAAGGCTTTGGGGAGAAAGACTTTGCCTTTATAATACTTCTTCAGGTTCTCGATGGCGGTCTTTTTGTCCATCCGGAAGGGGATGATGTACTCCGGCTTGAGCTTGCCGGAAAGCTGTCCGCCCAGCACGGTGGGGTTGCCGCAGTAGGGGCAGGTGGTGGCAGCTGTTTCGGGGCCGCAGACCAGCTCTGCACCGCAGGAAGTGCAGGTGCGGCTGCTGAGATCTCCCGTCTCCATCTCCCCCCAGACAGGGCCGCTGGACGCTGCCTTTTCGGCGGCTTCGGCAGCCTTATCGGCCTGAGCCTGCTTTTCGCCGTAAAGAGCCTCGACCTGTGCTACATCATAAGTAGAGCCGCAGTAATCACAGCAGAGCTTTCCGCTGGCGCTGTCGAACCGCAGCGGGCCGGTACAGGCCGGGCATTGGTAATTCGTGGTGTTTTCTGCCATATCTCAGCTCCCCTTTCAGGCTCCGAAAGGCTTGCCGCATTCGGGGCAGAACTTGGGCGGGTTGGCCGGGTCGTCAGGGGTCCAGCCGCAGTTCGGACACTTGGCCGCCGGGCGGGGCTTACCGCATTCCGAGCAGAATTTGCCGGTATTGTGTGCGCCGCAGCTGCACACCCAGCCTG
>ENA-ORPH01001396-ORPH01001396.1-human-gut-metagenome-genome-assembly--contig:-NODE-1396-length-23371-cov-4.237476_pt1 | contig 23371 bp, 22 predicted proteins | sample MGYA00242142_ERZ509074 | MGnify/ENA primary metagenome ERZ509074 (study PRJEB26280, sample SAMEA2338724) | human gut metagenome | biome: human gut; feature: human-associated habitat; material: faeces...
TTTCAGCATGGTCTGTACTTTGGAATACTGCTGATACTGCCGGTATTCATGGAAGCCGCATACGATTATTTCAAGGGAACATCCATCCATAAGCGGGACCTTGTCAGCCGTCTCGCCGGGTGCTGTATGATAGCCCTCGGCACAGCCCTCTACCTCATCATAAACAAGGCTGTAACAGGCAGCTTTTTCACCTTCATGAGCTACCAGCACGACCACTGGAGCCAGGGCCTTGGCCCCTTCTTCGGCACCGCCGCGTATCAGCTCCAGTACTTCCTCTCCTCTCTGCACACGGGGGAGACCGCCATGGGGCTGACGCTGTTCCTGCCAAACCTCATATGCTGCCTCGCGGGCCTTATCATACTGGCGCTTTCTGCCGGTAAGCTTCGCCCCTCCTACTCCGCCTACGGCCTTCTTTACTACGGGGTGACGGTGGGCTGCACATGGCTTTTAAGCGGCCCCAGGTATCTTGCGGTATGCTTCCCTATTGCCGCCGGGCTGTGCGCTCTGGTGAAGGGACGCCTTCCGCGCCGGATATTGGCCCTTCTATCCCTCATCATGATGCTCATGTACATGTGGGCCTACGTGCTGGGGTACAGCGTGTATTAAGGCGCCACCTTCTCTATCTCTACCCCTGTATAGTAGTGCTTGAGTATCTCCTCATACCCTGCCCCCTCCAGGGCCATGGCTCTGGCGCCGTACTGGCTCATGCCCACGCCGTGGCCGTAGCCCTTGGTACGTATAGTCACCTTTTCGCCTATGGACAGGGTAAAGTTGGCGCTGTTCAGGTCGAAAAGCCTGCGCAGCTCCCGCCCGCTGACCGTTACCTTGTTCAGCTTCAGCTCCTTTACCCGCCCGCTGTCATAGCGGGACACCACCTTGACCTGTTCGCCCAGCCTGTTCTTTTTCAGCTTGGCGGCAGGCCATTTTTTATTTACTCTATTCGTAAACTCCCCGAGTGACACTCTCACCTCGGCGGCATACTTCCCTGCCGTCTCCTCCCCCGGGCTGTCCACCCCCACAAGATATGGCAGCGCCGCCGAAAACACGTTCTGTGCGTCCTCCGTCCGTCCCCCGGCGGAGGAGTGATACAGCGCCTCTATGGGCTCCCCCTTGTACGCGGCGTACTCCCCCTCCGTCTCATATACCGCCTGACGAAGCTTATCCATATAACGCTCCGCCTCGCCGCCGAATTTTTCCCTTAGCTGCTCTGTGCTTTTGTAGCTCTGGCAGCAGCCGCTGTCGGTGCATATATCCGCGCCGCTGCACCCGCTTCCCCCAAAGGCCGTCATGTGCCTTACGGCATATGTACGGGCGGCTACAGCCTGGGCCTTGAGCGCCTCCAGAGGAAAGGAGGCGGGCATCTCCGCCCCCACTACCCCTATGAGGTATTCTTCAAGGGGCATTTCTTCTGTTTTTCCGCTTGCCCTGTCGTAAAGGGATATGCTCAGCATTCCCTCCGGCTTTTCATTGGGCTGTCTCGATATGATGCAGCCCCGCACCGCGCAAAGCAGCACTATCGCGGCTGCGGCAGCAAGGCCCATGGCGCTCAGGCGCGGGCAATGATATTTGTCATATCTTCTCATGGCAATATATCTATGCGGCGGGGCAAACTAAAATACGTTGCGGCGGGGGCGTTTACGGTTTATAATGATATTGAGGAAAATATCGTTTTACGGCGAATTCTGGAGGATATGATGGCACAGGATACTCAAAAGCTTCGGGAGCTGCTTTCGCAATACATAGGCGACGTATACGCCGAGGCTTTGCAATATACCAACGACCCGGCCGCTGCCAAGGAGGTCACCCGCAGGGTTATGACCCTGCTCAAGCGCAGCCAGGAGGCCGGCCTTGCGGTGAACCCTTCCATGGCCAGGCGGCTCACTCAGGACTGCTGCAGGGAGCGGGAGTACTATGAGAACCGGAGGGCTACCTTCGTGAACGGCACTATAGCCGACATGCCGGATTTTGACACCGCACTCTCCGAAATATCCCCCGCGGAGGTACAGGCCCGAGCACGCAGCGAGGCGGAGACAAAGGCCGCAGAGGCCCACGCCGCCATTCGCGCCGCAGAGGCCATGGGCGCAAAGGTAATCACCTCAAAGCCCGCGCCGTCCCCTGGGGCCTCAATACATAGCAATCCCGAAGTGATAGACCTAAACGAGTTTGACGATGAGGACGACGAGCTGGATTACGGCGACGAATACGACGAAGAAGAAACTCTAAAGGAAGAAAAGCCCCGCAGAGAAAAGCCCAAGGCCTGGAAAAAGCCCGCCAGCGGCTTTTCCATATTCCTGCTGGCGATTATGGTGCTGCTGCTGCTATTCCTCCTGATATGCCTTGTGGTAATGCTCATGAAGTGCGGCATAATACCCGGCGCAGACAGCCATTTTGTGCGCAGCTTCGCCATATGGTTCAACTCGCACCTTTTCCCGCTGTTTTAACGTACTGTTTACAATTTAGACTATATATAATGATATTATATGGTTAGGAGGTGATACCATGGACCCTGTAATGGATTATATTATGGGATGGAGCACTCCCGCCCTCATCTGCCTTATCGCAGGACTCATCCTTATGGTTTGCGAAATGTTTACCCCCGGAATGGGGATTCCCGGCATCCTCGGCGGGCTGTGTCTGCTGGGCGCAATAGTGCTCAGGGCGGATTCCCTCACCACGGCGCTCATCACCCTCATACTCATACTGCTGCCCTTAATGATCGCCGCAGGCATAATATTCCGCTCCTTTTCAAAGGGCGCGCTGTCCCGCTCCAGAATAGTGCTGAAGGATTCCATAGACGGAGAATCCACCCCCCTTGGAGATAAGGACGCCCAGAGCCTCATAGGGCTGGAGGGCGAATGCGTTACCGCCCTCAGGCCGGTGGGTGCAGGCGACTTTTCCGGCAGAAGGCTGGATATCGTAAGCGAGGGTGGCTTCATACAAAAGGGCGCAAAGGTAAGGATCACCGCCATAGACGGCGTAAGGATACTGGTAAAAGAGATATAATAATATGAGCTACAAATTCTGCAAAAAATGCGGCACCCTCTACAACGAATCGGACGGCGAATGCCCCCGCTGCGCCGACAGGCGGCTCACGGACGAGGGTATGCGCGACACGGTATACGACAGGGGCATGAGTGCGGAGGAGATCGAAAAAAGGCGCAAAAGCGACTGGAAGCACCTCGTCATAGGAGTCCCCGCCTTCATCGCCTTCATATACCTCGTGTTCTTCCTCTATAAAATAATCGCCAAATAGAATTTTTTAAAAAAGGAGAAAAGCCAATGGAATTCTTCGCCCCAATCTTCATTATCGTACTTATAATAGTATTCCTCGCCGTATTCTTCAGCTTCGTGCCGGTAGGGCTGTGGATATCCGCCACCGCCTCCGGCCTGAAGGTGGGCATAGGCCAGCTTGTGGCGATGCGGATAAGGAAGGTAGTCCCCTCCCGCATAATCAACCCCGCCATAAAGTCCACCAAGGCGGGCATGAGCCTTTCCCTGAACAAATTAGAGGCCCACTACCTTGCGGGCGGCAACGTGGACAGGGTGGTAAACGCCCTCATAGCCGCGCAGCGCGCCGGCATACCTCTTGATTTCGAGCGTGCCTGCGCCATCGACCTCGCCGGTCGCGACGTGCTCAACGCAGTACAGATGAGCGTCAATCCCAAGGTTATTGAAACCCCGGTAATAGCCGCCATAGCCAAGGACGGCATAGAGCTTCGGGCCAAGGCCCGCGTTACCGTCCGGGCAAATATCGACCGTCTGGTAGGCGGCGCGGGCGAGGAGACCATCATCGCCCGTATAGGCGAGGGCATAGTCACCACCGTAGGCTCCTCCAAGAGCCACAAGGACGTGCTTGAAAACCCCGACCTTATATCCCAGACCGTGCTCAACAAGGGCCTTGATGCAGGCACTGCGTTCGAAATACTCTCCATAGACATAGCGGACGTGGACGTAGGCCGCAACGTGGGCGCCCAGCTCCAGATAGACCAGGCTGAGGCCGATAAGCGCATAGCACAGGCCAAGGCTGAGGAGCGCCGCGCCATGGCGGTAGCTCAGGAGCAGGAGAACAAGGCGGAGGTACAAGGCATGCGCGCCCGCGTCATCGAGGCCGAGGCAGAGGTGCCCAAGGCCATCGCCGCCGCATTCCGCGATGGCAAGTTAGGCGTCATGGATTACTACAATATGCAGAACGTGATCTCCGACACCCACATGCGGGACGCCATAGCGGGCGACAGCTCCAAGAATTCCTGATGTATGAGCCATATTCCAGGGCAAAGGAGGTGTGGCCATGAGCGGCCTGATATTTTTAGCGATACTGTTTTACGCCATATCCTACATTGCCAAAGAGGGCAAGGCTAAAAGAGAAGCCGGCGGTGCGGCGCGCCCCCAGCGCAGCGAGGCGGCCTCAGCACAGTTTGAGCGGCCCCTTCGGCAAGGCACGCCCTACGCCCCCAGAAGCGGCGCCTACCGCCCGGCAGCGGCTCCCAGACCCGACCCCGACGTTGAGCTCTGCACCCATGACCGGCCCGAGGCCTTCCAGCCAGCGGAGCCCTTTAAGGAGGCTTCCTCCGGCAGCATGAACTACGTCTCCACCGAAGGTGAGGGCACCGAAAGCGTGGAGTGCAGCCTGACCAGCCATACCCACCCCGGCGTTCACTCCGGGGCCGATGCCGCAGGAGCTCGTCCCCGCTCACCGGCAGAGCCCGCCTCCCGCCCCTTCCTCTCCGCCGCAGACCGGGACGCCTGCAGGCGGGCAGTAATATACGCGGAGATTCTGGGCAAGCCCAAGGCGATGCGAAGGTAAATAACACGCATAATAAAAGGAACGGCATTGCCGTTCCTTCTTGTATTTCCTTTTACTCGCTGATCCCAGCCTCGGCTTTCGCCCGGCACACCCGGTCTATCCGAAACTTCTCTATGCGGTGGTTGTCCATGGAAAGCACCTTTATGTCCAGATTTTCGTATTCCAGAGTGTCCCCCGCCTCAGGTATGTGGCCAAGCTGCTCGGTTATCCATCCCCCTGCAGAGGTAGCGTCGGTGTCCGCCTTTATGCCGAAGTAGCCTACGAAGTCGTCCATATCCATTGCCCCGTCCACGGTAAAGCTGTTCTCGCCGGTCTGCTGGACTGTCTCTGTGATCTCGTCATGCTCGTCCCAGATCTCGCCTACCAGCTCCTCCAGTATATCCTCCATGGTTATCATTCCGCAGGTGCCGCCGTATTCGTCCAGCACCACCGCCACGTGGGCCTTCTTTCTTTGCAGGAGCTTGAGTATGCTGCTTATCTTCTCGTTTTTCAGCACATACACCGCAGGGGCGATTATATGGCTTATATCCCGGTCAATTATGCCGTTGCCCGTATAAAAGTCCTTCTGGTGTATCACGCCTATTATGTTGTCAATATCCCCATCATACACCGGCAGGCGGGAATACTTTGTCTCGGAAAACACTTTGGCGATATCCTCCTTGCTTGCGTCCTTGGACACCGCCTCCATATCCACCCGGTGGGTGAGTATGTCCTCCGCCTCCCTCTCGGTGAATTCTATTGCGTTCTTCAGAAGCTCGCCCTCGCTGCCGTCTATGCTGCCCTCCTGCTGGACCTCGTCAACGAGCATCAAAAGCTCCTCCTGAGACATCTTATTGTCGCTTTCCAGCCTGAATACTCTGTTGAGCAGCTTTTTCCACAGGGAAAACAGCCAATTCAGCGGGCAGAGTATCACTGTGAGCAGCCTAAGAAGGGCGGCTGATTTCAGGGCGAACTTCTCGGGACAGTCCTTTGCGAGGCTCTTTGGCGATATCTCGCCAAATATGAGCACCAGCACTGTCACGACGCCTGTGGAGATGGCCGCGCCGCTTGCGCCGTAAATGTTTACGAATATCATCGTGCCGATGGCCGCAAGCGCTATATTTACTATGTTGTTGCCCACAAGTATGGTGGACAGCAGCCTGTCATAGTTTTCCGAGAGCTTCAGCGCAAGCTCCGCGTCCTTGTCCCCCTTTTCCGCCATGGCCCGCACCCGGGTCCTGTTCATGGAGTTGAAGGCGGTCTCTGTAGCCGAAAAATATGCCGACAGCGCCAGCAGCGCCGCCATTATCAATATATTTTTAACTAAGTCGTCCATTGCCCACGTCGCAACTGTCACATTCCATTTTAGTTACATCACCTTCCTGTGTTTATTTTTTGGCACGCACCCACTTTCGTCAGTGCATATTCACTTATTGTAATTATACCGCCCGCGTGCATGAGCGTCAACCGCGCAGGGGGCATAAAAAAGAGGCCCCTATGTGTGCGTACCTAATAAGAAAACAATGAGCAATCGTCAGTAAATCAATGTTTTCATAGGTACAAACGCGGTGTGGAAAGTTCAAAATCAAATACTGACAGGAAAAAAGGGTGCTGATACGCAAGTATCGGCACTCTTTTCCTGTACTGTCCGAGAAGATGTGGTGTTTTGCGTTCGTTTCGGGCGTTCTGCGGCTCTGTGTGACCCGAATTAAGGTGGGGGCATATCTTTTCTCATGCTCCTATGTTCGGTAGCTTACAGAAGGATAAAATTCAAAAAATCAACACTTTTCAAATTGCCTCAAAAAGGCATTGTAACCTAAGCAGGGAAATCCTGTACAGGGAAATCCCGCACAATTAAATACTTATATATTAAATACTAAATAATCAAATATAGATATATCAATCCTATCCTTATCCGTTCCTATGAACGAAAATACAGATAGAGGATTAGATAGGATGCGAAGATGAAAGAACAAAACTGTATTTTTATATAACAGGCATGTATCGATCCGTTATGCACTATGGCTTTTTTCGGGATCCATCGAAAAAGTGCAGCAATAACGGTTGAAAATCGAGGGGTTCTTCCCTTGTCTCACCTTTTTATGGGGCGGGGAGTGTGATCGTATTATCTGCCTACTTTTGGGCCAAATGTGTCCATTTATGGTGTTCCAAAGGGAGCCTTAAATCTGGGCACCCCTTGAAATCTGCATTAGAGGTAACAAACATAATCATTTGAGGGCGCAAGCGTTTTATCCGCTTGCGCCCTCTTGACTACCATACAGCAAGGACACAGGAAATTGTCAAGGGCGGCGGAGCCGTTTATCTTAACCCTTTACTATATTTTGTGGATTTGCTAATTCACAAAATATGTTTCAGTAGTCCTTGATACGTACCTATTTGCTTATTGGAATAGTCTGCTTACTTGCTCGTCAACTCGTTTCTCGTAAGCATCAAACTGTTCCTTATCATATTCTGCTTGGCTATCATAGCAATCAATAAGCTTAAAAGGAACACCATAGTCGCTTACTTTGCGCGCAGTAGGAGAAAGTGCATTGTACTCAAGCTTCTGCATCAGCAGGCCCAATCCAGGGACACTATCCATATCAACATTTTCAAGAACCGAAACCCGGTATCTAAAGAAAACATCAAATAAGCCAAGATATTTTACCAAATGGTATTTGAAAACATTATAGACAAAATCAGCAACTGTTCGTATTGCTTCATCTTTGGTTTTAGGCGGGTTTCGACGGGTAGTATAATAATCAACCATCGACATAAATCCACCTTCAAGATATGAGCTTAATAGTACAGTTACTAAAGAATACTGTTGTTGATCTCCTACTCGGAAACTAATAAGTTGCTTAAGCTTTTCTTCCCGCACAACAGGGAATATCAGATTAAGAATAGTTTGAAAACCACTCCAATGCAAACTTCTGGCGTTAGTTCGTGCCAATTTGGTAGAAACTCGCTTAATTTCTTCAATAGTCCACCAGGGCATACTCTCTATTCGTTCATAAAGCAACAGTTTGTCCTTGGGCCCAACAACTCTAAAGCTGTTAAAAACATTGGTTGGAATTCCTGATGCCTCAACTCGTAAAGATATCGATTCTTTCTCTAGAAGATCCGCCCCAGACAAATACTGATCCTTTGTAATTTGGTAGTCAACATCTGTCTTTGGGGCGTTGATATCATAATTTTTGTGTTCCAACAATTCTGGCTCTCTGTTAACGATATCCTCAAAGCCATTATTTAAGTCGATAACTCTTCCTGAATAATGTTGCTGGAAACGACCTGCTCGGCCAGCGATATTTTTGGCATCAAATTGTCTAAGGTTTTTTGTACCTTTTTTACCCGAGGTAATGATTATATTTTTAGCTGATGTATTAACACCCTCGGTAATTGTAGTGGTCGAAAAGAGGCAAATCAATGCACCACAGTTAAATAAACTGATGATTTCTTTTTGAATATATTTGGGCACAAGGCTGTGATGAATTCCTATTCTTCCTTTTAATGCTTTCAATACAATCCAGTCGTCTCCAAAAGTATTCTGTAAATGCTCCAAAAATATTTCATAAACAGGTGCATCTACCGCTGAACATCTCTCCTGAAATATGGAAATGAGTTCTTGGTTGTTTAACAACTGTCTGGCATACGATTCTGTGTCAGATTTTCGATTACAATAAATTATAGTGTTTTCTGTGGGTGAACTTAACGCCAGAATAATATTGGCAATCTTCTGCGTTTTACTCGCTGAACCGATTTCAACTGGAATATTGTCGATGATGTATTGCTGTCTGCTTTTAACTGTTGTATATTCTTTTGAGACGATTTCAAATTGATTATATCGCAAGAAAACAAAACCATTATCGCGAGCAAAATCATTAAAGGATTTATGTAGTTCTGTTTCTGCTGTCGGCAGAGCCATATACGGACCTGCCAGTAACATATTGTCTGTTAGGTTGCAAATAAATTCTAATGCCAGACGATAAGCTGTATCACGCTCATTTTCTCCCGATGTTTCCTGATCGATAACAAAGCTGTTATCAATTTTATAGACTTCATCAATAAAAGCAAAATTGAAGTGAAGGTGCTGATGTGAATCCATAAAGGACAAAAAACGCTCGGGAGTAAAAATGAATATATTCTTCTGAGTAATATCAAATTCTTCTTCACTTAATGAGTGAATGGCATAGTCACTAAAGGCTTCCCAACTACAGAGGCGAGCATAGTTTTCGGATAATAGGCTTATTGCAGGAAAGATCAAAAGTACATTCTGATATTGCATCTTTTGGATAATCTCGTAGACCAAGAAAGTTTTTCCAAAGGATGTAGGTGCAGTTAAAACATAACGGTTTCGCTGCGTGGCCACAAAGCTATCAAGAACATGTTTTTGATAACGATGCAGTTTACTATCACCCCTAATCAGACTAGCATCATGGAACAAAGCACTCATGGTAAGTGAATTGATACTTTCATCACCAATCTCGGCATTCGTGAACTTTGATTTTAGCAGATCATAGTATTGAGGAATACCAGCTTCATTTGCTAAAAATAAGAGCAAATTCAAATCAGCATCAGACAAACTTTCGTCCTTGATAAAGTCAAAGAAACTGCACACTTTTTTGACAAATGTAGCAGAGTCCGCTGTTTGTTTATAACTGTAATACGCCTTAATTATATCAGCGGTTCTTGTGAATCTATCCATTGAATCACACTCTCCTTGATTTGCTTGACTTCTGACAGCGGTAAGAAGATGAAGAAAAGTCGATAATCGAATGTAGCGGGAATGCTAATGCCGATCCGTGCATATTCTGCGGCAATATGATCGATACACTTTTTAATGCTTTGATGATATGCATCTCTGTTAGCTTTTTCATAAGCGATAAATATTGGGTAGATTAACCGTATCCCCCGGTTCTGCATTTCCTGTGCCAAATTGATACTGGGATTTTCAAACCAAGAGTCCAACAGGCTATTCAGCTGGGTATTATGTACAGAGAGGTGATCCCGTTCATTTATGATTGCTATCAAATTCCGATTCAAATAACCATCTGATAACGAGGTTCCCAACTTCTCCATTACAGGGGTTATTGCATCCTTGTACCGCAAATAGAATTTTGCTTCCCCAAACCATAGATCGATATTTCCGTCGCGCTCCAACAAATGGAAAGCATCAAAGCCTTTAGCCTCACTATTTTCAATGGGTGAGTAAAAATATCCCCGCGCAGCAACGACACTTGTTTGGAGAAATACCCGCAAAATCAAATCCAATAATACCTCACCATAAAAGCCATATTTCAATTTAGCAGAGTTATCTGCAGTAGGATTGTACCGGATTCGGCTAAGAATGGCCCTTCTTTGCTCGCGCTCCAAATCATCATAATTGATTTCGTATTCATTTAATGCAAACTCTACAATGCCATTATATATAACTTTTGCAATCTCTTGGGGGTCTGTGTTATTAAAGCAAATGTCATTTTGAGAGGAAAGGCACGACTTGCCTAAGCCACTCTCTTGGTGTGGCAACTGGCATTCAAACAGAATAGCACTTTGTACAGCATTTTTAAGGGCTTCCCGCATAGCCGCTTCCTCCTATAAGTTAATTCCCGGAATTAAACTCAACAAGTTTCTCCCAGTCAATACTTCCATCATCAAAGCAAAACTGTTGTGTAAATTCCCGAACCAAGCGATTCGAGGCCTTCTGATAAGAGGCGTCAAAATCTTCCACATACTTCTCCGGTAATTTATCCATATAACGAATTAGCTTAATATAAAATTCTTCGTCACCTGTTAATTCAGTCCAGAAATCTTTTCCTGCCAGCTCCATGTAGAATTTAGGCAAACCACGATTAGAAGTCTTCTTCTTGCCATAGCCATATCCAACAATAGGAACAAAACGTTTTTTTGCCTGCTGGGCCAATTTGCTTGCGGCCATAAAGTTTTGCTCCTGCTTTTTGCGGCTATCAGCATTGAAAACGCTTGTTCCCGATTTTACCGCAATAGCATAAATGGTGTTATCGCGTTCTACCATAATGTCAACACCCTCGGCTAATGCTTTTTGACCCTGAGCTGCTGCTGTGGCAATAGGTTCAAAAAACACATTACCAAAAATCGTTTCCTCGGAAGAAGATACGAAAGCAGCAAGGATTGCATCAATTATTTGAGCCGCACCATTCATGGCTTTGGCTCGGAAAAGATACGGGTTTTTGCGCTTCATTACAGCTTTAATATTCAAACTGTCCACTTTCTTAATCAGGTTGGTGTAGAAATTATCCAATGCAACGGCAATAGCCTCTACAATAGCTTCTTCGTTGTAAGAATTATTTATGGACATAGCAACTTCCTCCTATTTCAAGCGCAATCTTAAGTTTTTGGTGGATATCTGTTCCTCTGAATCTTTTTGTTTGAATTGCAGCAGTTTGATCCGCAACAGATAGGACAGCTTTGCCTAATGCTTCAGAAAGGCCAACCGGGACAGCGTTACCGATTTGTCGATATTTCTCTGCACTTGTTCCCATGAAAATCCAATCATCAGGGAACTGCTGGATTCGAGCATATTCTCGTATGCTCAAAGGGCGATTTTGCGTGGGATGACACATCATAGTTGCCTTTTGTACGGGTGATGTAACCAATGTAGGAGAGGGCTGATTATAAGATAGCCTACGGTAAAAACCTACTTTACCCCCGCCCGATTCAAAAGCACCTCCCATAGCCATTTGCTTCAAATCGACGGGGAGGTCGCGCCAGTTCCCACCCTCGGGAACGAGTTTTAGAAAAGATAACCGATCTTCGCCAAAAGCAGCACACTCACCACAATCATGCTCTAAATCCCGTATGGTATCTCCCAATGTTTGCCAGCGATAGGATGCATCCTGATGCATTTGAAAATGCGTTGGAATTGGCATGAAAATATCTTCATTATCACGACTTCCAATCAAAACAAATCGTTCTCTGAATTGAGGGACACCATAATTTACAGCATCCAATACGCCGTACACGGTTTTGTAACCAAGTTTTTGGAATTCGGATAGAATAACATCCAAAACAGTGCCCAGTCGCTGCTCTGGATCATTTTTATCTCGTTCTGCAAGAGGAACATGTTTCAAAGGAGCAGACATAATCCCTTTCACATTTTCCATAATGAAGAATCGTGGACGGATATAATCAATCATTCGAATGAAGTCCATAAAAAGGCTTCCTCGGGGATCATTGATGCCTAATCTCTTTCCTGCAGTTGAGAACGGTTGACATGGTGGACCACCACAAATCAAGAATGGTTCGCCAGGAGCCAATCCCACTTGTTCAAGTAAATCCGCCGGAACAATGTCACGGATATCTCCGCTTAAAACTTTATGACCGTTTGCTCGCATGGTTGCAACACATGCGGCATCAAAATCCTGCCCAATAGCAATATTAAGTCCTGCCTTTGCAAGGCCTATATCAAGACCCATTGCACCAGAGAAAAGAGATATCACATCACGATTTTGCAGATTATTCTTAAAATGTAACATATTCATTTTTATTCTCCTATCAAACCTTCTCGCCATCCGGAAGGACAAAGTGTCGCTCAAAAGAGCACCCAACCGTTTCGGCCAAATACTCTAAATCGGAAACAGTAAAGCTTTCTCGTTTCATTTTTGAGTTGAAATTTTGGGGTGTAGTTCCCATGCGTCTTGCTAATTCCGCTACACTAATATTGGAACGCACGCATAGAACTTTTATCTGTTCAGAAATAGTCATCAGGGTACTCCTTGCTAAATTAAAACTTATTTTTGAAAATATAAAATAAAAGTTTTATATTTTCAAAATAGTCCCTTCTGTATATTATGATAGCACATATTAGAAACATCTGCAATAATAAAAACATAAACTATCAAAATCAGGGTTTGGGAGGCATGCCAATTTTGAGTGTGGCTACACTTACTGTGCTTGCTCTACGAGCAAGTATAGAGCAAGTGGGTACTCACTTGCTGTGCTTGCTAATCGTTTCTTTTTCGTTTTATCTCCCTAATTTCGTATTGGAAATTTCTTGTGATTTCTTTCGTAAATAATGGCCAAAACAGGGCCTCCCAGCACCAGTAATAGGTGAAGGGAGGCCCTGATTTTATGAAAAATGATACCGACAACCGAAAGAAATATGCCCCGCCCTTGCGAAGCAAGGTGCGGATCGGAAACACCACCTTTACGGTCAATTCCTACTTTCCCGATCCGGCAACAGATACCGTCAAGGATAAGGTGCAGCGGCTTATCAAAGACGAACTGAGACGATCCCCGGAAACAAAATATCCTCCAACAGGCTGACAAATCCAAAACAGCACGGTAGAATGTAATTGAACTTCATACCGTGTTTGGCTGAAAGATTGGAGGTTATTATGTACGATCAGTCAAACACCGCTGCCGTGCTGCAATTTCCTTATGCCGTCATGAGCACAGAGGCCGTTACTGCCCTCTACTGCCGCTTATCCCGTGACGATGAATTGCAGGGCGACAGTAATTCCATAATCAATCAAAAGAAGATTTTACAGAAGTATGCCCTTGACCATGGCTGGAAGAATATCCGTTTTTATATTGACGATGGCATCTCCGGCACCACCTTTAACCGCCTTGGGTTCCAGGAAATGATTGCGGACATTGAAGCAGGTATTGTCAAGCGGGTCATTATCAAGGATATGTCCCGTCTGGGCCGTGACTACCTGCAAGTGGGAATGTATACTGAGATCATGTTCCCGGAGCACGATGTTCACTTTATTGCTGTCAACGATGGAGTGGACAGTAAGCAGGGCGACAACGAGTTTACCCCGTTTCGGAACATCATCAACGAGTGGTACGCCAAGGACACAAGTAAGAAGATCCGGGCCGTTATGAAGGTCAAAGGAAATGCGGGAGAACACCTGACCACCAATGCACCTTACGGGTATATGAAAGACCCTGCCAATCCGAAGCAATGGGTACGGGACAACGATGCAGCCAATGTGGTTTATGATATTGGTCTGTATGTGATGGACGGATACGGGCCTTCTCAAATCGCAAGGCTGTTGAAGCAGCGGAAGATCCTTACCCCTGCCGCTTACTACGAAAGTAAGGGTATCAACTGCAATGTAAAACCGCAGGATGATCCCTATGGCTGGAATGCTTCGACAGTTGCCCATATCCTTGACCGCTGGCGGGAATATCTGGGGCACACAGTAAACTTCAAAACCACGAAGAAATCCTACAAAAGCAAAAAGAAGATTCAGAATCCCGAAAGTGAGTGGGTGATCTTTGAGAATACCCACGAACCGATCTGGACGGAATCCATTGCCGATGCGGTAAGACTGGCACGGCAGACCCGGCGCAGGCCAACCAAAATGGGAGAGATGGGGATGTTTTCCGGCATGATGTTCTGTGCTGACTGCGGCTCAATCATGTACCAATGCAGGGCAACCGGCTTCCGGCGGGAGCAGGAGTATTATTTGTGTGCGGGGTATCGGAAAAGCCGGGATATATGCGGCTCCACCCATTCCATACGGACGGTCATTCTGGAAGAACTGATACTGCAAAATCTCTGTAAGGTTGTTTCCTATGCAAGGGAACAGGAAGATCAGTTTGTGAAGATGGTCATGGATATGGACGAGAAGGAGAGAAGCAAGGGCCTTGCCAAAAAGAAGAAGCTCCTGACCGATGCAGAGAAACGGATTTCGGAGCTGGATAGAATCTTCAAGCATTTGTATGAGGACAATATCACGGGCAAACTGACAGACGAACGGTTCAAGAAACTGTCCGCTGACTATGAAGCAGAGCAGGCAGCCTTGCAGACCCAAGCAAACAGCCTCCGGGAAGAAATCCAGGAGGAGGAAAGCAAGTGTGCCAATGTGGAACGGTTTCTGTCCATTGTCCGAAAGTACACAGAAATCCCGGAACTGACACCCCATATCCTGCATGAGTTTGTGGAGAAGATCGTCGTACACGCAGCCACCGATCCCCACAGCAAAACCAACCGCAAACAGGAAGTCGATATTTACTACAAGGGCATCGGTATCTTGGAAATGTCCAGGGTATTCGATATCCGGCAAAATGAAGAAACGGCATAGCCGAAGCTATACCGTTTCTTTCAAACCCAACAATGTTTTCTTATTGGGACACCCCGTGGGGCCTCTCTTTTATTTATTCCCTTGAGGATTAGACCTTGGCCTGGTATTCGAAGGGAAGGGGTACTACGGTGCCGGGAGTGGTGATCTCCTCCAGCTGCTCCAATGTAGCCTTGACTATTGCAGTCTGCTGCTCTACATTGTGGGGAGCGCCGGCGTTTGCGCCCATGGGAACCAGGGGAGCAACGGCACGGGGGGTACCGGTCTGCTTAACAACGGGGGGCAGAGCCGCGATGATGATGGTGGGGATACCTACGGATTCGATTGCTCTCTGCACAAGAACTGCAGAGCGGTGGCAGGTGCCTCAGCCAGCGGTCATCAATACGGCGTCTACGCCCTCATCCTTGAGGCGCTTGGCAATTGCGGGGCCGGTCTCATGGGTGAACTTTTCAATGTTGCCGCCGCCGCCCATGAAGCCTATATGAACGGGAGCTACGCCCTTGATGAAGCCTTCCTTGGCAAGCTCATGGAGCCTGTCTATGGGGAACATGCAGTTGATGTCCTTGTTGACGTCGCTGTTATCATAGCCGCCATGGGAAACCATCAGATCGCTGGAGGGAGTGCTGTCGTAGATCTCGCGCCAGGTGAAGTCGCCGGCCAGATTGAAGCGCTTATCCTCTTTGCGATGTACGCCTGCTGCGGTAGCGAGGGCTATTACCATCTCGTTCAGGGGCTTGGTTACAGGTGCCCATACCGGCGGAGGCGTAACGGGAACGAAAATTTCGGACTGTAGTCCCTTAACAACTGTTAAGTTCATTTTTATCCTCCTATTAAAATTCAATTATCTTTTTTGGCCTGCATTTCTGCCTGCCTTCTCATGTACATATCGTGATTGCTTACGTATTTTTTGTTTGGCTCGGCGCTGAGCTGCTTAGGGGCGCTCATCGTCCATGCCACAGGCTGATCATTCTTTATTTCGTAGTCCGTGAGGAACATTCGCATGGGGAATCGGAAACCACCCGGGCAGTTTGTGAGTTGCAAACCCGTGGCTCCGTCCTGTACGTCGTTTACCCTTCCCTCCATCACAAAGGTCTCTCCTTCTGCGACTTTGGTTATTTCAGGGTATCGGACGGGGGCGGCCACAGGCCCGAGCTGTTCCGGAAAACTCATGTTCCAGCCAAACTCCTGGCCGACTACCAATGGATGCTCATGGAGCAGCATCCACTGAGGTATCTCAAGATACCCGAGGCGCCCTTTAAGGTCTATGGCGGCGGAGCCGTCATCCCTTATCTCCACAAGAACGCCTTCTATGTAGATGATCTTATCGCCGAACTTAAGCATATCTTTAGTTGTACTTTTCCTTACGCTTCTGGCTCATGGGCAGGGACTGCTCATTGGGTACCAGATCCATCTTCTTGCCGGTGGCGGTCTCGATCAGCTCGATGTTGGTGGCCTTAACGTTGGGGTTCCACTTCTTTTCGGGAGCCTTTACGGTTTCGCCGGCCATCTGTGCCTTCAGCATCGCCAGGGCGCGGACAGCGTCTTCGTGGCAGAGGGTGTTGCAGCCAAGGACTTCGTTCTCGATACCGGCCTCGGACTTATTGTTATCTACCATGGAGGTCATGTACTTGTTGCCGACCACCAGAGCGCCCTGTACCGCGCAGAAGGACATGCCCACTACGGGAACGCCGCGCATACCTATCTGCTCCAGATGGCTTGCGAAGTCAACGTGGTTGTTGCCGAAGCCTTCGGTGGTTACGAATGCGCCGTCAACGTCCATGGATTCTACGGTCTGGCCTACGCGGCGGGATACGTAGAACTTTTCGCCGTTGATCTGAGGAGAACCTACGAGTACTACGCCGCAGAGATCGATCTCGGGATCGGCCAGGCACTCGAGAACCAGGGGCTCTCTCCAGTAATGGCGGGACATTTCCTTGGAAGCGGGGCCGATGCAGGTGAGGGCATGCACAGCGCCGTCCAGTATCTCAAGAGGATTGCAGACTACGGGGACGTTGCCCAGGTCTACGTTAGGCTTGCCGCCCAGCATGCCGACAGGCTCCATGGGGAGGAGCAGGTTGTCGTGCATAGCGCCCTGGCCCATGATCTCCTTGACGATAACCACCTTCTTCTTGTGGGGATGACGCTTCTGCTCAAAGGTCTCGGTGGAGACAACCAGACTCTCGTCCAGCTTCTTCAGAGCAACGCGGATCTCCTGGGTGATGATGTCGGTAGCGTGGTGTGCTGCCAGAGGGCCAGGACGGGTCATATTGGTCTTTTCCTTGATGGTCATCTGAGTCTTGATGAAGATCTCACCCTTCTCAGGACAGCCGGGACGGCCCCACATGATGTTCTCATCGAGGATACCCTCGGAGGAACCGAACTCACCGATCTGTACGCCGTTATCATCGGTACCGGTCAGCATCATTACGACGCCGTCCAGAACGCGGGTAACGCCTGCGCCCAGTACATCGTCGCCTTCCTTGGTGGCGATGGGCTGTACGTCCATGATGGTCTCGGAATAGGTGTGATACTCAGCGGGAGTTATGATGTCGATCTTCAGATCGTGTACCAGCTCCTGAGAATCTACGCACTCCTTCTCGATTCCTTCGCGGATGTAAAGGGTGGTGCCCTCTATCTTGGTCTCGGGACCGCGCTTTACTTCGGTGATCTTAAAGTGCTTGCGGGTGAGGGTGCGGATAACCTTCTCCTCTACCTCTTCCTCTGCGGGAGCGGCAGCGCCTGCTACTGTGGCAGGTACTACAGCGCCGGCAGTACCGGCAGCTGCGAAAGCGCCGATGGGGAGCTCCAGATCAATGCCCTTGCCCTCGTCGATATGAATCTTAAGTACGCCGCCGTTAACTGCTGCGGGGGCAGCGGCTACGGGAGCGGCAGCTACGGCGGGAGCCTCTTCCTCTACTTCCTTCATACCCTCGAGAAGGTCGGGAGTCAGGGGAGTGAGTGAGTCAGCGGTCTTGGTGAGGGTCGCGCCCATGGCCTGACCGATGGTTACGGCACCGTCGAGCTTGAGCAGGCCAGACTCTACCAGGTCATCAAAGATGGCTGGGTCTTCCAGGTTGTGCTCGGAAAGCACTACGCCAGCTTCTGCTCTGCAGCACAATACGGCGGGGTCGTTTTTGTGCTCAAGTGCGTATTCGGCTGAAATAGACATGTGTTTCCTCCTATATAAATTATATTTGGTACTTAAGTTTTGGCTTAAGTTAAACCACTAAAATTCTGGCATCGTGAAAATGGCTGAAAGCCATTTTCACGATAGCTTAAGTGCATTAAAACTCGCTCAGATCCTGATCCACAGTCTTGCTGATGGTCAGGTGCCTGTACAGCGGGTGATGTATGGTGCGCATCACATGGTCGGTCTGGTGTATTACCTTCAAGCCCATCTTCAGGGTGCCGCAGGTAACTACGGTATTGGAGCAATCGGAGCAGTTGCCGATGATGAGGTACTCCGCGCCTGCGCGTTTCATCTCCAGCACCTTTGCGATCTGGCCGGGGCAGTTGCCGGGGTTCTCGCACTTGCGGGGCGCGCCGGGCTTTACTTCGATGGCCTGCTTGCAGAAGGTCACAGATACGACCTCGGCGTTGTACTTCTTGGCTATATCCCGCATGCGGGCTTCGCCGCCGCCGCAGGCACATACCAGAAGGCCTACCTTTGCGCCATGGAGATCGAGGAAGGGTATGGTGACTATGATCGCGCCGGTGGTCTTGGTGGTGGGCGCGTCGAGCTCGGTGGGCAGGCCGGTGAATGCGCCGCCCATTATTATCTCGCCGTACTCGCCGTCGATGCCGCCCACTTTGTCCAGCATATCCTCAACGGAAATGCCTACGGGCATATCCATGAATACCTGTGCTTCGGGTCCGCCATGTACCTTGCCAACTACGGATATGTTCTTATATATGCAAGGCTTCTGATCCTCTATGGCCTCTGCCACCCGGAGGACGGTCTCGCAGTTTACCACGTTCGCGTGGGCCGCGGAGGGGAGCTGGGTGGGCTCAAGGAGAATGCCCAGGCACTCGCGCACTACCGCACGCTCTTCGCCCATGGGGTAAATATCGGGAAGGAGATGAATGCTGATATCAGGCTTGTCGGCAATGGCCTTCTTTATGGCGGAGATGGCCCTGGCGTTCTTGCGCTTGATGGCGAAGATAGCCTTTTTGGCATTGGAAATTTCCATGCAGTACTCAACGCCCCGGACGGTCTTTTCAGCCTGCTGTTCAAGCTGCATTATGTTGTGCTTGAGGCCGGGCTCGCACTCTGCCGCGTTTACCAGTATGTAGCCGCCCTGAAGATCTGCGCCCAGCTTTACGCCGGTGGGGAAGCCTGCGCCGCCCATGCCCACTATTCCGGCCTCCTTGACCATCTCCAGCTTGCTGTCGCTCTTCTTTATGGGGATGTACTTGTCAGGCTGCTCGTCGTCGGGCTGGATCACTATGGCCTGGTCGGTTACTTCCTCTACCGTGCCGTAAACGGAGGAGAAGATGTTTGCGCCGAGACCGGTGGGAGTGGCTACCAGTGTGCCCTTTTCTACCTTGTCGCCGGGCTTTACTATTGCCGCGCAAGGCGCGCCAACATGCTGCTTGAGCAAAAGTTTGATTTTCCTCATGATGCCCTTCCTTTTCCTTTTTAATAATTGGTTTTATTTTATAATAAGAAACGTTGATCGGACAGGAAGCCGCTATCAGCTATTTCTATTCGTTAGAACAGACTGCCCCCTGAGTGTAGTTAATTATACATCAATATATTGTAAAAGTCTATCGCAACCGTGAAAATTAGCCTTCACATTTTCTAATGCCGGCTTTGGTTGGCTTAATATTACCAACTGTTGTATTCGTGAAGTTTTTGAACACAAAATATGGTATGCTGATTTATTTTTGGGGTGTATCAAATATTTATTATTAGTCACGCCCCAAAATAGCTTTTTGGGGCGCGAACGCTTGGTGGCGGGAACGTGTGGGAATCGAACCCACCCAGGACGCTACTAACGCCCAACGGCTGGGTTTGAAGACCAGGAGGCACACCAGTACCTATCCGCCCCCATGCGGCCCGTTTCCACCGGGTTTTATACTTTCCGCGCTGAAGCAGCGCTTTTCTCTACCGGGACAGGATAGCATAAATCATCGGTTTTTTCAATACCGATTGTGAAGCAATAGCAAAATATTTATCAGGCAGCAGTAAATAACATGGCCGGAGGGCATTCGCTTATTGACTTTTGCATCTGTTTGAGTGATAATAGGCAATGGGGATTGATAAATTTTTCATTAGTCCCTCCTTCACGGCATGACGAAAACATTTTTCCGCAACAGCAAAATTTTTTACAGTAACCCGCGTTTTCATTTTGGCGCCTCCTTTTGCGCCATTAAATATAATAAATAGGAGAGCAGGTCATGAATTACAACCCCAAGATCAACCTTGACAGGTTTGAAGCAAGCTTCAAGGCCATTGATGCTCATACCGCCGGCGAGTTCTGCCGCGTGGTATACTCCGGCTTCCCCAAGCCCGAGGGCAACACCCCCATCGAGCGCAAGCACTGGCTCGAAAAGCACTATAACCACTATCGCACCGCTCTGATGCTTGAGCCCCGCGGTCACCACGACATGTTCGGCGCCATCATCTGCGAGCCTATCGATCCTCAGGCTGACTTCGCGATATTCTTCATCGACACCGGCGGATGGCTCAACATGTGCGGCCACTGCACCATCGGCGCCGTTACCGTAGCCGTCGAGACCGGCATGGTAGAGGCCAAGGAGCCCTACACCGAGGTGGTTCTGGAAGCCCCCGCAGGAATAATCCGCACCAAGGCAGAGGTCAAGGATGGCAAGGTTCTGGGCGTAACCCTCGAGAACGTCCCCGCCTTCCTGTATAAGCCCAACCAGAAGGTAGTCATAGACGGCAAGGAGATCACCTTTGACATTTCCTTCGGCGGCTCCTTCTTCGCCCTTGTGGATACCGACAAGCTGGGCCTGGTGGACGAGATCAACGAAAAGACCGTTCCCTACCTCACCCAGCTGGGCATGAAGATGATGGAGAAGATCAACAAGGAAATCAAGATACAGCATCCCCGCCTGGACATCACCACCGTTGACCTGGTGGAGTTCTACGGCCACAACGTATCCCCCGACGCCGACAAGCGCAATGTGGTCATCTTCGGCGAGGCACAGGCTGACCGTTCCCCCTGCGGCACCGGCACCAGCGCCAAGCTGGGCACCCTGTATGCCCACGGCGAGATCGGCATCGGCGAGCCCTTCATCTATGAGTCCTTCATGGGCACCAAGTTCAAGGGCGTCATAAAGGAAGAGGTGGACGAGTGCGGCTACAAGGCTGTCATACCTCTCATCACCGGTTCCGCTTACCTCACCGGCGAGGCCACCTATGCCATCGACCCCACCGATCCTCTGAAGTACGGCTTCATCGTAGGCTAAAGCTTACAGGCAATATAAAAGGAGCAGCGCAGGCTGCTCCTTTTAGTCTGTCAAAAAACCCCAGGGTTGATAAGGGGCCGCAGCCCCTTATGTTTAATCCGGCTCTGACGACATGTGCGTCAGAACGGATGAAAACCCAGAGGTTTTCGTACTTTGCGGATTTTGCCGCCCGGGAGCGAATGCGAGAGGCAAAACCCGTAAAACTCAAAAAAGTGGCATTCAGCCACTTTTTTGACACTCTGAAAGGAGCAGCGCAGGCTGCTCCTTTTTCGGCCTTTTCTCCTTGCGCCGCCGTCTGTCATAAGTTATAATCATAAACGAGGTGATAAGAGGTGACAAACGAAGAAAAGATACTTGAAGCGCTGTCTGAAATAAAGGCCGCCATACTCGAAAACAAGGCCGCCATACTCGAAAACAAGACCGCCATACTCGAAAACAAGACCGCCATACTCGAAAACAAAAGGGAAATAACCAGAACCAATATGCGCCTGGAAAACGAGATCATTCCGCAGCTTCACCTTCTGGCGGAGGGGCACAATATGCTCATACAGACCCTGGCCCCCAGGTCGCGGGTAGATGAGCTGGAGGAAAAGGTGCAGACCCTGGAGTTTGCCGTAAAGATGGTCAACGCCGAGCTGCAGAGGATGAAGAAAGCGCAGTAAGATACAGTAAACAGAATATAATGCTTTTTATATATTCCCCGCCGAAGCTGCTTCGGCGGGAGTTTGTTTTTGGGCGCGGTTGGGATTCCCGCTTCCGCAGTTAAACTCCAACTCCGGAATTGCCTCCACCGCTCCTTTTGCCTGCGGCGCGGCGCTTTCGTAGGATATATTTTATAAAGGCATAAATGGTTGTATAATAAATTCACGCGGCAGTATACGATAAGGGCTTGCCGCGGGCTGTGGAATGACGAGGAGGTATTTGAAATGATAAGATTTAACAACGACTATAACCGGGGGGCTCTTGAGTCCATACTCGACGGGCTTGCGGAGACCAACTCCGCCAGCTATGCGGGCTACGGTGAGGATCAGTGGTGCGGCAGGGCGGAGGCGGTCATAAAGAAGCTGATCGCCAGGGAGGACGCCATGATAAAATTCGTCCCCGGCGCGACGCAGGCGAATATCGTCGCGATCGCGGCGGCGCTTTCCCCGGTACAGAGCGTTATCGCGGCCGACACCGGGCATATCAACTGCCACGAGGCGGCCTCCATCGAGAGCACCGGCCACAAGATACTCGGGCTCCCCAATACCGACGGCAAGCTCACCGCGCGGCAGATCGCCGCCTGCGCGGCGGAGTATTACGAGGGCGGCGCCCCGGAGTACCTTACGGAGCCCAAGCTGGTATATATTTCCTTCCCCACCGAGCAGGGCACCCTGTATTCCAAGGGGGAGCTTCGCGCCATCAGCGAGGTCTGCAAAAAATACGGCATGTACCTGTTCGTGGACGGGGCAAGGATGGGGTACGGCCTGGGGTCGGAGGATAACGACCTCACCCTGAAGGACTTTGCGGAGCTTACGGACGTGTTCTATATCGGCGGGACAAAGTGCGGCGCACTTTTCGGCGAGGCCCTCATCATCACGGAGCCCCGCCTCCAATACCGCTTCAAGGCGTATATGAAGCAGCACGGCGCGGTGTTGGCAAAGGGCTGGCTGATGGGGCTGCAATTTGCGCTCATGCTGGAGAGCGGCGAGTATTTTGAAAGGACGAGGCGGGCCGACGAGCTTGCCATGCAGATAAAGCGGGCCTTTGCGGCCAAGGGCATACCCTTCTGGGTGGACAGCCCCACCAACCAGCAGTTCGTCATACTGACCCCGCAGCAAATGGAAACGCTGGCCCGGGGCTACTACTTCGAGGAGGGAGCGGCCACGCCCCGGGGTACTGTCGCACGCTTCTGCACGAGCTGGGCGACCACCCAAGCCGAGGTAGATGCCCTGCTCGACGACATAGCCGGGCTGTGACGGAGGATGATAAATGATTTTGGGGGGCGGTTTGGGATCCGGCGGCAGCGGCTAAACTCCAACGCCCGTATTGCTTCCACCGCCCCTTTTGCCTGCGGCGCGGTACTTTCGTGGGCCGAAAGTACCCA